>Ga0302324_100027158_pt1 | contig 10915 bp, 13 predicted proteins | sample Palsa_T0_1_FD_201949 | JGI IMG/M metagenome (GOLD analysis project Ga0302324, IMG submission 201949) | Peat permafrost microbial communities from Stordalen Mire near Abisko, Sweden - Palsa_T0_1 | ecosystem: Environmental > Terrestrial > Soil > Palsa > Peat permafrost | place: Sweden: Abisko...
GCGCATGAATGGGCGTCGCGGCAGGCTTACATCGCGCTTGGCAATTTGATGACATGCGCCGCCGTCCTCGGCGTGGACGCGTGCCCGATGGAGGGACTCGTGCCGGCGGAATACGACAAGGTTTTGAACTTGAACGGCAGCGGTTATGCGACTGTCGTGGCGTGCGCGCTCGGCTACCGCGCCGCCGCCGACACATATGCGGGGCTGGCCAAAGTGCGCTACGCAACAACGGAGCTTGTGCGAACGATATGATTTTGCCATGCTGGGCCATAAGATTATTTTTTTATGATCAAAAGCATCTTTACGCCCGCTAAAAATTCGGCCTCCGCCAACATAGCGCTGCTCGTCCTGCGGCTGTGGATTGGCTTGGAAATGCTGCTGGTTCACGGCATTGGCAAGTTAGCCGATTTCAAGGCGACCGCGCCCAATTTTCCTGATCCGCTGGGCATCGGCCACATGGCAAGTCTGGCGCTGACGGTGTTTGCGGAAGTGTTCGCCTCGGCGTTGATCATTCTGGGGCTGTTCACCCGCCTGGGCGCGCTGTTATTGATCATTGAAATGGCGGTAGCTTTCTTATGCGTTCACAAACGCATGTTGATCGGGGAACACAACGGCGAACTGGCGTTCCTCTATTTGCTGGCGTATGTCGTGTTATTTCTGGCCGGGCCGGGCCGGATTTCTGCGGACAAGGCTTTTTTCGGGAAAACCTCGGCCGGTTCGGCGCGATGATTTGAATTCTGCCCCGGCCAGCCGGTTCTTTAACCGGTTCGGCAGCCAAAATTTTCAAAGATTTATGTGGCGCTATTGAGTTCTTCTGATAAATTCCCGCGCTCTTGACCAACCGGCATTGTTGCCGAAAACAATTTTGATTTGTGACTGCGAAGAAAAAACAGACGAAAAAGCCCGCGCCGCACGGCAAGTCGCCGGCGTCCGCCACCTCGGCCTCCATTCTTGGCCGGCCCATGTCAAAGGCCAGCGCGACGGCGGTTGACGCCAAGAAAATCAAGGGTGAGTGGCAGAGGTTTTACAATAATCTGCTGGAATTACGCGAGCAGTTGCTGGCGCAGATGAACGGGCTGGCAAAGGAGTCCGCTCAGGAGATGGCGGGGTACAGCCTGCACATGGCCGATTCCGGCACGGATAATTTCGACCGCGATTTCGCCCTGAGCCTGCTCTCGGCGGACCAGGACTCGGTCTACGAGATCGAGGAAGCGCTCAAGCGCATCGAGAAAAAAACCTTCGGCGTCTGCGAACTGACCGGCAAGACGATTCCCAAGGCGCGGCTCGAGGCGATTCCATGGACGCGGTTCACGGTGGAAGCGCAGGCGCAGTTGGAGCGCGACGGGGCCTTGCGCCAGCGCCGGCTTGGACAGCTTGGCACGATTGACAACGCCAGCCTCACGGAAGTTGAAACGGACGACGACGAACAGCCGGAAGAGGCGAAAGTTGCCAAAGAGAAGGAATAATTTATGGCACGCGAAATCATCACCATCGAATGCAGCGAGGCGCGCAAGGAAGGCAAGTCGCCTTCCCGCTACACCACCACGCGCAACAAAAAACTGAAGACGGAGAAACTGGAGATCAAGAAATTTAATCCGTTTCTGCGCCGCCACACCTTGCACAAGGAAATCAAATAATTATGCCCCGCAAGACGAACACCGACAAGGACAAGCGCGGCCCGCGCCGCCCCACGGAAAATCGCACGCCGCGCCCGAAGCCGAAAATTGACTTCACCGAAGACGCGCTCGATTTCAAGAACACCAACCTGCTCAAGCAGTATGTCACCGACCAGGGCCGCATCCTGCCCCGCAAATACACTGGCATGCCCGCGCATTACCAGCGCCGCCTCACCACGGCCATCAAGCGTGCGCGTCAGATGCTGCTGATGAAATAATTTCTCAAGTCAAATCGCAGCGGCGGTCCATGACCGCCGCTTTTTTATTTTCAATTCTGCGATCAGCTTGCAATGAACTTGATTTGTAAAATCAGGGGTGCGATTTTTGAACCGCAATGAAACCGCACGCGCACAAACACCCGCACCTGCGACAGGAAATGTCCGCTTTGAAAAACCGCCTGCGCGGGCAATCGCACAAAATCACCGGCCCGCGTGCGGCGATCCTGGAAATTTTACGCAAACATACGCATCCGCTGACGAACAAGGAAATTTTCAGCGCGTTGTCCAAAGGCGAGTGCGACCTGGCGACAATTTACCGTTCCATGCACCTGCTCGAAAAAATGGGGATCGTGAAGCGGTTTGATTTCGGCGACGGCGTGGCGCGGTTTGAACTCGTCGGCGAAGGTGACGACGGCCACCACCATCATCTGGTGTGCACGCGTTGTGCGGAGGTCGTTGAGATCGGCGAATGTTTTCCCGGTGAAATCGAGCAGCGCATCGCGGCGGCAAACGGATTCAAGGCCGTGACGCACAAGCTCGAATTTTTCGGCATCTGCCCGGAGTGCCAGTAGACGCTCCGCCCAAAGCGAAAGAGCCGCGCTCATGCGCGGCTCTTTCATTCAAGTTGGCGGAAATTTTTCAAGCGGCTTCTTCGTGCCAGTCAATCAGATGCAGATACTCCTTCACTTTTCTGCGCTCGTAGCGGTTCTTGAGCGGCTTTTTGGGTTGATGTTCCATTTTGCGGAACGGGTGGCCCGTGTCGCGGACGATGTCCGTGATGGCTTCCATCATTTTTTTCATAACGCATTTCCTTTGGTTACGGAGCTTTGCAGCGGCTCAAGCCTTCCCTGTTGCTGGCTTGATCGCCAACTGCCTCACACGCTCCTTTTATGAGACCAAACCCCGCGTTTGTCATTCAAAATTTGCAAAAATCTTTCTTAAACGTAACAAAGGAAAAAATATATTTCTAATGGACGCGGATTGAACCAAGCCGCCAGCTTATTTGCTTTTGAAGAAAAAAGAACACGAATGCCACTCCTTTTCAATTTTGCAACGAACCAATTCCAGCCCCAAATCTTCAAACGTCTTTTGAACTTCCGAAAATTCCGATCTTAAAATTCCTGCCAGCACCAATATTCCGCCGCCAACCAATTGCGCCACAATCCGGCTCCGCTCGGCAATCAGCAGGTTGGAAATCAGGTTCGCGCAGACCAGATTATATTTGTTTGTCGGACGAAGCGGGAGTTTGGCGAGGTCGCCGCGCGTGATTTTTATTTTTCTTTGGATTTGGTTCACACGCGCGTTGGCTTGGGCGACACGCACCGCTTCGGGATCGAAATCAAACGCGTCCACTGGTTTGTAGCCGAGTTTAGCCGCGGCAATCGCGAGGATTCCAGAACCGGTGCCGATGTCCAAAAATGACCGGCGCAACCCGGGTTTGCGATGGCGCACAATTTCGCGCAAACAAAACGAAGTCGTTGCGTGCTGGCCCGTGCCGAAACTCAAACCCGGGTCGAGAATAACGACGGCCTGATTGTTGCGCGGCCGCTTTTTGATCCAGCTTGGCTTCACGAGCAGCGCGCCGCCGATCTCAATCTCCTTGAAATGCCGCTTCCATGATTCCGCCCAGTCTTCGCGCCGCACTTTGGCGATTTTGATTTTGCCGGAACCGATTTTCAGGCCGCAGCTTTTGATTCGTATAAACCCGTCGGAAATTTCTTCGCGAACTCCGCGCGCCGAGATCTTTTTTTTTGGCCCAAAAAAGCTCATCACGCTGACTTGCGTTTCGACGTTGAAATGTGAAGAGGCTGGCTGGCCGAGAATTGCGCCCAGCATTTCTGCGACGGCATCTTCCGCCTCCAGCGTGGTCGAGACGGAAATCCGCCAGAGAGTTTTATTTGCTTTCATGATGACCGTCTACAAGGGCCAGATCCCGCCACGGGGTGAAATTGAGCAATTCAATCTCGTTCAGGTGTGGATGCAACGCGACCTGCGTGACGCTGGTGTATTCGATGTCAAACGAGCCGGTCTTCGGCAACGGCAAGTCCAGCAGGATGGCGAGCATCATGCGGATGACACCACCGTGACAGAAGATGGCAGAGGTCTTGCCGCGATTCTCGCGGATGGCGCGGCGCAGGCACGGCTCGATGCGTCTGCGGAAATGCATCGTGCTTTCACCGTTCGGCACCACGCCGAGTTCGATTTTGTCCAACCATTCGTAAGGCTTGATGCCGAACTTTTCGCGCACTGCGTCCCAGCCGAAGCCCGTCCAATCACCGAAATCAATCTCGCGCAGGCCGCGCAAGATGACCTGCTTGACCGGGTGATGTCTGGCCGAGGGTGCGAACGTCTGCTGCACGCGCTTCATCGGGCTGGCGTAGATGGCGTCAAATGTTTTGCCGCGCAAAAATTTTGCGAGTAGTTTGGCCTGCTGGTGGCCGCGCTCGGAAAGGTTCATGTCAATGCGTCCGCCGAACACGCCTTGATAGGCCGGTTCAACTTCGGCATGACGGATCAAAAGCAACCGCGTGACGGACGGGGCCTTGGGTTTCGGCAAATGTTTCGGGGCGGCCATGGCTTAAATTTGGGCGAGGGCTTTTTGTTGCGCGACGAGCAATTCATTGATGCCGGATTTCCCCAGCACGAGCAGGCTAGCGAGTTCGGTTTCGCTGAACGTCGCTTCCTCGCCGCTGCCTTGCAGTTCGATGAACTGGCCGCTGTCGTTCATCACTAGATTCATGTCCACCGCCGCGGCGACATCTTCCGTGTAGCACAAATCCAGCAGCGGAACGCCGTCCACGATGCCGATGCTAGCGGCGGCGACCGCGTGCAGAATCGGGCTTTCCGTCAGTTTCTTTTCGGCGATCAATTTTTTCACCGCGAGCGACAGCGCGACAAACGCACCTGTGATGGCCGCCGTGCGCGTGCCGCCGTCGGCCTGTAACACATCGCAATCCACGCAGATCGTGCGTGAACCGAGCTTTTGCAGGTCGAGCGCTGCACGCAGGGAACGGCCGATGAGTCGCTGGATTTCCGACGAACGTCCGTCCAGTTTGCCCTTCGCGATATCGCGCGGTTTGCGCTGCAAGGTGGAGTAGGGGAGCATCGAGTATTCCGCCGTGATCCAGCCGCCTTCAACTTTTTGTTCCTTCATCCAGCGCGGCACGGTTTCCTCGATCGTCACGCCGCAGATGACGCGCGTGTTGCCCCATTCGATGAGCGTGGAACCGGTGGCGTAAGGCGCGATGCCATTTTGAAAACGCAACGGGCGAAGTTGACTGGCCGAACGACCGTCGGCGCGGGTGGATGAATCAAGCATAAACGGCGGCGATGCTAAACGCGAATCGTTTTCAGGAAAAGGAAAACCGGCTGGCTATCGCACTTGAAAGGTCGCAACGCAATCTTGACTGCAGGTTTATTCTCGCTGGGATCTGGAAGAACGCTTCCTTGCTTGAGCACGCTGCCAACGACGGTCCAGCCAGCGCGCGAATAGGTATAGCAATAACAACAGCAGCAACAACCAGAGCAGCCAGCTAGTGGCCTGCCAGCTCTCACGGACTGCTTGTATGGCTTGTTCTTTTAATGACGGCTCCGCGACATTCGCGGTGGCTGTCGATGCGGCTCCGGTTTCGGATGTGACGTTTCGCCAACTCGCTCGGCGGATTTGTTGCGTTGCGTCATTACCATAAGAGGAGGATGAGTTGTTTTGCGGCAGATTTGAGCGAGGATCATAGGTTGGAGAAATTGTAGCATCCTGAGCGAAAACAGCTGGTTTTGCTTGACTAGGTTGCTCGTTGTCTGGACCAGAGGGCGGCGTGCCGTTTGCCGGGGATGCACCGGATGAGTTCCAAGCCAGTGTTGGATACGCGTTTGGTTGATTATTACCCGGATGCGAAGGTATTGCAAAAGGGGTTGTGCTCGATGAGGCACTTAGACCGCCCGCGATCACGGACGGTTTGACGCTCGGACGCACCAAATCTTCCCGGAGCGTGATTTGCTTCGGATAGACCGCGTCGTAGGATTCTTCCACATGACCATCCGAGAAAAGGACATTGCCCTTTCGGACGTGCAACTGCGCATCCCAATAAGGGGGAGGACTCAAATACGGTTGCGGGCCTGACTTGTCAAGATCCGGCAGTTGGATAATCGTCCAGTCTTCAGGAAAACAGTGGCCGGCCAGATTGCGATCCGCCGCGAGAATGGCGGACGGAATGTTAGGGTCCGCTTTCAGGCCGATGTCATAGCTCAAGTTCTGGTTGTTGAACTGGCTGAAATTAGTGGCCGGCCAGCGCTGCAGGTCCGCCGGACAAGCGAGCGGTTTCGGCGTAACCAACGCGTCGGCCAGCGGACGGAAATGTTGAAATGAAAAGTAAAATGTGCTGCCGATGATTTGATAGCCGGCGGCGACGAATTCCAGCGACCCGCCGTCGTTGGTGGAAACCTGCGTCGTGAATTTTCCGCCGTGATCGTTCGCAAACAAATGGAAGGCGAGGCCCGCCTCCTTCAGGTTGCCCACACATTCAATCTGTCTGGCCCTGGACTTGGCCTGACTGAGGACGGGCAACAACAATGCCGCAAGAATTCCAATGATCGCAATGACGACCAGAAGTTCCACCAGGGTGAACGCACCAAACCTGCCATGGGCTTGTTTCATTTTCACGGGTCGCGAAACATTTAGCAAGGACAGTGCCGGACAATTTTCCTGCGAAATTCTTCGATTGCCACAATAGCGCCGCGTGATCATCACGCGTTTGGTGTGAATTTCACGCGATTATGCGTGCTCTAAACTGATTTTCGAGAGACCGCAGTAAGGCTGTTTCCACTGCTCCGCTTCAATCCCCGCGAACAAGCTTTCGAGCTTGTTCAAGGTGCAGGCAGAGCGCCGGGTTTTCGGCGAGCCATCTAGCCGCCTAACCTACCCTTGCGACCTTAGCGATGACTTCATTGGCTGGTTTGACAGCTTATTCTGACCATTTCAATCACCACCAACTGGGCTGCCCGCTGGATCGCTTCATCCGTCGTGCCAGCTCTGGCTGAGGCACCCGATTCCCCTTCGGTTTCAAATGATTGAATTCGCTTTCCCGAAATCAAATCCGAGACGGTCACTTTTAACGAAATTCGCGCATGACCGGCAAAGCCGCCAAACCAAGTCCGTGCTTCGGGGGAAACCGGCTTGAGCTCCGTGATGTCGGCCTGAATTTTTATCCCGCTGCCGGAGCTGACATCCGCTTGCTCCCCGCTCACCGTTCCGAATATTTGTGTTTCGCGCAGGTCAGTGATGATGTTGTCGTTAAGCAATTGGGCATTAGTTCCCACGTCATTCAAGGAACTGGACGTTTCCACCAAGACAAAATCAAGGGAGACAGGCGTGCTGGTTGAAATTGGGCCAACCTCCTTGACCACGCCCGACGACGCGCACCCCACGAGGAACAGGAGACAGCAACTTAAATAAACCCAACGCATGAAAGTTATATTGTGCGAACGTAGAAGTTACCTTTTCTGCTCCGCTTCAATCCCCGCAAACAAGCTTTCCAGATTGTTCAAGGGCGCGCCGCGTTTCGGGTTCAAAATCTGGCGCAGATATTCCACGGCTTCGGGGATGTTGCGGATGGATTTGGGCAGCATCGCGCCGGAGGCGTTCGCGTGGCCGCCGCCCTGAAATTTCTCCGCCACCTTGAGCGCCTCGCCGTTGCGACTGCGGAAGCTGGCGATAACGACGTTGTTCGCGCGCTTGAACAGGGTGACCAGCACGGGAAATCTCACCGCCGAGCGTTCAAGCAGTTGATGCACGATGAGGTTGTTGTTGCCGACGACAGTTTCGACGTAGCCGACGGCGCCGCTGATTTCGGTGACGTGATTTTTGCTCCACTCAAAACCGAGCGGGTCTTCGATGCGGCGCTTCACGGCCATGACTTCGAGCAGCGGATGATCGAGCAGCTTCTCAATGTCGCCGCCGATGAGCGCGTGCAGGTTCCAGAACTGGTAAATCTTGACGAGGTTCGCGTAATCGCCCGCGAGTTCAAAATCCGGGTCGTCCTCGAGAAACAGGTCGGCGACGTTGTTCAGGTGTGCGAGCCGGGCCAGCGCGGGCGAGTCGAGGCCGTTGCGCTGGCAAAGTTCGTAGCAGAGCAGCCCGGCGGATTTGGTCACGTCGTGGATGAGATGCGCGTTCTTCGGTGTTGAATCGGTGACGTGATGGTCAATGATGACCCATTGCTCCCTGTCGAGGCGCGGTTCGTAGGTGAAATCGGTGACCCACGCGGCTTTCTCGCGCAACTCGCGCTGCTTCCAGTAATTGTAATGGTAGGCTTCGAGCGGCACATCGCGGTTGTAAAGTTTCTTCGCGAGCTTTTGCAGCATCAGCCCCGCCACCAAACCGTCGAGGTCGCTCTCGTGCGTGAAAATGAGATCCGGCTTGGGCAGTTCCATCATGGCGCGAGGTTAATTCAACTGCAGGCGCGTGGCGAGCGGGGAATTTGCGCAGCCAAAATACTCTTTGAAAAACGCTTCAATTCCAGCCAAGATATGAGCTCGCTTTGGCGATTTTTAATGAAACGCACGCATCATTGCAACGAGCTGCGCCCGGCACACATCGGGCAGGCCGTCACGCTGTCCGGCTGGGTTCACTCCCGCCGCGATCTCGGCGGCCTCATCTTCATTGACATCCGTGACCGCGAAGGCCGCACGCAGACCGTTTTTAATCCGGCGCATCATCATCTGAATAAAGAGCCAGTTGAAAAAGCCGCCGCACTGCGCAGCGAATGTGTCGTGAGTATAACCGGAATAGTTCGGCAACGTCCGGCGGGAACGAATAATGAAAAAATCGCGACTGGTGAAATTGAAGTTGCCGTGCAGTCGCTCGAAGTCTTGAACATGGCGGAAGTTTTGCCGTTTCCCGTGGACGATCCCGAAATCGCGAACAAAGTGAACGAAGAGTTGCGCCTGAAATATCGCTACCTCGATTTGCGCCGTCCCGAAATGGCGCGCAACCTCAAGTTGCGTTCCAAGGTTGCCATCGCCACGCGCAGCTACATGGACGAACAAGGATTCCTCGAAGTCGAGACGCCGACGCTCTTCAAGTCCACACCCGAAGGTGCACGGGAATTCCTCGTGCCGAACCGCCGCGAGCCGGGGACTTTTTACGCGCTGCCGCAGTCGCCGCAGCAGTTCAAGCAAATTCTCATGGTCGCCGGCGTGGAAAAATATTTCCAGCTCGCGCGCTGCTATCGTGACGAAGATTTGCGCGCCGACCGCCAGCCGGAGTTCACGCAGATTGACATCGAGATGAGTTTCATTGACCGCGAAGATATTTACGCGCTCATCGAAGGTCTGTTGAAGCGAGTTTGGAAAACTGCGTTGAACATGGACATTCCCAGAGAGTTCAATCGCATCACCTTTAAAGATGCGTTGAATCGCTACGGCATTGACAAGCCCGACACGCGCTTCGCAATGGAACTCGTGGACATGACGGAAGAATTTCGCGCGAGCACGTTTAAAGTTTTTTCCGGCGCGATTGCGAACGGCGGGGTTGTCAAAGCGCTCAACGCCAAAGGTCTCGCCGGCGCGACGCAAGGCCAGATTGAAACGATGATCGAATACGCCAAGAATTTCGGCGCGAAAGGCCTGGCGTTTATCAAAGTGGAAAACGGTGAGTGGAAATCACCCATTGTAAAATATTTCAGCGAAGCCGAGAAGGCCGCGCTCACTTCAAAATTAAAAATTGGAGAAGGCGACTTGATTTTGTTCGCCGCCGACCAATGGCTGAACGCCTGCGAAATCCTCGGCAAAATCCGTTTGTATTGCGCCGACGTTTTGAAAGGGCAGGGCAAGCTGACGATTGATCCGCACCAATTTAATTTTCTCTGGGTCATTGAATTTCCGCTGCTCGGTTTCGACCGTGAGCAGAACCGCTGGTATTCCAGCCATCATCCGTTCACCGCGCCGGTCGCGGAAGATATTTCGCTGCTCAAGACCGAACCAAAAACAGTTCGCGGCCAGCACTACGACGTCGTCGTGAACGGGGTTGAACTCGGCGGCGGCTCAATTCGTATTCACGATCCAGCCGTGCAAAGAATTATTTTCGAGCAGGTGCTGCAAATTCCTCCGGAAGAAACCAAGCTGCGCTTCGGCTATATGCTGGACGCGTTCAAATACGGCGCACCGCCGCATGGCGGCATCGCGCTCGGCTTTGACCGCATGATTGCGATTCTCTGCGGCACACAGAGCATCCGCGACGTGATCGCATTTCCGAAAACCGCGAAGGGCACGGACTTGATGACCGATTCGCCCTCGACGGTTTCGCCGCGCCAGTTGCGCGACCTTTACCTCGAAGTGAAGGTGCAGAAAAAGGAAAACGCGTCGGCGACACCGCCCGCTCATTCCTGAATGAAGTAACTCAAGTTCTCCAGCTCGATCGCCAGATTCACGTTGTTGACGCTAACCTCCTCCGGCACGTCGAGCATGATCGGCGCAAAATTCAGGATGCCGGTGATGCCGCAACGCACCAGGCCGTTGGTCACCTCCTGCACCACGGCCACCGGCACGGTGAGAATGGCCATCTTGACGCCGCGCTGGCGGACAAACTCCGGCAGCTTTTCCATGCTGTGAATGGGCTGCTTGATTTCCTTGTTGCGCCGGCGTTTCGGCTCGGCGTCGAACGCGGCGACGATTTCAAACCCTTCCTTTTCAAACCCGCGATACGACAGCAGCGCCAGGCCGAGATTGCCGACGCCGACCAGGATGACCGGCTGCAGGCGCGATGTCCCGAGTTCGTCCGCGATCTTTTTGTAAAGCTCGGCGACCTCGTAGCCCAGGCCACGCGTCCCGAACGTGCCGAAATACGCGAGGTCTTTGCGGAGTTGCGTGGACTTGACGCCGGCGGCCTTGGCGAGCGCCTCGCTGGAGACGGTCTCAATGCCGTTCTCGTGCAGGCGCGCGAGGCAGCGCAGGTAGATCGAGAGACGGTAAATCGTCTTGCGCGGGATTTCGGGGCGGTCGGATTTTTTCACGGCGCGCAAAATT
>Ga0302324_100027163_pt1 | contig 10913 bp, 9 predicted proteins | sample Palsa_T0_1_FD_201949 | JGI IMG/M metagenome (GOLD analysis project Ga0302324, IMG submission 201949) | Peat permafrost microbial communities from Stordalen Mire near Abisko, Sweden - Palsa_T0_1 | ecosystem: Environmental > Terrestrial > Soil > Palsa > Peat permafrost | place: Sweden: Abisko...
GACGTCGACTCCCAAGCCGCAGCCGGTGAAGCTGACGATTTCGCCGAGCTCGATTAACTTCAAAAGCGTGAAGACGGGAAGTGCGTTGACGAAATCGGTTACCTTGCACAACAAGAGCACCACCAACGATCTACTGTCCGATCTGCAGGTCAGCGGGCAATATTTCAGCCTGGCGAGCAATGGCTGCGCTGCCGGTGTACCGCCTGATGGAAAGTGCGAGGTGGGGGTCAGCTTCGCCCCTTTGACCGCAGGCAACAAGTTCAAGGGAGATCTGACGTTCACGGATCTTTCGAAAAAGAGCAGTCAAAAAGTTGCGCTCGATGGCAAAGGGGTCGCGCCCAAGGCGACTTCGACTCCGACCCCGAGCGCCACGACGACTCAAACTGCAACGCCGACGATCTCCGCAACCCCGACTCTTACCGCGACGCCGACTCCAAGCATGACTGCGACCGGCGGCGGCACGCCGACGCCGACCATGACTGCGACCAGCACACCGACCGGCACCGGAACTCCGGGAACGCCGACCCCGTCGCCATCGCCGACCATCACGCCCGGGAATATTTCCGAGAGCCTGACCGCGTACGTCTACCTGAACAACCCGAATCTGTCGTCTGCCACGCCGGCGCAAACTTCCGCGGCGACCGCAACCTCGACGCCGTCTTTCACCGGGAACCTGAATCTCAGCGACGAGAATGTGGACATGTCGGGATCCGCCCAATCGACTCAGACATCGTCGATCGTCGGCTCGACGATCTCCGTGGATGCGGCCGCCAACGTGAACTCGGACGTTTCGGCGTGCGCCGGCCAGGCCGCACCATGCATTGAAGACGACCAGGGATTTACAGAGTTCGATACGGATGTCTGCCTCGATGCCGCGACGACCTACACCATCAGCGGCACGGTGCAGGCGAGCGCGGCGCTGGATTCGTCGGAAATCTACGCGGTCGCGTCGGTGCTGGTAACCAATGAACTCGTAGAGCCCACGACGGACTATGTCGATGTGCAGGCTTACGACGATGTGAGCGTTCCGCTCTCGACGAAGGTGCCGCTGCCAGCGGGATGTTATGATTTCAACGTCCAGGTCTTTGCAGTTGCCGATGGATCCAACACGGGCAGCGCGAATGCGAGCAGCGACGTACAGTTCAGTCCCAAATGAACGCGGATTGGGGGCATATGCCGGTTTGTCAAAAAGGGGCATATGCTCTATTTTCTCCGGGACGCAGGTTTGCAGCCGCAGGAGCATGAGAAATGCCGGAAGAAAATAAAAAGATCGCGCTAGCCTTCTATCAAAAGCTGTTGGACGAACTGGAAGTTGATGCTGCGATCGAGCTTTACGGCGGCACGGACTACACGCAGCACAACCCGCTCGTCGAGGATGGCTGGGCGGGACTGCGCAAATTCATCGGCTGGATTCGCAGCAACTATCCGAAGTCGCGCATGTACCTGAAGCATGCGTTCGCCGACGGGGACTGCGTCATCACCCACAGCAATTGGGTTCGCGTACCGGGAGAGCGGGGCGACGCGGTGGTGGATATCTTCCGGGTGAGCGAGGGCAAGGTGGTGGAGCATTGGGACGTAATCCAGCCGATTCCCGAAACGGCCGCGAACAAGAACACGATGTTTTGAGATCGCCGAGAAATCAATCGCGCAGCGTTCGCAAGCGGTCATGGTGGGCGATTGCCGACAGGGTCGCGCGCAAGTCTTCGGCTTTCGATTTGCCGTAAACTTGGTCGAAGCGATGCTGGGCGGTTTCCCAGAGCGGCGTGGCTTTGCGGTAGCGCGCTTTGCCTTGGGCGGTAATGACGACATGGCGGCGCCTTCGATCCTCGGAGCTTCCCTTCAAGGCGATGAGTCCGTCGCGCTGCAGGGGGCGCAGATTGTGGCCCAAAGCGGATCGATCGATCACTAGAACATCGGCCAGTTCGCGCATGGTCGGGGGCTTCTTCGCCCGGCGATCGAGCTCGAACAGGATGGAATACTGCGTGCTGCGCAAGCCGGAGGGGCCGAGCGCGTCGTCGTAGAGCTGGGAGAGGCGCCGGGACGCCTTGCGAATCGCCGCGGCGATACAAGGAGTATCGCCGAAGATTTGTTTCGAGCCTTTGGCCATGCGAGCTTTCGCCATTGATAATATAGGGCATACGCCCTCATAAGCAGAGGACGAACGCAGCAGAGGCAGAATCTTGAATCGCGGGCGCACCAGCCCGCCGTAAAGGACCCTCACCTTCATCCTCTCCCTGACAGAGAGAGGCGACAGAGGGAAGGCGGGCACGGCGGCCCGCCCCACTACACGACCGCAGAGGTCTCTGACCGGGAGATTAGTGACTCCAGGTGCGGGCGCAGCTCAGGATGTCTATTTGCGTTCCGTTTTCTATTGCGTGGTATTTTTCCCAGAAGCTGGTGTCGATTTGCTTGAGTGCTGGCGGTTCGCGGCGGCGCCATCGGTTGCATGCGCCCGGGCCGCCGTTGTAGGCGGCGTATGCTGAGCGCGCGAGATGACCGGCGACGGGAACCGGATCGAATTTCGGTTGCGCAATCGCATAGCGCATCATGCGGGCAAGAATCTCGCATCCCGCGCCCGCGTTGTACAGCACGTCCCACTTCAGACGATCGATGTCGTAGAAGCCGCGCCAGACGTGCTTGTTTACCTGCATCAGGCCGATGTCGCCGGTGGCGGATTCGAGCCATCGGATGCGCGCACCGTCCATCACGAATTGGCGCCAGCAGCTTTCCTGCCATGCGGTGCTGAGCACGAGCGTGGTGTAGGTGTGCGCGTCGTCGGTATCGACGCCGCTCTCGCCAAGCTGATGCTCGGCGCTGAGATTGAGCAGGAGGCTCATGTCGGTGCGGTAGGGTTCGGCGTTCGCCTCGGTGACGACGAGGCGGTAGAGGCGATCGGCGACGGCCTGGAGGCGGGGCATCAGGGTGCTATCGTCTTCGGCGGCGTCAGCGTCGAGTGGTGAGAGGAAGGAGAGGAACCTAACCCCTGACCCCTTCCCGAGCGGGAAGGGGAACCGGAATCTCAGGAGGCGGAATCTTGAATCGCGGGCGGAATAGCCCGCTGTAATCGGACCCTCACCTTCATCCTCTCCCTTGCAGGGAGAGGAGACAGAAGCTCGAGGGAGGCTGGCAGTGTTAGTCGGCGACGGTGATGGGGTCGCGGTGCTGGTGGCGCTCGAGCTTGGCAATGGGCCTGGAGTTGAGGGTGGGATGTCCTGTTCTTCGATTGGGTGGTGGCTGGTTGGCGGCTCGGGAACTGCGAAGAGTTTTTTCAGGTTGGGGTCTTCATTGTAGTTGAACTCGAGCGGGTCGCCGGTCGACGTGGGCGCCATGATGTGCGCGAGGCGGCGAAGGTCGGCAGCGGAAATGCGCATCCCGAGGGCGGGTGCGGCCTGATCGAGCGCAAACAACGCGTCACCGGCCGAAATAAACGACATGAATTCGAGCGCGCGCGGACCGAGCATCCCGCGGGCGGCTGCGGCGCGAACGGCGTCGTGCAACTGACGCCATTGGTCGAGGAACAACGCGCGCACCGGGTCGGGCTCGGCGGCGTCGGGCGGACTGTTCAGCGCCTGCACGAGGCGGTAGCGGCTGTCGAGCAGGATTTGCAGCAGCTGATCGCGGAACTGCTGGTCGCCAACCGCATCGCCGAGCTGCGTGATTGAAAAGACCATGAACGCGTCCCATTGATCGAGCGTGTCCTGAAAAGCCTTGAGCTCGGCGGGCGTCGGCGATGACGCTGCATTCGGAATCGCGGCTGCGGCCGGGGCGTCGGGGATGGTCATCACGAGCGTGATGCGGATGCCGTCGTCGAGGGCGGTGATGCCGGGCTCGGCCGTGAGACTCGCGATCGCGGCGCGGAGGCGGTCGGCGGCGTCGGGCGGGATCGATTCGGTAGCCATTGCGGCGAGCTGCTGCACGGCGGGCCTGAGGTCGTAGGTAAAATCATCGAGGCGCGGAATCAGGTAGCTCTTGATGAGATCGAAGCCCTTGCCGACGATCACCGTTTTCTGATGTGCGGAGTCGTAGACATTCAAATCGGTGAAATGAAATTTGAGCTGGAGGCCGGGCGCGATGTATGGCACGCCGAGCGCCTCGACGATGCCGCTCCATTCGACAGCGTTGAGGCATCGCGAGCCCATCGCAACGCCGAGCGCGAGACTGTTGTTGGTTTCGAGCTTCACGGTTGCGGGGCCGGGCGCGGTGGCGCGCGCGAAGTTGGGATTCTCGGCATATAGAAACTGGCAATCGTTGAGCCCGTTCCAGAGCTCGGCGCGTCCGCCGGGTGCGGTATAGAGCTGGCGCTTGAGCGCTTCGCGCAGCGTGAGGTAGTCGATGGTCAGCGGAATGCGGACTTGCGCCGCGCGCGCGGGAGCGGAGAGGATGAAGAAGATCGCAACGACTGTCCACAGCCTGAACCGTGTCGCGCTCGTTCGATCGCAGGGGAACAAACGAATCTGGAAGCGGGATCGATTGCGGATATTCATTTAATTGCTGGTTTTGGTCACGCAGGCGACTTGGCGCTTGGGCTTGGGACGGGCGCTAGCATCACGAGTCCGTTATTATGGCAATCGCGCGCCGACCTTGAATGCTGTTGCTTAGCTTATGATAATCGAAATGCAAGCATCGCCCAAAAATTGCGGGTAACGCCCGATGAGCACAGAACGTCAGGCAGATTTTTACGAAGCGGAACCGCCGCAGGCCTCGCGCGAACTGGCGAAGCTGCGCACCTCCAGCGACTACCTCGCGCCATTCGAGATAATTCGGCGCCGCGTTATCGATGACGTCTACGACGGCAAGATGACGGTCGATGCGACGCTGATAATCAAGATAGGCGAGGTCGAGGAAACCGAGGCGGCATCGGGCGTCGGCGTGTTGCATGCGCTCGACGTGGCGTTGCGCAAGGCGCTGCTGAAATATTTTCCGTACCTCGAGCCGGTGAAGGTCATAGAAACCTACCAGCATGCAACCGGCGCCTCGACCGAGGCCGACGTCGTATCGGTGAAGAAATTTGCCGACGGCGACCTGGTCTGGACGACGCTGGCCAAGTCGTCGAACACGATGGAGGCGGCCTGGGTGTCGCTGCTCGACGGCTACGAATGGCGGATCATCCAGGAGAACATCCGGCTGCGGCGGATGAACTCAAATCCCAGGTGGTCGAAGCGCTGAGCGAATCGCCGGTGCGGTCGCGATGAACGCGGGTGAGCAGGCGGGGAGCGTCGGCAAAGCGACGGCGGGCAAGCTCGCGATTTTGTACGACGGTTCGTGCGCGATGTGTCGCGCGAGTCTCGACGGAATCCGCCAGTTCGACAACTCGGGAAATATGGAGCCGCTCGATCTTCAACATGAAGACGTGCGCGCGCAGTTTCCCGAGCTGAAGCTGGAAAACCTGCTCGAGGAGTTGCACGCGGTCGATGACAGCGGCCGCGTGTTCCGCGGCGCGCGGGCGATCAACGAGATTCTGCGGCGCCAGCGCGGGCTCAGAAGCTACCTCGCATATCTGTGGTATGTGCCCGGCTATGCGTGGCTCGCGGACCGGCAGTACAAGCGAATCGCGACGTCGCGCTACCAGCGCGATGAGCGCGGCCGCCTGAAAGACGAAGCGCTCGACGCTAGTACGCAGCATTAGCAGCGCCTTGTTCGAGATCGCGAGCGCACGGTAAGCTTGTCGCTCGCACTCGTGAAACCATTTTACATTTTCAATTCGCTGTACCGCGCCGTCGAGGAGTTCCAGCCGCTCAACCCTCCCGAGGTAACGCTGTATTCATGCGGCCCGACGGTCTACCTGCCGCAGCATCTCGGGAATCTGCGCGCCTACGTTTTCGTCGATAATCTCCGCCGGACGCTCGAGTTCAACGGCTACCGCGTGCGGCATGTGATGAACGTGACGGACGTCGGGCACATGACGGGCGACGTCGACGAGGGCGAGGACAAGGTCGAGAAAACCGCGCGTGCGCAAGGCAAGTCGCCGCTTGAAGTCGCGAACTTTTACTTTGAGAAATTCCGGTACGATTGCGCGGCGCTCAATCTCGAGCCGCCCGGCGTGTGGTCGCGCGCGACGGATCACATCGGCGACATGATCGCGCTTATCAAGCGAATCATCGACGCGGGATTTGCGTACGTCACCGCGAGCGGCGTGTACTTCGACGTCGAGAAGTATCGCGGCGAGAATCGCGCAGGCAGGCTCTCGCGCCAGAGCCTCGACGAGCAGAACGCGGCGCAGCGCCTCGAGCATTCTGCGGACAAGCACAGCCCCCACGATTTCACGTTGTGGGTACTCGGCCAGCCGGGTCACCTGATGCAATGGGAAAGTCCGTGGGGCCGCGGCTATCCGGGATGGCATATCGAGTGTTCGGCGATGGCGATGAAGTATCTCGGCGAGACCATCGACATTCACACCGGCGGCATCGATCATATCCCGGTGCATCATGAGAACGAGATTGCGCAATCCGAGAGTGCGTCGCACAAGCCGTTTGCGCGCTATTTCGTTCACAACGCGTTCCTGGTCGGCAAGGAGGGCACCAAGATCAGCAAGAGCGCGGGCAAGTTCCCGCTGCTGAGCGATCTTGCGGCGGCGGGAATCGATCCGCTGGCGTTCCGGATTTTCTGCTACGGCGCGAAATATCGTTCCGAAATAGCGTTCAACGACGAATCGATCCGCGCGGCGCAGAGCAATCTTGATTATTTTCGCGAGTTCGCGCGCAGTGTACCGGATGATGCCGCGGCCGATGGGGTCGAGGCGGCTGGCTGGGCGGCGGAGTTCTACGAGCGCTTTCACGACGCGATCAACAACGATCTCAACACGCCGCAGGCAATCGCCGTGGCATTGGATCTGATCGCGGAAGCGTACCGGCGCAAGGACTTCCGCGCGTGGCCGACATTACTGGCGCTCGATTCGGTGCTGGGGCTCGAACTCGGAAAGCATCGCGAGGCCGCGCGCGGCGGTTCGATAGGGGAGGACGTGCAGCATCTGATCGACAATCGAGCGGCGGCGCGCAAGGCGAAAGACTTCGCAACTGCCGATGAACTGCGCAAGGAAATCGAACGCCGCGGGTACGAGGTCAAGGACAATCGCGACGGCACGGCGACCTATCAGCGGCGCGGCGGCTGAGCGATTGCGGCCAGAGCCAATTTGAGGGCGTAGATTTGCCTTGTATGGTTGCGCCAAAGAATCTTAGAATCGCGCCTTGGCGAATCGACCGCCCAGAAGGAACAGATGGGGATTGAGTTAAAGAAGTTCGACACCAGGCTGCAGGCCGAAGGACCCGAGGTAAAGCATCTCGATCCGGCCGCGGCGCCGTTCTACCTGCCGATTGGCGACGAAGTGGAAATCTTCACCGCCGCCTACAAGGCCCGCCTGCCGCTGCTGCTCAAGGGGCCGACGGGATGCGGCAAGACGCGCTTCGTCGAGCACATGGCGCATCAGCTGTCGTCGCTCGCCAACGGACCCAACGAGCTCATCACGGTCGCGTGTCACGAGGATCTCACGGGGAGCGATCTCGTGGGCCGGTTCCTGATTCAGGCCGACGAGACGGTGTGGGTTGACGGTCCCCTGACCCAGGCGGTGCGGCGTGGCGCGATTTGCTATCTCGACGAAGTGGTCGAGGCGCGCAAGGACACGACCGTGCTGATCCATCCGCTGTCGGACCATCGGCGAATTCTGCCGATAGAAAAGCGCGGCGAGACGATCGAGGCGCACGAGGGATTTTTGCTGGTGATTTCCTACAATCCCGGCTATCAGAGCATCCAGAAAAACCTGAAGCATTCGACCCGTCAGCGCTTCGTGACGATCGAGTTCACCTATCCGCCGGCCGACAAGGAAGTCGAGATCATCGCGCACGAGGCGGGGGTCGAGAACGATATTGCGATGCAGCTGGCGGTGCTTGGCGAGAAGGTGCGTCATCTGAAGGCGTCGGGGCTCGAGGAGGGCGTGTCGACCCGCCTGCTCATTTACGCCGGCGAACTGATCCGCCAGGGAATTGCGCCACGGCGCGCGGCGACCGTCGCGGTCACCTGGTCGCTGACTGACGAGGCGGATAGTAAGCGCGCGATCGACGAAGTAGTGAAAGCGATCTTTCCATAAGTTGCGGCAAGATTCGTGAACGACCCGAATGACTCCAACCAAACCAGCGAGGTCGCGTACATGAGGGTCTCCGCAAACTTCAAATTAATTCTGGCTGCTGCCGCGATGCTCGCGGTGAGTGCCTCCGCGATGGCGCAGGATCTTCAAGGTCTACAGGCCCAGTCGGGACCGCGGCTCGATTTTCCAGCCGGACTCGCGACAGACGGCCGCGCAGTTTACGTTTCGAACAGCCGTAACAATACGGTCGAGGCGATCGATCTGGCGGGGCGATCGCTTCGAATCGTGGCGGGCAAGCTTTTCCAGGATGGCAGCAACGACGGCAACGGCGATTCGGCGCGCTTCAACAGCCCTGACGGGATGACGATAGTCGGGCAGAATCTCTATCTTTGCGACACCAACAATTCCGACATCCGCCAAATCAGCATCAGTGGCGCGGTCACTACTGTCGCGGGCCAGGCGAATATTTCCGGCAGCGAAGACGGCACCGGCGCGGCGGCGCATTTCAACCTGCCGACCCAGATTGCGACCGACGGCAACGCGTTGTACGTGGCCGACAGCGGCAACAGCTCGGTCCGGCGCGTTACGCTCGCCGACTTCAAGGTCAAGACTATCGCGGGACAGTCGGGGACCTCGGGCAAGACAGATGGCGGTCCCGACAAATCGGTATTCAGCGGCCCGCGCGGAGTCGCGGTCGATAAAAAATTCATCTACATCGCGGATACCGGCAACGACATAATTCGCAAGATCGATATCAACACGCTTGAGACCAGTACGCTCGCAGGCACCGGCGAGGAAGGCGATAAGGACGGACCGGCGTTGCAGGCGCAGTTCGACAATCCAGGCGCGATCTGCACCGACGGCACGTTTCTGTACGTACTCGACGCCGACAATCATTCGATCCGCAAAATTGATCTCAACGCCAATACCGTGACCAAGCTGACTCTCGTCAACGGCCATATTGGTTCCGGCTGCGCGCTTACCAGCGACGGCAAGCAACTGTATTTCTCCGACACCACCGAAAACGCGGTGGAGGTCGTCGATACGACCAGCGGCAACTTCACCACGCTCTATCCTCCGGGGCAGTAGGCCCCGCGCGGCGGGTATCGCGTTTTGATCGATCTGCGCAGCGACACCGTTACCCTGCCGACGCCCGAAATGCGCGAGGCGATTGCGCGCGCCGAGCTGGGTGACGACGTCTACGGCGAAGATCCTACCGTCAACCGGCTCGAAGCGATGGCCGCATCATTGATGGGCAAAGACGCGGCGCTGCTCGTGCCAAGCGGCACGATGGGCAACCTGACCGCCATGCTCACGCACTGCGCGCGCGGCACCAAGGCGCTCGTCGGTGCGGAGTCGCACACAAATCTTTACGAGGCGGGCGGCGCGTCGGCTCTGGGAGGCATCGTGCTCACCGCGATTGCCAACACTGACGACGGCGAGCTCGATACTGCCGCACTCGCACACGAGCTCGCGACACCCAATGATGATCATTTCGCCCTGCCGTCGCTCGTCGTAATCGAAAACACGCACAACCGCTGCGGTGGCGCTCCGGTCAAGCTGTCGCACATGGCGGAAGTTTCAGACGCGGCTCATCGCAAAAAAATGCCGCTGCATCTCGACGGCGCGCGGATCTTCAACGCGGCGATCGCACTCGAGACCGCGCCGAAGGAAATCGCCGCCGGCGCCGATACTGTGTCGTTCTGCCTGTCGAAGGGACTCGGATGTCCCGTCGGCTCTCTGTTATGCGGGAGCCGTGAATTTATCGCGCGTGCTCATCGCACCAGAAAGATGCTCGGCGGCGGAATGCGCCAGGCGGGAATAATCGCTGCGGCTGGAATCGTCGCACTGACCACGATGGTCGATCGGCTGGCCGAGGATCATCAGAACGCGCGTGCGCTGGCGCAGGGATTCGCGCTGGTCGCCGGCCTCAATGTGCGGCAGGTCAGGAACCGTACCAACATGGTGGTGTTCGACCTCGACGGCGATGCGGACGTGTCGCGGCGTTTCGGCTCGGCGATGCGACAGCATGGCGTCCTGATTTCGCCGCGCGAGGCGACCTCTTTCCGCGCCGTGACTCATCATGGAATTTCGCGGGCCGATATCGATAGGGCGGTCGCCGCGGCTGCCCAGGCTGCGGGCGAGGTTTTCGGCGACTGATGGATTCGCTCGAATCGCTATTCTCACTGCGCGGACATCGCGCGCTGGTCACCGGCGCGTCTTCGGGACTGGGTGTCGAATGCGCGAAGGCGCTGGCACTTGCGGGCGCCAATGTCGCGCTGGTCGCGCGGCGCAAAGACCGCGTCACGCAGATAGCGGCCGAGCTTGCCAGCGCTCACGGGGTCAAGGCCGTGGGAATCGGCGCCGACGTGACGCGCGAGGTCGATCTCGATCGCGTGATGGTCGAAGCTTCCGGCGCGCTGGGCGACATCGACATCCTGGTGAACAATGCCGGAGTGTCGCCGACCGGGCGCGCCGAAACTTTCACGCGGGAGGCCTGGGACCAAACGCTCGCGGTGAATCTGACCGCGCCGATGATGCTCTCGCAGCGCGTGGCACGCCGCCTTATCGAGACCAAACACCCGGGCCGTATCATCAACATGGCGTCAATCTACGCCTCGGTCGCGAGTTCGGTGTACCGCCTGTCGGCATACACGGCGACCAAGGCGGCGTTGGCGAATCTCACGCGGCAGCTCGCGGTCGAGTGGGCGGGATATGGAATCCTGGTCAACGCGATCGCGCCCGGATGGATCCCGACCGAGGCCACCGAAGGCGGGATCGCCAAGCCCGCGAACAAGGAGCGGATGGAAGCGTTTACGCCCATGAAGCGACTGGG
>Ga0302324_100027164_pt1 | contig 10913 bp, 9 predicted proteins | sample Palsa_T0_1_FD_201949 | JGI IMG/M metagenome (GOLD analysis project Ga0302324, IMG submission 201949) | Peat permafrost microbial communities from Stordalen Mire near Abisko, Sweden - Palsa_T0_1 | ecosystem: Environmental > Terrestrial > Soil > Palsa > Peat permafrost | place: Sweden: Abisko...
CCGCGTAGCGATCATCAGGTTCTCAGCTACCGTCAGGTCGGAGAAGACGGCTCTACCCTGCTCGACGTGGGCCAGCCCGCGGTGGGCTCGGCGGACGCGGCTGGCGCGATGGATCGGCTCGTCGTCTAGTGTGATTCGTCCGCTGCGGACAGGAAGCAGGCCGGAGATCGCCTCGAGCAGCGTAGTCTTACCCGCGCCGTTGGCGCCAAGCACGAGTGTCACCTCTCCGGACGGCACACGCAGATCGACGTCGACGACGATCGGGAACTGGCCGCGGGCGACGCACACATCATCGAGGACGAGAGTGCTCACGCCGCGCTTGCCACCTGCCCCAAGTACGCGGAGGCCACCGCTGGATCACCGAGAGCCTCGGCGGGTTCGGCCGAGGCGATCACGCTGCCGAAGTCCATCACCGTCACCCACTGGCAGGCGGTTTGGACGAGTTCAATGTCGTGCTCGATGAGCAGTACGGAGCTGCCGAATCGCTCGGGTATCTCCGTTAGGCGCTCGCCGAGCGCCGCCGACTCCTGCGGGCTGAGCCCGGCGGCAGGTTCGTCGAGCAGCACAACTTTCGGAGCCGACGCGACGGCGCCGGCGATCTCGACAAGGCGACGCGACATCAGGTCGACGCTGCCGAGGCGCACCTCCGGCGGAGGACACACGAAGAACTCGAGCAGCTCGCGCCTCTTGTCGCGGGACACGCGGTGTCCCGCGGCGAGGTCGAGGTAGGCTCCGACGGAGAGGTCGTGGATCGTGCGGTCCTGCTGGAAGGACCGCCGCAGGCCGGCGCGCGCGCGCCGGTGCGCTCCCAGCCGATCGATCGGCTGTCCATCCACGAGGACGCTGCCCTGATAGCTACGGATGAACCCGCTCGCAGCATCGACAAGGGTTGATTTGCCGGCGCCATTCGGCCCGATCAGGCCTGCGACCTGGCCGGGGGCGACACTCAGCGAGACATCACTCAGCGCCGTCACCTCGCCGTAGCGCACCGAGAGATCCCTGATCTCAAAGGCAGGCTTCGCGCCCGCGCGCTGCGTCGCGCGCTCGCGCACACCCTTGGTGGCGCTGGCGCTGGAGACAGCGTCACCGAGCCGCGCATCCTGCGCGGCGGCTGCGCCGAACACTTTTCCGAAGACGCCGCGAAATAAGCGGCGGAGGTCGTTCGATGCCCCGCCGCCACCCTTCATCAGGGCCTGGATCGCACCGAACGCGAACAGCAGGTTGCCCCAGTCGTCGGAGATGCCGATCATCGGCAGCACGACCGGTAAGAACGCGTAGAGCACGCCACCGAGAACCGCGCCCTCCGGGTTTTGCGAGCCGACCATGACGGCGACGGCGAACAGCGTGATCGACCCTGTTACGTCGAAGTTGCTCTCGGCGAGGATGCCGAGCTGTCCGGCGGTCAGCGCGCCGGCTATGCCAGCGATGAAGGCGCTCACCGCAAACGCTGTCAGCTTCGCCCATGGCACCGAACTCCCGATCGCCGCTGTGGCACGTTCGCTCTGACGGACGGCCAGCCAAGATGACCCTACGCGTCCGTGGCGCAGCAGGCTCACCACGATGAAAAGCACGACGACAGTGATCCAGCTGAAGTCGAAATAGGCGGTCGTCGAGCTGAAGAATGACGGCACGAGAACGGACGTCAGTCCCGCCGAGCCTGGGAAAATATGGTTCGTCAGATAGGCGTCGATCGCAATCGCAAACGCGAGCGTCACCACCGCCAGGTTGATCCCGCGCAGCCGCAGCGCCGGCAAACCGATGACAAGGCCGAATGGCACCGCGACAAGGCCGCTGACCAGCACCTGTACGAGGAACGGCAGTGTTCCGTGCGTGTTGAGGTCGGCGAACGTCCAGGCGCCGATCGCGGCAAACGAAAGCTGGCAGAGCGTCATCATGCCCGCCAGGCCGGTGACTATTCCAGCGCTGTAGACCGCCAGCGCGAAGATCGCTGCTGAAGTCGCGACGAACAGCCAATACTGGGAGAGCAGCGACGGTAAGAGGAGCACGACCAGCACGGCAGCGGCCGGCCCAGCGACCCAAGCGGCAAGTCCGGGAGTGGCGGCGGGACGCGAACGCCCGCGGAAGAGAACCGCCGGGCTAACGAGCGACATCCCATACCTCGCCTCGCTGCGCCCAGAGTATCGCCACCACAATGATCACGAACGGGACCACGTCCTGGTATTGCGCGAACGTCGAGGATTCGGACGCCATGCCCTGGATCACGCCGATGGCGATCCCGCCGATGACCGTCGCGTAGAAGTTGCGAAAAAGTCCGACCAGCGCCGCGGCAAAGGCTGGCACCACCAGGAGGCTCATGGCCGAGAAGCTCGACGACTGCTGCGGTCCGATCGCGAGCATTGCGATCGTTGCGATAGCCCCGACCACGGCCCAGACGGAGATGGTCCGCAGCCTCACCGACATCCCCATCAGCTCTGCGGTCCTGGGCCGCTCGGAGAGCGCCCGCAACTCGCTACCAATCCGAGTTTTCGCCAGCACCGCGCTGACAGCGATCGCCAGCACCACGCTTCCGACGATCGCCGCGACGGTCGAGCCGGTCACGTAGACGCCGCCGAGCTCGAACGCGCGTCCCGTGAGCTGTGTCGGGATCGGACGTGCGTTGTCGCCGAACACGCGGAAGGAGATCGTGTTGATCGCGATGAACGCGGCGATACCGATCGTCGACTTCGTGCGCACGTCGGCCTCGGCAAACCACAAAGCCATGATCGTTCCGACGATCGCCGACACCGCCGCGCCGGTGGCGACGCCGATCAGCGCAGCCGGACCGTAGGCCATGCCGTGCTGGTGCAGCACGAGTAACACGAACCACCCGTCGGCAGCGGCGGCCGCCAACGAGAAGTTGACGACCGCCACCATCCGGTAGAGCAGGACGACGCACACGCCCAGTGCGGCGTATGCGCCTCCTGCGCTCAACCCTGTGATTCCTGCCTGAATCATTCGAACTGCTGGTCAGCGTCCAGTGCCTCTCCTTTGAAACTGACGCTTTATGAAGGCACCACCACCCAATTGGACGTCAGGCTCTGCCACACCCCGCCCTTCAGGATCACGACCTTGATCGCGCGGTTCGAGTTGTGGGCTGGGCCCGGCGTGAACGAGTACGGCGTTCCGGTCAACGGCGAGACGTAGTCGGAGACCTTGTGCATCGCGGCGGTGAAGCTTGCCCGCGTTATCGCTCCCTTGATCGTCTTGGCGACGTCGACGAACAACTTCGCCGCGACGTAGCCGCCCTCGCCGGTGGAGGAGATTGGCGCACCGCCAGCCTTTGCGACCGACTCCCAAGCGGCGATGCCGGGGGCGTTCGCGTCCTGCGGCGTGGCCGGCTCGAACTCCGACTCGGACATCAGCCCGTTGCCGGAGGCACCAAGCGCCGTCGCGAGCTGGCTCGAGTAGATCGTGGTGAGACCGATCCATGCCACGTCCTTCGGGCTCGAGGGATCAGAGAAATTGATCCCCTGCGTGTGCGCGGCCTGGACGAGTTGCGGCGCCGTCGAGGTGAGGCCCCACACAACGCCCGTGCAGCCGTGCTTCTTGGCCTCCAGCACGTAGGTGGTCATGTTGCTCTTGCCGGGGACAATCGAGAGGTCGGTCAGCAGCACCTTCTGTCCGGTGCTCGCCTCCCACTTCTTGATCGACGCGATGACGCCGGCGTTGTAGCTGGCGGACACGTTGTTGCCGATGTCGCAGAGCTTCGTCTTGTGCAGGTCCTTGTAGAGGTACTCCAGGCCAGCCTCGGTCCCGTTGAATGGCCCGGTGTTTACGGGTGAGACGTCCGGTGAGCCGAAGCAGTCCTGGTCGACGCCAATGCCCGGGATATCGAGCACCTTCTGCTGGACGTAGAAGTTCGCGTTGACCGCGCACTCGAGGAGACTCGAGCCACCGACCTCCGCGACCACACCGTCCTGCTCGACCAGTTGCCGCGCGTCGGTGGCGGCGTTGGCCGGATTTGCAGCGTCGTCGAGCGAGATGTAGTCGATCGGATGGCCATTGATGCCGCCATGGGCGTTGATGTATTTGAAATAGGCCTTTGCGGTGTTCTGCGGATCGGCGATCGTGATCGGCCCTGAAAGCGCCGAGATCGCCCCCACCTTGATCGGACTGCCCGTGGCGGTGGACGCCCACGCGCTGGCGGACGTGCCGGCGATGCCGACAACGACCCCGATCGAGGCGGCCATTAGAGCCAATGCTTTGCTGCGCATGCTGATGTCCTCTCTCCCCTCGTGATGGATACCGGCGAGGGCCTTCCTCAAAGCCCTGCGCCGAAGCTGTTGGTGATCCTGTAGGAAATCGTCGATGAAGTCAACCACCTACCCCTGGCGACGAGGCTTCACGTTACGGCAGCGCCGCAACGATCGCGTCGGTCGTATCGACCTCGGCGAACCTGGGAAAGACCCGCTCCACGGAGTGCCTGTAGCCCTCCGGGTCAGGGTCGGTGGTCGCATCCGCCGCGAGCGTCACGTGGTAGCCATGGTCGAAGGCAGCTCGACCGGTCGACTCGACGCCGATGCTCGTGGCGATGCCTGCCAGGACGATGCCCGTGATACCTCTGCGGTGCAGCTGCAACTCGAGGTCGGTGCCGTAGAAGGCGCCCCACTGCCGCTTGGTCACCTGCAGGTCCGACGGATCGACTCCGAGGCCGTCGACGTACTCGTCCCAGCCGGCCGCGGGCGCGCCGCCCGGGAGCGGGTCATCGGCACGCGGATGGGGCGCATCGGCGAAGTCGTGGCTGAAGCGGACACGCACGTTGATCACAGGGAGGCCGGCTCGCCGAAACGCCGTTGCAAGGCGTGCGGCGTTGGCGACGACCTGCTCCACAGGATGGGCAGCGGGCAACGCGACGATCCCCTTCTGCAGGTCGATGGTTACGAGAGCTGTGCGTTCATCGAGTGTTGTCACTGGCATGTGGTTGGCGTCCTTTCGAATCTAGGTTGTGAGCGGCAGATGGGAAGTCGTGGCGTGGTCGGCGGGGCGGCCAAGCCGCAGCCGCAGACGCCCGCCCTCACACGAGCGCTGGCTCGGCGGGAGCCTCAATGCCGAACTCGGGCATGATCTCGGTGGCGAAGAGCTCGAGCGAACGCAGCGCCTCGTCGCGCGGAATGATTCCCCAGTGGAATAGCCAGACGAAGTACTCGACCGGCACCTCCTTGAGAAACGCCTCGACCTGACGCTTGACCATGTCAACGGTGCCCGCCATCATCACGCCGCTTTTCATCAAGCGCTCGCCGATGTGTTCTCCCGGTGCCGGGACTGGGCCCTCCTCGCCAGGCAGCCGCAGCATGAAGTTGAGCAGCCCGAAGCTCTCGTACCAGCCGTTCCAGACCGGGCTCTCGTACTTCTCCGCTCGGCGCAGCAGTTCGGCGCGTACAGAGTCCTCGCTGCCGCCGTTCTCGACGATGTGGAACGTTCGGCACACGCCGATGCCCTGACCGAAGGCAGGATGGCGGCCGCGCGTCGCGGCCGCGTCCATGTAGATCTGGATGAGCTGCTTGATGTTCTCGACCGCGCCGAACATGATCGTCGGCGTCACGTCTTCCTGGCCGCACCACTCAAGGGTCGCCGGGCTTGCGCCGAACGCCTGAAAGAGCTGCGGATGCGGCGACGTATAGGGCTTTGGCACGACTGTGACCGCCTTGACGGTGCCATCGGCGTCGACCTCGCCCGGCGTCCCGTACTTGGAGGTGATCGTCGCCGCCGGTGGCCAGTTGGGGATGCCCTCGTAGGGGTAGGGGATCTTGTAGGTCGGCCCGTCGTAGCTGAGGAGCTCGTTCGCCCACGCCATCTTCATGATCTTGAAGTGCTCAGCGAAGAGCACCCGGTTGCGCTGGTCGGCCTCGCCCTGGTCCGAGCTCGTCGCGGTAACGCCCCACTTCTGACAGAGGATGTTCTGCCAGCGTGCCTGGTAGCCGCGCGCCATGCCGACGAACAGCCGTCCCCTGAGCATGTGGTCGGCGATCGCGATCTCCTCCGCGAGACGGATCGGATCGTGCGCGGGCAGGACGAGGCCGAGCTGGCCGTGGCGCAGCCGCTTGGTGTAGTGGCCGAGGTAGATGTTGAGCATCAGCGGCGCCGGCGACATCTCCATCCCCTCGGAGTGGAGGTGGTGCTCGACGTGCGCAATGCCCCAATAGCCGAGGTCATCCGCCGCCTGGGCAAGCTCGACCAGGCCGTCGAGGGTCGCCTGATAGGCCTCGTTGTCGCGACCGATCGGCCGCCGCGCGGCCATCTGGTCGGTGTCACCCAGCGACGGGTAGACCTGGAGTATCACCTTGGGCATTGATCTGTCTCCTCTGTAACAGTGTCTTTACCTGACTGCCATCCGCTGCTGGGGCCACCGAACGCGTGCTGCAGACGGCCAGCCGTTACTGGGCGACGATCCCGCCGTCCACCACAAGGCCGTGGCCGGTGACGAACGACGCTCGATCCGAACACAGCCAGACCGCGCACTCGGCGACCTCCTCGGGTCGCGCCATGCGCCCCATCGGACACCCCGCGAGCATCAGCTCCATCGCCTCCGGCGCTCCCTCGACGAGCGCAGCAGGCATGTTGGTGTCGACGATGCCCGGCAGCACGGCATTGACCCGTATCCCGGCTGCCGCGCTCTCGAGGGCCGCGGCCTTGGTCAGGCCGATCACGGCGTGCTTGGTCGCGACGTAGATCGGCATCGCCGGCACGGCAACCAGCCCCAGGCCCGAAGAGGTGTTGACGATCGCGCCGCCACCCGCCTGCTGCATGACCGCCAGCTCCTCCTGCAGGCAGAACCAGGTTCCCTTGATGTTCACGTCGATGACCGCCGCGAACGCCTCGTCGGGGTAGCCGACGAGCGGATGCAGGGGGCCGGAGATACCCGCGTTGTTGAACGCGAGGTCGAGACGCCCGTAGCGCTCCAGGGCGGCTGCGACGATCGCGTGGACGTCAGCGCGCCGCGTGATGTCCGCCGTCAGCGCCACCGCCTCGAACCCAGCGGCGGCCACCAGTCCCGCGGTCTCCTCGAGGGTCTCGGCGTCGCGATCCGCGAGCACGAGACGCGCGCCCTCGTGCGCGAAAGCCAGAGCGGCGGCCCGGCCGATTCCACCGCCGGCCCCGGTGATCAACCCAACCTTGCCCTCAACCAGACCCATCGGTCCTCCTCAGACTCGCCTGACAGATTTGACGCACCCGGCACCCGTGACCGGCGCCGCCGGTGGCGGTGTTCGCGAAGCGGAGACAACCATGTCGTTCACCCCGCAGGGGGCGCTATCAGACCCTCTGCGATCAGCTGCGCGTTGAGACCACCGGCGTTCAGAATCGCGATCAGCTCGGCTGGCCAGGTGATGCCCTGGAGTTCCTCGCCGGTGCGGGCATTGCTGACGCGGGCTGCCTCGAAGTCGATGGTCGCGAGGTCGCCCTCTTCGAACGCCTCGGAGATCCCCGGAACCTCGATCGCCGGGAACGCGAAGTTCACCGCGTTGCGAAAGAACAGGCCGTTGATCGAGTCAGCGAGCAGGCAGCCGAGGCCGAGCTCCTTCATCACGCGGGCCGCAGGTCGGCTCGAGCCGGTTCCGAAGTTGCGTCCGGCAACCATGACGTCGCCCAGCGCCACGGTGTCAGCCCAGCCCGGGCGGTTCGCCGACATGCAGTACCGCGGCTGTTCGGCCACGGGCGCGAAGAGCGCCTCGGAGGGCTGTAGGAGATCGGTGTTTATGTCGTCACCGAACTTCCAGACCTTGCCTTCGATGATCATGCCGCGACGCTCGCCTGGCGCGCGAGCGCCGGCCGTGGATCCACGATCACGCCCTCGAGGGCGGAGGCGGCCACGGTCGCCGAGGAGCCCATGTAGATACTCGCCCGAGGGCTTCCCATGCGCCCCTTGAAGTTGCGCGTGCTGGACGTGATGCAGGTCTCGCCGGCACCCACGAGACCCATCGTGATGCCGCCGCAGGCGCCGCAGCCCGACGGGGTGACGATCGCCCCGGCGTCTGAGAGAGTCTCCACGTAGCCTCGTCGAGTCGCCTCGCGAAAGATCTGCTGCGAGCCGGGTGTGACGACGAGGCGAACGTTCGCGGCGACCCGGTGTCCCGCGACGATCTGCGCTGCGGTAGCGATATCGTCGAGCGTCCCGTTGGCACAGGAGCCGATGAAAGCCTGCTGGATGGGTACGGGCGCACCGAGCTCGGAGATGGGAGCCGTGTTGTGGATCAGGGCATCGGGAAGCCCGACGCTGGGCTCGATCTCACCGAGGTCGAGCGTGCGCACCGCCTCGTACTCCGCGTCCGAGTCCGGATACACGGGCGTGAAAGGGCGCGCCGCGCGAGCGGCCACATAGTCGAGCATCACTTCGTCGGGCTCCCAGACCGCGAACTCGGCGCTGAGCTCCGCCGCCATCGTTGAAAGCGTCCGGCGAGCGTCGAGGCTGAGACTTGGCATCGCAGAACCGCCGTACTCGATGTTGTCACCGGCGTGCGAGCCGTAACGACCCGCGAGAGCCATGAAGACGTCCTTGGTGTAGACGCCGTGGCCGAGCTCCCCCTCGAGCTCGTAGCGGATCGTGCGCCCGACTCTGAACCACGAGGTGCCCTTGCACAGTGCGTAGTTGAACTCCGGTCCGCCCAGGCCGCGGGCGGCGCAGTTGAAGACGCCGGCACTGCAGGTGTGCGAGTCGGGGCACACCAGCGTCTCGCCGGGGAGCGCGTAGGCGTGGTCGGCGACGATCTGGTGTGCGATGCCACCGTCGTAGCCGACGTCGTGAAACCGTTCGATGTTCCAGCGCTTGACGAACTCGCGTCCCATCGCCATCGCGTCAGCCGCCTGGATGTCCCGCGCCGGACCGAGGTGATCGTGGATCACGATGACGCGCTCGGGATGGGCGAGCTTGAGGATCTCGACGTGGATCCCGGGGATGAAGTTCATGTCGAGCACGATCGCCGTGTCGATGTCGACGGTCACGAGGTCCCCGGGGCGCACGGTGTCCCTTCCGCCTTTGGCGGCCAGGATCTTCTCGACGATCGTCATGCCCATGCTGGAGCGCTCCGTCCCATCGCGCGGCGCCTTGGCATCCGCTGCGGGCCGCGCGCCCGGCGGGTTCCTTCGTCGGCGAGGACCCTCATCCTCTCACCATCATTACACGCGATCGTATCAGGGATCCTTTTGGGAACCGGCGGTCGGGCCGGCGCGGTGGCGGACGGCGCGAGCGGAATGAGGCGGCGTTCAGGGCGCGAACGCCGGGTCCGTTCCGACCACGATCTCGACCAGGATCGGGGATGTCCGCGTGGCGAGCCCTGGGCCGATCTCCGCGAGCAAGGCGTGCAGCTCCGCGTGGGTTTCGACCACCACCGCCTCGCAGCCGAAGCCCCGGGCGATGGCGGCAACGTCGACGTTTTCGAACGCCGGCCAGGCCGGACTGGCACCGGCCAGCTCGGCCAGTCGATCCATGATCGCGTAGCGACCATTGACGAGCACGATGAAGAGCACGCCCACCGAGTACTCGGCCGCGCTCCAGAGTCCCTGGATTGCGTAGAGCGAGGAGCCGTCTCCGAGCACGGCCGTCACCGGACGGTCCACGGCGGCCATGCGCGCGCCGATCGCCGCCGGCAGCGCGAAGCCGAGCCCACCCATGGCGGCGCTCACGAACCCCAGGGGCCGGCGAATCGGCAGGCGCCGGTGCAGCTCGGAGCGACTCGAGGGAGTCTCCTCGAACACGATCGCCTCAGGCGGGAGGTGCTCCGCCAGGGCATCGAAGACGTGCCCAGGAAGCAGCTGGTGGCCCGGCGGCGGCGGCGCGAGCTTCGCCGGCGGACCGGGCGTTGCGGGCGCGCGCTCCTCGCGCGCGCGCACGCGCGCGAGTAGAGATCCGCAGGTCGAGGCCGGATCGGCGAGCAGTGTCAGGGTCGTCGGGCTGCGGTGCGCCTCCGCGGGGTCGTCGGTGACGAGCGCGACGCGCGTGCCCGGATCGGTCAGGGGGCCGGCGGCGTAGGCGTATTGGCGGAACACCGGCGCCCCGATGGCGAGCACGACATCGCGCGCCGCCAGCGCCTCCCGCAGCCGCGAGCGCTCCGCCGGAAGCGTCCCCGCATAGCGTGGATGGTCCTGCGGAAAGGCCACGCGGGCGCTGAACGCCTCCTGCCACACCGGGCAGGCGAGACGCTCGGCCAGGGCGACAAGCGCGGACCGGGTCTGGGGATCGTCGGCGCCCGCACCGACGACGAGCGCAGGCGCCGCCGCGTCGTCGAGCAGCTGCACGAGCGCGTCGAGGTCGCGGTCGCCGGCCGCCCGTCGTGCGCGGATCAGCCGTGCCGGACCGATCACCTCGTGCGGCTCGGGAGCGGGCGCCTCCCAGTCGTCCATCGGGACGATGACGAGCGCCGGCCCGGCCGCGGTAAGCGCCTCATGGTAGGCGCGAGCGATCGCCCCGGGTACGTCCGCGGCGCGAGCCGGCTGATCGACCCAGACGGGATACTCGCCTCCGAGCCCGGCGAGACGGCCGGCGAGAAACGGCTCGAGCGCGAGATGGCGGCGGTCCTGCTGGCCGACGATGACGAGCAGAGGCGAGCGGTTCACCCGCGCTGTCGCGAGCGCACCGGTCGCGTTGCCGAGACCCGCTGTGGTGTGCAGCAGGACGCAGGCCGGCGCCTGTGCCGCCAGCGCAAAGCCGCTGGCGATCCCGACCACCGAGCCTTCGTGCAGCGCGAGAATGAAGCGAATATCGCGCGGCCACGCGGCCAGCAGGGGGACCTCGGTGGAGCCCGGGTTGGCGAACACCTCTCTGACGCCGAGGCCGCGCAACAGCTCGAAGGTCGCCGCGGCGACGGTGCCGCCGCCCGTCGGGCCTGTGCTCGGCGTGCTCAACTCGCGTGCTCGGCCCGGTAGTCGGCCATGGCGGCCAACAGCAGCGGCTGGGGCGTGGCCGATGAGGCGGCGGCGAA
>Ga0302324_100027167_pt1 | contig 10912 bp, 9 predicted proteins | sample Palsa_T0_1_FD_201949 | JGI IMG/M metagenome (GOLD analysis project Ga0302324, IMG submission 201949) | Peat permafrost microbial communities from Stordalen Mire near Abisko, Sweden - Palsa_T0_1 | ecosystem: Environmental > Terrestrial > Soil > Palsa > Peat permafrost | place: Sweden: Abisko...
ATCTTTGGTGACTTCGTTCAACACCAGCCCCACCACGTTGGCGCGCACCCGCTGCAGCGTGTTCAGCGCCGACCCGACCGCGTTGCGGTTGGTTTCGCCCGCCTTGGCGACCACCACCACTCCATCCACGGCGGCGGCCATCTGCAGCGGTTCCGGGAAACCCAGAATTGGCGGAGAATCGATCACCACCAGATCGTAATCGGCGGCCTCTTCCAGGATGCGCGGCAGGCCGGCGCCGATCAGATCGGCCGCCCGGCGGCTGGCGGATCCGCACAGGATGTCGAGTTCGGGAAGGGCCGTGAGTTTGACTAATTTTTCACGCCATACCATGCCGTTTTGCAGAGCCGCGGCGAGACCCGATGCCGGTTTGAGACCGAGTTTCGCGTGCACGCCGGGGCGGCGCAGATCGCAATCGATCAGCAAGGTCTTATGGTTCTGCTGGGCGTGCGCGATGGCCAGATGCACAGCCGTGGTGGTCTTGCCTTCGGAGGGCGTGGCGCTGGTAATCATGAGAGATTTCAAGCGGCGGTCGAAGGAGCCCAGCAGGATGGCATTGCGCAGTGTGCGAATGGCTTCTTCGAAACCCGTGACCGTGCGTTCCTGATCCGCCGGAGTGGACAGGTCGGCGCGCACCAGGGCCGTGGTGCCGCCCTCGTTCGAAAGCGCCGAGACCAGATGGTTACGCCAGGATTTCACCATGGGCAGGCTGCCCATAACCTCGGTCTTGAAGAGCGTGGCGATCTGCTCGGGATCGCGGATGGACTTGTCGAGCACATCGCTGAGCACCGCCGCGCCCACGGCCAGCAGGCTGGAAAACAGGAACGCTAAAAGAGCGTTGAGCTTGATATTGGGAAAAACGGGCCGGACAGCGGCGCGGGCCGGATCCGCGATGCGGATAAAGCTGTTCTGGAAGCCGGCGTTGATGCCCGCTTCCTTGATCTTCCGGATCAGTTCTTCATAGAGCGTCTTGTCGGCATCCGCCTCCCGCTTCAGGGCCTGGTACTCGAAGCTGTGGGCGTTGAGCCGGTCGAACTCCGCCTTGGTTTCTCCCACCGCCTTCTGCAGCATGGCTTCGCGGCTCAGGGATTCGCGGTACTCCACTTCCACGCGCTGCGCGGCATTCTGGCGCGAGGCCCGCAACTGGCGCTCGATTTCCTCCACCTGCACGGCCGCTTTGCGATATTCCGGATGATTGGCGCCAAAATGGGTTTGAACGTCGGCGAATTTTTGGCGCGCTTCGTCCAATTTGGCGGAAAGAGTCTTGAGGTTCTCACCCTGGGTGGACACCTGGGCGGACTCGAGCGAACCGCTCTGCACGGATTTCCAGGCGGATTCTTTGCGGACGCGATCCGTTTGGGCGTTGGTGTACTCCGTATTGAGCTGCAGCAGCCGGGCGGAAAGGATGCTGGTCTTTTCCTCCGGATTGATCACATTGAGTTCGCGCTCAAACTGGGCGAGGGCGGATGAGGATCGCTCCATCTTGGCTTTCAGTTCCTCGAGCTGCTTTTCCATGAAGGTAGCGAGTGAGGCTGACGACCGGAACCGTATGTTATAAGTATGTTCCACGTAAGAGTGAGCCACTCCATTGGCGACCTCCGCGGCCAGATGCGGGTCCGTCGACCGGTAACTGATTAGCAGCAGGTAAGTATTCGGAGGCCGGGTGACTTTGAGCTTCGGCAGGAGCACCGGAGCGTCTTCCTGGGCCTGGGGCGGCTGCGAAACCTGGCTATCCCAATCGCGGAGGTGGTATTGTTCGGCCACCGGACGGACGACTGAATCCGACTGGATGAGCTTCACCTGGGTGGCCAGGAACTGGTCGGCATCGTTGGCGGGCGCGCGCGTGGCGTCCTGGCCGATAACAGCCGAGGGCATCTGCCGGTCGACATCCACCGTGACGGTGGATTCGTAAATGGGTGTCAGCCGCGCGGAGACGATGATGGTGGCCGCCAGGCAGAACGCCACGAAGCCGAGGATCTTCCAACGGTGCCGGCGGAGGATCCAAAGGTAGTGAGCCAGGGGAACGGCGGTCTGCTCGGCCGGCTCGGAGTCGTAACCATACCAGGAAGGCTGGATGGCTTGATTTGGGGCGGGAAGAGATTTGAGTTCAGGCATGTTATGGCCACGATTAGTGAAGCGTGTAGAGGAGCGCCGTTCCGGCGCCGGCGCCTAAGAGCAACATCTTCTCGAGGGCCCCCAGTGTCAAACGGCGACCCTTATTATCGGGCACGTAGAGGATGTCGTTGGCCAGCAACGGCGGATCGGCGACTTTTCTTTCCATGATCTTGCTCAGCTCGATGGGAATCTCGTTTTTGTTGCCGTTGCCCTCGCGCCTGTAAATGTAGGCTTCCTTGGAGGCGTAGGGCATGAGACCTTGCGATACAGCCAACATTTTGAGAACGCTGGTCTCGGTACCATCGCCGACGGAGTACGCGCCGGGCATTTTGACGTTACCGATCACGTAGACTTTGCCGACTTCCGGGATGCGGATCTCCTCGCCGCCGTTCAACACGATGTTCAACGCAGGGTCGGCGGCATTGATGAGTCCCTTGACCAATATTCGTTCCACCAAGGCCGTGGGGGCGCCATCGGGACCGGGCTGCGTACGGCTGACGAGGATCTCCGGTCCGGCTTCCGGGGCCAAGCCGCCCGCGCGCGTCAAGGCTTCCAGCAGAGTGACCGGACCCGTAGCCTGGAAAGTAAGAGGCTGCTTCACCGCGCCGGCCACGGAGATGGGGTGACTGTTGTATTCAGATACTGTCACGGTAACGAAAGGGTCGACGATGAGTTGCTCGGCCCGCAGGGCTTGGGCGATGGCGGACTCGAGTTCGCCCGGCATTAGATTCTGAGCCTTAATGCGCTGCTTGAGCATCGGTAGGCGCATGAAACCATCGGCGTCCACCCGGACGGTGCGGGTGAACTCGGGAGCGTCGTAGACCGCTACCGCCACAAGATCGTTGGCGCCGATACGCTGCGCCGGCAGATTAGCGCCGTTGTTCGGGTCGGGCACGCCAGCCGGGCGCATCTGCGCGGACAAGACGGAGAGCATGAGACACAGATTTATAGAGACACACAGGGACGCGGCCGCTTTAGACTTGGACTGCGGGTTCGACATGAGCTGCTCCTTCCAGAAGCTGGTTGAGATGCGCAATTGAGGCTTTCAGACCGGCGATTTCTCCCTCAAACGCCGCTAAACGGAGCTTGAATCGGTCCGGCCGGGTGCCCGAATTCAGAAAATCCAGAACCTCGGAGCGGGTAAAGTCGGAGAGATTCCGCGCTCCGCAGCGGTCGCATGCCTCCTTGAGCGCGCGGTACTCCTCCTGGCTGAGGCGGAAGACGACAATCCGGTTTCGAGGCCGTTTAGTCATGAAGGTTTCAGTGTCCTCATGGGAGTGTGGTCGATCCCAGGCGGCGATTCAGAAGCGTTACGGCGGCTTTTAAACCGGCGATTTCCTGTTCGAGCGCGGCGCAGCAAACCTGCGCGCTGTCCGACAGAGAGCCTGAATTCAAGTAATCCAGCACTTCCGACCGGGTAAATTCGGAAACATTCCGGCCTCCCCGGTTTTCACAGACTTCTCTAAGCGTCCGGTACTCGTCCTCGCTAAGCCGGAATACGACAAGCCGGCCGCGGGTTTGGCCAAGCATAATAACGTCAGTTCCGCGAAGGCACCGCCCAGGTGTTCTCGATCTCGACAGACACCGCGCGTTGCAACATGGTAATGCCAACCACCAGATGGGTGGCGCCGGACTCGCGAATCACTATCCCTTGAACACCCTTGAGCGGTCCGCCGATCAGCTCCACCAGTTCGCCGGCTCGCGTGTACGCGCATGCCGCGACGGGCAGTTGGGATCCGCCGATGCGCTCCAGTGTTTCGATTTCGCCGCGGGGTATGGCGACGGCGCCGGCCCCGAAGCCGACCGCTTTGATCACACCCGGCGTGGTGACGATGTGAAACGGATTATTGGGATCGGAGGCCACGAAGACGTAGCCGGATATCAAAGGCTTTTCGCTCTCCCATGCAGATCCCGTGCGCCTTGTGTGGTAGCACTTTCTCAGCGGAAGCGAAGTCACATAACCCTTGTAGTCCAGGATTTTCTTGACCGACTTTTCGTGGCGCGGCCTTACGCACCAGGCGAACCAGCTATCCGCACTAACGGGCACTTGCATAGTCTCCTCGCAAAGTGGAGCGGCCGCCGGCGGCAGGGCAGGCTGCCGCCACAGTCGCCGTTATGCATCTCGCATGCCTGGGCGGGACGGCACTCTGTCCGCACGGCGTGCTTCTGCCTCGGCTTTTGGCAAAAGTCCACAACGCTAAGATCCAGGCCGTTGCCTTCCTGGCACATCACATAGAAAGCGTATACTCATTGTAGGTTGGCGCCAAGAAAAATCTCTCTTTGTTGTCGCTTAACTTCGCCAACTATCAAATGAGCTCTTCCGCGCATGACAGACACTAATAGCCCTACAGTTGACATTCAGATAATAGGGTACGGAGAGAGGGGGAACCGATCTCTTGCCGATGTGGGTATAACGGGCTTATGCAATTATGAGACGAGTGGCGTGGCGGCCCGAGGGCTTCGGTTAGGAAGACCTTCCTGCGAGAGCCGGCTTTGGCTAGAGATAGCGATTCGTAATACAACCAAGGTGCCGAATGCGGTCCGAACATCTCACAAAAATTGCCGTCGCAGGTGGTCAAGGGCGAGGCGCCCGCTCAGAAACCACTTGCACATTGCGCAGGGTGATTGAACCTTCGATGCGCGTGGTGCCCAGAGCGCGCTGGTAGGTCAGCGCCAAGTACACGAGGTGGCTGCCGGGTGGGGTTCTGAAAGCCAACTGGTCTTCCGTGTCGGCCTCCGCCGCAAGGCTGGCCCCTTGTGCAAGCACGCGGGTGCCTTTGGGATCGGCAATGCGCCACGCCAGTCCTGTCCCGGGTGCAATGCCGGAGGTGCGGTACCGGCATCGCAAGTCGTATTTCGAGTCCTCCATCACCGCCAGGTATTGTGCAAGTAGCTCACAACTCTCAGGCTGCCGGCCGGAGAAAGTGAAGCGCAGTCCAGCGGGGCGCTGCTGAAGCCAAAGCGTTACTCCGGCGACGCCAGGCATCCGCCAGTCAAAACCCTTGGACGTAGGCAGCGCCCGGAAGTCGCCGTTCGTGAGAGATTGTCCCATGTCCGGCCGGATGATGCCGTAAGGGATTTTGCGATGTTCACTGAGCGTGTTCCAGATGGGTAGTGCGTCGCTGGCGCGGTCGTCCGCGATCAGCCGGTCGCAAGCCGCCTCCAGCACCGGAACGTCGGCCTCCCGATTCCAGGCAAGCAGACGAGCGGCCGCCCGGGTCGTCGGCTCGGCCCGATTCTGCTCCGTCAGGTAAGTCAGATAGCTTGCCTCCCGGCTAGCTTCGCGAATATCCAGTTCTCGCGCGATAAGCTCTCCGTCGCTGGTAACTCGCCAGCACAGGTTGAATAGCGGCGCCAGGTCGTCATAGGACATGTTTACGGCCTCCCGCGCCCACCTCCAGAACTTCTCCAATTCATCGTGGCGAAAGTAGTAGTTCGCCAGGGACCACCTAGGAAAATACAGTCTGTCGACGCGGGCGGCCGTCAGCAGGTTCGGTTCGGCGCCGGCCAAGTTGCCGCTCGCTTCGGCGCGCAATCCCAGTTCAATCCAGGACTGGGAATCCCGTGGGTTCAACGCTAATGCACGCTGTAGCCCCTGCGCGGATGCCGGCGGGTTGCTCTCCTGCACGAGGCCCGCCAGTTGGACGTAATAGGGAGCGCCGTCGGGTTCCAGGCGGATGGCCTTCTCGATCCCGCGCACGGTCCCCTGCCGGAACCAGTAGTCCGCCAGGGCCATGCGCACTTCCAAGACGCCTAGGACAGAAAACGTGGCGATCGCCGCGGTTGCCGAAATCAGGGCGCCCGCCTTCACCGCGCCTCCCTGGAAACTAACAATGCCAGTCCCTCAAGCGGCTTACCAGTTCACAACGGATTACACTATAACTCGGTGCGTTACCTGTTGGCCGCAGTCTTGTTTTTCGGTATTCTGACCCTTTGGGTGCCCGGTTACTGGCCGGTCGCCGTTTTTGAGGCCTCCATTTTCGGCCTCGCGATTAGTGCTATAGTCCGCTGCCGGCATACTCCGCTGAGATTCTATTACCCACTGGCGCCGCTGGTGTTTAGCGTGTGCTGGGGCTTGCTTCAGTTATGCGCCGGGCTGACCGTCTCCGCCTTCGAAACCAGAATGGCGCTCGCGCACTGGGCCACACTGCTGGCAGCTCTCGTCGCCGGCCTGCTAATCCTGCACGATGCGCGCGACTTGCGGTGGTTCCGCTCCGCCATGCTCTGGTTCGGTTTTCTGGTGGCGGCAGAGGCCACACTGCAGACCTTCACCGCGGCCGGGAAGGTTTTTTGGATCTTTCAATCCGAATATACCGAGCGCGTAATGGGGCCCATCCTTTCGCCCAATCACTACGCGGCGTTCATCGAACTCGTGCTGCCGCTGGCGATCTACGGATCGTTGCGCCGCGAGCGCGGTGCGCTCCTGTACTCTGCCATGGCGGCCGCCATGTATGCTTCCGTGGTCGCTTGCTGGTCCCGCGCCGGCGTTGTTCTTGCCTCTGCCGAGTTTGTCGCAGTTACCGTTCTCCTTTTGCTCCAGGGGCGCACTTCCGGACGCGCTGCAGGTAAAGCGCTGTTGCGCGTGGCGGCCCTCCTGCTGGTTTTCACCGCTTTGGTGGGATGGGGAACCGTCTGGGGACGCCTGCGTACTCCCGATCCCTTCATTCACCGCCGCGAATTCGCGATCTCTTCCATGCGCATGATTGCCGCTCACCCGTGGGTTGGCACCGGCATGGGAACCTGGCCTATCGTGTATCCCGCTTACGCCATGATCGACACCGGGAAGTTCGCCAACCGTGCCCACAACGATTGGCTGGAGTGGACTGCCGAGGGCGGCCTTCCGTTCGGCATCGCCTTGCTGAGCCTGTTTCTCTGGTGTTTGCGTCCGGCCTTCCATTCCGTTTGGGGTATTGGTGTGATCGCCGTATTCCTGCACGCCGTTGTCGATTATCCGTTCTCGCGGCCGGCCCTGGCGGCCTGGACCGTGGTGTTCATTGCCATGCTCGCTTGTGCGCCGCGAAGCCCAGCCGCTATCGGGCTTACGGACGGCTAGCCGGCGCGGCTGCGTTGCCGCTAAAAGTCCCTGCCGCGGCCAGCCCGCCTACAGTGCCGGCCACCGCAACACCGCCTACAATAGCGACAATGGCGCCGGTGGACAGTCCGGCGGCAGCTCCGGCCGCCGCGCCCCCCGCCGCTGCGCCACCCGCAGCCGCCGCAGCCAGCGCCTTGCCCCCGCTGCACGCTGCACCCACCGAGTCTACCGTCACCACCTGGATTACCTGCGATGCGCCCGTGGCTGGCGTGGCGTTCGGAATCATCGAACCGGTAATTTCGACTTGATGTCCGGCACTCTTGGCCAAATCGGGTCCTTGCAGCTCGACGGTCACATTGGCGGTCTGGTCCGTCAACAGGTATTTGTTGCCCTTCTTCACCAGACACCCGCTCATCTTCGAGGCCGTTGCCGCGCCGGCCGCTTGCATGTCGAACGCCAGCGCCAGGCCAGGGCGCACGCTCGCAATTAGTACTCCCGCGCTATTTCGCACATCCACCGATCCCTCCTGGGCCGCTACCGACACGTGGGTGCTGTCGTTGGCCACGATTTCAGCCACCGTGCGGCTATCCGCGGGCGAAATGCGCAACGAGGCTGCCTCGATCGGATGTTTCTGGCTATTGTTCACCTGTTGTGCGCCTTGCTGGAGCACCGTGCGATCGCGATACAGTTGTACGCGCGAACCGGGCGCCAGCACGATTTCAGCCCCATCCGACAGTCGAATTTTCGATCGAGCGCCCGTCGTTTGAACCGTGCTGCCCTCGAAAACAGTGGCATTGCCCCTGACTGTGGACCCATCCACCTGGAACTCGCCATTGGATCGGACGACGCCGATGGATGGCGGTGTTGCCGTCAGGAAGAGCAGGCAGCCGCTGATCAAAAGGGAGAGAAATGGGCGTATTGCAGATTTCATGGTTTTAGCTCCAAATCGCGCTGAAATGTCATACTATACTTCTAATGGTCCGAATGCGACGCACATTTTCTCGAATTTATAATGGCGGATGCTTCTATTGAAGGAGCATTAATACGGGCATAATACAAATAGAATACATAAACGATACAAGCGGGCACCTAAGGTGACCTACTACGAAGAGCTGGCGGTCCCCCAAGACGCCTCCTTGGAGGAGATACACCAGGCGTACCGCGTGGTCGCGCGCCTATTGCACCCCGATACCCAGCCGGATCCCAAATTGAAGTCCGCGGCCGAGCGCCAAATGACCAGGATCAATGAAATGCTAAGCATCCTGACGGACCCGGAGAGGCGCTACCAATATGACGAGAGCCTATGCGAGAAGCTTATGGTTGAAGCACCCGCGCCGGCGCTAAAGCGGTTACCCATTCGCTTGCTGCAGCGGCATTGGCCATGGGGTCTGGCCTGCTGTATTCTGTTGGTAGCCGGCATCTCATATCTGCGATATAACGAGTCTGGCGAGCCCTCCGCGCCGAAATCGCCGGTGCCTTTGGCACGGCCTTCGGCACTGTCGCCCCTAACAAGCCGGGCGGAGAGGCCATCGCGCTTCGGCGAACCGCGGTCATCCGGTGAAAACCGCTCACCTGGCATATTTGCGACTCCTTCGAGGGCATCCCCACCGCCAGAGCATCTCGACTCAAACAGATCCCCACCGGCCCGTCCAGTGGATCGGCTGCCTGAACCCAGTGAGCCGGCCGCAAGCGCGCCGGGCCCCGCCAAGGAAGCCGCGTCAGTACCCGTCGAACCAGCGCCGGCTGCGGAGGCATCCGTCCGTTTCCAGGCCACAGCCGAACAACCAGCCGCGCCGGTCCTTGCCGGGCACTGGTTCTACACGGCGGGGACCCTCGACCCGGAGACGCCTGGCATGTATCCGCCGGAATTTATAGAGCTCTTTCTTTCCGAAAATCAAGGCACTTTGTTGGGGAAATACTGGGCACGCTACCGAATCGCAAATAAAGCCGTTTCGCCCGAGGTGCAATTTCGGATTTATGGCACGGCATCGAAGGGAACTGCCATCGCAAATGCCGTGACTGCACGGTGGGTATCGGACGACGGCGCCAAAGGGCAACTGAAGATGATGCTGCGGGATGCGAACTCCATGGAAGTATCCTGGTGGACATCGGAATTCGGCCGGCACATGGCGCTGACCTCGGGTTCTGCGCTGCTCGTAAGGCAGCAAACACGATAGCGTGCGCTGGGCTGGCGCCGTCCGTTTGTTAAATCCCCGTAAAGCCCCCCGTAAAGAGTTCCGTCGTCGATTTATCAAAGGTTTAACCGCCGCCGGGTTGGCATTTCCGCGATAATCGTAGAGGAGAATTCAGCCCTATGAAATTTCGTCTCATCGCCATCACTCTAATCGCCACCGCAGCCTTCGCCCAAGGTCCGGGCGGGCGGCAGCACGGTATGGCCGCCGGGAAGACCACCGCGGTGCAAAGCTACCTGAACCTGACTGACGCGCAGATTACTTCTCTGCAACAGTTGCGCCAGTCCGAAATGGCTGCCTTGAAGCCTATCTTTCAACAAATCGGCCCGCTGCGCCAAAGCCTGCGCACCGAGGAGCAGTCCAGCAGCGCGGACGCCACCACGGTGGGCAAACTGGTGTTGAGCATCCAGAACCTGGAGCAGCAGGCGGCTCCCATTCGCGCCAGCTACCAGCAGCAAGCGCTGGCCGTGCTGACCGCGCCACAGAAAACCCAGCTCGCCGCGCTGCAGAGCGCTGCGGCCTTGATGCCTGCGATCCACGAAGCCACCGAACTGAACCTGCTGACGCCGCCGAAGGGATCGGAAGGCCCTGGTGGATTTGGGACGGAAGGCATGCCTCGCGGCCGGTTCGGCGGTCCGCGCTAGTCGTTGCGTGAGGTAGCGTTTCACAGTAAGGTCCCGGCCACCCATCCGGCAGGTCCGTCTGGGTAATTCCAGCGCCTGCCGGATGCCCCTCCTGCTCCACCGCTTGCCGGCAGTGCTACCATGGCCCGCATGCTCCGGTTTGTATCTTTTGTATGTCTGGCGCTAGCGGGCGTGGCGCGTGCGCAGCCCACTCTTTCCGATCTGCTGGAAAGCAAGACACTGGCCGAATTGGGCCATTTCGACGAAGGCTTCGACGGCGCGCTTGGCGTAACGGCCATCGATTTGACCAACGGCCGCACCATGGGGATACATGGCGACACGCTGTTTCCACAGGCCAGTGTGATCAAGATTCCGATCCTCGCGCGGATGTATCAGGCAGCCCGTGCGGGCAAGTTCACACTGGATGAGCGCGTGACCATCGAGCCGCGCGAGGCTGTGGGCGGCAGCGGCCGTTTGCAGGAGCGGCTGAAAAGCGGGGCGGTTACGTTGACGGTGCGCGAGCTGATGGCGGCCATGATCGAGTGGAGCGACAACACGGCGACCAACAAATGCATCGGGCTGGCGGGTATGGACGAAGTGAACCGCATGATGGATGGTCTGGGCCTGCGGCATACCCGCTTGCGGCGCAAGATGATGGACTCGGCCGCGGTAGCGCGCGGCGAAGAGAACGTTTCCACCCCTGACGAAATGGCGCGCCTGGTGGAGGCTATCTATCGCGGCAAACTGGTGGACGAGGCCGCCAGCCGCGAAATGGTAGAGCTCCTGAAAGAAGTCTCGGGCGGCATGCGCGAAGGCCTGCCGCTGGATATCGAGACGGCCTCGAAAACCGGCGAGTTGCCTGGCGCGCGCGGCGAAACCGGAATTGTCTTTCTCGAGGGGCGGCCCTTCGTACTGAGCGTGATGTCGGCCTTTATCGACGACCGGCGTCCGCC
>Ga0302324_100027168_pt1 | contig 10912 bp, 8 predicted proteins | sample Palsa_T0_1_FD_201949 | JGI IMG/M metagenome (GOLD analysis project Ga0302324, IMG submission 201949) | Peat permafrost microbial communities from Stordalen Mire near Abisko, Sweden - Palsa_T0_1 | ecosystem: Environmental > Terrestrial > Soil > Palsa > Peat permafrost | place: Sweden: Abisko...
TGGTAGTCAGGATGGGCAATACGATGCTGCTGGCGACGGCCGTGGCCAGCAAGAAAGGTGTTGAAGGCGCAGACTTCCTTCCCCTTTCGGTGGATTATCAGGAGAAATTTGGATCAATGGGAAAAATCCCGGGTGGATTTCTACGGCGGGAGGGAAGACTTTCCGATTATGAAATTCTCATCAGCCGTTTGGTGGACAGGGTAATTCGCCCGCTTTTTCCCGACGATTATCATGCGGAAACCCAGTTATCCATCCAATTAATCTCCGGCGACCCTGATGCTTTGCCGGATGCCCTGGCAGCTTTTGCAGCTTCGTCTGCACTTTCTGTTTCCGATATTCCTTTTCAGGGACCTATTTCGGAAGTCAGGGTGGCACGTGTCGAAGGCCAATATGTGATCAATCCTTCTCTCGAGCAAAAAGAGAAAGCGGATATTGACTTGCTCGTTGGCGCCTCGATCGATAATATACTCATGGTGGAAGGCGAGTCGAAAGAAGTAAGTGAAGAGGACATGCTTGAAGCATTGAAACGTGCCCATGACGCCATACGGGTGCAATGCCATCTTCAAATTGAATTGGCCAAAGCCGCAGGCAAGACGGAAAAAAGAAAATATGAACACGAAGTCAAGGACGAGAATCTGAAAAAAGAACTCCATCAGCTTTTGTATGATAAGGTATATGCAGTAGCTCGTCAGCAAACAGCGGACAAGAAGATCCGTTCCGAGAACTTTAGCAAAATACTGGACGACTACCTGGCGGCATTGCCTCAGGATACGCTTGTTAGTAAGGACCTTGCCAAAAAGTATTATAAGGAAATTAATAAAGAGGCTTGCCGCAACCTGGTGCTAAACGAATCAGTTCGGTTGGATGGGCGCAAAACCCGGGAGATCAGGAAAATTTGGTCGGAAATTGATTACTTGCCTTCTGCACACGGTTCGGCCATTTTTACCCGCGGCGAAACCCAATCGCTGAGTACGGTTACGCTGGGAACGAAGCTGGATGAGCAATTGATTGACGGCGCCATGTTTTCAGGTACCAACAGGTTCATGCTGCACTATAATTTCCCCGGATTTTCAACCGGTGAAGTAAAACCCAATCGCGGGCCGGGAAGAAGAGAAGTGGGACACGGAAATCTTGCGTTCAGGGCATTGAAATCCGTGTTACCTCAGGATGAAAATAATCCCTACACGATACGAATAGTATCCGACATCCTTGAATCCAATGGGTCGTCTTCCATGGCTACGGTATGTGCAGGCTCGCTGGCACTGATGGACGCAGGAATTCAAATCAAATCTCCCGTTTCGGGGATTGCGATGGGAATGATTTCAGATAGTTCTACAGGCAGATACGCTATTTTGTCGGATATCCTGGGCGATGAAGACCACCTGGGCGATATGGATTTCAAAGTTACCGGTACCGAAAAAGGCATCACTGCCTGCCAGATGGATTTAAAGGTGGACGGCCTGACGTACGAGGTATTAAAAGAAGCGCTGGATCAGGCGAGGGAAGGACGTCTGCATATTCTTGGCGAAATGAAGAAAACAATCGTCTCTCCTAAGGCAGATCTCAAACCGCACACGCCCAGAGCATTTACCATATTGATTGATAAAGACCAGATCGGAGCCGTTATCGGGCCCGGTGGTAAGGTGGTTCAGGAGATTCAGAAAACGACCGGTGCTACCGTGGTAATCGAAGAAACTAATAATAGAGGCGTCGTTAATGTATTTGCTAATAATCAGGCCGTTATGGATGCCGCTGTTAAGCGAATTAAGGCCATTGTTGCGGTGCCGGAAGTCGGCGAAGTTTACGACGGAATTGTAAAGTCTGTAATGCCTTTTGGCGCCTTTGTTGAATTTATGCCCGGAAAAGACGGACTACTCCACATCTCTGAAATCAAGTGGGAAAGGCTTGAGAATATGGAAGGAGTCCTTGAAGTCGGCGAGAAAATTAAAGTGAAATTGGTAGAAGTGGATAAGAAAACCGGAAAATTCAGGCTTTCACGCAAAGTATTAATCCCCCGGCCACCGAAAAAAGAGGAGCCGGCTAACGTATAGTTTGCGAAAGAAGTAATTTGGAACTAAATTTTCGTTTTTACGTGTTTCACCAGGGGACTAAACTGAGATATGCTCAATGAGACAGCTTAAAATCAGTAAGCAAATTACCAACCGGGAGAGCCAATCGCTCGATAAGTATTTGCAGGAGATTGGAAAAGTGGACTTGCTCACGCCCGACGAAGAAGTAGAACTCGCCAAACGGATTAAAGAGGGCGACCAGATCGCTCTGGAGAAATTGACGAAAGCTAATCTCCGCTTTGTTGTTTCCGTCGCAAAGCAATATCAGAATCAGGGATTGTCGCTCGGTGATTTGATTAACGAAGGAAATCTGGGATTGATCAAAGCGGCTCAACGCTTCGACGAAACCCGGGGCTTTAAATTTATATCCTATGCGGTGTGGTGGATTCGTCAGTCCATCCTTCAGGCGCTCGCCGAGCAGTCGCGCATTGTTCGCTTGCCCCTCAACCGTGTCGGTTCGCTGAATAAAATATCCAAAACATTTTCTGAACTAGAGCAAAAGTTTGAGCGTGAGCCGTCACCGGAAGAATTGGCCGAAGTACTCGAAGTAACCACCGCTGAAGTAGTGGACACGATGAAGATTTCGGGTCGTCATGTATCGATGGATGCGCCGTTTGTTCAGGGGGAAGAAAATAGTCTGCTGGATGTACTTGAAAACGACAGCGAAGAAACACCCGATTCCGGTTTGATGACCGATTCATTACGGAGGGAAGTACAACGCGCGCTGTCCACATTGACTCAACGGGAATCGGACGTGATCACGCTTTACTTTGGTCTGAACGGCGAGCATGCCATGACCTTGGAGGAAATCGGAGAGAAGTTCAATTTGACCCGCGAACGGGTGCGCCAGATTAAAGAGAAAGCCATCCGCCGCCTAAGGCATACCTCCAGAAGTAAGGCTTTAAAACCTTACCTGGGTTAATATAGTTCATTGGGATGAAATGTAGGGCCTCCATTCCGTGAGACCTTTTTTAGCATAAAGATTGTTACTTGTGTATGGCAACTGAAAAGACAAAGGTTTTAATCATTGGGTCAGGACCTGCCGGGTACACCGCTGCGATCTACGCGGCCCGCGCCGGGCTTAAGCCATGGCTTTATACGGGAGGCCAGCCGGGAGGCCAACTGACGACGACCAACGATGTCGAAAATTTTCCGGGGTATCCGGACGGAATCAAGGGCCCCGAGATGATGGTTGATCTTCAAAAGCAGGCGGAGCGCTTCGGGACCAAAGTGCATTTCGAGTTGGTTACTTCGGTCGATTTTCTGACCTATCCATTGAAAGTCACGGTGGCTGAAAATCAGGTGATCGAAGCCGAATCGGTAATCATTGCTACCGGCGCAACGGCCAAATATCTAGGTATTCCTTCGGAAGAGAAATTTGCGAACCGGGGAGTCTCTGCTTGTGCGGTGTGTGACGGATATTTCTACCGTGGCAAAGAAGTTGCCATCGTAGGTGCAGGCGATTCAGCCGCGGAAGAATCAACGTACCTGGCCAATCTATGCAGTCGTGTTCATCTCCTTGTACGGCGTAGTGAAATGCGCGCCTCAAAAATCATGCAGCAGCGTGTTCTTAATACCCCCAATCTTGAAATCCATTGGAATACCGAAACGGAGGAAATCCTGGGAGATGAATCCGGTGTGACGGGCGTTCGACTAGTCGATACGAAAACAGGAGAAAAGAAAATACTTCCTGTTCAGGGCTTCTTTCTCGCCATTGGTCATCAACCCAACACGGAGATTTTCAGAAGCTTCCTGGAAATGGATGATGGTGGGTATATCAAAGTGATTCCGGGTACTACAAAGACATCGGTCGAGGGAGTTTTTGCGGTGGGAGATGTGTCGGATCGGGTTTACCGCCAAGCCATAACTGCTGCAGGAACAGGCTGCATGGGCGCCCTTGATGCCGAAAAATTTCTGGTCGCCAAGGAGTTGGTTCTTGTTCATTAACCCTCGCAGTCAATTCGGATGGCCGATGATGTAGCACTTGATATTCTTGTCCTTGCGGCCCATCCGGACGATGCCGAGTTAGGGTGTGCGGGGACGATTGCGCGGCATGTAGCGTTAGGACATAGGGTGGGGATTGTTGATTTCTCCCGTGGGGAATTAGGGACTCGCGGAACTCCTCAGACACGAGATCAGGAAGCCCGTGACTCGGCGGCGGCACTAGGTGTTTCTTTCCGTGAGAACCTTAATCTGCCCGACGGGTTTATTCAAAACGATAAAGAACATCAGCTATCTGTTATCCGTGCCATCCGCAAGTATCGGCCGAAAATTGTTCTTGCCAACGCGGTGTCTGACAGGCATTCCGATCATGGCAAAGCTTCCGAACTGGCTACCGATGCGTCTTTCTTATCCGGGTTGGCCAAACTGGAAACGCTTGAAAATGGATCACCTCAGCTTCCGTGGAGACCACGGGTTGTTTATCATTATATCCAAAGCCGTTTGATCCTGCCCGATGTGATTGTCGACGTCTCTGATTTCTGGGATAAAAAAATGGAATCCATCCGCATTTTCAAGAGCCAATTCTATGATCCCGCCAGCAAAGAGCCCGAAACCTTTATTTCCACTCCCGGGTTTTTGAAATTGGTTGAAGCCAGGGCCATTGAATTTGGTCATGCCATCGGCGTTAACTATGGAGAAGGGTTTACGGTGAAGAAATTTATTGGAGTGAAAAGCCTGTTTGATATTTTTTAATTCTTAATGTTGAATGGAGAGTGGAGGATTCCGGTTCATCCGCTCTCTCCACTTTGGTCCCGGTTTGAGCACTAACCATTCAACATTAACCATTCAACATTAAGCATCAAACATTCTAAGGCGCCAGCCTGTTAATCTTCCATTCGTCATCCACTTTCGTATAAAGTATTCTGTCGTGAAGTCGACTGGGTCTTCCTTGCCAGAATTCCATTTCAAGTGGAGTGATGGCATAACCTCCCCATTGCTTCGGTTTCGGCAAGACTTTCTTTCCTTCAAACCGTTTTTCAATTTGTCCGGCGAAGGACTCCAGAATTTGCCGGTCTTTGATGAGGGCACTTTGAGGAGAAGCCCAGGCACCCACCTGACTTGATCGCGGACGACTTTGAAAGTATTTTTCGGATGCTTCCGGTTCAATCCGTGAAGCAACGCCCTCGATACGAACCTGCCGTTCAAGTTCAGGCCAGAAAAAAAGTATAGCGCAAGCAGGATTAGCGGTAAGTTCCTTTCCTTTTTGGCTTTGATAGTTGGTGTAAAACAAAAATTGCCCATGTTCAATTCCTTTCAGGAGTATAATCCGCGAAGAAGGAGTTCCCTGTTCCGAAATCGTTGCCAGGCTCATGGCATTGGGTTCCAGTGCTTCTGAAGCCACCGCTTCGTCAAACCATTTACTGAATTGGACAACGGGGTCTTTATCTACTGTTGAAATATCCAGAAATGATTTCGTGTATTCTGTTCTGATATCTGAAATGCTTTTCATAGGTTACCCTTGAGGTTTAAAGAAGGCCGACATTAAAAAATTTTAATGACGGCGGATGAGGAAGACAAAATAAAGCTTTTTTAATGCCATTAAGGTAAACCCGATGATGCTTTTGAAAACGTATATATTATTAGGCTTATATTGCCAAGGATACGAATATCGCAAGAAAGTCGTTTCAATATAGGTATGGAGTTTTTTCGATATAAAAATAAATTAAAACCGGCAAAGGGGAGGCTATTGGTATCGGAACCCTATCTTCCGGATCCCAATTTTGAGCGCACGCTTGTGCTTTTGTGCGAGCATAATGAGGAAGGCTCTTTCGGATTTGTCCTTAACAAGTTATCCACAACTACCGTAAATGACGTGATAGAGGAGGCTAGAAATGTTGATGGTGTACTCTATATTGGCGGACCCGTACAACAGGATACGCTGCACTTTGTTCATCGCTATGGAGCACTGGAAGATTCCGTGGAAATACATGACGGAATTTACTGGGGAGGAAATTTTGAACGTCTTATTTTTTTGATGGAGACAAAGCAAGTCAATGCGAACGACGTCAAGTTCTTTCTTGGCTACAGTGGTTGGTCTCCGGGACAACTCGACGAAGAATTAAAAGCGGACTCGTGGATTGTCAGCGACCAGGTTACTGAGGAGTTGATCTTTGGAACAAACCCGGAGGTCATGTGGCAAAAAGCGTTGAAGAATATGGGAGGCAGGTTTTCGGTGTATTCCAACTACCCTGTTGATCCCCGGTTGAATTGAATGAATTTACTATTTTTACCGTTATAGCGGTTGAATGAGTTCATGGGTATGAAAAACGAGAAAGAACTAGACGAAGAGAAAGCGTTGAGCATACCACCGGTTACGATAACCAATGGAAAGTCTAAAGATACATCACCGCATTTGGGTGATATTTTACCGTTGATCGGAGAAGATGGCCTTGAAAGTTCTGAAGAATCAAAAGCGATAGACTATACTCATTTCTCGAAAAAAGATTTTGTTGATCTGGTTAAAGAACTTTCCAGGGAAAGTGATTTTAAAAAAGTCGATGCTATTCTTCAGGACATCAAGCCCCACTACAACGACATCCGTGAACGGGAGAGAGCAGAAGCGCTTGAACGGTTTAAAAGTAATGGAGGAGTAGAACAAGATTTCAATTTCAAAGGGGATGAATTTGATTCCTCATTCGAAGCCACGGTAAAATTGATTCGTGATAAACGAAACCAATATTACAAAAGCATAGATGATCAAAAGTCGGAGAACCTTCGCAAGAAAGAAGAGGTTCTGGAAAAATTGAGAGCCTTGGTGGACCGGGAAGACTCAGAAAACAGTTTCACCTATTTTAAGCAACTTCAAAATGACTGGAGAGCTTCCGGGCCGGTGGCCTCCGGGCAAGTGAGGACGCTTTGGGCCAACTACGGTGCGCTGGTTGACCGGTTTTACGATCAGCGCAGCATTTATTTCGAGTTAAAGGAACTTGACCGGAAGAAAAACCTGGAAATCAAGAACGAACTTTGCGACCGTGCTGACCAGCTGGTCAACGTAGAACGCATACGGGACGCCGTTAGGGAGTTGAATGATCTTCACGATGAATTCAAACACGTCGGCCCGGTTCCCAAAGAGGATAAGGAAAATCTTTGGCAGCGTTTCAAAGCCGCATCCGATGCTGTCTATGCGCGAAGGGATGCCTATATCGTTCAGCTTCAAAGTACACTTCAAAAAAATGTGGAAGCCAAATTAGCACTGGGTGAAGAATTGGTTGCATTTGCCACATTCCAATCAGACAGGATTAAAGAATGGAATCAGAAGACGCAGGAGATTCTTGAGATTCAGCGAAAATGGGAGGCTGTGGGAGCTGTACCCAGGACCCAATCCAAAGAGATCAACAAAAAATTCTGGTCGTCTTTTAAAGCATTTTTTAACAATAAAAGCATATTCTTTAAAAAGCTGGATGAGCAGCGCGAGAAAAACCTCCATCGTAAGAATGAGATTATTAAGAAAGCGATGGAATTAAAGGACAGCAAGGATTGGGACAAGACAGCCAATGACTTCAAAGAGCTTCAGCGCCAATGGAAGGAAGTAGGACTCGTGCCGGAAAAACTCCGGGACAAAATATTTACTGATTTTAAACGGGCATGTGATTATTTTTTTGAGGAGCGCCGTAGTCAATATGAAAAAACCGATCGGGATCAGGAAGAAAATCTCCGGCAAAAAGAAGCAATTTGCCTAGAGTTGGAAAGAATGGCGGCGGAGAAGGGGGGGACCCTGGAACAACTAAAAGAATTTCAGGACAAGTTCAATACGATTGGATTTGTTCCGAAGAAACTAATTACTGTTATTAAAAACAGGTTTAATGACGCTGTCAATAAAGTAGTCACTGCGCTGGAGATTCCGGACACCGAAAAAGACAGAACCCGGTTGGAGATTCAGTTAAATAATCTTAAGAATGATCCGCAGGCGGAGGTTAAGATTTATCACAAAGAACAAGTGATTCGGAAGCGGATTGGCAAAATGGAGAGCGACATTGCTGTATTGAAGAACAACCTTGAATTTTTTGGCCGTTCGAAAAATGCGGAGAAATTTAAGGAAGAATTTAATGAAAAGATCCGGATAGCCGGTGAGGAGCTGCTGCAGCTCAAGAAACAGCTTAAAATGCTGAGGGCGGTTTCTTCATAATTTCAGTCAGATAGTATAGGTAATTTAAATTTGCCTCACGATAGCAGTCGGGATGGTTACTTCAGTTATTTTTGCCATCCTTTATAAAAGATAAGCCTCCTTAGCTCAGCAGGTAGAGCAACTGACTTGTAATCAGTAGGTCGTTGGTTCGATTCCGACAGGGGGCTCTTGAAAAGCCGCTTTTTCCAAAGAAAAGCGGCTTTCTGTTTTTTGGTACTACCGGAATTTGGCATATTTAGGGGCGTTTTCAAAGTACTTGTCAGACCTATGTCAGACCAACTGGCTCAGAGCTGAGTAAATTAAACCCTCTATGATCACAGTCAAACTCTATCAAAAGAAAAACAAGTTACGTGCCGATGGTACTGCCCCTATCTACTACGTCTTAGCAAAAGGCAGAAATCAAAAACTGATAAGTGCCAAAATATTCATTGAGCCTGACTTATTCGACAACGCGACTGGCCTTGTACTCAAAGGTGCTGGCAATGCCGGAAAACTCAATTCGTTTTTGAGAAGTCAAATGACGCAGCTTGATAATATCATCATTGATCTTATTAATAAAGGACAAGAAGTATCCTTTGAAAAGATAGAGCAGGTATTTAACAATGATTACAGCGATGATTTCATAGCCTTCGCTTTTGATGAATTATCAAATCAAAAGGGACTGATAGCATTCAAAACATATCAAGGCTACCAGCAGTGTCTTAATAACCTCAAAAAGTACAGAACCAAAATCGCATTTAATGCCATCAATCATTCATTCTTGATGGAATACAAACACCACATGGTAACTGTGGAGAAAAGGAAAGTCAACGGGTATTACCAAGACTTTGCTACAATCAAAAAATTCCATCGGATAGCACAGCTAAAAGGAGAGGTAAATAATAACCCGTTTGCTAATTTTAAATTAGGTAGGGAGGAGACAGTAAAAAATTGGCTTACAGAAATCGAATTAAATAAACTGCATGGCCTGTTGGAAGGGGACAAGATCACCGATGCAGTAAAAAACACTCTCCGTCACTTTCTCTTTTCATGCTACACAGGGATACGTTTTGGGGACAAAAAGAAGATGACCGAACAGCACGTTGCCGATGATCGACTTTCAATCCAAACCAACAAAACAAAAAAGCACGTCACTATTCCTTTCAATGGTCAAGCTAAATTATTATTAAGCGATGTATTAAATAGAAAACTGAAAGAGGGTAACAACAGGGTCAATGCCGAATTGGAGCTATGTATGCAAGAGGCCAAAATCAATAAACACGTAACTTATCATTGCAGCCGCCACTCCTTTGCAATTAATTGTATCTTGTTGGGGATTGACATTATCACCGTTCGCGACTGGCTTGGACATAAGAGTGTTACAACGACTGAAATTTACGCCAAGATTGCCCAACAGTTTAAAGATGAGAATATGAAGAAGTGGGATAACTTTGGAAAATTGAAAGTGGCTTAAAATTAAGGCATTGCACAAAAAATATACCTCATTCTTACTATTAAAAACGCAGATTTTGGATGGCATTATTCGGGACAATTTTGACCAGGTGAAATAAAAATTGGGACTATATGAAGCTTTATGAAATTCTGACTTTGGTTGCAATTGTACTTGGACCAATACTAGCTGTACAGGCGCAGAAATATTTGGAGAGAAGACGAGACAACCGGAATAGACGACTTGGAATATTTAAGACATTAATGGCGACACGTGGTTCGTCTTTATCATCGATGCATGTTGAGGCTTTGAATAGAATTGACTTAGAATTTTCAGATGACAAGAAATATCAAAAAATTATAGAAGCGTGGAAGGAATACTTTGACAACCTTGGACACCGAGCGGAGACAGAGGAACAGCTAGCAGTTTGGGGAGCAAAAAATGAAGAACTACTTGCTAACCTGTTATATGAAATGGGACAATCATTAGGTTATAAGTTTGACAAAGTTTTAATAAAAAGGAACATCTACTCACCAATTGGACACGCAAGAGTAGAGCGAGAGAATGAATTAATAAGAAAGGGACTTTTAGATGTTTTAAACGCTGAGACAGCAATTCCGATGACATTGATAAACGATGATGAAACTCTTAAAAAACAGAGCGACCTTCAAGAATTATTGACTAAGTATTATAAAAAACAGATTGGTGAAGAATAAACCAGTGCATGGGACAGTGACGCAGCAGGTCGCGCTAAACATTTCGCTTCGCTCCATTTTTTAGCGCTCCTATTCCCGCCACTGCATAATCACAGGTTGGCGGCAAGCTTTTATAGATTACACAATGGGATACTGGAAAGAAGTAGCGATTAGAATGCAAGAGTCAGAGGGCGACAGTCATCTTGCCGACAAGCTTGGAATTACATTTGAAGAGCTTTGTCAAACTGACTTTAAAATCGAAACAGATGAGAGTTCTGAAGGATTAATTTACAACTATAGAATAGTATTCAGCGAAGATTCCCCAAAAAGCATCTTAGATAAAATAAGACGCCTTGAGCACGGACGAACCGTTACAATGGCACCTTGGGAATTTGATGAAGGATACGACTACGAAGAACAGTTTGATGCCATAACAGACAACAAGGACTTCTTACAAAAGTTCAGAGACGAGTTAGACAATTTAAAATCGCTAAGGTCCCTTAAGACTCCCGACCCCAAACTTAAAGAAATACTAAATAGGCAGATATTCATTAGCGTAATCGGGACAATGGAGACGTTTCTATCTGACGCC
>Ga0302324_100027170_pt1 | contig 10912 bp, 7 predicted proteins | sample Palsa_T0_1_FD_201949 | JGI IMG/M metagenome (GOLD analysis project Ga0302324, IMG submission 201949) | Peat permafrost microbial communities from Stordalen Mire near Abisko, Sweden - Palsa_T0_1 | ecosystem: Environmental > Terrestrial > Soil > Palsa > Peat permafrost | place: Sweden: Abisko...
CGCTCGGCTACTGCAATGTTGGCCGGGTCGCCGAGGTCGGTGCCGAAGTGCGCGGCTTCGCCGTCGGCGATCGCGTAGTCTCGAATGGCCCGCACGCGGAACTTGTTGCGGTAGCGCGCAATTTGTGCGCGCGCATTCCCGATGATGTTGCCGACGATGAGGCGGTGTTTACGGTGCTGGGTGCCATTGCCCTGCAGGGCGTGCGCCTGACGGCTCCCACTTTGGGTGAGCGCTTCGTCGTCACCGGTCTGGGTCTCCTCGGGCTCCTCACGGTGCAGCTCTTGCGTGCCAATGGCTGCCGCGTTCTTGGCATCGATCCGGATCCCACCAAGACCGCGCTTGCGCGGCGCTTCGGCGCGGATGTGGTCGCACTCGAGCGCGGCGAGGATCCATTGGCGGTGGCCGATGCCTTCTCCGGCGGCGCAGGCGTGGACGGAGTCCTCATCACGGCCTCGACCCGCAGCAACGATCCGGTATCGCAGGGCGCGCGCATGTGCCGCCAGCGCGGCCGAATCGTGCTCGTGGGAGTCACTGGGCTTGAGCTTGATCGATCGGACTTCTACCAGAAGGAGCTCTCGTTTCAAGTGTCGTGTTCCTACGGTCCGGGACGCTATGACCCGCAGTACGAGGAGGAGGGCACCGATTATCCTCTGGGCTTCGTGCGCTGGACCGAGCAGCGCAATTTTCAGGCGATTCTCGAGATGATGAACTCGCGCGCGCTCGATGTACGCGCTTTGATCACACACCGATTCGCCTTCGATGCGGCACCCGCGGCCTATGAGCTTCTCGCGACACAGTCGCAGCCGCACCTTGGCATCCTGCTTGAGTACTCGGGACAATCTTCCGACCAAGTTTCCTCCCGTACCGTCGTGTGCGATCCGCAGCGTACCCATGCCGCAGCAGATGCGGAGCCTGCCATCGCGCTCATTGGCGCCGGCAATTACGCCGCGCGCACCTTGATTCCGGCATTCGCGGCGAGTGGCGTGCGCTTGCAGGGCATCGCCAGCGGCGGCGGCGTGAGTGCGGCGCACTGCGCACGCAAGTTCGGCTTCGCGCGCGCGACGACCGACGCCGATGCGCTGATCGACGATCCTGACATTGACATTGTCGTGATCGCGACGCGGCATGACAGCCACGCGCGTTTCGTGCTGCGCGCGCTCAAGGCCGGCAAGCACGTGTTCGTGGAAAAGCCGCTGGCGCTGACGGGACGGGAAGTCGACTCGATAGTTGACGCCTGGAACACATGCGCGCCCGCCGGGCAGCGGCCGCAGATCATGGTCGGCTACAATCGCCGCTTCGCTCCGCAGATCGTGCGCATGAAGTCGCTGCTCGCGGGCGTTCGCGGCGCGAAGTCCTTTGTCGTGACGGTGAATGCCCCGGTGCTGCCGGCGTCGCATTGGATGCAGGATCCGCACGTGGGAGGCGGCCGAATCATCGGCGAATGCTGCCACTTTGTGGACTTGCTGCGATTCCTCAGTGGGCACGAGATCGTGGACGCTCGCGTGCAGGCGCTCGCGGGCGACAGCGGCGCCCCTCTTAAGGACACCGTGACTATCACGCTCGGCTTTGCGGATGGCTCCTGGGGCAGCATCCATTACCTTGCCAACGGCCACGCCTCCTTCCCGAAGGAGCGCATCGAGGCTTTCTGCGCCGGCCGCATCTTGCAACTGGATAACTTCCGGCGCCTGCGCGGCTACGGCTGGCCCGGATTTAAGTCGCTGCGGCTGTGGCGGCAGGATAAGGGTCAAAGAGCCTGCGTGCGTGCCTTTGTCGATGCGGTAAGAAACGGTGCGGGCGCGCCGATTCCTCTCGAAGAACTCCTGGAAGTTGCGCGCGTCACGGTCGCGCTGGGTGAGGCAGTGCGCGGTTGAGTTCGCTCACGCTGTACTTCCACACCGTCCGCCACCTGCGTCCCATACAGATCGCCGCGCGGGGGTGGTTCCGGTTCCATCGGCCGGCTCCCGATCTGCGCGCCGCGCCGCCGGCGCGGCGGGCAAGCGCAGGCTTCCTGCCGCCGGTTGCACCGGCGCAAAGTCTCCTCGCACCCGAGGTCGTGCGCCTCCTGAATGTGGAGCGGCGCATCGCGCGGGCGAGTGACTGGCGATCGCCGGATGCGGCGCCGTTGTGGATATATCACCTGCACTATTTTGACGATCTCAATGCCTGCGATGCGCAGGCGCGCGTGACGTGGCATGAGAATCTCCTCGCCCGTTGGGCGGCGGAGAATCCACCGGGGCAGGGCGAGGGTTGGGATCCATACCCCGTGTCGCGCCGTATCGTCAATTGCGTCAAGTGGGTTTCTCGAGGCAACTCACTGCCGGCGCCTATTCACGCAAGTCTCGCCGTGCAAACACGCTGGCTCGACGAGCGCCTGGAATATCACATCCTAGGCAACCATCTCTTCGCCAACGCCAAAGCGCTGGTATACGCAGGCCTATATTTCGACGGCGCCGAGCCCGAGCGCTGGTACGCGCGTGGCATGCAGATCCTGGAGCGTGAATTGCCCGCGCAGGTTCTCGCCGATGGCGGGCACTTCGAGCTCAGCCCGATGTATCACGCCGGGATACTCGAGGACCTTCTCGACCTCGTCAATGTGCTCAGCGCCTACGGCCGAGAGCCGCCGCGGGATTGGCTCGCGACCATCGCGCGCATGCGCGCGTGGCTTAGGGTAATGACCCACCCGGATGGTGGTATCGCATTTTTCAATGACGCGGCGTTCGGCATCACCCCGACATCCGCTGAGCTTGAGGCGTACGCGCTGCGGCTGGGACTGCCGGCGACACCGGACAACCCCTCTGCACTCGTCATGTTCGATGCGAGCGGCTATGTGCGCGTACGAACCTCGGCCGCTTATCTCGTGTGCGATTGCGCAGCGGTCGGCGCGGACTATCAGCCGGGACATGCCCACGCGGATGCCTTGAGTTTTGAGCTCAGCCTCGGGGAGCAGCGTGTGCTCGTCAATTCCGGCACTTCGCAGTACGGCGCGGATGCGGAGCGCCAGCGCCAGCGCGGCACCGCCGCCCACAATACCGTCGTCCTCGACGGACAGGATTCCTCCGAGGTCTGGGCCGGATTCCGGGTAGCGCGCCGCGCGCGTGTCAAACTGCACGCCGTCACAACGAGGGAAGACGCAGTGACGATTGAGGCGAGCCACGACGGTTACCGGCGGCTGCCGGGAAGGAATGTGCATCGCCGGCGCTGGATTCTCGCCGAGCGCTCGTTGCGCATCGAGGATGAGATCAGCGGCACCTTCACCACGGCGCAAGCCTATTTCCATATTCATCCCGAAGTCGAGGCGCGCCCGGACGGCGCGAATCAGGTTCTCCTCACGTGCGACGGCCACTCCTGGCGCATGGTCTTTCATGGCGCGAGCACTCTGGAAGTGCGTTCCGGCACGTGGCAACCGCGCTTTGGCCTCGCCGTGCCCAACCGCTGCATCGTGGCGTCGTTCGGGCGCGCAACGCTGACGACGAGTCTATTTTGGGATCTCGCATGAGACTCCTGGTCTTAAGCTTCTACTATGAGCCGGATCTGTGCGCCGGCTCATTCCGCACGACTGCGCTCGTCGCCGCGCTGCGCGAGCGCGTTCCCCCTGGCACTCAGGTGGACGTCGTGACGACTCTTCCCAACCGCTACAGGAGCTTCAGTCGCGTGGCTGCAGAGGTTGACTCTACAGACGGCTTTGAAGTGCGGCGGATCCGCCTGCCATCACACCGTAGCGACATGCTCGGACAGTCGCGCGCCTTTGTGCGCTTTGCGCGTGAGGCGCTCAGGTACGTGGCCGCGCGCAATTACGATCTGGTGTTCGCGACTTCCTCAAGGCTCATGACGGCCGCATTAGGCGCCTGGATCGCGCGTCGCAAGAACGCACCGTTGTACCTGGACATCCGCGATCTCTTCGTCGACACCATCAATGAAGTGCTGCCCGCGCCCGCCGCGTGGCCGGTGCGGGCGCTCCTCACACGGGTGGAGTCTTGGACGATGCGGCGCGCGGATCGCATCAATCTCGTCTCCCGAGGTTTTGAGGGCTATTTCCGCAAGCGCTACGGCGCAAGTTCGCTCGCCTGGTTCACGAACGGTATTGACGAGGAATTCCTGACGGCAGCGACACCTGCGCGTGCACGCACGGCGGGCGACCCCCGCACGCTCGTCTTGTATGCGGGGAACATCGGGGAAGGGCAGGGGCTGCATGAGATTTTGCCGCCTCTTGCGCTTGCGCTGCGTGGGCGCGCGCGATTTCTCATCGTGGGCGATGGCGGAAGGCGGGCGATGCTGCAGGCCGCGCTTGCCGCCCAGGGAGTCGATAATGTTGAGCTCCGGGCGCCGGTGTCGCGGGCTGAGCTTCTCGACGCCTACCGCGGCGCCGATGTGCTCTTTTTACACCTCGGCAGCCACGCCGCATTCGAGAAAGTTCTGCCGTCGAAAGTATTCGAGTACGCCGCACTCGGCAAACCGATACTCGCCGGGGTGGCAGGCTACGCGGCGCGCTTCATTCACGAGGAAATCGGTAATGCCGCCGTCTTCGCACCCTGCGATGTTGCGGGAGCTCTCGTTGCCTTTGATTCATTGCAGATGACGGATCGCCCGCGCCCGCAGTTTGTCGCCAAATACGCGCGCGCGAACATTGCGCGCGCCATGGCGGATGACATGCTTCTTCTGGCGCAGGAGCGAAGTTGATATTCGGCCTGAAACATTTTCTCGGGTCGCTTGCGACGCCGTTCATGATTGCGCTCATCTTAGGTGCGGCGGCAGCTCTGTGCCGCGCGCGCGGCAGACGGCGCGCCGCGATGTGGCTGCTCGTCAGCATGCTTGCGATCCTCTACATGGGCAGCCTCCTCAGCGTCGGCGAAGCGCTCCTGACGCCGCTCGAGGCCCAGTATCCGCCGCTGCGCGACGATGCCCCATTGCAGAATGTCAGCGCCATCGTCGTGCTCGGCAGCTCCTATATGCCGCGCGACTCCGTCCCGGTGACCGCAGCGCTCGATGCGGATGGCTTGGCGCGCGTCGTTGAAGGCCTGCGACTTGCGCGCCGCCTGCCCGGCGTGCGACTCGTCGTGTCGGGCGGAGCGCTGCCGGGCCACACGCCAGGTGCACTCGGCTACGCCAAGCTCGCCCACGATTTTGGTGTTGCCGACGCGTCCCTCGTCGTCCTGCAATGGCCGCTCGATACAAGCGCCGAAGCGCGCGCCGTCGCAGCGCTTCTCAACGGGGCGCCATTCCTGCTCGTGACCTCCGCATACCATATGCCGCGCGCGGTCCGGCTCATGCAGCGCGCCGGGCAGCATCCGATCCCCGCGCCGACCGGTCAGCGCCTGGGCGCTTGGCCTGCGATGTATTTGCATCTGTGGCTACCGTCGAGCGCCGGCATGCGCGATACCGAGATTGCGCTGCACGAATACCTGGGTCTTGCCGCGCTCGCCATGGGTATCACATGAGTCGCGTGCTCGTCACCGGCGCAACTGGTTTCATCGGTAGCGTTCTGTGCGAGGCCCTGGCGCGCGCGGACTATCAGGTGCGGGGCGCGCTGCGTACGGAGCGCGCAGTCCCGGCTGCCATCGCCGAAAAAGTGATCGTCGGCGACATCGATTCGACCACCGACTGGACGCAGGCGCTGCAGGGCGTGGACTGCGTCATTCACGCAGCGGCGCGATCACATGTGCTGCATCCCGCGCGCGATTCTGCAAACCTGTACTTCGAGACGAATGAACATGGTACGCAGCGCCTGGCGAACGTAGCGGCGCAGATGCAGGTGAAGCGCTTCATATACCTGAGCAGCGTCAAGGTGAATGGCGAGGAGACGCGCGAGCGCGCTTACTGGCCTGGTGATGAACCGCATCCGCAGGATGACTACGGCCTGTCCAAATGGCATGCGGAGCAGCATGTCACCGCGGCTGCCGTCCATTCCGGCATGCAGACGGTCATCGTGCGTCCGCCGCTCGTGTACGGGCCGCGGGTGCGGGCGAATTTTCTGCGCCTGCTCAATTGGGTCGAGCGTGGCTGGCCCTTGCCCCTGGGCGCCGTGAGGAACTCACGCAGTCTCGTCAACGTGTGGAATCTGTGCGATTTTCTGCTGCTTCTGCTCACGCATCCGAAGGCGCCGGGCCACACCTGGCTGGTGTCCGACGGGGAGGATCTGTCGACTCCTGATCTCATGCGGCGCATCGGCGCCGCCATGGGGCGGCGCGTGCGCTTGCCTTCCGTGCCCGTCGCACTCTTGCAATTATCCGCCGATCTTCTAGGACGCCGGGGTGAGCTTGCGCGGTTGTGCGGTTCTCTCGTCGTCGATATCACGCAAAGTCGCGCTGAACTTGGATGGTCGCCGCCGGTCACGGTAGATGACGCGCTCGCTCGCACCGTCGCCTGGTACCGCGGCGAGGGTCGACGGTGAGCCTCGCTACGGCGCTCACTGCCTTGGCGGCGCTCGTCGTCGCGTTTGTGCTGACGGCCCTCGCGCGCAGGCTTGCGGTCGCACACGGCGTGCTCGACGTCCCGAACGACCGTAGCTCGCACCGCGTGCCAACGCCGCGGGGCGGCGGTGTTGCGATCGCTATGTCCACCATCGGCGCCTCGATCTTTCTCCTGTGGCGAGGTGCGCTCGACGTCCGGCTGTTTCTGGCTTTGACGGGCGGCGGCCTCGCGGTGGCCTTCGTCGGCTTCCTCGACGATCGACGGCAGTTATCGGCGCGCATCAGACTCGCGGCGCATCTGGCGGCAGCGATTTGGGCGCTATTCTGGTTGGGAGGGCTTCCGCCTCTGCGCTTCGGCGATCATATCGTTTCATTGGGTTGGCCCGGCTACGTTATCGGTGCGCTCGGCATTGGTTGGACGGTGAATCTCTTCAACTTCATGGATGGCATCGACGGCATTGCAGCCTCTGAAGCCGTATTCATCGCCTGGGGAGGAGCGATGTTGGCCATGGTGATGGGGCAATCGGTGGCGGTGCCTGCCATGAGCTGCGCCTTCGGCGCGGTGTGCTGCGGATTCCTGGTATGGAATTGGCCACCGGCGAAGATCTTCATGGGGGATGTCGGCAGCGGCTACTTGGGCTATGTCCTCGTCGTGCTGGCTCTCGCCGCCACGCGCGAAAGTCCGGCGGCGCTTGCCGTGTGGGTGATTTTGGGCGGCCTATTTTTCTGCGATGCATTCGTGACGCTCATGCGCAGGCTCGCCCGCCGCGAGCGTGTTTATCAGGCGCATCGCAGTCACGCCTACCAGTGGCTGGCGCGGCGCTGGGGAAGCCACCGCACGGTGACGCTCGCGGTCGCCTGCGTAAATCTCGTGTGGCTCCTGCCGTGCGCGGCGTACGCGGCCGCGCATCCCAGCCGCGCCGCTTGGGCGGTGCTGATTGCGTTCGTGCCGCTCGTGCTGCTATTGCTTCTGGCTGGTGCAGGCCGGCGGGTCGAATCCGACCACGAGAATTACACCCGGCGGTAGCGCACCGTCATCCGCAAAGATGTGCCGCACCGCAACGGCGCAGACTTGAGGGAATTTCGCGGGAATCTCGCGGACTACGGATGCTGCGTGACGGGCAGCGAATATAGACCGGCGATATTAATGGGGCGACGCAGCACCACGTGCTTGAAGAACATGCGCCCCATTTCAACGATCTCGCGCCAGCGCCGCAGGCGAACCGTGATGGCGCGCCACGAGAAATTCTTGCGCAGTGGCAGCACTTCAAGCTCGTACAGGTCCAATAATAAGAAGAAGACCCCGAGCGCCTTCAAGTGCTCTCGTGTGGGCAGATGGATCCGCAGCCTTTTGGACGCCGTCCACACGGAAAACATGCGGATGTTAGTGCAATCGTTCAGCACCAGAGCTGCCACCTCGATGAGCGGGTAGTGGCCGGCGTCAGCCGTCTCCTCAACCCTCGCGTGCGTGAAGTCCACGAGCCAGTTGTGCTCCCCTCGAGCGTCCACGATGCGAAAGACAATGGAGAGCTTCAACCATTTTCTGGCGAGCCACGGGACCGAGTGGACGAGGCCCAAGAAATAGCCACGAAACGCATCGAAATCCGCAAGCGTGGCATCCTCCTTTTCATACTGGCAGGTGAGTGCGGCAGTGTGTGCTGCCTGCATCGCCTGGATGTGTTCCTCGCGCTTTGAGTAATCGAACGGCATCAAGCGAAACCCGTCCCGGTCACTCCAGCTGCTTCCCGGCGCCATCACCACGCACTCGCTGTCGATGTGCGCGCGCTCTGCGAGGCGCTTGTAATAACCCTGGACGTCGTCGGGAACAACAGCAGTGTCGTTGAAAGCAACTGTTTCGCGGTGCAGGAAGCAGTGGTTGCTGGCGAACGGTATGGCGTAGCGCGCGCCGATGTGCAAGGCAAAACGGCTGAACTCTTCTATGTAGTTCTGCTGCGTGCGCATGTCGGGAAACTTTTCCTTGTAGCCCTCGATGCAATACGGGATCGCTCGGGCGCTCGAGTGACTGCGCAGCACGAAGTCGATCTTCGGGAAGGCATGGGTGATCTGCCGTAACGGCCAGCCAAAGAGTTTGCAGTCGTTGGAATTGAGGATCGTGCGGCCGCCGCCGGTGAGCAGCATGGCGCTGTCGACGCTTAAAAAATTGAACTGGTAGGAGTACAGAGTGAAATCCTCGCCCAGCTTCACGGCAGTGCCATGCGGTACCTCGGTGATATTGTGGAACCCAAGCCAGCGCAGATCATCGAGCATGCGCGTGGTGTGCACCTTGGGTACGAGAATCGGTGTCGTCGGAGCGAAGAGCTTCTTGAGGGATGCACCGTGAAAGTGGTCCCAATGCAGGTGCGTGAGGTAGATATACTCGGGCTTAAGGTCACTCACGAGCTCGGCGGGCGGCTCCGGGAAATTCCACCAGCTGCGCCAGTAGCAGGAGCCGATCAGCCAGGGATCAGAGACGATGCGGACGCCGTTGTGATCCACGCACAATCCGGCGTGGCTCAGAATAGTGAATTCCAAAATGCTTCCTCCGGGGGTGAGGAAGCATACATTACCTGTGCGCTAGGATCCGGATGTCGGGCGGTATTCGAGCGCAGCGGCTAAGGCTGCGTTTTTCCGGGCGTCGAGCATGCGAACTTGCGTCGGCTTCAGGTTTCGTCCTGCGTGCCAATCCACATGGCAGGGTCGCTCGTGCCATCTGCGCCGGTTTCCATGCGCCCGGCGAAGCGGCGCTCGAAGTTCTGCGCCTGCACGGAGAAGTCGTACCAGCAACCACTGTCTTCGAGATTCCAACTCAGCGAGACCGTCATGCCCGCGGCAAGCGGCAGCGATTGCGGCCTCTCGGTGCGGTAGGCGTTGGCGGCCACTGTCACCTCGCCCGACCGGGAACCGCTGTTGTATACGCTCAAATAGATCTCGCCGGCACTCGGTCCATACTCGATCTGCGTTTCAGGACTGAAGCCGGCACTACTTTGCTCGAGTGCATTTCCCGAGAAGGTGCGCACGTAGCCGTTGACGCTGTAGGCCCATAACTCATACTGCCGGTCATCGGAGGCGCTGTTCCAGATGGCGCTCAAATTCTTGCCGCCCTCGACCGTGTAGCGGCGCGGAATGCGCTCCAGATGCAGCTGGTCGTAGACATGAAACACGACTCCTTGGCGGCCCGAGTTGGTGAAGGTCAACGTCACAAGACCGTCCGTTTGAACTTGCGCGCTCGTGTGCAGTTCGTACGGCAAGGCACGCGAGTAACGCGTGCCGAACTCCTGAAATAGCCCCTCGGCAGTGGCGGGTGGCACGGGCGTTGGCAGCTTGCGCTGCTGCGCTTCGATTGCCGCGTAGTTGCTGACATCAGGCAGTGTCGGAAAAGACGCCTCATTGGGCGTCGTGAAGTCGAAGGCGGAGGTCAAATCACCGCAAATGGCGCGATGCCACGGGCTGATGCCGGGAACGGTGATTCCAAAGCGTTTCTCTAGAAACATGCCCATCGAGGTGTGATCAAACACCTGCGAATTGACCCAGCCGCCCTTACTCCAGGGCGAGATCACGTACATGGGCACGCGCGGTCCCAAGCCCCAGGGGCGCACCGTGCCACTGATAGTGTCGTCGGGATTCAGGTGCCGTCGCTCCGGATCGGAGAAGTATTCGCCCCCGAGAGGCAGCGTCGAGTCACCTGCCAGCGTACCGTCAGCGTTATAGGAGGGCACGGCCGGTGGCGGCACGTGATCGAAAAAGCCATCGTTCTCATCGAAGACCAGAAACATCACAGTTTGGCGCCACGACTCGGTATTGGCGGTGACGGCCTCGAGCACCTGCGTTGTGAAGTAGCCTCCCCTGTCGGGGCTGGAGCCGGCCATGGGATGCTCGGACTCAAACTGGCTCGGCAGCACCCAGGACACCGACGGCAGCGCGCCGGTCATCACATCGTTGCGCAGATCCTCGAGCGTCCAGTGCCGCATGCCCTTCTCGTACAACGGTGAGCCGGAATAGGCGTTCGCCTTGCGGAAGTTCTCGAAGGCGAGGCCTCCATGCATGAGGCCGCTCCAGTTGTTGTTCGGATCCTGGTAGATGCGCCAGCTGATGCCGGACGCTTCCAGCAATTCCGGCAATGTGGGCCATGTGAAGGGCGTTCCGTAATAGAAATAGCCGGGATGGGGCAGGGTGCCAGCGACCCCGCAGCGCCAGTTGTTGGGTTCCGAGTTGGCATCGGTGCAGTTGATGCCAATCTTGGCAAGCTGGGGATCAAAGTTAGATCCTGAGAAGAAGACGATACGGTTCGGATCCGTGGCTCCAGTGACGGAGCAATGATAGGCATCGCAGAGGGTGAAGGCTTCGGCCAGCGCGAACTGAAAGGGAATGTCCTCGCGCTAGTAATAGCCCATCGAAAATTCGCTCTTGAAGAACGGCCACTCACCGAACTTGCCCTGATTCCACGCCGCTTGAGCATCGGAGAAGGTATGCGGCGTGTCTGGAACCAGTAAGGCACTGCTGGTCTT
>Ga0302324_100027172_pt1 | contig 10911 bp, 8 predicted proteins | sample Palsa_T0_1_FD_201949 | JGI IMG/M metagenome (GOLD analysis project Ga0302324, IMG submission 201949) | Peat permafrost microbial communities from Stordalen Mire near Abisko, Sweden - Palsa_T0_1 | ecosystem: Environmental > Terrestrial > Soil > Palsa > Peat permafrost | place: Sweden: Abisko...
CCTTCTCCTCCGCCAGTTTCTTGGCGGCAAGGCGGTTCTGACCTAAATCATCACCGTGTCCATTCGGCTCAACGGCCGACTTCACGGGGGTCGAGCCCTTTTGCGGCCCAAGACGATTCATAGCGAGGCGGTTTGGCGCGACGGTCGCGCCGTTGGCAGGTGTTTCATGTTGTTTAATCACTGATCTCCTAAAAAGTGCGGTTCAAAAGGGGCGGTGAGTGTTAGCTCAGTAGAGTAATCGACACGCTCAAAAGTGTCTCCATACATCCTGAGGTGGTATTACTCCAAATTTCTTATCACCCTGCAACGTATGTGTCGCCGCTGAAAATGAAACGCTTTCACGAATCGGCAGCTGTGCTTCCCATGACAGAGTAGTGCAAGACGCAAAATAGTCTCATGCATTGAGGGTGACTACTCTGGAAAGGGGTATGGTCGAGCGTTGCGACTACAGTATGGGAGCAGTGTCGGGTCCTAATAAAGAGGGGAGTCGGCGCCGCCAACCGAACCCGGGCCGGTGGAACTGGCTAAGTTGTTTGAGGATTGGTACGCCCGGTAAGATTCGAACTTACGACCTTTTGCTCCGGAGGCAAACGCTCTATCCAGACTGAGCTACGGGCGCCCTGCCGTTATTATACGTCGCCTGGGCGGAGCTACGGCGATGTCTTGGCCGAGGTGGGCCGATGCGCGCTGGTGTGATGCGCCGGCTCGGCTGGCTCCTTGACCAGCGTTTCGATCAGGCTGCGCCAATTCGGCTCGCCCAGCAGCTTTTCGTCGCCCATCGGCGGAGTCTGCGAGCGGATATTGCCCTTGCGGTCGATCCAAACGATCTGCGGCACCACGTAGCGCGCCACCACCGGGATGTTCAGATAATTCAGCACGTCCTCGGGAGGGCTGAAGCCCACCGGAAAAGTCACGCCGTGCTGCTTCACGAAGTCTGTGACGTATAGATTCGCCATCGGATTGAACGCCACGGCCAACGGCTCAAAACCTTTGGACGCATACTCGGCGTACAGCTTGGAGAACACTTCCGACGCATGCTGGCAGTGGGGGCAGGTAGTGTGCACGAAAAGCAATGCCACTACTTTGCCTCGGTAGTTGCTCAGCAGTTGTTGCGACCCATCCGGCAGGCGGATCACGAATTCGGGGGAATGGCGCAAGACCGGGGGATCCTGGGCATTCAAGGTGGATGCAGCCAGCACTAGGACTGCTGCTTGAACCAAACGCATCGAAATAGCTCCTTGTAGTTCTAGTGTAGCGGAGATGCCCAGCCTTCCAGGTGGTTCACCGTGGCGCCGTCGATCCAGACCCGAAAATAGCCTGCCTCGCTGTGTCCCTCGAGCGTGGAGTCGGTCTCCGGTTCGATCGTCGTCGTCTTCCATTTGCCGGTCAGCACGTGGCGGTACGCGGCCACGAACTGCCGCGCCGATTCCTCCGAATCCCAGGTGGACGCGAATGCCAGCACGGGATGGCGGTCGTGCTTGTGCTCCAGCAGCTCATAGGAACCTCCGGCGAAGTGCGCCGCCATTCGCTCGCCTTCCTCTTTGCCGGTGTATTGCGACAGCAGAATCCGGAAATCCAGCTCGCCCAGAGTGCCGTCGGTCAGCTTGTGGAATTCCCGCTGCTCCGGGACGCGCGGCAGGTCCGGGATGCGCGGCAACACGTGCGCGAAATAACGGTCCGGATGCATGATCTGCTGCGTGCTGAGCGGCGGGTGCAGGAAAACCTGCGAGAACGATTCGCGGCCCATTTTGCGAAAAACCGCATCCTGAAACAGCATGCCGGCGGTATAGGGAAAGACCAGCGATTCCCGAATGTAGGGCGGCGCTTTGGAAAGCACGGGGTAATCGCCCGCAGTCCCGGCCAGCTCCGTGGTCATCAATTCCAGAGTGCTCTGGGTGACCTCGGCCGGTCCGCCGGATTGCTTGGAGAGATAGGCCGTCATCAGCCAGGACGCCTGGCCTTCCATCACCGCTTGCCGCGCGGTGGACGCGTCGTCGCTCCGCAAACCTTCGTTGATGAATCGGGCGAGCGGGAAATGCTGGTCCGCCATCGCGTGGGCGAGTTCATGGATCAGCGCCACTTGCTGCTCGGCGTCTTGACCGCTTCCCTCCAGGATGAACAGCCTTTTCTTGTTGTAGTCGTAGAACGCGGCGGCTTGTTCGGTCAACAGGTCGATGGTGTTTTGGCGTAAGTCGAAATCGCCGGGAACCAGTCCGAGCAGCTTCAACACCAGCTCTTCGGCGCGGAAGTCGGCGGGTTTGGACGTCTGGTGCAGCCGTTTTTCCAGATAACGCCGCAGTTGATCTTTCGTCATCACGCCGTAGGGGACGGGCCGGGTGAACGGAAGGCCGGTGATGTCAGATAGGCCCGCTTCGATCTTGCCGATGTCGGCGAACAGCTCCGCCTTGGGCTGGGCTGCCGAGCCGAGCAACGTGGCCGCTATCAAACATCCGAGTAATCGTTTCATGTAACAATGGAACCTGGATGGCAGACCAGAAACTTTATTCAGCCGAGCACTTCGGCAGCGGTACGTTTATCATCAGCAAGCCGAAGCGCAAGCCCGGGAAGCTTCGCCAATCCAGATTGAAGAAGCCCCAAGCCGGCGCCAGAAAATAGCCGCCGGCAAGATTGCGCCGCTCCAGGCCGGCGTGCGCGCGGGGACGGATCCGCTCAGCGCAGCACGGCGATGGCCTCGATCTCGATCAAAAAATCCGGGTGGACTAGCTTTGAAACCTGCACGGCCGTGCTGGCCGGCGGGCTGTGCACATCGATGTACTGGTTGCGCACTTCCCGATACACGGCCAGGTTGCCCAGATCGAGGAAATAGCTGTTCATCTTGAAGACGTCGTGAAAGCTCGCGCCGGCGGCCTCCAGCGCGGCCTTGAGATTCTTGAAGACCTGCTCAACCTGGGCCCGAAAATCGCCCTGGCCCACCAAGTTGCCCGCGCTGTCCTGGGAAATTTGGCCGGAAATATAGATGAACGTTCCGGCAGGGACCACCGCGACGTGCGAATAGCCCACTGGCTTCGCCAAGGTGGAAGGAACCAGCAGTTGCGTGCTTGCTTGGTTCGACATCGCTATTGCGCCGCCGCCGCGCGGGCCGTCGTTTGCGCCGCCGCGGGATGTTCCGCTAGAAAACTCAGGAGGCTTTCGAGGAACAGCGGGCTCACGAACGCGGTCAAGTGATTCGCTTTCGGAATCACGACAATCTTGAGGTTCGGCATCAGTCCGTCCAGATTGTCGACGCCGGCCTTCAACGGATCCACCTCGCCGATAAGCGCGAGCGCGGGAATCTTGTTGGCGCGCAATCGCGCTTCCGTCACTTGCGGCATTCCGTTCCGCGCCACCGCCGCCAGCGCCAGCGGATCGTTGTTCAGCGCGAGAAACATTTTGTTGGTGGCTTCGATTTGCTGCGGCGTCATCGGCGGCTGACCCACCGGCGTAAGGGCCACGATCAACGGCCCGAGCCCCTTGCCTTGCTCGAGCGATTCGGCCAGCATCTTCAACATGCCCGACATTTGCGGAACTTGGTCCGGCTTATTCCATCCGGCGCCGCCCATGGTGGCGGTCAGGACGCGTTCCGGATGTTCGGTAATCAGCCAGCTAGTCATGAATCCGCCCATGGAGTAGCCGACGATGTGCGCCTTCTGGATCTGGAGATGGTCCATGAGCCGGAGGACGTCTTCGGACATCTTGTTTCCGTACGCCGCCGGATCGTGCGGCTTCTCGCTCTGGCCGTGGCCGCGATTGTCGAGGGCGATCACCTGGTAGTTGGCGGCCAGTCCCTTGACGATGCCGGGCATGGCCCAGTTCGCGGCGATACTGGCCGCATAGCCGTGGATCAAGACCACCGGCTCGCCCTTGCCTTCGACGGTGTAATGGATGCGGACGCCGTCCGAGTCGAAGAAAAAATCCTCCGCGTGGAGGACGGAAATCACCAGCAACGCCAACCAGGGCGTCAGTCTCGCGAGTTTTCTCATCATGTTCTTAAGGATACCGCGAGGCGAGGCGGCGCTAACCGCGCGCTCTAGTAGAATGTAACTGGCGGATGACTTGGATTCGCAGAGTTACGCAAGCGCTTCTGCTCACGGCCGCCGTGGCGGTGCTGGTGGTCGCGGTGGTGGAACTTTGGAACTACCGGCAGTGGGACTACCTGCCGGCGCGAGCCGCCCATAGTTCGGAGCTCGATCAGCGCGCCCGCGCTCTCGAAGACCGCGTCGAGATCCTCACGCGGCGCGTCGGCGACATGGAACTGCTGGTGTTCGTTCTGCTGGGAACGTCCGGGCTGTATGCAATCCTGTTTGTCGTCACGTCGCACCTTACTGCCCAAGGCTTTTCCCGGCAAGCGGAGGGAGCCGTCGCCGATATCCGCGATCAGATTGGAACCGCTCTGGGCGATCTGCGCGAGCTCGAGGAGCGAACCGAGCGGAAGTTGAAGGAGGCGGCCGCCTCGAATGCCGCTCCAGCCGTCGCGCCTCCGGAATCGCGCCCCAATGCCGAGGCACAGCTCGCCGTTATGCTCGAAAGAGCATGCGGGTGGAATTTCGAGAACATGGACGAGCGGGCCAAGCTGGAACTGGTCGAGCACGAAGGCGCAGCCGCGCGCCTGGATTTGACCGGAGCCCGCGAGTTGCAGCCCGCGCTCGCCAATCTGTATCGAAGTTTCGCCCGGCTGTACGCCGAACCGGATAAGACACGGGCCGGCTTCTATTTGATCCGGGCGCTGAAAGCCGCGCTGCCGGATTCCGCGCTCGCTTCCGAGCTGCACTACGATCTGGCGTGCTGGTTTGCCGGCAATGCCGATTTTGGGCAGGCCCTGGGCGAACTCGCCGCCGCGTTTCGACATCCGTCCAGAACGCTCGAAGACCGCCTAGCCACGGATATCGACGAAGGCGGCAGGCTGGACAAACTCGCGTCCACGCCTCCCTTCGACAAAGCGGTGAACGATTTGCTGCTGAACGTCAGTGTGCCATAGCCGGCGAGGCGAGGTCCCGGGCGCGCAGTTGCGCATTCGATCTCCGAATCGCGTTTCTTGCCACGTGCCCCCTACGCGTCGGTCTGGCCGCGGAATGACGGTAGTCCCCGGAGGACCCGGCGACGTACAATGTCGCCATCGAGTTGTAGTTGATGAGGATGTCCATGGTTTTGTCACTTAGATCCAGAAATACGGCTCCCGAGTCGGGAGCAATGTTCGGAACCACGAAATCCATCTGATAGAGGCCCGCAAACGTGGGCGCCAGTCCCTTGAACGCGACGGTCGCCGGTTGCCCATCCACAAACACGTCGATATTCTCATCTGCATTGCTTAGCGGAGTGGAGGGCGCGGCGACGCCATCGGCGACGGCGGGCGTCACCGTTCCCAAGCCAGTGACATACACTGCGATTGTCTCGCCCATCTGCGCGGGATTACCGGCGGTTACAAGGGAGCCGTCTCGGTGCAGAGCGGCCGCCGGGCCGGTTCCGCTCTGATCCTGGGTGAAGACGCCGGGGGCGCTATATTCGGTGAACAGCGTAACTGCGTTGGAAACCACGTTGTTGTTCGTAACCTGGAACACCGCATACCCGTCGTCGGCAAGATCGAGCTCGAACGGCACTATGCAAACGATCTCGTTGGAGCTTACGTAGTACACGGGCGCGGCCAGGCCGTTAATCGACACGCTCACGCCGTTGAGGGCAGTTGGGAATGGCAAAGCGGCAGTTGCCGGGGAGGGTGCCAGCCCGGCGCCGAAAAGCGTGACGAACTCTCCAGGGGTCACGGGGTTCGTGATCGGCACATAGTTGGCCGTGCCGACAACGCCGAGTGGACTTAGGGAAACAGCGCCGGAGGCACGCAGACTCTGCGCCAATACGTCCAGCTCGATGGAGTATTCGGTTGACTGCCCTGTCACAATCCTGGCTGTGCCGCCAGCTCCGGTGAAGTATTGGTAGTAGGTCTCAGAGGCAATTCCATTCGACAGCGAGAATTCGTCGTCCGCCGTGTAGTCGTGCGTGTCATTGTTGTCGGGATTGAGTCGCTGATGGTACAGCACGGTTGTATTTCCGCCCGAGCTCACTACGTTTGCCGATCCATAAAACGAGTCAAGATAGTAGTATCCGCTGGACGCGAAACTGGAAGCGTCGTAGTCCTCGCCTCCCGAGAAGTAAGTCCACTGAAATTGCTGCTCGCGGATGATCCCGAGACCTTGATTCCCACCTCGATGTCGTAGCCAGTTAGGGAACCGGCCACAAGGATGTTACCATCCGCGCTGACGAAGAACTGCTTGGTTCCGCTGATCAGGGAAGCACCGCTGCTTTGAGCTGGGAAGGTCATCGTTCCCGCACCGGTCGACAGCGAGTACGTTGCGCCGGTTATCGGCTGGTTAAAGGTAAAATTGGCGTCGCTCACATTCACGGCGTGCCCGGAAACGGTGATCGGCCCCAGATTGCCTGCGCCGTTCGGGTTGATCAGGAAGGTGGAGTTATTGACCTGGGTGACGTCGCCATTCGGATAGTCCATGGCAACCATTCGGTACGTTCCACTCAACGACGCGTTCGTGGCCGAAGATGCAATTGGAACAGCAACCATAAAGTCGAAGTACCCGTTGCTATTCTCCGTAGAACTACCGACGATAGCTGATTGCCCGACCCCTCCAAAGATTTCGTCGGTCGTCAGCGGATTGTCCATGTAGAACAATCCACTTGCGTTCACGCCATAGGTGCCTGTAGTACTTAGCGGTTGTGGAGCGCCTGAAGACACGGTATTGTCGGAAACTTGACCGCTGAGCCGGTAGTTTCCGGCCCCATCGAATGTCACCGTTGCAATCACGGAGGCGGACTCGCCAATCTGGTCCACGCTCGACAGACTGCCATAGTACACCTGGCGAAAGAAATAGGCGCCCTCCAGGAGCGCGGTGCCGCTGGTGTCGAAGTTGACCTGCGCAAGAACGACACTCGGAAGCAGCGCCGCGATGGCGCCCGCAGCCCAGGGAAACTTCACTCTCGCCATGCGAGTTCCTTAGAAGATAAAGCTGAGGCCGCCGCGGACCGCGCGCGGGGATTGGATCAGCAGAACCCGCTGCCCGTTCTCCGACACCGGGATGTAGCCTTGCGCCAAACCGTTGCGCAGCTCGGCGGTGGCTTCCAGATGTCCAGGCATGCCTGGGAACGAGGGAAGCGGCTGCCGCACGCGGATGTTCAAGCCCGCTTCCGGATACAGGTCCTGAGTCAGATAGAAGTGACTCGGCATGATGGCGCTATAGTCCGTCCATTCGTAGCTGCCGCTAATTTCGGTGCGAGTCACCGGCAACTTGACGGATGCCCGCGCGGTGGCCCAGAACCGTTGCGTGTTTTCGAACTTGGATCGTAGATCGTCGGCCGAACTCGCGGCGATCTCGGAAGACCCGAGGCTCAATGCGCCGCCGCGCCCGGCTGACGCGCCGATCTCCACGCGATCGCCCAGCGCCTGCAAGAGGGAAGCCGCAAAGCCCGCGCGCTCGAAACTGCCGGCGTCCAGAATGCTGCTGTTGGAGGAAATATCCGGCAAAACATCGCCCGCGACGAAAGCTCCATCCGCTCCGGCGATGGTCATGGCAAGATTCGATACCGTCTCGCGATAGACCGTCACGTCGAAAGTGGTTTGGTTGAGCTTCTTCTCGTAGCCGATCTCGAGATCCTGAGAGCGCTGTAGCGCCTCGCGTCCGTCCAGCAGGGAAAGCCGCGGGAACACCGAAAGAGCGGCTAGGTCCTCGGCCAGCGGGGCTGAATTCGGCTGGACTTCGGCGGCGTCCCCACGGCGAACCGGCATCAGTTCGGTGGGCGGAGCGCCGGAACTGAAAGCGATCCGCACAATTCCCCTGGCGCCCAGATCGTAGCTGAGCCGCGCAAACTCGCTCGAATAGGTCAAGTGGTCCAGGTAGCTGATCGAGTTGAGCGACGTTCCGTAGTCCAGCCGCACGTTGTCGTCGAGAGCGATGCTGTCGTGCACAGATAGCGACATCGTACGCAGCGCCGGCACGCCGTCTGTCGGTCCCCCCAGCAGTGCCAAGCCGCTGCGCGGAGGGAGGTAGATCTGCTGTACCGTCACCGCCACTTGCGGGTTGGAGAACTGGGCGCCGGATCCCTCGCGCCGAAAACTGGTCCGAAATCCCGCGGCGGGCAGGCCGGTTCGGGAGGTGTAGCCGTAGTTGCCGCTTAATTGAACCAGGTTGCGCCCCAAGAACGACGTCGCGAGAGCGAACGCGGTACCGAGATCGGTCTGAGACGAAGTGCCGCCGAGCGAGCCTGGATCCCCTCCCGACAAACTCAGAAGACCGCGCGTATCCGAGAACATCGCGCCGGGAACATCGTCGCGCTGACTCGGGTCCGATGCGCTCAAATCGGGCAGCATGCGAAGAACCGAGCGCGTGGCGATGGATCCCTTGAGAGTCCATTTCCAGTCGTCGCTCATGAGCGCGCCTTGCCCTGGCGCCGCGTAGACCAGTTCGATGGAACTGAGCACGCTGGCCAAATCGACGTACAACAGGCTCTGCATGCCGGGCTGCACCGCGATCCTCTGTCGAACGGCGGGCATGAAGCTAGCGAGCGTGACGCGAATCGAATAAACGTCGGGCGCCAGCGACGCAAATCCGAAGATTCCGCGTTCGTTCGTGAGCGCGCGCTCGATCAACCGTTCGGAGTGATTGAACAGCAACACGGTGGCCCCCATCTGGGGAATGCCGGACGGATCCTTCACGTAGCCGGCGATGCTGCCGGAGAGTTTAGATAGAGGTGCCGAGGAGGCTGCCGGCGCGAACGCCGCCAGCGCCAGGATCAGGCTGGCCCCGAGTTTATATGGACCGGTCATCATCCCTGCAGGCGACCGAGGACGAACCGCTCTCGTCCAATCATTCCTTACTTTACCGCAAAAGTCGGGCGGCGTCAGCAGGCGGGCGGTCCGGCGGAACGGGCAACTTATCCGGTACCCGCGTTTTCAATATATTTGGATTTTGCGGGCAGTTTTCGCGGCCTGATCGTCGGATTGCTGTCCGGCGCCGGTTGTTTGTTGGTTTGCCGTCCGGCGCAGGCCCAATCCACTCCGGTCATTCTCATTTCCATCGATACGCTCCGCGCCGATCATCTGAGCGGCTACGGATATCGTCGGATTCGGACCCCGAACATCGATTCCTTCGCGGAAAACGGCGCGATCTTCACCGCCATCAGCTCCCAGATTCCGCTCACTCTTCCCTCCCATACTTCCTTGTTTACTTCCATGTATCCGTTCGCGACGAGGGTAGAGGAGAACACCGAACGCGTGCCCGCGGGATTGGTGACATTGGCCTCCATTCTGCGTTCGCGCGGATACAAGACCGCCGCGTTTATCGGCGCCAGCCTGCTCGACCGGCGCTACGGCCTCGACCAAGGGTTCGACTTCTACGACAGCCCCTTTCATCTCGGTTCCCCAGTCGCGGAGAATCCGAACGTCAGAGTCAGGCGGGATGGGGCGCTGGTAGCGCGCTCCGCTGAACAGTGGCTGAACGCGAATCGCGGACAACCGGTCTTCGCGTTTGTGCATCTCTACGACCTGCACACGCCTTACACCCGGCCTGCCTCGGCGAGGCCCACGGTGGCCGGTTACGACGCCGAGCTGGAATATGTCGACCGGGTGTTGGGGCGATTTCGGCAAGCGTTGGTGAAGCAGGGATGGTGGGATCGATCGCTGGTCGTATTGCTGGCCGATCACGGTGAGAGCCTGGAGGAGCACGGCGAATCGAGCCACGGCTATTTTATCTACGCCAGCACGCTCTGGGTGCCGCTGCTGATGCACTGGCCCGCGGCGGCGGCGGGCCATCCGTCGCGCGTCGCCGAACCGGGCGGATTGATTGATGTGGCGCCCACCATCCTAGCTGCGCTGTCGATTCCGGCGCCGCCATCCTTCCAAGGCAGAAACCTGCTGGCTCGCCAGGAAGCGGCCGCGCGCGAGGTTTATGGCGAAAGCCTTTATCCCCACGATGCCTTTCGTTGGGCTCCCTTGCGGAGCCTGCGCGAGGGCGACTTCAAGTTCATCGAAGCGCCGCGGCCGGAGCTCTACAACCTGCGCGACGATCCGCGAGAACAAGTCAATCTGGTTCGGAAAAACTCAGCCCAGGCGCGGGAGCTTCGCATCCAGCTCGGAAGGTTGCTCGCCCGCTACGCTTCCCGGCAGGCCGCGCCGGTTCGCGACGCGTCTCCGGAAAGCGCAGCGGCGCTTCGATCCCTCGGCTATCTTTCCGCCGGGGCCGAGCCCCTCTCCGATGAATCCAGCGCAGACCCGAAGGATCGCCTGGCCGAATATCGGCTCTATGACAACGCCCTCGCCGCGCTCTATGCCGAGCGATCGGAAACCGCCCTGTCGATCTTCCGCAGAATCGTGGCGGCCGACTCGGGCAATGTGTCGGCCCTCTATTATCTCGGGGAATGCTACTTGAAGGCCGCCAAGCCGGACGCGGCTTTGCGCGAGTGGGAAACCGCTCTGGCGGTCGATCCCGCGGACGCGCCGGCGGCCGAGGCGATCGGCGAAGTCTGGCTCGAGCGGCAGGATTACGCCCAGGCTCGATACTATTTCGAGCGCGCCCTGGCGGCCGCGGGAAGCGATTATACGGCCGAGTTCAAGCTGGGTGTCGTCGAGGAGCGTCTAGGCCTGCGGGACCAAGCCATGCGGCATCTGGAACGCGCTTGCGAGCTGCTTCCCGAATCGGCCGAGTGCCGCCGGCAACTCGACGCGTTGGAGACAAAAGCGAAGTAATCTACTTGATCGTGAACGTCGCGGTGGGCGTGAGCACTTGGTTATTCGCCTTGTCCAGCACGCGCATTTTCAAAGTATACTGGCCCGATTCCAGCGTTTGGAGCGGGAGCAGTTTCTCCACCGTGACCTGCTGCGCCGAGGCGCCCGGTATGGAAGACACCTCTTCGGTGTAA
>Ga0302324_100027174_pt1 | contig 10910 bp, 10 predicted proteins | sample Palsa_T0_1_FD_201949 | JGI IMG/M metagenome (GOLD analysis project Ga0302324, IMG submission 201949) | Peat permafrost microbial communities from Stordalen Mire near Abisko, Sweden - Palsa_T0_1 | ecosystem: Environmental > Terrestrial > Soil > Palsa > Peat permafrost | place: Sweden: Abisko...
CACCAGCTCGGAACCAGTCTGCTCGCGTCGGCTGGCATTGCCGGAATCGTGGTTGGAATGGCCATGAAGTCGACCCTTTCGAGCCTGATTGCCGGATTGCAAATTGCGCTCACCCAGCCCATCCGCATCGACGACGTGGTGGTTGTCAACGGGGAGTGGGGGCGGATTGAGGAAATTCTCACCACCTACGTCGTGGTGCGCACCTGGGACCTGAGGCGGCTGGTGGTGCCGTTATCGTATTTCATCGAGAACGTGTTTCAGAACTGGACGCGCCGGACGAGCGACATTCTCGCCTACGTCTATATCTACGCGGACTATACAGCTCCTGTCGAAGAATTGCGGCATGAGTTTCGCCGCATCCTCGAATCGACCCCCTTGTGGGACCAGAAGGTGTGCGTGCTCCAGGTCACCGACGTCTCCGAACACACCATGCAGATACGAGCCATGACGAGCGCAGCGGATTCCTCGAAAGCCTGGGATCTACGCTGTTTGGTGCGGGAAGAACTGATCAAGTTTCAGCAGGAGAAGTACCCGAACAGCCTGCCGAAAGCGCGGGCCGAAATCTACAGGTTCCCGGCCAATGGCAGTCCAATGGAGGGTGCTCCATTCCGGGCGCGGACAGGTAACTTGTAATGATAAACCGTGGAATGGGAGTCGGTTCACTGTGAACTCTCCGTTGAATTGGAAGTTAAACTCCTTTTGCGCGCGTTTACGGTTTTAGATTACAAAATTACCAATTACAAACTTATTTCGCTCTACAGCGGACGGGTTGGTAGCCGCAACAAAGAGATGTGGCTCTAGCCGCATTTGATGGTCCAGGCCGCCCACGACGCGGAGACGATTTCACTCAGCGTGGTTGTTGATCAATCCCCCTTGGAGACTGAACTTCGGGCCTTCGCTATGAGTGGAGAACCCAAGGATGGCGACAGAACCGACAAACGACATCGGTTTAACTGGTGGCTGCCGCTCTATGCCGCAATAGGAACCTTTGTTGTGTTTGTCGGAGTGGCGACATGGACATCAGAGGCGTTTTTCTACGTCCTTCTTGTTGTCCCTCTCATCAGCCTCGTTCTGGGTGGCTCCTCGGTGATCGCAGCAATCGCCAAAAAGCGCCACGGCTCGCTGGCGATGCTGTCTATCCTGGTTAGCTATTGGGCGATTTCAGCGATATTAGTAATGAACTATTCCGCAATTCGCGCTTCAGCAAGATGGCTGATCTGGTCCCACGAATATAAATCCGAAGTTCTGGCACAGCCGGCATGCTCAAACGGAGAGTTGAAGCATATTGAATGGGACGGTTGGGGGTTCTCCGGAGCAGGAGACACCACGGTGTATCTTGTTTTCGATCCGACAGACGCACTTTCGGCGGCGGCCCGGAGCCATCGCCCCGGCAAATTCGGTGGCCTACCCTGCGAGGTGCCTCTTGTGCGTCGTTTGGAGAGCCATTGGTACGCCGTTCTGTTTTATACCGATGAATGGTGGGGCCAACATAACGCACTGGATTGCGGCTCCGGGTCCGCAAGTTCACTGTTGCAACATCGACTGACCACCGGTTCCAGACGACTCCAAGCAATTCTGCTATGGCCAGATCTAGGAAAGCCTGAGACGGGGTAGTTGCGGTTTCTGGACAGGTTCTCGACAGCCATCTTCAACCGTGGGATTATGGGGCGGTCAAAGCACGAAACGAACATGTGGGGAGATCGGTATGAAGGAATGCATTGCGATGTTTGTCGGAATAACATTACTCGCCTTTTTGGGATGCGGCGGGAGTTCGACAGGCATGTCTCCCCAACAAAGCTCGGGCCCCACCACTCAGAACGCATGGACCTGGGCTGCTGGGTCGAGCCTGGTCAACCAGTCAGGAGTGTACGGGACACAGGGGACACCTGCAGCCGGCAACACCCCTGGCGGGCGAGACGGCGGAGTTAGTTGGACCGATGATTCTGGAAATTTCTGGCTGTTTGGTGGGATAGCAAACCCATCCGCTGCCGCAGACAATTACTTCAACGACCTGTGGAAGTATAGCGCGGGCGAATGGGCCTGGATGGGCGGGTCAAACAGTTACAACCAAGCAGGGAGTTACGGTACTCAGGGCACTCCCGCGCCCGGCAACATTCCGGGTGCACGATTCTCGGCCGCGAGCTGGAAAGATGCGTCCGGAAATTTCTGGCTTTTTGGAGGACTCGGCCTCGACGCAAATGGATCAAGCGAATTGCTTAACGACTTGTGGGAGTACAGGGCGGGCCAATGGACTTGGATCGACGGGTCTAATGTCGGGATTCCGAATCAACCGGGAATCTATGGAACCGAGGGAACTGCCGCCCCCGATAACGTACCGGGATCGCGGTCCTATGCGGTGAGTTGGACCGATGCGTCCGGAAACTTCTGGCTCTTCGGCGGTACGGGCTTGGACTCCACCGGAGCTTCGGGAAACCTTAACGACCTGTGGAAGTATAGCGCGGGCCAATGGACGTGGATGGGTGGGGCGAATTTAGCTAACCAGCCGGGAACATACGGAGTTCAGGGAAGTCCTGCTCCCGGAAACACACCCGGCGCGCGATTCGGTGCCGCTGCCTGGGTCGATACGGCCGGAAATTTCTGGCTCTTCGGTGGTTCATCCGGTACGAATACTTTCACTCCGTTAAACGACCTGTGGAAGTACAGCGCGGGTCAATGGACGTGGATGAGCGGATCGAACCTCCCAGGCCAAAACGGAGTCTATGGCACGCTCGGTCTCGCTGCTGCTGCCAATACTCCTGGAGCCCGCGTTCTGGCCGTCACTTGGACGGATGCTGCCGGAAATCTATGGCTGTTCGGAGGAGATGGCTACGATTCGGCAGGGGATGTTGACGAACTTAACGATGTGTGGAAATGCAGCGGCGGAGAGTGGACGTGGATAGGTGGATCAGACATCGCTGGCCAGAAGGGAACGTACGGAGCTCTGGGAAGCGCGGCTTCTGGTAACACTCCAGGAGGACGAAGCCAGACTATAGGTTGGACCGATGCGTCCGGGCACTTCTGGCTCTTCGGCGGTCTTGGTTACGATGCTGTCGGCACTTTGGGCCAGCTCAATGATCTTTGGATGTACGGACCATGAGACTGGACCATCTGGGTGGCGCCTTTTCGTGACTTGCGAACCGCCGTGACAGCAGCGACGTTCTTACTGAAAAGTCGCGATAGAAGCACTCATCGACCTCGGCTCTGGGGGTCTATGGTCCGCCGTGCTGTGGAGCTGCTGTGGTCACGCAACCAGCGAGGACCAGTTCGAAGTTTAATCTCAGCGTAACATTCGGGTGCTAGTCTGTTCAGCGGCTCTCGGAGCCAAAGAAGGAGCTTCATCCTTATGTCAAAGAAAGCAGTCGAGCACCATCACAAAGCAGCAGAGCATCACGAACATGCGGCACGCCATCACAAAGAAGCCGCCAAGCACCACGAAGCAGGAAAACACGAGACGGCTGCGCATCACGCGCACCTAGCTCGCGGCCACCACGAACATGCGATCCATCACTCTTCGGAAGCGGCCAAGGCTCATGTTGACGATCATGGCGGACAAGTGAAGACGGCCCATACCTAATTGGTCAAGTGGGACAGCGGCGTTGCGTCGCGCTGCTGCCCCGTTTTCAGTGACTCGGCTCGCGGCGATGCCGAGCAGTATGCCACCAACTGACCCGCGTGGCCCGTATCGCCTCCCTCGGGTCTCTCACACGATTTGTGCTTCAGCTATTTCGGCTGGAGTTCTAATCAAACCAATCGCTAGTGAGCACTGATAGAGCGACCGGATAGCAATCTGGAACGCGTCATCGGTTCTCCTGGCAACTCCGGCTTTCGAAGTTGAGCCACGTAGTTCCTTCGCAACTGTTTTTTTGCATTCCTCGGTTAACTCAGGATCGGAGGGGCCAACCCCCTCAGATATTGTGGCGCTTTTTCTCACAAAGAAGTAGGGCACTAGACTTCGGGAACACCACGGGGGAAGCCGTGCTTCGAATAGGGCACAACTGTTGTCCTTACTGCCAGGGTTCGTCGCACATTTATGTTTCCAGATGCAAGGGCCTCTGGGAAGTCGTGGCAATTGTGCTGCTGCTTCGCCCTGTGCGCTGCCATGATTGCTTCTTGCGCTTTTATCGTCCTGTGTTCCTCAAGGCACTGCCACCACCTGTTGCGAGCATGACCGAAAGGAAATCGAAAGAACCTGCGGATTCAGACCAAGAGGATCGACGCTCGGCATAGTGCCGAAAATTGCCCTAACGTTGGTAGTCAATGTCTTTGCGCTTTCAGACAGGCAGCATGAAGTGTTCGCCGGCACGTCGTGCGGGCCAGGAGGCACTAGGAAGCACTACAAACGACTTTCTCGGTTTGGGTAGACCTTTTCCATCCCCCTGATTTCGGTTGTTTTTAGAGAACTGGAGTTTTTCAACAGCCGGCGCAAAAACATGAAGACGGCCCTGCGAAGCGTGGCTTTACCGAACCGAGCTTTACCGATTCAGTTTGCGCCCTCGTTTCCTGAAGGCCGCGACGGGACCTCCAGACTGACCTTTTTCGAATCTGTTTAGGCTCTTTTGTAATCTCGCCAGGCCGCCCGCGAGGAGTCATAGTTTCAGGATGCCTAAGACTCACTTTCCCCAACCGCACCAGAACCAGCGTGCCGTTCGTGTGCCGTTTCACCGCATGGCTCCTGCGGCGATCCGGTTTGAGGACGGTCGGCGCGGTCTGGGCAAATTGCGGACAATCTCCTTAACCGGTGGCCTGCTTCGGCTGTCTAAACCACTCGTGCCCGGGACACTCATCGAAGTGATATTCATGTCCAATGGCGGCCCTGTCCTCGGAATCGCAGAATTGTTAACCCCGGCTTCGGCCACCCTTAAGTGCCTGCAGCCTTTCAAGTTCATTATGATCGACGACGACGACTATCAAAGGTTAAGCAGCTTCATTCGGTCATCGGCAGCTGTTGCGAAATCGTCTGAACACTCAGTGACCAGCAGCCAAGATGTGAGATCGCCTGGTCGTTACAGTTGACTCCGGAAAGTCCCGCCAACGTTTCCTCAGCGGCTTGAATCGCAGGCCCTCCGTGGAGCTTCGAGGAGTCTGCTTTCTTTCTCCAAATGACGATTGTTCGAACAAGCCGTTCTGATGGGAACGGCCCAATGAACTCGACAGCAATGTCGCTGCAATACGGCAGAAACAAGGACAGGCACCGGCAATGGAGAACCCACCCTTCGGGAAATAGCAAAGGGCGGGGCATTTGTCTAGGTGATAGAGCTGAAAGGCCAGCCGTCAGGCATTGACTAGATCGTTGTCAGGTCCGGCCAAGCCGTAAGTTTTTCAGCCAACATTCAGTGGCTCTAGTGCGATCGGACAAAGTGCTGATTTCCGGAGTCTTTGACAGTATCGTTGGGGCCCCTGCCGGCGGCGTGCTAGTAGTGTGGTCGACGCGGGGATCGCGCTCGATATTCGTAGATGGCCTCGATGTCGCGGTCGCTCATGTGCGAATACGTCGGCCTTTGTGGATGTCCGAAAGGATTTTCGAGCCCCGTCCGTCGCACTTTCCGCATTAACCGGCAGAAATCAGGAAATGAACACTAAATTCTGCAATGCAGGGGTTCCAGACCACGTCTTGAGGGGGCATGAAATCAGTAAGGGATAAGGAAAATGCACATGGGGATATGCGGGCGTGCTTGGGGAATCGCACAGTTTTTTGCGTTCTACTGAGAACATCCTTATTATAGGTAGCGGCATGAGCGGCATACGATTCCACAAGATCTGGGTACACCAGTGCCGGGCAACGCGCGGTATCAAGAGGCGATTTGGGGTCAAGAGTGCACTCGACTATCTGATCGGGGAGAAGCTGATGAACTTTGCGGATGCGGCACAGGGGCATCCCGAGTTTGCCGCCGAGCTTCCACGGTTCCAAGCCGCGGTGTGGAATATCTTCAATCCTTACGAACTTGCTGGTTATCTGAGTAGTCTAAAGCCTTCGAAGAGAAAAAAACTCCAAGAGCTTCTCTACGTTGACGGTGTTTCGACGTTCACTAGGGCGAGGTAGACCAAGTCCGGTAACCCTCCCGTGGAATCAAAAAGAGTGATCGATAGATTGTGCCTCCCTAAAGGGTGGTGCCCTGCGTCGCGACCTAGTTGGGACCGACGCGCGTGAAACGAAGCTGTCCGCTAGCATTGACCGGACCCAAGTCATCCGTCTTTGTGTTTATGTCCGGTTTCATCATCCGGAATGCCTGAGAGGCGCGGAGTGGCTTCCGTCTCGTGCCCATTGTGGCTCAAACATGATTGCAAGGGTCGACTCGACACCCTTGGTAGCTTCGGATATCCACGTAAACTCAACACTGCGGAGGCGCTCTATTCCGACAAACCGCCCGTAAATGCGGCCACATTTGTCCTTCGTGCTTCAACGCGTGGGAGAAGAGGCCGATTATGTCCCGGCTGCCCGTTATCCGACAATCGAGATCGCCAGCGCGGCGATCGTGTTGCACCGGCCGACGTGCCGCCCAATCGAACTTAGTTCAGAAACGAGCTGACGTTCTCCGAGGCCCACTGTCGCAGGGCAATGGGTTCTCTACCCAAGATCCGCTTGACACGGTCGGTGGTGGCGGCTAGCCGTCCCTCACGTATCGCCCGCCACAATGCCACGTGTGCTTCAGTTTCTTCCTGCGAGCCGCTGATCCTGGAGTATCGTTCCCGCGCTTCCTCGTCGGAGATCACCTGATACGACAGTGGCCTCCCGATCCCTTCACTGATGATGGCCGTCACCTCTCCAAAGGTGAGTGACTCGGGGCCGGTGATTGGAAGCGCTTCTCCCAAGTACTCGTCGTTGAGAAGGGCGGCTAAACACACGGAAGCAATATCTTCGGAGTGAATGAAAGGCCGGCGACCATCCGCCGTCGACGACCGCACAACACTTTCAGTCTTGATGGAGTGCGCCCACGCCAGCAGGTTGGACATGAAACCTGTCGGACGGACAAAAGTGAACGGAATTCCCGTGTTGCGAATCGCCGCCTCACCCTTCTCGTGCCAGGCACCGATCGCAAGACCGTGCTCCACGTCCAGGGATGACAACTTAACGATCTTCCGGACCCCAACCTCTTTGGAGATCATTGCAGCCGTTTTGTCTCGTTCCGGAATCGCCGGACCGACGTTCACGAGAAACACCGTGTCCGCCCCCTGAATGGCTCGCCGCATGAAGTCTGGCGCTGCGAGATCGCCCACGCAGACATCAACGCGATCCTCAAACAATGAGCGCGACTTCTCTTCGCTGCGCACCAGAACACGCGGGCGAATATTGCGCTCCAACAACTGCCTCACCACTCGCGATCCCACTTCTCCTGTCGCGCCCGTAATCAAATATGTCATTCCTCGTCTCCCCGGTGAGCGCGTCTGTCGCCTGAACTCACCTCTTGGTAACAAGGCTAGAGGCAAAGAGCCCTTTGTCTACTCGCATCGGGCACAACGGCTAACTCATGGGAAATTCGAAGGTTGTCGAAGAAATATTAACAAAAGCTCACATTTGCGTTTACACTCTCGTGGTGAAACAGAATCCCAGGAGGTATTCGATTCGCAGGCGCAAGCCAAGCCAGGAGCGGGCTAAACTGACCGTCGATGCCATGCTCGATGCAGCGGTAAAGCTTCTCAAGCGTGGCGGAGCTTCCTCAATTACAACCAACCGGATTGCTGAGACTGCAGGCGTCAGCATCGGATCGGTGTACCAGTATTTTCCCAACAAAAACGCTCTCTTTGTTGCCCTGCATGAAAGGCATATCGGCCTGGTGGCCGAGGTCATAGGGCGGAGAATGACCGAGTGTACCGACTCATCGCTCGAACACCTTGTCGAGTCTCTGGTCGAGGGCATGGTCGAGGTGCACACCGTGGATACGGAATTGTCAGAGCTACTCGGGTCGGAAGTACCGCATCGTGCTGACGGCACAGTCGATTTTTCGATCAGGTTTCACGAGGCCTTTCGCACCGCCCTCGCTCCCCACACGGCAAGCTTGGGCACGAAAATCGATCTCGACATCAGGGCTTTTGTCATGGCCAATATGGTCGACGCCCTAGGTCATGCAGTGGTGCTTCGCCGGCCGCGCGGCCTCTCGCTGGCAAGGGCCAAAGCAGAATCCTGCAAGGCGATTCTTGCCTATCTTGGCTCCTGATACGCCATTTTGTGGGCCGTTGATCCACTCCGCACCTGCCCAAAGATCAGGGCTCGCCTTATTCGTTTGGCCGAGATTCAATCAGAACGCTCAGGCGTCGGTGCGGGAACACCTGCGCCAATTCGAAGGAACCATGAATATCGAGTCGGACAGCTCTGGGGCCCGCGTTTGCGCGCCCATCCGGCCCATTCTGCATCGCCAGAGGATCAGAGCAAAGCTGAGACCTCGCGAACAACCGTGTCAGACTCTTGCATGCGGTCCCATCATGAGAGTCCTGATCGCGGATGACAAGGAACTGGTCCGACGCGGAATAGCGAGGCTCCTGTCAGTCGACAAGGAGTTGGAGATCGGCGGGGAAGCCTCGAATTCCAGCGAAACTCTTCAAAAAGCTGACGAGCTGACGCCGGATCTCATTCTGCTGGATATCAGTATGCCCGGGATGAACGGCTTGAACATGGCACAGCTCTTGAGGCAAAAACTTCCTGCACTTGAAGTTCTGATCATCAGCCAGCACGACCCTAACCAACTACTACCTCGTTCACCCGAAGCGGGAGCTCATGGTTGTATCGACAAGGCGCGAATCGCGACCGACTTATTACCGGTGAAATCTGTTCAAGAAGTGATCTGTGCCAAGCGTTGCCAGTCTCCGGACGAATGACGGAAAACCGGAAACAGCCTCTGGATTAGTCGCGAAAATGGCGATTTTGCGGCAACTACCTGTGATGTTTTGGAGCCAGCCTGATCTCGTAGACGTTGGGCCACAATTTCCCGGTGACAAACAGACGCTTTTGAGTTGGATCGTAAGCGATGCCGTTCAGCACGGCTTCAGAGTCGAGACGATAAACCGGACTCAGAATCCCCGTGAGGTCAATCCAGCCGACGACATCACCGGTCTGCGGCGAGATCCGGGCAATGCGATTGCTGTGCCACACGTTGGCGAAGATCTGTCCCTCCACGAACTCCAGTTCGTTCAGTTGATCGACCGGGGTCAAACCTTCGCGCACTTTAAGCCGGCGCTTTTCTTGAAGAGTTTCGGCATCCAGGACTCGAATCTCTGATGTTCCGTCACTCATGAAGATTTCACGGTCATTGGTCGCGAGGCCCCAACCTTCTCCCGGGTAGGAAAACTTCCCCAACAGATGGAAGCTGTTCAGGTCGTATACGAAGCCCACCCCTGATTTCCAAGTGAGTTGCAGCACTTTGTTTTTGACGAGAGCGATTCCTTCCCCGAAGAACTCAGGCTCTAGGTCAACCTGCTGAATCACCTCTCCGGTTTCGAGGCGAACCTTGCGAAGTGACGAGCGGCCATTTCGGCCTGTGCCCTCATACAGGAAGCCGTCGCGATACGCGAAACCTTGGGTGTATGCCCCGGTATCATGAGGAAACATACGAACGAGCACAAAGGTGCATTCGGGCAATGCATTTGCTGAAGCTCGAGGGGAAGCCTGCCCCGCTGGAGACGGATGGCAGGCGGTCAGGAGAAGTAGAACGCCCAATCGTAAAAGGATTCGCTTCATTAACACCTGGACCGTGCCCATTATTACATCAACGGCAGGGTGGACTCCTGCTCAGCTGTTAACAGACTGTTGTGTTCGAGAATTTGGCCGACCCCGTCCGGGTCAAAACGTGAGATAGAGATTTGGCATCAACCACCGAGGAGTTCATCGGGTGCTTTTAGTGCCGAGTGAGAAAGCCTCCCGCTCCTGAACTTCGTGTGCTACTGAGTTATCCTGGCAAGGACGAAAATGCACATCACGTAGTACGTAAGCGATCCAAAAGCGGACGCCCGCGGTCCAGGGGTCAGTTCATCGCCGGAAGCCAGTGCGGCGACGTGCCGCCCGGCAATCGACCCAGTCACAATCGACTCTCCGTAGCCCTCGGGATCGGCGTGGAACTCCGCCGATTTTGATCTGGCGAATACGCGCCTTCATCCCGCTAGATGGGCAAAACTTCCATAATCCGGCAAAAGACGGACTGCCGACCATCCTGGCGCCACGCCGAAAAGGGTCAGGGTTTCTTGCGGTGCGCCTCGAACCAGTTGAGGGTGTAGACGACCTTGGCGACTTGGTGGCTCGGGTGGCGGCTGAGGCCGTGCGGTTCGCCAGGAAAGCGCACGAGGGCGGACTCCACTTTCAGGAGTTTGAGGGCCGCGTAGTATTGCTCGGCTTCGGATATAGGAGTGCGAAAGTCTTCCTCGCCGGTCATCAGCAAAGTGGGCGTCTTCACATTTTTCACCAGAGAAATTACCGAGCGCTTCATGTAGTCGTCGGTGTAATCCCAAGGATTGCCGGAGAACCAGTATTGTGCGCCGAACGATGGCAGGTCGGAGGTCAGGACCCAGCTATACCAGTTGATGACGGGATAGAGACTGGCGGCGGCACGGAAACGATCGGTGTGATCGATCATCCAGCAGGTGAGAACACCGCCGCCCGAGCCGCCGGTGACGAAGAGGTTGTCCTTGTCGATGTAGTTCTTGGCGAGAATCGAGTCGACGCCGGAGTCGAGGTCTTGGAAATCATTGCCCGGATAGGCGTGGTGGATCAGATTGGCAAACTCTTCGCCGTAACTGGTGCTGCCCCGCGGGTTGGTGTAGAGGATGACGTAACCTTTGGCGGCCCAGATTTGCGCGTTGAGGTCGAAACGATCCCCGTAGTTCGAGAAGGGACCGCCGTGAATTTGCAGAATTAGAGGATACTTCTTGCTGGGATCAAAATCAGGCGGCTTGATGATCCAGCCTTCGATTTTACGTTTATCGAA
>Ga0302324_100027178_pt1 | contig 10909 bp, 10 predicted proteins | sample Palsa_T0_1_FD_201949 | JGI IMG/M metagenome (GOLD analysis project Ga0302324, IMG submission 201949) | Peat permafrost microbial communities from Stordalen Mire near Abisko, Sweden - Palsa_T0_1 | ecosystem: Environmental > Terrestrial > Soil > Palsa > Peat permafrost | place: Sweden: Abisko...
CCGAGACCGACCTGGACCTGGGCCACTACGAGCGCTTCGTGCGCACCACCACCGGCCGCAACAGCAATTTCACCACCGGCCGGATCTACGAGCGCGTGATCGCCAAGGAGCGCCGCGGCGACTACCTCGGCGCCACCGTGCAGGTGATCCCGCACATCACCGATGAGATCAAGCGCAGCATCATGCTGGGCGCGGGCGATGCGGACGTGTGCATGGTGGAGATCGGCGGCACGGTCGGAGATATCGAATCGCTGCCGTTCCTGGAGGCGATCCGCCAGCTCGGGGTCGAGCTCGGCCGCAACCAGGCGCTGTACATGCACCTGACGCTGGTGCCGGTAGTCGGCGGCTCGGGCGAGATCAAGACCAAGCCGACGCAGCATTCGGTCAAGGAGCTGCGCTCGATCGGCATCCAGCCCGATGTGCTGCTGTGCCGCTGTCGCGAGACACTGCCGGACGAGCAGCGGCGCAAGATCGCGCTGTTCACCAACGTCGAGGAGCGCGCGGTGATCTCGGCGGTCGACGCCGACGATATCTACCGCATACCGCTGCTGCTGCACGAGCAGGCGCTGGATGACATCGTGGTGGACAAGCTGCGCTTCGAAGTGCCGCCGGCAGACCTCGGCGCCTGGCGCCAGGTGGCCAACGCCAAGGTCAATCCCGACGGACAGATCGATATCGCGATGGTCGGCAAGTACGTGCAGATCCGCGATTCCTATATCTCGCTGAACGAAGCTCTGATGCACGGCGGCCTCAAGACGCGCACCCGCGTCAAGGTGCACTACATCGAATCCACCGACATTGAAAAGGAGGGCATCGGCTGTCTGTCCGGCATGGATGCGGTGCTGGTGCCGGGTGGCTTCGGCGAGCGCGGCATCGAGGGCAAGATCCAGGCGGTGCGCTACGCGCGCGAGCACGGGGTGCCGTACCTGGGCATCTGCCTGGGCATGCAGCTGGCGATCATCGAGTACGGCCGCCACGTGCTGCAGTTGGGGGACGCCCACAGCACCGAGTTCAATCGTGCCTCCTCGCACCCAGTGATAGCGCTGATCACTGAATGGCAGGACCGCAGCCACGGCATCCAGCAGCGCGACGAGGGCTCGCAACTCGGCGGCACCATGCGCCTGGGAGCGCAGGAGGTGGTGCTGCAGGCCGGCACCCAGGCGCGCGAACTGTATGGCCGCGAAGTAATCGCCGAGCGCCATCGCCACCGCTTCGAGTTCAACAACAACTTTCTCGACGCTTACAGGCGCGCCGGCATGAAATTCTCCGGCTTCTCGCGCGACGGCCTGGTCGAAATCATCGAACTGCCGTCGCATCCCTGGTTCGTCGCCACGCAGTTCCATCCGGAGTTCACTTCCACGCCACGCGACGGGCATCCGCTGTTCACCGGCTTCGTGCGGGCGGCGCGTGCCTATCGGGGCTCGCAGCTGCTGGCCGCGGCCGGCGCATGAAACTGGCAGGGTATGAGGTTGGAATCGACCGGCCGCTATTCCTGATCGCCGGCCCGTGCGTGGTGGAATCCGAGGCGCTGGTGCAGGAGGTCGCCGGTACGCTCAAGGAACTCACCACGGCGCTGGGCGTGCCGCTGATATTCAAGGCCTCGTTCGACAAGGCGAATCGCTCCTCGCGCAGCAGTTTTCGCGGCCCGGGGCTTGCTTCCGGACTCAAGGCGCTGCAGTCGGTGCAGAAGCTGTTCCAGCTGCCGGTGCTCACCGACGTGCACGAAGACACGCCGATCGAGGAGGTCGCCGCGGTGGTCGACGTGCTGCAGACACCGGCATTCCTGTGCCGGCAGACCAACTTCATCCTGCAGGTGGCGGCCGCCGGCCGGCCGGTGAACATAAAGAAGGGCCAGTTCCTGTCGCCCTGGGAAATGCAGAACGTGGTGGACAAGGCGCAGTCGACCGGCAACCGGCAGATCATGGTGTGCGAACGTGGCTTCAGCTTCGGCTACAACAACCTGGTGGCCGACATGCGCTCGCTGTCGGCGATGCGCGCCACCGGCTGCCCGGTGGTGTTCGATGCGACCCATTCGGTGCAGCTGCCAGGAGCGCAGGGCGGCTCTTCTGGCGGACAGCGCGAGTTCATACCGGTGCTGGCGCGCGCGGCGGTGGCCGCCGGGATCGCCGGCATCTTCATGGAGACGCACCCGCGGCCCGAGAGCGCGCTGTCGGATGGCCCGAATGCGTGGCCGCTGGCGCGCATGGGCGCACTGCTGCGTACCCTGCAGCAGCTCGACAGCGTCAGCAAATCGCAGCCGTTCGAGGAGTCGTCGCTATGAGTCGGATCGCGGGTATACATGCGCGCGAGATCATCGATTCGCGCGGCAATCCCACCATCGAGGCGGAGGTACGGCTGCAGTCCGGCGCCCTCGGGCGCGCCGCGGTGCCCTCGGGCGCATCCACGGGTACGCGCGAGGCGGTGGAGCTGCGCGATGGCGATCCCGGGCGCTACCTCGGCAAGGGCGTCACGCGCGCGGTGGACAACGTCAATACGCTGCTGCGCGAAGCGCTCATCGGGCGCGAGGCGGGCGACCAGGCCGGGCTCGACGCGCGCATGATCGAACTCGACGGCAGCGACAACAAGTCGCGGCTGGGCGCTAACGCGCTGCTGTCGGTATCACTCGCCAATGCGCACGCCGCGGCCAGCGAGGCCGGCCAGCCGCTGTTCCGCCTGCTCGGCGCCAGCCCGACAGGCGACGGGCGCGAGCCGGTGATGCCGGTGCCGATGATGAACATCATCAATGGCGGCGCGCACGCCGACAATTCGCTCGACATTCAGGAATTCATGATCCTGCCGGTCGGCGCGCCGTCGCTGCGCGAGGCGCTGCGTTACGGATCGGAGATCTTCCACACGCTGAAGAAGATCCTGCACGGCAAGGGCCTGGCGACCTCGGTCGGTGATGAGGGTGGCTTTGCGCCCGACCTGCCTTCGAACGAGGCCGCGCTGCAGACCATCATGCAGGCGATCGAGCAGGCTGGCTACAAGCCAGGGCACGATGTCTACCTGGGACTGGATGTGGCCAGCTCCGAGTTCTTCCGCGACGGCAAATACGAACTGGAATCCGAACAGCGCAGCTTCACGCCAGCGGAATTCACCCAATACCTGGCCGAGCTTGCCGCCAGCTACCCGATCATCACAATCGAGGATGGCATGAGCGAGGCCGACTGGGGCGGCTGGTCGCTGCTGACATCGGCCCTGGGGCGCAAGATCCAGCTGGTAGGGGATGATGTGTTCGTCACCAACACCCGGATCCTGGCCGAGGGCATAGCGCGCGGCGTCGCCAATGCGATCCTCATCAAGCCTAACCAGATCGGTACGCTGACCGAGACCCTGGCCGCGATCAGCATGGCCGAACAGGCGCACTACGCCTCCATCATCTCGCATCGATCGGGTGAGACCGAGGACTGCACCATTGCCGATATCGCGGTGGCGACCGCCGCGACCCAGATCAAGACCGGCTCGATGTCGCGCTCGGACCGGGTTGCCAAGTACAACCAGCTGCTGCGCATCGAGGAGCAGCTCGGCGGCATGCCCCGCTATGCCGGCCGCGACGCATTCCCGGTAAAGCTTTGAAGTGGGTAACGGTGGTACCCTAGCCACGCCATGAAATGGCTAGCCGTCGCCCTGTTTGCCGCCTTACTGCTGCTGCAGTATCGGTTGTGGCTGTCAAACGACGGCGTGGCGGAAGTGCTGCGATTGAGTGGCGCGGTGGCCGCGCGCCAGGCCGACAACGCCCGCGTCGCGGAACGTAACCGGCAGCTGGCGGCCGAAGTGCGCGACCTGAAGCAGGGCTATACCGCGCTCGAGGAGCGCGCGCGCAGCGATCTGGGCATGATCGCCGGCAACGAATCGTTCTATCAGGTGGTACCGCAGAAAGGCGCAGGTACCGGTGCTGCTGTGCCGGCGGCGGCGGCGGCGGGAGCGCCGAACCTGACAGCGCCGAATCCGCAGCGCACGGCCGCGGCCCGCTGATCGATGCACTATTGGGTAGTGATGCCGGCCGCGGGAATTGGCCGGCGCTTTGGCAGTGCGAAGCAGTACGCGTTGCTCGCGGATCGCACGGTGCTGCAGACCGCGCTGCAGGTATTCCTCGATGACCCGCAATGCCGCGGCGGCAGCGTGCTGCTGGCGAGCGCCGACGCGCAGCGCCGACAGCTGGCGGCTCAGTTGCCCGAGCGTATTGCGCTGGTCGATGGTGGCCCCGAGCGCGCGCATTCGGTGTGCAATGGTCTGCGCTCGCTTGAGGCGCGCGCCGGCGCCGATGACTGGGTGCTGGTGCACGATGCCGTACGCCCGGCGCTCAGCGGCGCCGATCTGCAGCGGCTGCTGCGCCACGGCGCGGCGGACGCGGTTGGCGCGCTGCTGGCGACGCCGGTCGCGGACACCGTGAAGCGCGCGCACGAGGACGATGCTGGCGGCGCCGGGGCGCCCGGCGGCGCGCCCGCGCTGGTGCGCCGCTGCGAGGCGACGGTGCCGCGCCAGTCGCTGTGGCTGGCACAGACGCCGCAGATGTTTCGTTACGCTGCGCTGCGCGGCGCACTGGAGCGCGCGCTGGCGCAAGGCCGGATACCAACCGATGAGGCACAGGCCATGGAATGGCAGGGTCAGGCGGCCCTGCTGGTGCCGGCGCAGGACAGTAATCTGAAGATCACGACTGCTGCGGACCTGGCGCTGTTGCAGGCGATCCTGCGCCAACGCATCGACCAGGGCATCGCCCCGGGCAGCGGCCAGGCAGAACATTCGAATGGGGTAGTGCAGTGAGAGTGGGCTCGGGCGTAGACGTGCACGCATTCGGACCCGGTGACGCGGTCATGCTCGGCGGCGTGCGCATAGCGCACAGCCGCGGCGTCGTTGCGCATTCCGACGGCGATGTGCTGCTGCACGCGCTGGTGGATGCGCTGCTCGGGGCTGCCGGGCTGGGGGACATCGGCCAGCACTTCCCGGACAGCGATGTGCGCTGGCGAAACGCCGACAGCGCGCGCTTCGTGAGCGCGACGCTGCAGTTGCTGGCGCAGGCAGGCCAGCGCGTCGTGAATGCCGATCTGACACTGCTGGCCGAGGCGCCGAAGATCGGGCCGTGGCGCGACGCGATTCGCAGCAACGTCGCGCGCCTGCTGGACCTGCCGCCGGCATGCGTGAATATCAAGGCCACGACCACCGAGCACCTGGGGTTCCTCGGCCGCGGCGAGGGCCTGGCGGCGATGGCCACGGTGCTGATCGATGCTGGCTGAGGCGGCCGGATCGGCGCTGAACGGCGCGCGTCCGGGCGCGCCTGCTCAGGCGCGCTCGAGCAGCACCAGCGTGGCGCCGGTGCCGCCGGCTGGCGGCCGTGCGGAGGCGAAGGCCAGCACCGCAGCGCAGCGCCGCAGCAGCGCATTGACAGTGTTCTTGAGCACCGGGCCGCGATTGCCCGAGCGTAGCCCCTTGCCGTGAATCACGCGTACGCAGCGCCACTGCTGCGCGCGCGCGGTGCGCAGGAACGCGTTCAGGTGCGCGGCCGCCTCGGCGCCGGTCATGCCGTGCAGGTCGATCTCGGACTCGATGCGGTACAGGCCGCGGCGCAGCCGCCGCAGCACCGTCTCCGGCACGCCGGAGCGGCGGAACAGCAACTCGTCGCCGGGCTGCACGTCCATCAGGTCCTGGCCGCCGCCGAGGCTCTCCTGCAGCACCGCTTCGCGCTCCAAGCGTGCAAAGCGCGCCCGCGGCCGCACCCTGCGGCGCACCGGCGGCACGCGCGCTGCAGGCTTGAGTGGCTGCACGTCGCGCATCGCGCGCCGGAACAGCTCGGCGTCATCCGGCTCGCGCTCCTTGTCCTCCTGGCTCATCGCGGCTCGCTCCTTCCGACGCACAGGTTCAGTATATGGGCGCGCCCTGTACCCATTGTGCCGCTTAAGGGATTGCCCGCCCTTGGTCCCTGAAAATATTCTGCCGTGAAAATACTCGTCAGCAACGACGATGGGTATCGTGCCGAGGGTATCGCCCAGCTGCGCGCGGCGATGGCGTCGCTCGGGGAGGTTACCGTGGTGGCTCCCGACCGCAATCGCAGCGGCGCCGGCAACTCGCTGACGCTGGATGTGCCGCTGCGGCTGTTCGAGTCCGAGCCCGGCGTGTACTACGTGGCCGGGACGCCGACCGATTGCGTACACCTGGCGATTTCGGGTGTATTCGACTTCGAATTCGACATGGTCGCCTCCGGCATCAATGACGGCGCCAACCTGGGAGACGATGTGCTGTATTCGGGCACGGTGGCGGCCGCGATCGAGGGCCGCTTCCTCGGGCTGCCGACGATAGCGCTGTCGCTGTGCACCGCCCCTGGGGGCGGACGGCATTTCGACACCGCGGCGCGCGTGGCGCACCGCCTGGTCGCGGGACTGCTGCAGCGACCGCTCGATGCGGCGATGATCCTCAACGTCAACGTGCCGGACCTGCCCTATGCGTCGCTGGCCGGGTACGCAAGCACGCGGCTGGGGTTTCGCCACCGCTCCGACGCCGTCATCCCGGCGCACAATCCCAAAGGCCAGCCGGTGTACTGGATCGGTCCGGCCGGCGCCGGCGCGGATGCCGGAGCCGGCACCGATTTTCTGGCGGTGGAGAGCGGCCTGGTATCGGTGACGCCGCTGTCGATCGACCTGACCCGCCACAGCGCCCTGCCAACCATCACTCACTGGCTGGAGGCCTTATGACTGCAGGCCTTATGAGCAGGAGGCAATGAACGATCCGCGCTTTGCCGGCATCGGCATGACGTCGGCGCGCACCCGTGACCGCCTGGTGCAGCGCCTGCGCGAGCAGGGCATCTCTAACCTTGCGGTACTGGATCGGGTGCGCAACGTTCCGCGGCACATCTTTGTCGATGAGGCGCTCGCCAGCCGCGCCTATGAGGACACGGCGCTGCCGATCGGCTACAGCCAGACCATCTCCCAGCCCTACATCGTCGCCCGCATGACCGAGGCCCTGCTGGAAGGCGGTCCGCTGGCCAAGGTGCTCGAAGTGGGCACCGGCTGTGGCTACCAGACCGCGGTGCTGGCGCCGCTGGTGGGACGGGTCTACTCGATCGAGCGCATCGCGGCGCTGCTGCAGCGTGCCCGCGTGCGGCTCAAGGACCTGCAGATTCGCAACACGCGGCTGCGTCACGGCGATGGTACCCACGGCTGGAAGACCCAGGCGCCATTCGACGGCATTTTGATCGCGGCCGCGCCGCTGAGTATTCCGGAAGTGCTGATCGGTCAGTTGGCGCTTGGCGGGCGGCTGATCGTGCCGGTGGGACCCGAGGGCGCACAGCAACTGATACGGCTGACACGACGCGAGCAGGGTATCGAGCGGCGGGTACTCGGATCGGTGGCCTTCGTGCCACTGTTGAGCGGCACCGGCTAGCGCACCGGTCGCGAGCGCGCTGCGAGCGTATAGAGAGGATTTACATTAAATCATCGACTTTAGATACCACTCCTAACTCCAAGATTATTAACAGCGAAATATTGCACGCTTGTAAACCCGCGCCGGACCGGCTTACTATCTTTCCACTGTCTGTCCCAGACGACAGCTACCGCATCACAGGGGAGGCGCACACGAAGAAGACACAGGGGTGAACAGGGGAAGACCGCGCAAAGAGCAACAATAAAAATCAGTTTTTAGAAAGAGAACAAAAGTCGTGAAGCGGGAACAATTGCTCGATTCATTCAAGTTCGAGCGGTTGGGGCCAATTGGACGATCTTTCTCTCCCTGTGTCTTCTTCGGGTGCGCTTCGGGTGCGCACCCGCGCGCTGCCGCTCAAGGCCCTCTTGGTTAAGGAAATAATCCCGCCACGACACTGCGCGCTTCGCTCGCCAGTATGTTGTAAGTGCGACACGCGGCTCCCAGGCTCATGCATTCCAGCGCCACGCCGCGACCGCGAAACGCGGCCCGGATAGCGGCGGCCGGAAACTCCTGCCTCTCGCCCTCACCCAGCAGTGCGATATCGGCGCCCAGCGCCAGCAGCGGTTCCAGCTGCGCGTCGGACAGCTGCGCGATGCTGCCGGCGTTCCAATCCAGCAGCAGCCGGTGCGGGGTGACGATGCAGGGGCGCGTGATGTGCTGCTCGCCAATGACGATGACGCCGGCGTCGTAGCGGCGCACCAGGTTGATGCGCGGATCGGAGTCGAGTGTCAGCCGCATGGCGGCTACCATACGACATCGTGGCCGAATTGGTGTTTGTGCTTGCAGATTTTCCGTCGGCTCCGGGCGCGGCCGGCGATGGCGGCGATGCGCCGGCCGGCACGCCGCGCCTGCCGCTGCTTGAGACACTGCTGGCGCGCGCCCGTGTCGCGCCACTGCACACTGACTGGCGCGGCTGGCTGGCCGCACGCGCATCGAGCGGGTTGCTGGCGCCATCGACGCCGGCTGCCACCGTGGCGGCGGCCTGGGAGCTGCGAGGAGCGGCGGGGCGCGAGGGCGAACAGGTGTGGCTCGCCAGCCCGGTGCATTATTTTGCCGGCCTCGACAGTGTCCATCTGCATCCGGCCGGCCTGCTGCGGCTCGAGCGCGCCGAACAGCATGCGCTGGCCGCGGATTTTGCCCGCGTGTTCGCCGACTCGCCGTGGACGCTGCGCGCGCTCGACCGGCGCGAACTGCTGCTGTGGGGCCCGGCGATCGCGGCCAGCGGCGCCGATCCGGCGCTGTACGCCGGCAGCGATCCGTCGCCAGGGCTGCCGCGCGGCGCGGGCGCCGGGGCGCTGCGCGGGCTGGGCGCGGAGATCGAGATGTGGCTATATGAGCATCCGCTCAATCTCGAGCGCCGCGGCCGCGGTGAACTGCCGGTGACTACGCTCTGGCTGTGGGGTGCGAACGCCCATTCGGGCGCGACCTCGCCGGTGCGCGCTGCGCCGCCCGCGCGCCCGGCGCGGGCGGCGCAGCTGTACGGCCGCGATACTTTTGCGGAGGCGCTCTGGCGCCTGCAGGGCGCCACCATACAGCCACTGCCTGAGTCTCTGGACGGCGTGCCGATCGATACCGACGCCGATCACATCGCGCTGTTGCCGCTGGCGCGGCCGGAAGGCCTGATCAGCGCGCTGCAGCAGTTAGAGCAGCACTGGTTGCCTGGAGCATGGCGGGCGCTGCGCCGGCGGCGGGTGGCACGACTCACGCTGCTGGTCGGGGCTCGCAGCTACCAGCTGCGCTGGCCGCAGCTGGCGCGCCTCTGGCGCGCACGCCGGCCGTGGTGGGAGACGCTGGCATGAAGCTCGCCATCGTGCGCCGCCCGGCGCCTCTGCAGCCGCCGCTGCTCGACCCGCAGATGCACCCGGTGCTGCGGCGCGTGTATGCGGCGCGAGGCGTGAGGAGTGCGCACGACCTGGCGCTGTCCATGCGGCAGCTGCTGCCGATCGGCACGTTGGAGGGCGTTGCGGCGGCCGCGCAGCTGCTGGCGCAGCACCGCCAGCGCGGCGGGCTGGTGCTGATCATCGGCGATTTCGATGCCGACGGTGCTACCAGCACCGCACTGTTCGTGCGCGCGCTGCGCAGCTGGGGCTTTGCGGCGGTGGACTTCCTGGTGCCGAACCGGTTCGAGTTCGGCTATGGGCTGACGCCGGAGATTGTCGCGCTGGCGGCACGGCAGCGCCCGGCGCTGATCGTGACTGTGGATAACGGCATCTCCAGCAATGCCGGCGTGGCCGCGGCGCGCGCCGCCGACATCGACGTGCTGGTGACCGATCATCACCTGCCGGGCCACGAGCTGCCGCAGGCCAACGTGATCGTCAATCCGAACCTGAGCGGCAGCGCATTCGGCAGCCGCGCGCTGGCCGGTGTCGGTGTGGCGTTCTACGTGATCGCGGCGCTGCGGCGGCTGCTGGATGCGCGCGGGCTGCTGCCCGCCGGTGCGCTGCGCGCGATCGAGCTGCTGGATCTGGTGGCGCTGGGGACCGTGGCCGACGTGGTGCCGTTCGACGCCAATAACCGCATCCTGGTGGCGCACGGGCTGGCGCGCATCCGCGCCGGATGCTGCGTGCCCGGCATCACGGCGCTGCTCGAGGTCGCGCGCCGCAGTCCCGCCAGCCTGGTGGCGTCGGACCTGGGATTCGCGGTGGCGCCACGACTGAACGCCGCCGGCCGGCTCACGGACATGTCGATCGGCATTCGCTGCCTGCTGAGCGAGGAGCTTCACCAGGCGCGTGCCGCCGCGCAGGAACTCGATGCACTCAACACGCAGCGCCGCCAGATCGAAGCCCGCATGCAATCCGAGGCGCTGTGCGCCATTCGCGTGCTGAGCGATCCGCACAGCGCCGTCACGCGCGCCGGGGTGTGCCTGTTCGATGCCGCCTGGCACCAGGGCGTGGTCGGCCTGGTCGCCAGTCGGGTCAAGGAGCGCTTGCGCCGGCCGGTGATCGCGTTTGCCAGCATCGATGCCGCGACGCTGCGCGGCTCGGCGCGCTCGATTCCCGGCATCCACGTGCGCGATGTGCTGGACTCGATCGCTGCGCGCGAGCCGCTGCTGATCCAGAAGTTTGGCGGCCATGCGATGGCTGCCGGCCTTCAGCTTGCGGCGGCGCGGCTCGATCGGTTCGCGGGCGCTTTCGACGCTGAGTGTAGCGCGGCGCTGGCGCGCCTGGGATCCCCGGATGTGATCGAAACCGACGGCGAGCTGGCGGTGGAGGAGCTGGCGCTGCCGCTGGCGGCGGCATTGCGCGCCGGTGGACCGTGGGGACCGGGGTTTCCCGAGCCGCTGTTCGATGGCGTGTTTCGCATCCAATCCGCCCGGCTGTTAGGCGAGCGGCACCTCAAGCTCGGATTGTGCGCGCCGGAAGGGCGCGGCCAGTTCGATGCGATTGCATTCAATTTCAGCAATGGCGATCCCCCGGCCCTGCCGCGGGCCGGCGCCGCGGCGCGCCTGGTGTACCGCCTGGACAGCAACGAATACCAGGGCGAGCGGCGGCTGCAG
>Ga0302324_100027179_pt1 | contig 10909 bp, 5 predicted proteins | sample Palsa_T0_1_FD_201949 | JGI IMG/M metagenome (GOLD analysis project Ga0302324, IMG submission 201949) | Peat permafrost microbial communities from Stordalen Mire near Abisko, Sweden - Palsa_T0_1 | ecosystem: Environmental > Terrestrial > Soil > Palsa > Peat permafrost | place: Sweden: Abisko...
GCCCCGGCGGGCCTGGGATCGGTACAGAGTACGCGCAGGTACATCAGCAGGCCTAAGGCCCCGGAAAAGCTCTGCCCCTTTCCGTCCGGCGCCGGATGGCGGAACTGATGCACCGCTTTGGCATAAAGGGCTCTTTGCGGGGGCGAAATCATCAGTTTGCGGCAACCGTCGACGAGAATCTTCGCCGGCAGGTCCTTCGCGACCTCCGCCTTAGTCCGGCGCAGCTTTTGCGGCTCAATCAATCTCCGAAGTTCTTCGACGCGCGCCTTCTCCTCCGCGGTTTCCGCTTCAATGGGCCGCTTATATCTGTGGCCGAAGGCGGCCAGTGCTCCCAGAAGCCCAGGTTGTATGAAGTCGAAGAGGCACCACAAATCCGTCAATGTGTTTTCCACCGGCGTCCCGGTACACGCGATTTTGAAGCGCGCATTCTGTTTCTTGGCCGCACGCGAAACCATGGCGTTGGGGTTCTTGATCTTTTGCGCTTCATCGCAAATCATTGCCGACCATTTTTGCCGGGCCAGGGAAAACTCCAGATCGCGCAGCGTCTCGTAAGTGGTGAGAACAATCCTGGCCTCTCCTATCCAGTTGCGGACCAGCAGCTTGCCGATCCCCGTCTGGCCGACACTCGCTTCCACTTCCTCACGGGAAAGCCGCTTCTGAGCGAGCACCGGGCCATAGAGCGACAGCACCGGCAACGCCCCGGGCGCAAAGAATTTGTCGATCTCCTCCTTCCAGTTCTCCAACAGGGACACCGGCGCGACTATCAGGAATGGATCGGCGGCCGGATCTGCTTCAAGACAGGTGGCAATGAAGGCGAGAATCTGGATCGTCTTGCCCAGCCCCATATCGTCCGCCAACAGAGCTCCCCGGCAAGCCGTGGGGGAATGCGCCCAAAGGTGCTGCAGCCACCGCAATCCCTCGAGCTGATGCTGCTTCAAAGGAAACTCCGGCTTCAGCGTCCCCGGCAATCGCGCTGGTGCTTGGGAGTTATTCACCCAGGAGCCCCGCGGTTCTTCGTATTCCACCGTATCCAGGTTCGACCTCACGACAAGCTGCTTACGCACCACCGCATGTTTGATCGGCTTCAGGTTTTCCGGGTTGAATCTCCGGTTGCCCAGATCGTTTTGCGCGGCTTTGAATGCGGACAGGATACGATCGGCTTCGATCACCGGGATGGGACGCGGCAAACCCGGCACAACGATCGATGCCGTTGGTTCTTTTCTGGCGGCGTCGAGCTTCTTAATCAGTTCGCCGACCGTCGCTTCGTCCAGCGGAATAGCGACCGGGCCGCTCCCATCGTCCGGCTGATACGTGACGCCATAGCTCACCTCCTCGGGAAACCAGGCCGACGCTTGATCTCTTTTGGCGATAAAGGGTGAGTAGTAGGGCTTCTCGATGCCGAAGCCTTCGATGCGCTGGGAATACTGGGAAAGATCGAAGATGTCGGCCAGCGTGAAGGCTTCCGGTCTCCGCCACTCGGCAAGGGCTCGTTGCAAAACGTCGAGGTGCTCCTGTGTGTCGCCCAGGATTTCCAGTTCATGCCCATTCCAAAAGCAGCATTGCGCTTCCTGCGCGATGCGTTCCCCCAGGCGGGCAACGAATTTTGCCAGCTCCGCGGCGGTGGCAAAACGGAGTTTGGTTTGGGAGACCGAGCCTTTTCGGGTTTCTTCGATGCTGAGCGCTACATCCATGAGCACTCCCCGGGCGCTACGGATAAGCTCTGGAGTGAAGCGCGCGAACGATATCCCCGCTTCCTCGCGCTCCAGATCGAATTCCGCCGGATCCATCACCGCCGCGGCATCGGGGCCAAGTGTGGCAAAAGGATTTCTCACGAAGGCCTCGGCCCGCGCCCCGGCGACTCTTCGCCCGGGCATCGCCTTGATCTCGCGCAGAACCGACTGCATCTCGGCGGGGAGAAGGACCTGGGTGATGCCCTCGCCCTGGGGGATGTCATACCGTTCCAGAACCCGGTTGCTACGATCGAAGAAGTCGATCCATCGCGCGGGGGCGCCGGCAAAATCGGGGATCACTTCCACCAGCGTGCCGCCGCCCACGTCGCCCTTGCGCAAATGCAGACACAGCTTTTCCGGAGTAAGCACCACCGTGGACTTAAGGAAGTGGGATAGGTCTGCCCCGGCAGCAACCGCATGCTTCCTGATCTTGGCCCAGCCGCGCCGGTTGGAGTCTGCCGTTCGCTCGTCCGGCCAGCGGTGATGGAACACGGCGATCTCCTGCACCATGAGCCACGTCTCCCTGGTCAACAGGGATTCCTCGCCCTTCCAGCTCACGACGGCTCCGCTCAGGCATAGGTCCGCCTGAATCTTCTCCCCGGATGGCGCGGTCCATCCCGCCAGCACGATGGCGAAATCCTTGTCTCCCAAACCGCCCTGGCTTTCTAATCGGGGCCGCCACTCCAGCGTGGAAGGAAGCCGTATGAGCGATAAGCCACTGCGATAGTTTTCAGAGACGGCGAGCTGGTAAACGGATTCCCAGCTGAGAAGGAGACGATGGTCTAATAAGCGTGCAAAACCCTCCTCCTCGACTTGCGCGAGAAAGGACACCATCGATTCCTGGCCTGGGAAATCGAGTGGCTTGCGCAACCACTCTTCCGCTCGCTCCGCCGGGGGGCGAAAGATCACACCGCCAAAATTATATTCTTTGACGATGGGCGCAATGCCGGGAGGCACGAGGGCTTTACGCGAGAAGGGCGTAAGGAACGCAGCTTTCATTCTCTCCACCAGCCCTTCTCCGTCCGGTAACGAAAACCCCAGCCACGCAGTTCCCGGGTGAGGTTCTCATCCTCGTTGCCGGACAGGACCCAGTAGGCGCCGCCTCTGGACCGGCGGTCTTCCGTTCGCAGATTGTATTTCTGGGCCAGCCTCTCTACGTCCGTCCAGCGGAACGATGCGGAGGCTGCCGGCGGAGAAGCATCGCGCGGCTGGGGAAGCGGGCGCTGGAACGGACTGTAGCCGAATATGGGGACGATGGTCTGGTCGAACTTGTCTTCCCAGCTCTCTTCCGCACGAGGGCTGTCGCGATGGACCAGCTTGATACCACCGCGGAGGTTTTCAATATCCACTTCCAGGTGATCTCCACCGCTGGCAAGTTTGCCCGCGACGGCTTTCGGCAATTGCTCCCACGCGAATAGGAAGCAGGCGTTGTTATTCTGGCCGAACTCCACGGCAAGGGCATTGCCGATGCGCATGACAAATGCGTTGTTGGTAGGCGGGGTCTGCCCGGAAAGCCGCAACACCCTGCTCTGGGCGCGAGCGCGAAAGTCGACGTATTCCGCTTGGGAAGACCTACGCGCCTGGCTGCCGAGGATAAACCACATATCTTCGATCACCGGCTCGAAACGTAACCAATACTGTAGCCGCCTCGGCTCGGCGGCCCGATCTTCGCTGAGCAACTCAAAAAAGTCTTTGATCAATCCCCGGCGCAGCCAGCCCAGGATGAGTTCGCGCGCGGCCGCGTCCGGCTTTCCCGCAGCATCGCGCACATATGCGTCCCACGCCTGCCGGCGCAGCCAGGGATTGCCGATCGAAGAAATGGCAGCGTCGCGCAATGCCATGCACTCAAGGCGGCTGGCGCAGCGCGCGTAACGCGAAACTAGCAAGGCAACACAACGCGCCGCAAGCCGCCGCGAAATCCTGAGCTCAGGGGCGCAGAAGATGACGCCGAGCACGCGATCGATCGAATCCTGGAAAGGCGCATCCGCGAGGCGAACGACTTGCCTCACGCGGCTCAGCAGAGCCTCCTCCCAAAGCCAGGAGTCCTGGGGGATGGAAAGTCCTGCTCTCACCTCCTGCAATACCCCGGCGCTGCCGCCCTCCAACGCGAGGCCGTACGCTTCGCACGGAGCAGCCGTAAGCAGATTGGCATGGCTGCCGAGGAAGCGGAACCACTCTGGTATGTGCGCCCCGGGGCCCAGTGCGTCGCTGAGAGAAGCAAATTGCTGAGACAGCCAATGACGAAGCGCCACCCAGCCCTCGACCGCGGGGACCGGCACTTCCTCATCGTCGCGCGCAAAGTTGAAATAGGTGCGCAACAATCCCTGGAAGCATTTCAGTTGCGCCCGCAACGTGCCTTCGCAGGCGCGAAACAGCAGAATCTCACGCAACTCGGGCTCGCCCAGCACGCACCACTGGTTGCTGAGTTGGCCTGCGCCGAGGCAGATATACTTCAATGCAATAAAGTTCGGGACGCGTCTTGTCTTTCGAAACGCAGCGACGGAGTCGGCGATGCGGCGATCACTGGATGACGATACCGGGTTGTCGAAGCACTTGCGAACGGATTCCAGGGCCTTCTGCATGCAGTAATGCCCTGTCCACATCTCCGGGCCGCGCAAGGCCCCCGCAAACGAGCGGGTGATGCTGGTCTCGAGCAGCAGGGCATCCGTTATCGCTGGTCGATGGGACATGTGGAATCCGTGCTGAGGGGAATATCGGCGATATTGGGTTCCTTGGGTTCCTTGAGTTCGTAAAACTCAAGCTTCAACTCGATGCGCCTGCTTTCTGCCGGCTTCGCCTTCAGCGAGTTCGACGAGGACCCCCCGACAAAGAAGAGCTTTTGGATGAGTCTTCGGTCATCTTCACTCGGAGCTCCGGCTGCCCAGGGATCGAGTAGTACGCACAGCACGCGCTCTGATCGTTCGATACTGAGATCAAGGTTGCGGAGATACGTTCCCTCTTTGCTGGCAAAACCATCCACCACCACTCGTTTGAGCCACCGCTCGCATCCAGGATCTTTGGTAATCGCGACCACCTGGGGGACGAAGGCGCGCAGTACCGCGACCTGCTCATCCGTGAGGTCGTGCCGGTTCAGCTGGAAATTGGCGCGCGACCCGAAGTCAATGGAGTATTCCTTGACCGTGACCCCCGGGATGCTTCGGGTAGCGCTCTCCACTTCATCCATGCAGGCGCGAATCGAAGCGCTGCGATGGTTGGCCGCGGCATTGGCGTTTTCCACGCCGGCCTTGACCTCATGGACGGCCACTGCCATGGCGACCAGGAACAGTACCATCAACGCGGTCATCAAGTCCGAGAAAGAGATCCAGAACGGCTTTTCGGCTTCTGCCTGATGGCTCTTAACGGGCCCGAGATAGAGTCCCATGTGTCCCCTTTACCGTTGCGCGGGAATCTGTTCCAGCAGCTCGCCGAGATCTTGTATACCCCCGGACAAGTGGCCGACCGCTTCCGACAGGTGTTTGTGAAAATCTCCATTTGCGCTGCGCAGCGTCTTCTCGATATTGACGGCGAAGGCATCGTGGGCCTTGGCTAAAACATTGTTGATCTCCGCCAGGTAATCGGCAGCCCGCTTTTCGGCCTGGCTCAACTGGTCCGCACCGCGCTTGAGGTTGGCCAGCACTTCACCGGTCATGCCTGCTTCGCGCCTGGCATTGTCTACGGTTCCCTTGAGGTCCGTGACCATAGCCGCGAATACATCACATAACCGTGCATACTCGGACGAGACTTGGCGCGTGGTGCTGCTGGCTGCGGTCAGCGAGTCGGCGGCTTCGCGCATTTTCTCAACTGTCCCGCTGGCCAGCCGCAGCGACTCGGCCACGCGCGTGCCGGCCCTGGCCAGGTCGCTCGAGGCGGTACAGAGCAGCTCGGCGCCGCTATTCATTTTGGCGATCGAATCCCCGGTGGACGCGGTCAGGGCGGAAACGCTTGCCTGCAATCCCTGCGTAGTCTGCATCGACTGCACGATCAACTGCTCCACTTGGCTGCTGATGGAGCCGATCGCGGAGCCGTTCTCCCGATTCATCCGATTTACCTGCTCTTCCTGCCTGCCGGCGAAGGCTTCCGTCTGGGCTTGGAGTTGGCTCACCACGCCAGAGAGGGATTCCTGCAGCTTCTGTGCGACCTCGGCCTGTGTCTCCCTCGCCGTAGCGCGAAGCTGGGCGTTGAGTTCCGCCATTTGCTGATTGAAGATTTGCTGTCGCTCCTCGATTGCGCCGACCGCCTGCGTCAAACGCTCGGCCATGGCCTCGCTGGCGTTTCTCCCGGCGTTGTCCATGCTGGTGGTGAGCATTTCAAATTTTTCCGAGGTCGCCTGCAGCGCTCCGTTCGCCGTTTGCAGAAGCTCGTGCGTCGCCGCCATTTGCCCACCGAACATATCCCGAATCTGGCTCGAGAAGCTGGCCAGAACATCCACCAGCAGCTTGCTGATCGCCTCTCCCTGGTTGGCGCTCACGCTGGCGAAGGCATGCGAGACGGGCTCGAGGCTGTCCGAGATGGTCTTGCCCAGTTCGGAGGAGATTCGGTCGCTCTGCCGCGTGGAGGCGGCCACCTGCTGCGCCGTCATCTCCGAGAGTATCTGTTTCAGGTCGGCAACCAGGGCATCCTTGATATGCACGGCCTGCGTGGCAGAGGTTTCGGATGCCTTGACAATCCGCTCCAGATATTCGTCCTCGGCGCCGCCGGTGAACAACCCGTTAATCCCTTGCTGCAGCCTTTCCACCTTGCGATAGAGGTTACTGACGAGCAGCTTTTCAATGAAGGTGAAGGCCATGGCGAGAAAGATGGCGCTTCCCGAAACAACGAACGCGCGTCCCACGGCAACCAGGAGATTGCTCAGAGCCGCTTCCATCACAGCGGAGTTCGGGGAGACATTGAAGTCGAGCAGGCCCAGGATAAGACCGGTAAAGGTGCCAATGATGCCGATGCCGGTCAGTATGCCGGGCAGATGCTTGTAGTAATCCGTACGCAGCGGAGAATCGACCAGCGCCTGGTTGGTAAAGAACACTTCGGCCAGGGCGGTGGCGCGCCAGCGCACGGCCCAGCTTCTCCCTAGCTCATTGGTTTCTCGCTGCGGATGAAGAGTTTTTGCATATTCGTGCCAGAGGTCGCCCAAGATATTGGTCGTCATGACACGGTCGGCAATGGCATCGAGGTCGGTCGTGTCGCCCCGGGTTATGTTGCGAATCTCGTCAATCTCGGCGATGCTTCGCTTGAGACGGCGTCTCAGGCGAAGTCCCCGCAGGAGGAACCGGGTCAGGAAGTCGAGCGTAAAGCCGAGGAGCAATGTGCCGATGACACATGCCTGCCAATAGGTCGTGAATATCTCCGTCATGGTGTAACTCAGATCAGAGCCTCTACTTACCGCGGAAAATACCGGCCGCGGGAATTCAAGAAACGAAAGCAGAAACCATCGCATGATTGCGAGCACAAGCGGTGCCGGACAGGATCGGGGCGGACGCCCGCGCTGCATTATGTGATGGGGGGACCCCGACGGCAATTAGGGAGCGAGACGCGTCATCGATCGCTCCTCTTGGATCCTTCGGCAGAGGCGTTCGTCGATGGAGACTGGTCTGAAAGCCGCCCTCGTTGGCTGGTCAGAGCACACCCGGATCAATCATGCACCCGGGTGGCTGAATTTCTCGTGTGGCAAAGATTAAGCAAGTTTAATGGATCTGCTTGGATCGGGAGGCGGGGCCTTCGTAGGCACGCCAACGCAGGAAGGGAAGCTGCGGCGGTCCATTTCCAGAGACTCGGCAAGCGACGCTTTGGGGCGCTGCTGGCTGGGGCTCGCTCGCCTGCCCCGGGGAAAGCAGTTCAAATGCGCCCCCAGGAGACACATTTTAAGCAACTTACCAGTTGATCCGAAATTAAGTACCGGTTCTCTTGACGGCCAGGAAATGCCGCGTGATGCTAGCCGCCATGCAAGAGCAGGTGCAAACATCGCAGCCCACTGCGGCGAAAGGCTGGTCTTTCGGACGTGTCCTCCTTCTGCTTTTCGGAGTGTTCGCGGTACTGATCATGGGCGCCGCCGTCGTCGGCTTCTTAGCCGTCCGGAAGGCTACCTCGATTTACCACGAAACCAAAGCACGCGTGATAGGGTCCGAGACCTCCATCAACCCTACACAGAAGACTGCACCACCGCCTGCCAAGCCAATGGCGATCACGCAACCTTGCGCCGTCGTCCCTAAGGACCAATCAGCGGTATTACGTCAGCAGGAGGCAAACGCTGTTGTTCCGCTTGTGTCCGGCATGGTTCTCGACACCGTCTGGGTCTTGTACGATGCCGATCTGGAAACCCTTACGCGGGTCTCGAGCGTGGAAGACGACGAGATCAAGCTCACATTAAGCGGGCCACAGGCCAGAGCCGAAAACGGTAAGGCAGTCGTCGGACCGAGCAAAGTCATTCCTGTCTATCCTCAGTGTCAAGCCGACCTGGCCTCTTCGCATCTGCTGGTGACGGAGGGGAACCCTGAGCTTTCCGTCCCCATCCCTGGCGCCACCCGCATTAGCATTTCGCAACAGGCCTACCAGGAGCTTAAGAACGGCAGCACATTCCCCTTTGACTATCGCCATCAGTATTATCCGGTGGGCGCGGGATATTCCTGGCTCTACGACGACCCCGGCGAAATGCAGCGCGACATCCCCGGCTCCTACAAATTCAAAGTCATTCTCAACGGCCAACAAACAGAATTGCCCGCGCTGCACGCCAAGGGGCTTCTCAAAGGAATGCCAACGGAGATTGCCGTCGTGGACGATCCAGCCAACCCGCTTTTGCTCGATCTCGAAATTCCCAATCTCCGCTTTGCTCTGCGCACCACGAAAATTACCTACCCCGTCGCGAAGAAGATCGAGAGCGATCTCGAACAGGCAGGACGCACGGAGATCTACGGCATTTACTTTGATTTCGACAGCGCGGTGATCCGCGTGGAATCGGAGCCGGTGCTGGAAGAGATTGCCGAGGCTCTACGCAAGAATCCGGGTTGGCAACTCAGCATTCAGGGGCACACCGACAACATCGGAGGCGATGCGCACAATCAGGCGTTATCGGCGCAACGTGCCGAGTCGGTAAAGAAGGCTTTGATCGAGCGCTATTCCATTGCGCCGGACCGGCTCACGACCGCAGGCTTTGGCGCCGCCCAACCTAAGGCGCCTAATGACACCATGGAAGGGCGGGCGCTCAATCGCCGCGTAGAGCTGGTAAAGCAGGGATGATGGCTAATGATCCTTCCTATACATCGCTACCCGCCACCCACTATCTGATAAGGAGTTGTCATGCAACCCAGCCAGGATGATTTATTGAACCGGCTTGCGGCCCTCGAAGCCACCGTGCGTCGTCTGCAGCGCCGGCACGACAGGCGCACTACTGCTGCAATCGCCATGCTCGTTGTGTTGACGGGTCTCACGCTAGGGGCCCAGAGTTCAACCGGTAACATCGTGCGGGCGCCGTTCCGAATCGTCGGAGCAAGAGGCCAGACGCTCTTGAGCGTGACCGAGGGAGCTCCCGGATCCGGTAAGCTCGAGATGAAGGGTCCGGGAGGCAAATCCTTCACCGTCGGCATCACCGATCAAGGCGATGCATTTGGCCGCTGGGACGCAGCGACTGGCTCAGCCTACATCGGCGCACCCTCCGGCAAAGACTTTGGAGTACGCCTCTATGCCGCCGGCGGCACCACTACAACGGTAGCGATGTCAGAGAGCGGTCAGAGCGCGATCGTTGCCCTTGGCCTCCGTGGCACACCGAAGGTGCTCATGAGGGCCGACAACACTGCCGCCATAATTGGCGTGCTCGATGACTCAGGCAAGAAATATCTCTCCAATCTCACCACTCATGGAAATAGTGGAGGCGACCTCGAACTCGCCAATGCGTCCGGTCAAATCGTAGCCTTTATGGATTCAAATCCAAACAACAACGAAGGACGCGCTGTTTTCGCCAGCGCTGGTGGCGAGCCGCTGGCAAAGATTGGCGCAGCAGGGCCTCACGGCGACGTTCTGCTCAGCGGTCCCAACAAGGCCGTCGCTGTTTGGGAAATGGCATTAACCGGAATGATGAGGTAGCGCAGTACCTGCCCATCGCCGTAGACACCTTCTTGAGCTATGCCAGCCCTGGGCTTTGAAGTCCGGGGGAGCGGGTTTTCAAACCCGCGAGAACGGGTGGGTCCATGAATTCAGGGGGGCCCTTATTCCTATTGGGTTTGCTACGAAACAGAAGCCTCCGGGACCCATTCCTCAGCCGGCGGTTCTCACGCAGCCGGTCTCCCCGTACGTGGCTGACGAAACAACGCACCAATAGTCACACTCTTTGTGTTACCCACGAGTGGGAAAATCGCGCACAAACAAACGGTCTTCTGAACGAGTATCGTAAAGTACGAACCACCACCTCTTGCGGATCTGGAGTCGTAGCTACGAACTGGCGAGGAAACATAAAACCTGACGGTTACAAGACACGGAGCCGATTAAACGCTACACCATACAAACCGATCGTGAAACCTGATCTGTTTGCGATGCGGGAACTGCCCTCTGAGAGCCTTAAAACAAGTTGCGCGCCAAAGGAGGTTCCGTGTGGCGAAGGATTTCGATTCATATTCCAATGACAAAGGCGAAAGTGGCCCACGACCTCCTAGGCGGGATGTAATTCCTTTCGAATCCGGGCGGAGGGCTAGAAACGATTTCCGGCCAATAGACTCAGATAAGCCAGAATCCCAAGTCTCATGGCCGGGAATCTGGCCACGGAGTCTGGCAGGCGCAGGACCGATATTCCTGCTGGGGATCGCTATTTTATGTGGGCTGTATACCGCTATCACTTATAAGAAGCTCACGGCAGTAAGTCTAACGTCGGAGGAACAACTCCGGCCAAGGCCAACATCTCAGCCATCTTTGCCAGCCCAAACCCTGTCAAAGCCATCTCCAAACCCTCCGGCCGTTACCGCGCGGGCCGAGGGTCCGATCATGCCCGGGAAGGCTCCCAATGCGGTGCCGAACTTACCTGGTTTCTCGGCTCCGCATTACCGTCCGATGAGATATGAGGCTACCCATAAGAAGGTGTTTGGCAGTTGCAGCGGCCAACTCGAACTTACGAGTGCCAGCCTTCATTTCAGATGCCCGAATGAGGCTGACCTGAACATTCCCGTCGGTTCCATTGCCAAGGCCCATAAAGATGGTGTGGT
>Ga0302324_100027181_pt1 | contig 10909 bp, 9 predicted proteins | sample Palsa_T0_1_FD_201949 | JGI IMG/M metagenome (GOLD analysis project Ga0302324, IMG submission 201949) | Peat permafrost microbial communities from Stordalen Mire near Abisko, Sweden - Palsa_T0_1 | ecosystem: Environmental > Terrestrial > Soil > Palsa > Peat permafrost | place: Sweden: Abisko...
TATCTGAATCTTAAGAACTTTCGCGGCGACTCGCAGTTCCGAACCTGGGTGCTTTCGATCGCGCGCAATGAGGGGTTGGGCCGACTGCGCAAGGCGGGGACGCGGCGCGAGGATTCTCTGGACGCTGAGACGGATGAGCAGACAGGCGACTATACTCCGGCGATTCTGACCTGCTGGCGCGAGGTGCCATCTGAAGCGCTGGAGCGGCAGGAACTGGGCGCGATGCTGCGCAAAGCCATTGACGGGCTGCCGGAGATTTACCGTAACGTAGTGCTGCTGAGGGACATCGAAGAAATGGACGTGCGCGAAACGGCTGCCGCGCTGGGGATTACCGAGGGAGCTGTGAAGGTGAGGCTGCACCGGGCGCGCGCGCTGCTGCAACGCGAACTCGCTCCCCGGCTGGAGGGATTTGCACCCAAGAAAAAGGGGCTGTTTGGGTGGTTTAAATGATGAGGACTGGCGGGTGAGGGTCGATTGCAAACACGTCTGGGAGCACGTCTCTGCCTATATTGATGGCGAGGTGGACGCGGATCTGCGTGCAGAGATCGACAAACATTTGGAGACATGCGAGATCTGCTCGGCGGTTCTCGATTCCACGCGGAATGTGGTGGTGCTGGTGGCGGACGATCGGGTGTTTGAGTTGCCGGCGGGGTTTAGCGAGCGGTTGCATGCGCGGCTGGATCGGGAGATGGAACTGGCTGGGCCTTCGTGAGCGTCCCTGACGCAGATTCCCGTTCGACTGTGGTCAAGATGACAGGTCCTGTGGTGGGGAAAGCACAAAGGACAGAAGCAAGTCCTTCGACTCCGCTGAAGAACGCTTCGCTCAGGATGACAGGTTCATCTTTGATAAGGACTTTGGAGCCTTGACATTCGCATGGACGGCAGGTGGAGGGCCGGTGCGGTGAATTTTGGTGTGGGTCCAGGTTTCGAGGCCGACGAGGATCAGCGTTACAACGGCCAGCACTAACTGGAAGCCCTCGGAACGTTTCTGTCGCGGGGTGATTTCGCGCTTGCGCCAGTGCGCTGATTCTTGTCCGCGCAGATGCCAGATCCAGAAGAGGACGGCGAGGTTCACAACGGCTCCGACCGTGGCGAGAATCAGCATGGGGATGCGGATGGCGTCCTGATGGAAGCCGCGCGCGGGGGCGTAGATGCCGCTCACCGCGGCCAGGGCGCTGAGGCCGATGGCCAGACGAATGCCGCTGATGGCGAAGACGGCGGTGCAGAGGCTTTGCAGCAGGGCCATCGCCAGACTTGCGCTACCAATCGCCCGCACCCGTTTGGGAACCTCTGCGGAATTCTCGCTCAACGCGGTGACCTCCTCATGAATCGGAACTCAGTGAATATGCGGCTTTCAGGCAGAATCAGGTTAGCGCATACGGCGCGGCGCGGCCAACCTGCATCGAAGTTGATACCGCCGGGAAAGTGTGGAATCCAATGGACGCTTCTGTCCGTACTTCATGCAAATAGGTGACGGGAAATCTTTTTAGTTCCCAGAGGAGGCGCTTTCCCTGTAACCTTTTCGACGGGCTTTGACTCCTAAGCTGCGTGGCACGGAAATTGCGAAGTATGGCGCCAGCCAGAACCGCACGGAACGAACTTGCGGAGACGATCCGCCCCAACCCCCAAACGAGGTAAAAGGATCATGACAAAGAATCAAATCAATGCATTGCTTCTGACGGCGGCGCTCTCCGGCCTGATCGGTGGAACCTCCGTAGCGGCCAAGGCGGCCACAAGTGGTTCGGGACACGCGAATGGCGTCTCTGCTGGCTTGATGCTTGCCGGCCAGGACAAGACTCCGCCTGCCAAGCACTCCTGTAAAGGCAAAAACGGTTGCAAGGGAACCGGCGGCTGCTCGACCGGCGACCAGGGTTGCAAGGGCAAGAACACCTGCAAGGGCAAGGGCGGCTGCGCAACCGACGGATCGAAGCCACCGAAGGCTGTCTAGTATCCGTTCAACTCGATGGCGCGGAGGGCAATTTAAGTTCCTGTTGCTTCCGCGCCGTTGATTTATTTGGCTTGAAAAGCTGGGATTTTGTGAGAAGGGTTTGCATTGTGGCGATATGGGTTCAGCAGGGGTTAAAGCCCTGTGACCCTGCGGCGTTTTCTTGGCACGACTAAAGTCATGCCCTGTTACAGTACCGTGCGGAATTGTCATTTAAAGGGACCCTTATGGCTGGTAATCGGTTTAATGCGTATCAGGATCACGGCGTCGGGATCGGCCTGCGCATTCCGCACTACAATCACATTTTTTCGCGCAAGCCGGTGGTGGACTGGTTTGAAATCATCTCTGAAAATTTCATGTGCGATGCGGGAAGGCCGCTCGCTATGCTGGATCAGATTCTTGAGCGGTATCGCGTGGTGCAGCACGGCGTTTCAATGTATTTCGGTTCGGTGACTGAGCCCGATCCGGAACACATGAAGCGGCTGAAGACGCTGGTGCGGCGGACGGGCACTCCGTGGCTGAGCGACCACCTTTGCTGGGGCAGCGTGGACGGGACCTACACCCATGACCTGCTGCCGCTGCCGTATACATGGGAGGCCGTTGAGCGCACCGTTGAGCGCGTACGCATGGTGCAGGATTACCTGGAGATTCCTGTTGCCGTCGAAAATGTTTCGAGCTATGCGGCATTTACGGGATCGCAGATGACGGAGTGGGAGTTTCTTACCGAAGTTGTGGAGCGCGCAGATTGCGGCATTCTGCTTGACGTGAACAATATTTATGTGTCGTCGGTGAATCACGAATTTGCGCCTATGGATTATGTGAATGCGGTGCCGGCGGATCGTGTGGCGCAAATTCATATTGCGGGGCATTCGAAGTACGAGAAATATATTTTGGATACGCACGATCATCCGGTGATCGATCCGGTGTGGGAGCTCTACGCGCGGGCTGTTGAGCGCTGTGGGCCGACGCCTACGCTGCTGGAATGGGACGATCATATTCCCAGCTTCGACGAGGTACATCGCGAGGCGTTGAAGGCAAATCGATTCTTGCAGATGCACACGGATGCATTGGCGGAGGCCGCGCGATGAGCATGTCGCCGATGAGCACTTCTCCCATGAATTTGGCCGAGCTGCAACGCACGATGGCCGCGGCCGTCATGATGCCGCTGACGCCGGACGACGACATGCGCGCGCATGCTGCCGATGGCCGGCTCATGACGGCGGTTGCGGCGAGCTTTGTTGCGCCGAACAGCCAGTTGACTCCGTTCGAGCGCTTGGAGATTTATAACCGACAGTACTGGTATCGCGTGCTCGATGCGCTGGCGGAAGATTATCCCGTGCTGCGGGCAGTTGTGGGCAGCCAAGCGTTCACTCAGCTTTCCATTGACTACCTCACCGTGCATCCAAGCCGTTCATTCTCGCTGCGGAACCTGGGCTCAAAGCTTGCGGAGTGGCTTGCAGCTCACCCGAAATATGCTGGACGACGGCAGAGGCTGGCGCTCGATGTGGTGCGCGTCGAGTGGGCTTTTGTCGAGGCGTTTGATAATGCGGATCGTACGCCGCTCACGCTGGATCAGATTGCTACGCTTGATGGCGGTTCGCTGCTTGGACTGCAGCCGCACCTGCGGTTGCTGGCCCTCGACTATGCGGCGGACGATGTGGTGCTGGCTTTGCACAAGCGTCAAAAGCGCGGTGCTACCGAGGCCGGCGTGAAGCATGATGATGGCGCTGAGCCGCCGGTAAAACTGCCGAGGCTGCGGCGGCGTGCGACGTGGCTTGCTGCGCATCGGCTGGATAACTCGGTCTACTATCGCAGGCTGGAGCGCGAAGAGTTTCTGACGCTCGGCGCATTGCGTGCGGGATTACCGCTGGGCGAGGCGCTGGAGGCGGGTTTTCGCGATTCTGCCAAGCCTGAGGCGCGGCGACCGGCGTTGGTGCGCGCGTGGTTTGGTCATTGGGCGCAGCTGGGCTGGATTTGCGCACCGGAACTTGAATCGCTGATGGGCGACTGATGTGGTTAGCGTCGAGGTCGATCGCGTCTGTTTTGGGCTGATTGGCACACCTCGAGTTTCCCAAATGCGGTCCTTCGACTCCGCTGAAGAACGCTTCGCTCAGGATGACATCGGTTTTATATTTGGACATTTGAAACGGAACCCAGGAATAAAACGATATGGCAAAGATTTTGGACGTTGGCAAAAATGCTTATGGCAGGTTTGCTTCACTGCTGAACCTGGCACAAAGCCCGCTGCTGCTGGGCATCCGTCTTTATTGGGGATATCAATTTGTGCAGGACGGTTGGGGAAAGCTTACACATCTCACCAAAGTAGCGGAGTTTTTTTCTACGCTCGGGCTGCCGGCGCCGTGGCTGGCGGCACTGATGGTCGCATTGGTGGAGCTTGTTGGCGGCATTCTGTTCGTGCTGGGCCTGGCGTCGCGGCTTACCTCTCTTGTTCTTTTTGTGAACATGACGATGGCTTACCTCAGCGTGCCGGACGATCGCGTCAATTTTTCGCACATACTCTCAAAGCCCGACGACTTCTATGGCGCGAGTCCTTACACGTATTGGTTTGCTGCGCTGCTGATTCTTATCCTGGGACCGGGCGTGATTTCGGTCGATTGGATTCTTGGACGCCGATTCAATTCGCAGCGGAAAGCTTGAGTTCTGGGATTATCATCAGACCACGATTTCTTTTCGTGGAAACCTGAACTTATGGTGATTGTCTATGTGCTCACTTCGCTCGGTATGGGCGGAGCAGAGCGTCAAGTGCTGGCGCTGGCGGAACGCATGGCCGATCGCGGCCACGCGGTCAAGCTGTTGGTGCTGCGGCCGAAGCTCAGCACGCAATGGCCGGCGGCGCTGCCGGTGATTCATCTGGACATGCGCAGAAATCCGATGAGCGTGCTGAGAGGTTTCTCGCGGGCGCGCCGCTTTCTGCGTGGCTATCGTCCCGACCTGGTTCACGGGCATAGCTTTCACGCAAATATCGTGGCGCGATTGCTGAAGGCTTTTGCGCATGCGCCGGTTGTTCTCTCTACCGTTCACAACGTTTATGAAGGCGGTTTGCATCGGATGATTGCCTATCGGATGACCGATTTTCTTGCCGCGCGCACGACTGCCGTAAGCGCGGCCGCCGCGGAGCGATTTGTGCGGCTGAGAGCGGTTCCGAAGAAGAAATGCGTCGTGGTTGCCAATGCAATTGATACGGCCGAGTTTGCGCCAAATCCAAAGCGCCGCGCACAGATGAGAGCAGAAATGCAGGCCGGAGACAATTTCATCTGGCTCACTGCCGCGCGGCTCGTGCCGGCAAAAGACATTCCGAATCTGTTGCGCGCATTCGTGCGAGTTCGCACAGAGATTCCCGCTGCGCAGCTCTGGATTGCTGGAGAGGGGAACGAAACGGGCGTGAGGCGAGTGGACGTTTTTGCTGTGGAACGCGGATCGTTTGACCAGGTGCGCTGGCTCGGTTTGCGGCGCGATATGCCTGCGCTGCTGGATGCGGTGGACGGATTTGTGCTGGCTTCGGCGTGGGAAGGGATGCCGCTGGTTTTAGGTGAGGCTATGGCCATGGAGAAGCCGGTGGTGGCCACCGATGTTGGCGGGGTGCGCGAGCTTGTAGGGGATGCGGGGGCGGTTGTGCAGCCGAGAGACTCTGAGGCGCTGGCGGCAGCGATGCTGGAACTTATGCGTCGTGCTTTGGAAGATCGCGACGCGCTTGGTCACGCGGCGCGGTCTCGCATCGAGAATGAATTCAGCATGGATGCGCGGGCCGATGAATGGGAGGGGCTGTACAGATCGCTGATCGCGCGGTCTGGTTGATCGGAGCGATGAGAGCGAGGTCAGTTTGACCGTTCGTGCGCGATTGGGGTTCTTAGGTTTTCCACCCATTGTGCAAAGTACGCACAATGGATGGGGCACGGCGTGGATTTCCAGTTAAGGTGCGCCCTTAGAAAGAGAAGGTGGCGTTGAAGAAGATGCGGCGAGCCGCTGCTCCCGATGAGAAGATACCGTTGGCCAAGCTGGTCGATTTGCCAAAGTCACCGCCGGGTGTGTAGGGACCGGTGGGGTCGGTGGACGGCGGCGGCGTCGGAATCACGGCTCCCACGGGCGTGCCGTAGTCGATGTTATTGAACAGGTTCAAGGCCTGGGCGCTGAAGGTCAGGGAGTATTTGTGACCGGTTCCTGGGCCGCCCATACCGGGAGGACCGCCGCGGCCGCCGCCGCCAAATCCGCCACCGCCAAATCCGCCACCACCGCCGCGGCCGCCTCCGCCACCCGGACCACCACCGCCAGGTCCGCCGCCCGGAGGTGGTCCGCCGTCGCTGGTTGACCCGACTTTGGGGCCGATTCCGAATGAGCGGCTCACGCGCAGGTTGAGAGCAACCGCCGCGGGACCGGTGCCAAGATTAATCGGGATGGGCGTGTAGCTTTGTGCGAGTGCTGCGGGTTCAGTGTTGAGGCAACCGAATTGCGTCGGAGCGTAAGCTCCCGTGTTGGAGGTTCCGCAAAAAGAACTGGCAACGAGGGAAGGCCGATTGTTGAAGAAGTTATCGCCGGTCAGGTCGTTTGTGGTGGTGATGTTATACGGCTTGCCGGACTGTGCAATGAGAAACGGATTGAAGCGGATGCCCCAGCGCATCTGGTAGTTGGCCAGCATGAAGACCATGTTGTGCGAAGCAAAACTGGCGCGACCATAATCCTGGCTCAGGTTATACGAGTTTGATACAGCATTGCCCGCGCCACCGTCGGAGTTAGCATCCGTGAAGTTATAAAAGCCGACGATGCTGAAGTTCGGTGTGAACCTGGCGTTGACGTTCACGATCAGCTGCTCTTGCTTGAAGACTGCCTGTGGATAATACTCGTCAACAATACCGAGATTATTCGTACTCGTGGTTAGTGGGCGGCAGATGGCATTTGGATCAGCAAGAGTAGGACACGGTTCGTACGCATTCGCATCGCGCGTCACAAGCTGGTGCACGCCGAAGGAATGCAGATAGGTTGCGGTAAGCGTGGTTGTTTTGGTCAACTGCCGCTCCAGGCTCAATCCGGCCTGTTGCGTGTAGGGCGAGTGGAAGCCGGGAGCGATGGTATCGATGGTGGCAGTGCTGTTAGCTGCTGCTCCGCAGGTGGACAGGTTGAGACTGCTCAAGCTGGTGGAGCTGAAGCAGGTGGGGTTGCTGATGGTGTTCTGCTTCTGGCTGTTGGGGCCGCCGTTGTAGCGCTCGGCAGAAAGCAGATTACCAATCTGGAAGCGGTCATAAAAGATTCCATACCCGGCGCGCAGCACAGTCTTGGCCTGCTTCTTGTCCTTGTGCCCGTCGAGAGCGTAGGCAAAGGAGACGCGAGGCGCCCAGTCATCGTGGTCGTCGATGTGATTCTGGGATTCCCAGCGCATGCCGCCGGAGAGCGTGAGGAAGTTGTTGGCCTTCCAGTCGTCCTGAAAAAAGAGGGCAGCGTCAAAGACGTTGGCGCGCGCGGCTTTGTCACCGGTCGCATAATTCAGCCGGGTGGGCGCGTTGGTAGGGCCGCAGACCTGGGGCGGAGTAGACGACTGGGTCGGCGTGCAGGTTGCTCCGGCTTCAATGTTGAGCGCGCCCACATAGTCCGGCACGTTGTTAAACGTGAAGCTACCGTTGAAGTCGCTGTCGGAGTTGTTGGCATCGGCGTTGTCGCGCAACCGCGTGCCGAATTTGATGGCATGCGCACCCACGGACATGGTGGTCAGGTTCTGCAATTCGTAATGGTTGGTGTGGTCATTCTGCGTCTGCGCTGTTGCTCCGCCGCCGGTAAGGGTGCCGGGGATGCCAACTTCGGGAGCGGTGCTTGCTGAGGTTGTGGATGAGTAGTCGCGCAGATACTGGAAACGGGTCTCGTTGACGATGTGCTCATTGACGATGAGTGAGTCACTGAGTTGGACCGTGCTCTCAGTTGACGTTTCCGTGGTGGATTGCGTGGGTAGCGAAGTGGATCCGATATTTCCACTGGTGCTGTTGCGATAGAACTGGTAGCGCGCCGTGAGCGTGTTCTTTGCGCCCAGCTGCAGATCGATGCGGGGCGCGATGTTGGTGCGGGTTGAGGGGCTGAAGAGTCCTCCAGAAATCGAGCCAACTTCAAAGGGATAGGGAGACGGGCCAGCGACCGGCGCTTCGGCCAGCGTGTAGATGCTGTCGTTCTGGTTATTGCGTTGGTCCACGCTGACAAAGAATGAAGCCCACTTGGAGAGCGCACCGTTCAAATTGCCGCTGAACTGCAGGCTATGATAAGCCGGGATGACGGTCGTGAAGGGGTTGGCGGTGTTGAAGCTGCTGTCGTTACCCTGCGCAAGAAATTGTCCGTGCAGTTTGTCGGTGCCGGGCTTGGTGAGAATCTCGATGCGCCCGTAGCCGAGCTTGTCGTATTCGGCAGAAAACGGGTTTTGATTGATGCGAATTTCGCGGATGGCAGACTTGGGCGGCAACTGGCCGCCGGTAAAGCCGTCGATATAAATCTGGCCGCCGTTGGGTCCGGCCGAGGGTCCAGCGAGAGCAGTCAATTCACTGGATAGCTCGTCGGGATCGTCGGAGAGAGCGTCGAGATCTTTGCCCTTGAGCACAATCGCGTTGGAGTTTCCTGAGGCTTCGATGTTTACCTGGGGTGTGTCCTCAGTGACGGTCACGCTCTGCTGCGCCACTTCAATGGCCATGGCTACGTCGACGCGCTTCGACTGTCCTGCCGCGAGCGGGATGGCCTGCGAACTGAATGGAGCAAAACCCGCATAGGTGGCGCTGAGAATGTAACTGCCGGGGGCGAGCCCGCTGACGGAATAGGCGCCGGAGGAATCTGCTGTAGCGGTGGCGACAGTTTTACCAGAAGCGTTGGAGATGGTGACCGTGGCGCCGGGGATGAGCGCGCCGGTGGGGTCGGCGATATGGCCGCGGAATGTGCCGCTCGTTGCCGTCGTCGTTACGGCTGCGGGCGTCTGCACTGTCTGCGCAGGCACCGGTGGTGCGGGCGCCTGAGCGTGTGCTGTCAATCCAGCGGCAACCCCGAGAGCCAAGGCAATAAATGATCGATGAATGCAATTTAGATTTGAGTACACTCGTCCCTCGCTTGCTTCGTATGAATAAATTTGGTCGATTACTGCGCTGCTGCGTCCGCACTGCCAGAGCCGCCGCCCATGCTCCAGTTATTGAGCAGGCTCTGGCTCGCGGCGGGCGCTTCGAGCAGTGGCTCAACGCCTGCCACCAATGTGATGGCTGTTACGTCCGTTGCGCCGTCGGTTGCAACGACCATCACGGCATCGCCTCTTTTGAGATCGGAAATCTGAATGGTGGGCGCACGGCTCAGCATCTGTTGTGGATCGCCGCCGCTCGCGCCTTGTCCGCCGGCCTGGCCAGTCCATTGTCCGCCGCCCTGACCACCACCAGCCGGACGTTGCGCAGGGGCCGTGCCGCCAGCTCCCTGACCGCCAGCTTGTCCGCCGCCGGGCCAGGCCCCGCCTGCTCCTCCGACTGAGCCGCCTTTGAGCCGCATTGCAAGCATCCGTGCCATCATTTCTGGCAGCTTGCGCATTTGAACATCTGACGTTATGTGAATGTTGACTTGCTTCTTGGTGGCAAGATCTTTGACGACGACAGTGGATGAAGCAGAGTCCGCTGAAATTACGGTTCCTGAAATATTGCGGAAGGTGCCGGACACAACTTCAACCGCATCGATGCTGGCGCCGTCTGCACTTTTTGCACCGCGCGCACGAAGCTGATCACCGGCATGGATAGCGTCGATGGGCGCAGCCGCTGCAGCATCAAAGCTGACCGAAGCGGGTGCGTAGCGTTTGAGCATCGATGCGCTGGTGGTGTGGACGGTGACGGTTTTGGCCGTGGCCCCGGCGCCGCTGGTCAATACAATAACGCCGCTCGCGGCATCAACGCTCTTTACCAGTCCACCCACGCCGTTGCGCTGCCAGTCTTCGCGATCTTTCTGCTGTTTCTGGGCAACGTCGGCTTGTTTGATGGCGATAACTTGCAACGCCTGCGGAGTGGCCGATGTCGCGGCGGGATCAAGCTTGACCAGTGTCCGGTCGCCAATTGCAAGGTCGCTGAATTGGATTGTGTCGGCCTTGCTCAGGTCCTTTTCGCCCGGAGCAATTCTCTTGAGCGCCGCGGAAGCCGGAACATCGACCTGATAAGACTGGCCGGCATCGGTCTTCACCGTGAGCGTTGTTCCGCTGATGGAGGTGACGGTGCCCAGAAAACGTGCCGGCGCCTGGGCTATGACAGCGGGGACGATGAATGTGGCTGCGGCCAGAACGGCCACCGAGATTGCCAGTCTCACATTTAGAGCCGAAGTCCGAATCATTTTCTTGCGATTCATAAGTCATTTCTCCTCGGTCCTAGACCTTGCAGGCTGCCGGGGGTCGAGTCGTTCCTAGTTCGGTAGACGAGCCACTGCGGCAAAAGGTTGAATAGAAGTTGCATATAAATGGGTTTCAGAAAGAATCTTGAATAATGCGGATAAAATGCGGCTTTTGTTTGGGTTGCGGGCCCCTAGAACCTTAAGAATACCTTAAGGTTTTCGATCTGTTTCTTCAATCTTGATTTGCCAGTTCCGCGGTCTCAAGAAATGTATAACTCCCCGACGGAGCGGGCATCACATGAGTCAGCCGCCGATTGTGTACGACTACCGTATCGCGATACCAAAGATTGATGGCCGGCAAATCGCGGGCGAGAATTTGCTGAGCCTCAACGTAGTCAGCCTGGCGGCGAACGGTGTCTGAGTTTTCAGCAGCATCGTCGAGCAGAGTGTCGAGACGGGCGTTTGAATAGTGGCTGCGATTGGCGCCTTTGGGAGGGAATCGGGCGCTCGAAAAGACGTAGCTGAAAATGTCAGGCTGCTCGTTGCCGCCGATCCAACGCAGTGAATACATCTGAAAGGCTCCGCGCAATACGTCGGAATAGAAAGTGGCGGACTCGAAGCTGCGAATATCCATTG
>Ga0302324_100027184_pt1 | contig 10908 bp, 7 predicted proteins | sample Palsa_T0_1_FD_201949 | JGI IMG/M metagenome (GOLD analysis project Ga0302324, IMG submission 201949) | Peat permafrost microbial communities from Stordalen Mire near Abisko, Sweden - Palsa_T0_1 | ecosystem: Environmental > Terrestrial > Soil > Palsa > Peat permafrost | place: Sweden: Abisko...
AATGTTGTGCCGATCGACATTCCCCCTTTGCGCGAACATAAGGAGGATATTCCGGAACTCGCGAACTTGTTTCTGGCGCGCTTCGCCAAAGATTCCGGACGAGAGGAAAAAATCACGGGTATTTCGCCTGCCGCCATGCAACTTCTTGTCAGTCATTATTGGCCGGGAAATGTGCGTGAATTGCAGAACGTCATCGAACGAGCTTCGGCGCTTGCTTCGGGCAATCAACTGGAGGCGAGCGACATACAACTTGACTCGCCCCGCAACCGCAACCAGGCTTCTTCTGAGCGCTTTCTTCCCGATGGCATGACGCTTGACCAGTGGGAAGATGAAATGATCCGCGAAGCGCTCAAGCGAGCCGGCGGGAATAAGTCGCAGGCGGCGCGCCTCTTGGGACTCTCGCGGAATGCTTTGCGGTATCGCCTCTCGAAGATTGGCATTGACGATAATGGCGGAGAGTGACGAAAAGACCCGCCCAAGCGGGGCTTGAGCGGTCCACCCTCTCGGTTTTCAAATGGTTTCTTCCTGCATTGCTACATTGCCGAATTGGAATTGAACGTGTCGGCCAATACCTTCCAGCTTCCGTCGGGCTGTTTGGCGTAGACGGTCAGAAACTTTCCTTTGTCGGTTATGGGCTTCTTGGTCTTTGGATCGGTCAAGGTCATGGTGTATGTCCCCTGGGTATAGACCATGTCCCCGCCCTTCGAAGCCATCGCGCGGTCGGATTGAAAGATCAGCGAGAAATTGGGATCGGCAAGCATGGGAGCCACCACGGCTCGGAGGGCTGCTTTCCCGGTCACCGTGGCGGCGCCAGGATACAGTCCAGAACCATCTTCCGTGAAGTAACCGGTCCACTTGTCCGGATCTTTGGTGGCGGTGTCTTTGAGCCACGCGGCTTCGACGTCCTTGACGGCTTGCACGTCGGCGGCGCGGGTGTCGGGAGGCGGTGCGGGCGTGGTTGAGCAGGCAACGGTTACTACGGCTACGGTCAGGCACAGAATGAACGAAAGGGGGCGCAGCATAGTTTCTCTCCTTGGCAGTTGCACGTGGGCAATTGAAAGTCGCACAAGTATAGTCCTAACCTTTTTGACGAGAGGCTTTTCATAGTCTCCTCGTCTCCTCGGGGCGGGTCGAGCCTGGCGTTGAAGGTGTATCGGCGCGGTCCGGCACCCATCCAAACTTTGCCTGGTTTTGCGGGACGTCACCGACCTGCCGATACGGGAGGACGCGATCCCGGGTGCAGCAGGAACAGGACCCGTGGCGAGGAGACCACCGGTCTCTCCTTCGGTCTGCGCGGCGTTGTGGCCGAAAACCACCACCTTGGTGGAACCGGGCCACCGAAGCCAGGTAATTTGCATTCACGTGGCGCCGTAGGGATCCCATAACCGACTGTCACAAAGGATGTTAGCTAAAAATGCGGGGCGACTGAGATTGGCATTCTGACTGCATTGGTTCAGCCAGACTTGTTCCGAACGTGGTGGAGGTAGGTATGAAGGTTAAATTGATAGCGGCAATTCTAGGTTTGACGATGGCGATTCCTGGTGCGGCGATCGCCCAGTCTCAGGACGACCAGGCGCCGGTTCAGGATGCGAAGCCGTCACCGAACGTCCAGATGCAAGGACCTGCCGATCAGAGTTCCACGGATCAAGGGCCTATGGATTCGGATCAAGGTGGGATGAACCAGGCTCCGACAAATCAGGCTCCGACAAATCAAGCTCCGAATCCTTCGGTAAATCCGGGCGGTCCGATGCAACCTGGCCCGAACGCTGGGCCCAACGCTCCGACTTACAACACCCCGGCTCCCGAGGAGAAAAATGGAGTCGCGCGCATCAGTTTGATTCACGGCGATGTTTCCACCCAGCGTGGCGATTCGAAGGACTGGTCAGCGGCGGCCTTGAATGCTCCCGTCGTTGCGGGTGACCGCGTTTCTACCGGCGACAAAGCGCGCACCGAAATCGAGCTCGATTATGCCAACACGCTTCGCCTGGCTGAACATACGCAGGCGAACGTCGCGCAGCTGACGAGGTCGAATATCCAGGTTCAGCTTGGACACGGAATGGCGAACTATAGCGTCTCCGGGCGCAGCGATGCGGATGCGGAGATCGATACGCCGAACGTTGCGATTAAGACCGAGCGGCGCGATTCGAGTTTTCGAATTCTGGTAACTGCTGACGACCACACTGAAGTGCTGGTCCGCAAAGGCGAAGTTGAAATTACCACTCCGCAGGGCGGAACTCGCGTGGGACAAGGACAGTTCATTACGGTGCAGGGAACGGGCGCCGACGAGCAATACAAGATCGGCGAAGCTCCGGCGCGGGATGACTGGGATCAGTGGAATACGGATCGCGACAACATGATCCGCAATTCGGAAGCGCGGCGGCACACCAACGACTATTACGTCGGAACCGAGAACCTCGATGGCAATGGCACGTGGTCGGAGGTTCCGGATTACGGTCCGGTGTGGCGGCCGAATGAACCGGCGGGCTGGGCTCCTTATCGGGATGGACGCTGGGTGTATGAGCCTTATTGGGGATGGACCTGGGTTTCTTATGATTCGTGGGGCTGGGCTCCCTATCACTATGGACGCTGGATGTATGTCGATGGCGGCTGGGGATGGTGGCCCGGTCCGGCTTTTGGGTATCCGTTCTATCGTCCGATATGGGCGCCGGCGTATGTATCGTTCTTCGGCTTTGGACCTGGGTTTGGAATTGGATTCGGATTTGGTTTCGGCTTCGGCGGGGTCGGATGGTTGCCACTTGGACCAGGCGACTTCTTCCATCCCTGGTGGGGACGATGGGGCGGAGGCTACGGGTTTGCTCGGTTCGGCGAATTTAATCGCGGCGGGTTCGCTCCGTTGCGCGCGGGCTCGCGGTTCTCGAACGTGAACCTGGCTATGCATGACGCAAACTTCCGCGGCGCGACTTCGGTTTCGGGCCGTGAATTCGGAAGCGGGCACATGACTGCTCAGGCGGTGGGGCATGCGCAGATGCAGAATGCGCGGTTCAGCACCGGTCGGCTTGGAGCGAGTCCGGGGCGCGAGAGCTTCTCGGCTAGTGGACGGGCGGCGGCCGCATCGACGACTCGAAATGTGTCGGAAAATCAGCATTTCTTCTCGACGCATGGCACGACTACGGCGGCTGGCAGCAGGTCGGCCGAAACCGGACGCGAAGGGACGGGCGCGAGGAGCGGGGATTTCGGTTCGCGTGGAGCCACAAACGTGGCTTCGGGTGAGCGCTCCAGTCAGGGTGCGGAAAGAAGCGCGTCGGCTGGTGGTCGCGAAGGCGAAACGAGCGGCGGTTGGCAGAAATTTTCGCCGATGACGTCGCGTTCATCCGCTGAGACATCCCGGTCTGATTCGAGCCGGTCTGAGTCGGCAAGATCGGGTGAGTCGGCGGGCCGCGGGTCGTCTTCCTACGGTTCGTCCCGCGGATCAGCCTCGGAGAGCCGTGGTTACGGCTCAGGCGGCTATGGTTCAGCGGGCCGTGGCTACGGCGGGTCGTCTCGGCCGCCGCTCAACATGAGGCAGCCGATTGTGACGCAGCGGTCGTATGGCGGTGGGCGGTCTGCTCCGAGCTACGGAGGCAGCCGTTCGGCACCGAGCAGCCGTGGTGGTGGGGCCCCCCATAGCGGTGGCGGCGGCGGTGGCTCGCACGGCGGCGGTTCGCATGGCGGTGGACATGGGCGGTAAAACTACGGTGGATTCGGCCCCAGCGTAGCGAGCAGCATAGCAACACTCTCCCAGCAGTGAGGCGCGCGAGCGTCCCACTGCTGTTTTTTGTGGACTAATAAAGCTACGGGCCGGTTGTCGCGATGACGGTTCTCGCAGTAACCATTTATCGCCGCACGATTCGTTGCCTCGTTTAGCGCTGCACCGTTTAGCGCTGCACCAGGGCGATTTTTGCGGCGTCGAGGCGCCGGTCTTCTATTTGGGTGTACTGGGACTGGGCGCGAGCGATGAGCTGATCGAAATCCGTGCCTTGAAGTCGGTTGTCGGTCGAGACGGCCAAGGCTCTCCAGAGTGAAAGCTTTCCGAGCACGCCCAGGGCGAGGAATTCGAGAGCTTCAAATATACCCAAGCCTTGAGGGCCACGATCGAGCTTGAATCGGCTGACCTTCTCGCTTAACCAGGCGCTTAACTCTTTTAGTTGGCTGGAACCCGCGCCGATGCGATCGGCGAGGTTTTTGAGGACGGTGCGATCCGCCTGAATTTCAACGAGCATCGTTGCGGCAAACTGACCCAACCCTTCATCCGCATGCTTCCGCCGCATCGCCTGCAACAGGTCGACGGCGACAGTGGAACCAGCCAGGTGGTCGTGCAGATAGATCGCTAACGGATCCTCCATGTCAGATACCTCGGTAGGCACTTTGAGCCCAGTCTGAGATGTCATGGGTCGTGCTGCGGTTGCGTACGTAAAATCGCATATGCAAAATCGTTGGTTGTGCTCGAGACGGTCGTCAGACGGTCCAGCATTCGGTTGGCGTGTGCACTGAAATTCGTGCCAAACGGCGGCCAGGGTTGTGGCATCTAAATCGAAGTTTCAAATTCCAGGAATGGTCGTAAAGGAGGAAACGCATGGGGCATCACGGGCTCTTAGGAGATTACCGCTTAGAAGATTCTGCCGAAGACATACGAGGAACAACGCTCTACGGCCAGGATGACGAGAAGCTCGGCAAGATTGACGACGTTATCTTCGATCATTCCACAGGCGATATCAGTTACGTTGTGGTCGATACTGGAGGGTGGCTGTCGACGGAGGAGTTTCTGGTCCCGGCTGCGCGGCTTCGGTCCTCCACCAAACATGAGAATGACTTCGCATCTGACTTGACGAAGAAGCAGATTGAAAGTTTTCCGGCCTACAACAAGAAGGATTTGGAGTCGCCAGATAATTGGGCGGATTATGAGGATCGATATCGGTCGAAGTGGGAGACTGGTCCGGTGATGCATCGGGAAGGAACGGATCGGAATATTACGCCCACAACCCAGCAGTTAGAGGGGAATGAAGCGTCGCTTCGAGCCGCGGGCGAAACCGGGACGCGGGTGTTTTCCCATAACGATGCGGAGCAAGATGAACTCGAGCGGGAGGATCTGATTGCCGCCAGCACTCCTACCGAGCGCATTGTTCCGCCGGGGGCGGATTCGTTCGTGATCAGCAGTAATGCGTCTGGTATCGGGGAACGGTTTGATACGTTTCAGGATCGCCTGCGCGAACGCCGCAAACAGGCGGCTACCAGTTGCTCGCTTTGCTCGGTTGGGCCTGCCAGCAGCAGAGATCCGTTGAAGAAAGCAGTTTAGTTATCAGTTGCATCAGTCGCTGGTCGTCAAGTCACCCGTTCCGTTCACCACCAACCCGGCGACTGACGACCAGCGACTGACGACCAGCGACTGACGACCAGCGACTGACGACCAGCGACTGACCCCATGCTCGCCGAGCTTTTTCGTTTTGATGTTGAGTCCGAAACCAGTTTGTCCGGGGAGTCCGGTATGCCTGGCGGCAGCCGAATGTAATCGTCAGCATCAATGATTAAGGGTTTTCAGTGACGGGGTGCTGATTGGAAGGCCTGGAGCGCAGCGCCCAGCCGTTCCAGACCGCCGCGAACCGTTTCGGTAGCCCCGCAAAAGCCAATTCGGAAGTGCTGCGGTTGCTCGAAAAATTCCCCTGGCACCACGCTGGTCTCATACTGCTCGCGCAAGAGGGCAACAAAATCCCCGGTATTGCCAACTTTCAGTCGCGGAAACACGGTTGTGCCAAAGCGGCTCGTCTCGCAATCAAGCGCTGGATATTCGCTCAGAAATTCATTCACCAGCCGACGATTTGTTTCGAGCAGCGTCCTCGCGCGATCGCGAACGCGATTGAAATTGTCGAGGACAATGACTGCCAGAAGTTCGGCTGGATGCGCCGGAACTCCGTAAGTAAAGTCGACGATTTGCCACATGCGCTGCACGAGCTCGGGCTGCGCCAGGATCCAGCCGCAACGAATGCCACTCAGGCCATATGCTTTTGTCAGGCTGCTGGTTACAACAAAACTCTCGCCGAGATGAAACGCCGAACGCCACGGTTGATCGAACAGAGTTTCGAGATAGACCTCATCCACCAGCACACGCGCTCCTGCTTTGGCTGCCATCTCTCCTACCTGCCGCATTGTTTTGTCGTCGGTGAAAGCGCTGCTGGGGTTGTGCAGATTGCAGAGAATCACCAAACGTGTTTGCGGCGTCAGTTTGCGCTCGAGTTCTCCCAAGCCGAGCTTGAATCCCTTTTCGGGGAGACGCTCGAAGCGAATTACCCTGGCCCCAATGTGCTCCAGAATTGCCAACAACGGGTCGTAGGTGGGCCGCTCGATCAGTACCTCGTCGCCAGAGTGGACAAGTGCCGTCAGCGCTATGAAATTGGCCATCGACGTTCCCATGGTATAGACGAGGCATTCCCTGGGCACATCCGCCCTCGCGGCCAATCGCTCCATGAGCGGTGGATAACCATAGGGACCGGTCCCGCCAATCTCAATGTCTTCGATGCGCACTGGCAATTCAGCGAGCGGAAAGTCCAGAACGCCACTGGAGGCGAGATTGAAGCGCGCGTTTGACTGCAGCTTGGCCCATGCCAGATAGCGCGAGTATGCTTCCGACCGCAACTTGTTCATTATCTTGCTCTCCCGGTTGCAGAAAATGATGCAGAAAAATATGACTACGAGTTAGCGGATGGCGACGACGCTCGCCGGCTCCAGAACCAGTACACAGGAATGCCCGCGAACAACAGAACGAAACCGATCAGGCTGTTCTGGGGATAGCGGTAGATCGTATTCCCTACGACCCACCAACAGATCGCCACGAAGATTGCAGTGCTCACCGGGTGACCCGGCATACGATGACCGTCGCCCGCATCCATCTCCCCGCGCGCAACCCGCCTGCGAAAGACGAAGATGGTGGTTGCGGTCAGGCCGAAAAACAGAAAGTCCATCGCAATCACGTAATTCAGAATTTGTTCGTAGCGGCCCGAAAGTGCGATTACTATCGTCCACACACTTTGCAGGACGATTGCGACTACCGGCACGCGCGTGCGCGGATCGAGCCACGCCACCGCGCGAAAAAAGAGGCCGTCATTGGCCATGGCAAAGTAGACGCGAGGTGCGGTCAAGATCGACTGGCTGAGAAATCCCAGGGTCGAAATCGCGATCGCACCGGCAATCAACATCGCACCGCGTTGGCCCAATGCCAACCGCATGACGGCAGTGGCGGGGGTAGTGGTTGCTGCCAGTTCTTGCGGCCCGAGAGCACGCAGGCACACCCAGTTCACGCCGAGGTAAAGCACCACTACGCCGAGAACTCCAAGCACCAGGCCTCTTGGCAGGTTTTTCTTCGGCTCCTTCACCTCCGCCGCAAGGAAATTTGCGGTCTGCCATCCTCCGTAGGCGAATAATACCGGGACCATGGCTGCTCCAAAGGATGTCAGCGACGAGTGACGTTCCGCCGCGGTCGTTATGGTCACGTGCTTGCCGGTCAACGCCAGACCAGCGATCACGAGAGCCGAGATGGCAACGATTTTCATTACCATCAGCACACTCTGTGTACGTCCGCCGGTTTTTACGCCGAGACAATTGACGAGAGTGAGGATAGCGAGCGCGACGGTCGCGGCGATCCAGTCGTGAGAGTGCATGCCGGTTAGCTCAAGAAAGTAGCGCGCGAAGGTGATCGATACGGCCGCCATGCCTCCAGTCTGGATCACGAGAAGCAACACCCATCCGTACAGGAAGGCGACGGCGGGATGATAGGCTTCGCGCAGATAGGCGTACTGACCGCCCACTTCTGGTAGGATCGCCGCCAATTCAGCCCATATAAAGGCGCCGCCCACTCCTATTATTCCGCCAAAGATCCAGGCTCCGAGGATGAGCGCTGGAGTGTGCACCTGTTGCGCCACCACATAAGGATTGATGAATATCCCGGAACCAACGATGCCGCCCATGACTAGCATGGTCGCGTCGAAGAGGCCGAGTTGACGCACCAACTTTCGCTTCGGAGCCGAGGAGTGATCCGCGCCCGAGGGGTCAATCACGTTTTCGGCTCAACCCAAGGGCCGGTTTTTTAGTCTTCATCTTCATAGATTGATTAGAGGCATTATATTTATAGGCACTACGGGTTCTGTATTACCATCGCAGCTCTTGCGTTCCTCAGCTGTTGCGGGCCCGGCTCCTGGGCCAGGCTGCTGGTCCGCGAGATGGCATGGTTCGATGGGATGGTTCAACCGAGAAGTCCGGCGATCTCGGAAAATACGGAACCGTCCGGAGACAGCCGTAGCACGCACTTCATCGCCTCTTGTCTATAATCAGAAGCTTACCTGAAAAGCACAACTCAGAATTGAGGACACTCATTGTCACTCGACGAAGATATCTATGAAATTCGGCGCGAAAAGCTGAAAAAGATCGAAGCTCTTGGTCATCCGGCGTATCCGCGAAGGTTTAATTACAGCCACACGGTCGCGCAGATTCTGTCGGAATATGGTGGGCAAACCACCGAGGAACTGGAAGCGCCTCGCGTTACCGTGCGGGTTGCGGGGCGCATCATGGCGATTCGATTGATGGGCAAGGCGGGCTTCGCGCACCTTCAGCAGGATGGCCAGCGCCTGCAGATCTACGTCAAGAAAGATGCGATCGGCGATGCCGGTTACGAACTATGGAAACTGCTTGATCTTGGCGATCACATCGGGGTCCGCGGGTATCTGTTTCGCACGCGCACCGGCGAACTCAGCATTCACGCCGAGGAACTTACTTTCCTGTCAAAAGATCTGCTGCCTCTGCCGGAAAAGTTTCACGGGCTCACCGATGTTGAGTTGCGTTATCGCCAGCGTTATCTCGACCTCGTAATGAATCCGGAGGTTCGCGAAGTATTTTTGAAGCGCAGCAAGCTGGTGCAATCTTTGCGCCGATATTTCGACGCGCAAGGATTCATGGAAGTCGAAACTCCGATGATGCATCCGATCGCGGGTGGAGCGGTGGCTCGTCCTTTCAAGACGCATCACAACACGCTCGACATGGACCTGTTTCTGCGGATTGCTCCAGAACTTTATTTGAAGCGGCTGACGGTCGGCGGGTTCGATCGCGTGTATGAGATCAACCGCAACTTCCGCAATGAGGGGCTGGGTTGGAGATGGAATCCTGAATTCACGATGCTTGAAGCGTATCAGGCGTACACCGATTACCTCGGCATTCTCGACACTACGCAAGGCGCGATCGAGCAGGCTGTGAAAGACGTAACTGGGGGCTCGAAGACGAAGTGGGGAGAACAGGAGATTGATTGGTCGCACACCAATTGGCGCCGCATGACGATGCGTGAAGCTATCGTGCACTTCTGGCCGGAGAAAGCGGGTGCGAAGCCTGAGCGCAACGATTTCGCCGCACGGGAATCAGTCGAGGCGTTGGTCGAACGGGTGCGCAACGCGGGGGTCAGTTTGCAATACGACCGAGCGGAGCCGGTCGGCAAGACGATTGCCGCCATTTTTGAGGCGATTGCAGAAGAGCACTTGATGCAGCCCACCATCATCTATGAATTTCCGACGGCCGTTTCGCCGCTATCGAAACAGAAACCCGACGAGCCCGACTGGACCGAACGCTTCGAAATGTTTGCCGGGCAAATGGAGATTGCCAACGGCTTCAGCGAACTCAACGATCCTGAAGATCAGCGGCGGCGCTTTCAGGCACAGTTAAAAGAACGCGAGCGCGGCAGCGAAGAAGCGCACCAGATGGATGAAAATTACATTAACGCGTTGAGTTATGGCATGCCTCCCGCAGGCGGGGTGGGCGTCGGAGTGGATCGGCTGGCGATGCTTTTCACCAACTCAAAAACGATTCGCGATGTGATTCTGTTCCCGCTGCTGCGGCCTGAGAAGACTGGGCCTTCCGAAAGCTCGACGGAAAAATAGCGCTGCAATATCCAGCCCTCTTTTGCGGACAGGAGTTTCCGCATCAAGACGCTAGTTGGGTGTGCTTCCTGATTTCTTTGCTCCGTTTCCAGCTGCCCCTTTTTCAGGGCCAAAATTCTTGGTCAGGTATTTCAACATCGAGTCGCGATCCGAGTCGGGAATCACGGCGCCGAGGCCTACCATTTTGTCAAGTTCAGCCGACCATTGCTGGCGGCTCAGGTGCTGCTCGGTGATGCGGCTGACGTTATGGCACGTCGTGCAGGAGGTTTTTACTTTGGCTTGCATCGGTCCGGGCGGAAGCGGCTTTCCAGGCGCACTTGGTGCTTGTGCCCCTGCCGGAATGGGGGACGCGAAAAAAAGTATGGTCCCAAAGAAAATCGTCCAAGACGAAATCGCCGAAAAAAATCGTTGTAGACAGCAGGTTGTCACGAACACTAATGGCCTCTGAAGCAAAATTGGAGAGTCGCCGACGGGCGCTCAGTCTATCGTAGGAGGAGTCAGGATGAGGGTCAAGCTCCAGTCTTATCCAATACAAGATGAGCCTGAAAGGGAGTCAGGATTTCTTTTCAACACCGCCGCTTCCCCAACAACTGACAAGATAACCTGAGGCTTGCTGAGATCGTGCGACCCTTTCTAATGCCGAAGAGTATTCGCCTGAAACGACCGATGGGACCATCCACGATCGTTTGGTCGATCCGCCAAATGGCTGGGTCAAACAACGATGGTTGGCGTTTTCCCTATTCAACGCGTTGACCTCCCGCGATGACCGCCGGGAACCAAGGACAGCGATTGCCGGATTGCGAGAGAAGCACTCGAAACCACAGTAGGCCTGGTGCCCGAATAAGAACCCGCCTGGGGGTCTTTTACTTTTATGGCTGTCTTGGCTGTTGCTCTGCGTTCGGGAACCCGGGCAGTGGCCCATCCGTCTGTGTCACAATCTTGTAGTCGGTCGGAATCTCGGAAAGCGCAGCTTCAGGCTCGCCGCAGTCAAGCTCTCGAA
>Ga0302324_100027185_pt1 | contig 10908 bp, 10 predicted proteins | sample Palsa_T0_1_FD_201949 | JGI IMG/M metagenome (GOLD analysis project Ga0302324, IMG submission 201949) | Peat permafrost microbial communities from Stordalen Mire near Abisko, Sweden - Palsa_T0_1 | ecosystem: Environmental > Terrestrial > Soil > Palsa > Peat permafrost | place: Sweden: Abisko...
GGCTTTTTGAGGTCCGCATATCAGGCGAAAGGAGAGGTCGAAATCGGGCGGCCTCACTAGTTTTGTTGTCGCTTCGGATTGGTCGCGGCTCCGATTCGGCGGAGTCTGGGCGCAACCGTTGGACAGGTCGCATCTTCAGAAGCTCTCGATAAGCGGCATCCGGACATGCTGGAGTCCCGATTGTTGGTATCGTCAAAGACACGCCGCGGCGCGTGCTCCAGTCGTGGTGCGCGGTGACAGGACGATGACCACCCCTTCGGCTTTCCGAGCATCACGCCTCCTGCCTATTTAGGCGCCGCAATCTAATTGGGGTGATCTGGCTGCGGCGCCGGCTTGCACTTGGCACTGGCAGAAACCCCAGCAGAACAGTCTTCCAAGACGACCTCGGCTACGCTCGCAATTCCATCCGGTGTACCGACTTTCCGGTCACCGCCGCCCATTCGTCCACTGTGTGTTATCAAAATTCCAGCCGCCGCCGAGCGCTCGATAGAGATCGACGATCGCAAGTCTCCGGTCGCGGGAAGTTTCGGACAGACTGATTTCAGCAGGGTAGAGCAGTTGCTGCGCTTCCAATACCTCATAATAGCTGGCAAGGCCACCGAGATAGCGGCGACTGGCAATAGAGACGGAATCGGTAAGAGCCGCCACTTCACGCTTCTGTTGTTCTTCGACGGCAGACAGCTTCTGAGAAGCGATGAGAGCATCCGACACCTCCCGAAACGCTCTCAGTGCGCTCTGTGCATATTGATCCTTGGCCTGCTCGAAAACATCGACCGCCGCTCGATACTCGTTGGTGAGCCGACCCCCAGTGAAGACAGGACCCGAAAATGAGGCAGCAAGAGCCCAGATGTCAGCAGTTCCGCCACTTAATGAACTAAGCGCCGGGCTGACCCTTCCCAAAAGCGCCGTCAATCCAAAGCGCGGGAAGAAATTTGCGTTCGCTACTCCAATCTGCGCGGATGCCGTCCTGAGATTCTGTTCAGCCTCGCGGATATCCGGGCGCCTCTCTAACAGTTGCGAAGGGATTCCCGCGGGAACGGATGGCGGCGGGTTCATCTCGTTCCCCGGAACGGTTCTTTGAATTGGACCCGGGTTTCGTCCGACAAGAACGCAAATCTGATTCTCCTTTTCCGCGACTTGCCGTTCAACGTCGGTGAGAGTTCCTTCCGCCGCGGCGAGCGCCGCTTCCGCGCGGGTGACCTGCAAGCGCGAAACGATTCCCGCTCCGTACCGTTTACTGAACAACGTGTGTGTGGCTTCGAAGGCGTCCCGGCTGTCGCGGGCTACAGCCAGGCGCCCGTCCAACTCCACTAACTCCAGGTAAGATTGCGCCACTTCGGTAATCAGAGCAAGCATCAATTCACGGCGGCCTTCTTCCGTGGCGAGATATGCCGCGTTGGCCGCTTCGTTCGATCTCCGGATGCGGCCCCACAAATCGACCTCCCACGCGGCGGAAAGACCGCCCAGGAACAGGTTGCTGGTTGGGGTATTGGTTGGAAGACTCAGTTCGGGAAATTCTTTATACACGCCGTGATCGCGTTGAATTCCAGAGTTCTCGTCCACCGTGGGCAAGTAAGCAGACCGTGCTACCGCTCGATAGGCGTCCGCCTCTTTGGCGCGAGCTATGGCTGATTTTAAGTCATAGTTGTTTTTCAGCGCCTCTTTGATGAGTACGTTCAAGAACGGATCGGAGTAGACGTCCCACCATCCCTGATCCGCGAACGAACTTTGTTCCGCGGTTGCTTGTCCACGGAACGCCGTTGGGGCAGAGATCGCGGGACGCTTGTAATTGGGTCCTACCAGGCATCCACTGAGCATGATACTGATGGCAACAATAAATATTATGAATGGCTTCACGACTCACCCTTTCGCGCGGCTGCCCAGTCCTTCAAACGCTCCATAGCGTAATATGTTACCGGGATGATGAAAATTGCGAGCAAGGTGGCCGCCAGCATACCGCCGATTACCGCCGTCCCAAGGACTTGCCGCGCAACCGCGCCCGCGCCGCTGGCGATTGCCAGTGGGACAGTTCCGAAGATAAAAGCGAAGGCCGTCATCAAGATCGGACGGAGACGAATGCGCGCTCCCTCAAGAGCCGCATCGAGCGCGGACTTGCCCTCCATCCGTTGCACTCTGGCGAACTCAACGATCAAAATAGCGTTCTTTGCCGATAAGCCAATCAACATAACCAGGCCGATTTGAGCGTACACATTATTCTCAAAGCCCCTGATCCAAAGAGCCAGAAATGCGCCAAAGACGGCGATCGGGGTGCATAACAGCACACTGAACGGAAGGGTCCAACTCTCATACTGCGCCGCGAGTATCAGGAACACGACGAGCAGCGAAAAGCCGAAGACAGCTGCGGGGCTTACCTGGGTTGATGCTTTCTTCTGCTGGTAGGAAAGGGCATTCCAATCGTACCCCATACCTTTCGGGAGCACTTGCTTAGCAACCTCTTCCAGCGCATTCATCGCCTTCACCGTGCTGAAGCCGGGCGCTGGGGATCCCGTAATCTCCACTGCGCGATATTCGTTGAAGCGCGAAGTGAATTCCGGTCCCGCTCTTGTCTGAAGCGAAACCACCGAGGAAAGGGGTAACATCTCTCCGTCTTTATTCCGAACGAAGAAATTCATGACATCTTTCGCCTGGGACCGGTATCCATCCTCAGCAGCGATGTAGACCTGCCATGCCCGGCCGAAGCGGTTGAAATAATTTACGAACAATGAGCCCATGAACGCGCGGAGGGTACTGTATACATCCTCCACCTCAACGCCTTGTTTCAGAACTTTGTCTCGATCCACCTGAACTAAGACCTGGGGAACCTGAGCGTTCAACGAACTATTGAGCCTGGTCAATTCGGGCCGTTTGCGCGCGGCCTCAAGGAATCGATTGGTATTTTCGGCGAGATAGGGGACATCCTTACCCACCCGGTCCTCGAGCATGAAACTGAAGCCTCCTGACGTTCCAACGCCGGAGATGACCGGAGGCGAAAAAGCGAACGCGCGCCCCGCCGGCATCCTGTCAAGTTCGGCATTGACCGATTCCATGATCGACTGGATGCTGGTCTCCTTAGTCTTCCGCTTATCCCACGGCGTGAGGGCGACGAACACGAAGGCGCTGTAAGTCGCGTTGGTCTGAGTTAGAAGACTGCTGCCCACAATCGTACTGTAATATCGCACCCCGTTGGTGTGTCTGAGGACCGATTCCACTTCTTTGGTGAAGGCGTCCGTCCGCTGAAGCGAGGCGGCGTCGGGCAGTTGAATATTCAAATAGAAATAGCCTTGATCTTCGGTGGGAAGGAATCCGGAAGGCAGTCTATCGCCAACCAGGAACGCGGCGACGGCGACCACGGCAAGAAGCGTGAGACTGAAGGCCATCTTCCGTATCAGGGCCCCCGAAATCCCGACATACCTGGTGGTTGCCTTCTCGAAGAGGCGGTTGAATCCTCCGAAGAGCCGGTGCAACAGACCGTGGGATTCATGGCTCGGCTTCAGCAGCAATGAGCAAAGAGCGGGACTCAGCGACAATGCGTTGAACGCCGAAATGATAACCGAGATGGCTATAGTTACTGCAAACTGTTGATATAAGCGGCCTGTGATGCCGGGAATGAACGCCGTTGGCACAAACACGGCCGCGAGTATGAGTGCGATCGCGACAACCGGACCGCCCACCTGTTCCATGGCCCTCAGGGAAGCGTCTTTGGGGCTAAGGCCCGCGGCCATGTTCAATTCCACCGCTTCCACCACCACAATTGCATCGTCCACCACCAGGCCGATTGCCAGAACGAGTCCGAAAAGCGAGAGAGAATTGATGGAAAAGCCCAACATCGGGAAAAAGATGAAAGTGCCTAGAAGAGATACCGGAACCGTCAGCGCGGGGATCAGAGTTGTTCTGAAGCTCTGCAGGAAGATGAAAACGACAAAGATCACCAAGAGCAGCGCCTCCCATAGCGTGGTGATGATTTCCTTGATGCCTTCGCGTACGGCAAGCGTTGTGTCGAGAGAAACTACATAATCCACATCATCTGGAAATTGTTCTTTCAACTGAGCCATCATTTGCCGGACGCCGTCCACCGCTGCGACTGCGTTGTAGCCCGGCAGTTGAAAGACATTGATAATAGCCGCGGGCGCATCGTTCAGGCGCCCGATTACGTTGTAGGTCTGCGTCCCCAGCTCGATCCGCGCGACGTCCTTCATGCGCACAACCGAACCATCCTTGTTCTCGCGAATCACCGTGTCACCGAAGTCCTGTTCCGTGACCAAGCGGCCTTGCGCGCGCATCGTGTAGGTAAATTCCTGGCCTGGCGGAGCGGGCTCCGCTCCTACCTGGCCTGAAGGATTGACTGTATTCTGCTGCTCCAGCGCCTTGACCAGATCGGGAACGGTCACTCCCAGGCTCGCCAATTGATCGGGCTTGACCCATTGGCGCATGGCGTAGGCGCCAGCGCCTTGGACCAACACGGAGCCGATACCCCGGACCCTGGTCAAAGGATCGGTGATATTGATGTACGCGTAGTTAGCCAGGAATTTCGCGTCTCGCGTACCCTTCGGGGAGGAGAGGGCGATGATCATCAGGGGGCTGACGTGAGATTTTGCAATCGTCACTCCCTGGTTACGGACTGAGGGCGGAACTTGGGGAAGCGCCCGGTTCACTCGTATCTCGGAAAACACTTCCGCGATGTTCGGATCCAGATCGAGATCGAAATCGATCCGCAATTTCATCGTTCCATCATTGGCATTGAAGGAGCGCATGTAGAGCATGCCTTCGACGCCCGCCATGGCCTCTTCGATTGGCGTTGCAACCGAGCTCTCAATGGTAAGGGCGTCTGCCCCCACATAGTTCGTGGTGACGACAATTTCCGGCGGGGCGATGGACGGAAACTGGGCGATGGGTAGCCGCTGAGCCATGATGATTCCCGCAAGCACGATCAGAATGGAGATCACAATTGCAGTGACGGGCCGATTAATGAAGAATTTCGACATTAAGAAGCCCGGCCAATACTGCCCGGCGGGTTTGCGTTCAGAGTAGGCAGCTTGGCAGGCTTTGGATCGACCGTTTGTCCGGTCTTTATATCCTGGAGTCCCTCGACGACCACCCGATCGGTCGGGTTCAATCCTTGATCGATCACCCAATATGACCCAACCCGATCGCCAGCCTTCACAGTTCGGAAGGCGACTTTATTATCCGGTCCCACTAAAGCCAGTTCGTACTCGCCTTGTAATTCCTGGACGGCGCGTTGAGGAACCAGCAGGGCGTCTTTTTGCACTGAGGTCGCCGCGCGAATTCTGGAATACTCGCCGGGCCGGAGTACGTTCTCCGGATTTGAGAAGATGGCGCGAATCCTCATCGTTCCGGTCGAGGATTCAACCCCGCGGCCAACTATGTCGATCTTGCCCTTGATCGGATAGACGCTGCCATCGGAGAGTATCAGCTCCAGCGAAGATTGCAGGGCGCCGCCTTTCGCCAGGAAGAAATCGCGAAGCTTAAGGTATTCCTGCTCGCTGATTGGAAACTGTACCAAAATGGGATCGATCTGGGACACCGTTGTCAGAAGCGTTCGCTGGTCGGTCCCGACAAGGTCGCCGATGTTTGCGACGTGAATTCCCGCAATCCCGTTCACCGGCGACTTCACTTTTGTGAAGTCGAGATTTAGCTCGGCAGCTTGTAACGAACTGCGCGCAACTCCGATTTGCGCCTCCGCGGCAGTGACCGCCGCTACTGAACGATCGTATTTCCCTTTTGCCGACGCTACTGAAGCCAGGTTGGCGAGGTTCGATTGCGTGGCGTCGTCAAATTCCTGTTGACTCACTGTTCCGTCCTTCACAAGGGGCGCATAGCGCTTTACGTCCAACTCCGTTTTGAGTTGCGCGGCTTCGGCCCGGTCAATTTCGGCCTTGGCGGCGTCTACGTCGGCTTTCGCCTGCGTCAATCCGGCGTTGGCGACGTTGAGTTGTGCGTTCGCCTGATCGACGACCGCCTGAAAGGGACGCGGGTCAACCTCGAAGAGTAGATCCCCGGTCTTGACGAGAGATCCTTCTTTATAGTCTTGCGCCAAGAGATATCCGGTGACCTTCGAATGAATTTCCGCATCGATAAAGCCGACGGTTGTTCCGATCCATTGCGAGTACACGGGAACATCCTGACGGATCGGCGTCGCGATCATGACCTCGGTTAGGCGCTGCGGCGGGGGCTTGTGAGAACAACCACATAGGCTGAGAGTTACAGCTGCTACGAAGAGAGAGCGCGTCGATGAGCGCCGAAGCACGTGACTGTTTCGTGACGATCCCGGCTGGAATAATTCAGGAAGCGATTTAGGCCGAGATGGCTTAAGACACCCTTGTTTCTTAAACCTTGCGTGAGTATGAGCCGCGATGACTTCATCCTTTCCTCCACGCGTCCATCCGAGTTCGATGCCCGGCCATCCAAAGGCCTTCATCCGCCCGATTTTGTTAACGAGTGTCATTTCCCGGCTCGATTGCCCTGACCGCCATGCCGGCTGCGCTTGGGAAGTGGGTCGCCGCCTTCTGGGTCCCAATATAGACAGCCATAGCCAAGCCTGCAGCGGATACTATCAGCGCTGTACCCAAGACGACCGAAAACGCCGTGGTCTCCACAGCCGAACCGCTCTGAGTGGCCTCTAGTTCGCGAAGAAAAAGGACGAAACGCGCCACGACGAATCCGAATCCCATTAGGGCGATGCCGGTTCGGATCCATGCCGGGAATGTCCGAACCTCGGCCAGGTAGGTCGTAGGGTCGCGGCTATCGATGTCTTGACGAGGCATGGAATCATCACCGGAGGGCTGCATTACTCGCGAAACCGGCCCAGCGTGCCGATTGAGCAGCCTACACCATGGGCAACGGCGCGATCAGACAGGTTCACCCGTGCAAGCAGAATTAGGCATTTCAGTAACAGTTCCACACTCGCCACGCGGAAGTGTAGGCGGGTCGGTTGAACCTCAGATATTGCCGGCCCGGCCGGTCCGCCCGGAAACAGACCAGGTTTCTTGGTCGCGGGATCGCAGTTCCGCTTCCGCTTGTCGCCAGTGGTCCAAATCAGATCCGTCCTGTCCTCCCACGTTGTAGGTAGATCTGGAAAGCGCGTTGCCGAATCTGTTCTTCAAGCGGAAGAACTTCCGGCTTATTCTTCTTCGGTATGGCCATTGCCCGCGCAGCTATTGGTCTTTCTCCTCGCTTTACATCGTATGGCAAAGTAGCCCGGAATGTGCGGCGTTTCGCTCTTTAGGGTGTACGTTTCCACGCACATGAGTTCGACTGACGTCATGCGGCACACATACATAGGGCAACTAGCCTCCGTCCCAATGGAGTTTGTGTGCCATCTGTAAAGGTCACATTACCTCGGCGCCGCGCCCCCGCAACCAAGGGCGTAGGTGGCAGTTAGACTGTTCCAAATCAAGGCTTCCGCGGTTGAAACGTTTTTCAGTGTCCACCCGACTACTCTGGCATCGCCCCAGCAGCCGCGTCGGTTCGCGGGAAACGCAACATCGACCGAGGATCTGTTTGCGGGCAGAGGTCCGCGACCCGGTGACGGGCGACCAACTGGCGGTGTGGCTGGGAGGCAGCCCGGGTAACGGACGTTCGGCATCGCGTTTCATCTTTGAAACCGGCTAATTGTGCCCGATTACCGCGGGTGCAGACCGTTGGGTGGCCGGGTGCAGTCACCACGATCCGGATGTTCCGGTAGCTGGAATACATCGCCTAATTGCTGGGGCTGTACTGATGACGTACTGATTGCGAATGTCGCGCGCCACCCGGTAGGCGATGCGGTCCACTTCAGCCAGCTCGCTAGGAAAGTAGCTTTCGCCGCCCGTGACCGCGACCAGATCTTCGAGGGCGCGTTTGGAGAGGGATGCCTCGCGGTGCTCTTCTTCGCTGAGCATGCCGGCCGCATGAATCATCGGGTCCTCTATGGCGAGCAGACCGACGGCACAAATCAACACATCATTTGCGGCGTGGCTCTCACCAGGTTTTCGAAGCTGACGACGTTAGAATTGTTGTTGCCGGTCACCACCAAAACCTTTTTATCTTGGTGGGCCTTTTCATCGAGGTGGCCGATGGAAGGTTTCTACGAAGAATGGGCGCGATTTCACACGGCCGTCGCGCTCACTTCGATATTTCTTGGCGGTGACAGCCATTTCCAACGTGGGCCGCAGTGGTTGCGATGACGAGCGTCGGAGTCCGCCTCCCAAACATCCATCAACTGGCCGCGATGACACTACTAGGGCCCGCCTTCCTGGCCCAGGAACCACGGAACCGATCTAATTGCGAATTTGATCCCGTGTACCGGTCGCGCTGTGCTCGGCAAGTTCGGTCAGGCACCGCCAGACTTCGCGGAACTGCGAGTAAACGTGAGAGTCTCCGTCTCTTGCGTAGGGGCGAGATGAATGATTTCAATGTTCAGTTTGCGACCGTCGTCTGACAGCTTCAGGCGGCGTCTCACCGCCCAGTCGTTGCCATGCCGTGTTTCCGACATTACCAGCATGGGGCCGTTATACCAAAATGAGACCTCAGCCTGACCGTGGTCTTTGATCTTACACGTCTCGCCGCCAGTGTTACAGGCAATCTCAGATGTGGTCTCCTTGCCGTTGGCGGCGGTGACAGTTTCCAAGAGCTGGACTGACTCTGGCTGCTGGCTGACGGAGAGCGTTTCGGCCTTGATCTTGGATTTGCCTGTATCGCTGTGCGATGGGTCAAGAACCCAAATTCCGCCAAGCGCCGGATGATCCGCGGCCACGGAAGCGGTTAGCGCCAAGATGGACAGGGAAATGTACTTTCGCATGAGCTTTCCTCCAGAACTGTACTCAGTGTACGCGGAGACAGGGGGGACGCAACTACGGGCGATTCTGTAGATAGTTCTCGAAAACGCAGCTATGAACGAGAATCGTTGCGCTTCGATAAGCTACCGGGAATGTGCCGAATCGGGACGACCTGTTAGGGCTGACGTTTGCGTCTAGGTAACCATTCCCCGCCGTACCGCGCTCAATACCAATTCGGCCGCACTGTGAAGGTCCAGCTTTTCCATGATCCTCCACCGATGCGTCTCCACCGTATGCAAACTCAAGTTCAACCGGTTAGCGACCTCCTTATTGCAGTTCCCCTCGGCCAACAATTGGTAAACCTGACGCTCCCGATTGGTGAGCAACTCATAACGGTCGGTTACGTCGTTCGCATCTTTCAGTCGCGCGAATCCGTCCTGAAAAATGCGCGCGACCGCGGGACTGAAAAACGCCGTCCCCTTCTGCACTGCGTAGATTGCGCGGATCAGCTCCTCGCCCGCGGAATTCTTCAACACATACCCGCGCGCGCCCGCTTTCACCGCCCGCAAGACGTAGCGCTCATCGCTGTACATACTGAGAATCAGCACCGCGGTATGCGGCGAATGTATGAGAATCTGGGCCGTCGCCTCGATGCCGTTAAGCTCCTTCATGGCGATATCGACAATCGCCACATCCGGCTTGTGCTCGCGCGCTAATTCGACCGCGTCAATACCCGAACTGGCTTCGGCGACAACGTCCAACTCGGAATTGCTTTCCAAAATGTGCCGCAGACCTTGCCGCATCAGTGTATGATCGTCGGCCAATAACAAACGGAGCGGCATTACGCGATAACCTCCTTGACGATAGTAGGTTCGTCCACCTTTGACGCGCCGACCGGAACGCGAAGCGCAATACGAGTACCCGCCCCAGGAGCGGAGTCCACCGCCAAAGAACCTCCAGCAATTCCAGCCCTCTCCCGCATTCCCAAAAGCCCCAGACCGCGGGGCGGCCTCGTGGCCCGCCCAGCCGCGCGGAACCCTCGCCCATCGTCTTCCACCTCCGCCACCAACCACTCAGGAAATTGCCGCACACTCACACGAACCTTGGATGCCCCTGAATGCTTCTCGCAATTGTGCAACGCCTCCTGCACCACTCGATAGACGCAGGTCTTGACGGAATCAGGAAGGCGTTCCTCCACGTCCTGTTCCTTGAATTCGCAAGCAACTCCGCTGCGCCGCAGAAAATCTTCGAGCAGGAATTGCAGCGCCGGCGCCAGTCCCAAATCGTCCAGCAGCGCAGGCCGCAACAGCACCGACATATTGCGGATGGATTGCACCGAGCGCTCCGCCAACGCGCGCGCCCGTTCCAAGCGTTCACGGGACGGCTCCGGCGTGGCGGCGGCATGTGAAATTTCGATCTGCAAAAGCGCCAGCGTTTGTCCGATCTCGTCGTGCAATTCGCGCGAGAGCTTCCGCCGCCCGTCCTCTTCTACCTCCAGTAATCGCGCGGAAAGCTGCTGCAGTTCGGCGTACTGGCGGTCGGACGCGCGCTCCAGATTCTCCGCATGGCGAACGCTGAAAAGAGCCACTACGAAACTCAGTAAAACCCCCAACGCGAGCAATGCGGACAAGCGCCCCGCCGCTTGCCTACGCGTCTCGGCGAACTCCCTTTCCTGTTGCTGCAAGCGCGCTTGCCCGGCTGCGGCCAGGTTCAGAAGCTGTGTGTATAATTCTTCCCGCTTGGGAACAATCACCCGCTGCAAAAAGTCAAACTGCTGCGTATTGGTGGCGTGGAGCATGGCAACGGGCACCGGCTCCGTGATCACCCAAAAATCGTCCAGCCTACGCCGCAATTCGGGAACCCTGGGCATTCGCCCAAGCGCCCGTTCGTCCTCGTTGCGAAGGCCAGCCAGTTGCGCCCGCAACACCTGCGCCTGCGCCGGCGTGGATTGGATAAAGAAATCGCGAATGCCGTTGCCAGCCAACCAAAGATTGCGGCGCAGCGTGCTCAATTCCGCTTCCTCGGCTGCGTAGCGCCGGTAAATATCCAGGTGCTGCTCCGAAACGGAAATCTGAATGCGGTACGCTTCGATTGCAGATAGCCCAAGCACAACGATCACCGCGCCGTAGCCGGC
>Ga0302324_100027186_pt1 | contig 10908 bp, 11 predicted proteins | sample Palsa_T0_1_FD_201949 | JGI IMG/M metagenome (GOLD analysis project Ga0302324, IMG submission 201949) | Peat permafrost microbial communities from Stordalen Mire near Abisko, Sweden - Palsa_T0_1 | ecosystem: Environmental > Terrestrial > Soil > Palsa > Peat permafrost | place: Sweden: Abisko...
AGCTACAGCGTCTCCAACCGTTCCCCGAACGACAGCGACCGCCCCGAAGGACGGTCGCTAAAACCACATAGCGGGGGCGGGATTCGAACCCGCGACCTTCGGGTTATGAGCCCGACGAGCTACCAGACTGCTCCACCCCGCGTCGTTATCCCTAGTTCTAGCAAAGAACCGGCTCGCGCCGCACGAGCGGGAGGAAGATCTCATCGACGATCTCCTCGAGCGTGTCTTGTGATGGGGGCTGGTGGGTGAGGATCAGCTCGTGGCGGAGCAGGTCGAGTGGGAGACGGCTTCTCAGAGCAGGAAGTCCAGGCGCAGTACACGGTCAACGGCAACAAGATGCTCTCCGAAAACGCCACCACCTACGGGGTCTACACCAGGCCGCAGTGACGTCTTCGCGCATGAGCTGAGGTCACCGTGTCTGCGAGTATCGCCCTGGATGTCGGCATCGAGTGCGCCCACGGCTGCCCCTGCGAGCGAGCCCGTGGCGGCGGGACACGATCGCGCGGCGCGGCGCTGGACGCTGCTCGCGACGAGCCTCGGCTTCGCCGTGGTGCAACTGGACGTGAGCGTCGTGAACGTGGCGATCAAGCCGATCGGCGAATCGCTCGGCGGGGGCGTGAGTTCGCTGCAGTGGGTGGTGAGTGCCTACACGGTCGCGTTCGCGGCGCTGATCCTGACCGCGGGCGCGCTGAGCGATCGCGCCGGCGCCAGGCGCGTGTTCATCGCAGGCTTCGTCGTCTTCACGCTCGCCTCGGCGCTCTGCGGGCTGGCGCCGAGCATGGGGGCGCTGATCGCCGCGCGCGTCGTTCAGGGAGTCGGCGCCGCGGTGCTCGGCGGGTCTTCGCTGACGCTACTCAGCCACGCCTTTCCCGAGCCGGCCGAGCGCGCGCGGGCGGTGGGCCTGTGGGCGGCCGGCGCAAGCGCCGCGCTGGCAGGCGGGCCACTGCTCGGCGGGCTGCTGACTGCCACGCTGGGCTGGCGCTCGATCTTCTTCATCAACGCGCCGATCGGTCTCGCCGGGATCTTCCTGACCGCGCGCTGGGCGGCCGAGACGCCGCGCTCGACCGATCGCGGCGTCGACATCGCGGGGCAGCTCGCCGCCGTGATCGCGTTGGTCGCGCTGGCGGGTGCGACGATCGAGGGCGGCCGGCGGGGCTTTACCGATACCGCCGTACTGGGCGGGTACGCGCTGGCGGCGATCGCGGGTGCGACGTTCGTCGCGATCGAGTCCCGGCGGGCTCGTCCGATGCTGCCGCTCGGACTCTTCCGCTCGCCCACGTTCAGCGCCGCGACGGCGATCGGGTTGATGGTGAACATCGCGTTCTACGGCCTGATCTTCGTCCTCAGCCTGTTCCTCCAGCGCGGGCAGAACCTGTCCTCGTTGCAGACCGGTCTCGCGTTCGCGCCGATGACGGGAGCGATCATGGCCGCCAACCTGCTCGCCGGCCGGGGCGCCCGCCTGTTCGGCCCGCGGCGGATGATCGCGGGCGGCGCGCTGCTGATGGCGGCGGGCTGCGGCGCGCTGCTCGGAGCCGGCGCGGGGACGTCCTACGGCGCGCTCGTCCTCCAGCTGCTCGCGATCGGCTTCGGCCTCGGCCTGATCGTCCCAGCGATGACCTCCTCGCTGCTCGGCAGCGTCGATCGCTCCCAGTCGGGGGTCGCGTCGGGGACGCTGAACAGCGCGCGCCAGACTGGCAGCGTGATCGGCGTGGCGCTGTTCGGCTCGTTGATCGCGGGCGATGGTGCGCTCGTCCCCGGGCTGCACCTGGCGCTCGAGATCTCTGTCGGGTTGGTGCTCGCCGTGGCCGTGCTCGCCACCGGCATCGGACGGGGTCGCGGCGCGGACGTGTTGCGCCGCTCGGCTAAGGGATCGCCGAGGGCGAGTTAGGGACATTCCCGATTGCGCGGGTGCGGCTCCGGGGTGACACTGCCCGCATGCACAAGACGACTACCGATCGCACAATCAACGGTGAGGTGAGCGATGTCCACGCCTGAGAGCGGCGCCCCTGAGAGCGGCGCCCCTGAGCGCGACACCCCCGAGCGCGGCCACGGCCGGCGACCGCGCCTCATTCGCACACGACGCGGGCGCCTGATCGGCGGCGTCTGCAGTGGCCTGGCGGACCATTTCGGCGTCGATCCGATCCTCTTTCGCATCGCCTTCGTGGGGCTCGCGATCTTCTCGGGGATCGGCATCGTGCTCTACCTGGCGATCCTCGTGCTGGTTCCAGAGGAGGGCGCGAGCCACGCGCCGATCTACACGCTGTGCTCGTCCTGGCGGATCGTTCTCGGCGTCCTCGTGGTGCTCGTGGCGGCGGGGATCGCGCTGCACGCGGCCGGCAATGCCGGTCACGCCGGCCACCGCGGCGCCTGGGGTTTTGGCTCGGGCCTCGTCTCGCTCGCGCTGCTCGGCGCCGTCGCCGTGCTGGTCTCCTCGCGTTTGCGCAGGCCCGCCGGGGAGCGGGGACGGGCGGGCGTCGATCGGCGGTTGCTCCGCTGGCTCGCGCTCGCGACGGCCGTCGTCGTGTGGGCCCTCCTGCTCGCGGTGGCGGGCGCGTGGCTCGCGGGTATCGACGGGCAGCTCGCCGCCTGGGCGGTGGTCGCGATCGGCGCGCTGCTCGTGCTCAGCGCATTCACGGGCGGGGCTCGCTGGCTCCTGCTGCCGGCCGTCGCGTTCGTCCTGGCCGTGGCGGTGGTCGCGGCCGCGCACATCGACCTGCACGGCGGCATGGGCGAACGCACCTATCGTCCGCAGAGCCTGAGCGAAGTGCGCGACGTCTACCAGCTCGGTGCCGGGCGGCTCGAAATCGACTTGCGTGACATCGCCTTCCCACCGGGTGACACTCAACTGCACGTGCGGTTGGGCGTGGGAGAGCTCGTCATCCTCGTGCCTCGCGGTGTGTGCGTCGTGACCACCGCGCAGATCGGCGGGGGCTACGTCGGAGCGCTCGAACAGCGCTCTGGCGGCCTCGACGTCGACTGGACCGAACGTCCCTCGCCGCCGCCGCACACGCCGCGCCTGGTGCTGGATGGGAACGTCGGGCTCGGCGCGCTGCTCGTGGCCGACCATCCGATCGAACGCGCCTGGAACGGTTGGGGTGGTTGGGGCGGCTGGGGCGCCAGCCACTTCCATCCCGATGCGTTCGGCGCCAACGAAGCCTGCCTTCCCTCGGCGGGGGCAAGTCGATGAAGCGCCCACCAAACGTCACGGTCCTGCTGACGGGCCTCGCCGTCCTTGCGCTGGGCGTGCTGCTCGTGCTCGACGCCGACGGCACCATCGACCTCCGTTTCGCGTATATGGCGCCCGTGCTCGTCGGGGCGTTCGGGGCGATCCTGCTCGCCGGCGGCCTCGCCGGCCGCGGTCGCGGCGCGGCTGAGAACATGAGCGGCGATGTCCCAACCGACGAACCCCCTGCGCGGCTCCCTTAGGATCGCGATCGGCACGGGCCTGTTGGTTCTCAGCGGCCTGCTGTTTGTGCGCGCGGCGGGACCCTGGCCGGGAGACGCGATCGTCTGGCCGGCCACTGTCGCCGTTTTGGGAGCGCTCCTGATCTGGCGCGCGCCGATCCTCGCGCCGCGGCGGCCTCGCGGCTGGGCAGCCCATCGCCCGGCGGAGCCGTCGTCGCCGCGCGAGCCGCCCGAACGAGTGCGCGTGCTCGGTCGGCCCGAGGTGAGCCGCGGCGGGCTCGGCGTCGCGCTCGTGCTCGCCGGCGGATTTGCCTTCCTGTGGGCGAGCGGCGCGACGCGGCCGGCGGGCGAAACAGTGCTCGCGGGCCTCGCGGTATTGATCGCCGTCGCCTTGATTTTTGCCCCCTCCTGGCGTCGCCTCGCACGCAGCCTCGCGGCGGAGCGGACCGAGCGCATCCGCTCCCAGGAGCGCGCCGACGTCGGGGCGCACCTGCACGACTCGGTGTTGCAAACGCTGGCGCTGATCCAGCGGAGTGCAGAGGACCCGAAGGAGGTGGCGGCGCTTGCTCGTCAGCAGGAGCGCGAGCTGCGCGGCTGGCTGGCCGGCGGGGACTCGCACGAGCCCGGCGACACACTCGCTGGCGCCCTGGAGGCGGCGGCGGCCGAGGTGGAGGCGGCGGCGGGCGGCCCGGTCGAGGTCGTGGCCGTCGGCGACTGCCCGCTCGACGAGCGCAGTGAGGCTGTCCTCGCGGCCGCGCGCGAGGCAATGCTCAACGCCGCGAAGTTCGCCGGCGAGGCTCCGGTCTCTGTCTATGCCGAGCTCTCCGGCGAGCGCATCCAGGTCTTCGTCCGCGATCGCGGCGCCGGCTTCGATCCCACGGCCGTGCCACAGGGGAGGCGTGGTGTGCGAGAGTCGATCATCGGACGGATGCAGCGCGCCGGCGGCAGAGCGACGGTGCGCGCCTTGCCGGGCGGAGGCACAGAGGTCGAGATTACGATCGATTGTGGAGAGAGACCGTGAGCGACGGATCGCCGCCCCGGGTCGTGATCGTCGACGATCACGACCTCTTTCGCGCCGGCGTGCGCGCGAGTCTCGGCCGGCAGGTCGAGGTCGTAGCTGACAGCGGTGACGTGGAGGGCGCGGTGCATGCGATCGAAGAGCTCGAGCCGGACGTCGTCCTGCTCGACGTCCACATGCCGGGGGGCGGCGGGGCGGAGGTGATCCGGCGTGTCGCCGACAGCCGGCCGGACGTCCGCTTTCTCGCGCTGTCGGTCAGCGACGCGGCCGAGGACGTGATCGCGTTGATGCGTGCGGGCGCCCGCGGGTACGTGACCAAGACGATCTCCGGTCCCGAGCTCACGGACGCCGTGTTCCGCGTGCGCGAGGGCGATGCCGTGTTCTCGCCTCGCCTGGCGGGCTTTGTGCTCGATGCCTTCGCCGGTGAGATCCCGGCCGCGCAGGTGGACCCGGAGCTGGATCTGCTCACGCCGCGCGAGCGCGAGGTGCTTCAACACATCGCGCGCGGGTATATGTACAAGGAGATCGCCGCCCAGCTCGGCATTTCGGCAAAGACCGTCGAGGCGCACGTCTCCGCCGTGTTACGCAAGCGGCAGCTCTCCAGTCGCCACGAGCTGACGCGCTGGGCGGTGCACCGACGGCTGGTCGACGAGTAGATCGTGATGGGAAGACTCACAACGCTTGCCACCAATCGCCCGCGACGCGTGCTGGCGGTGGCTGGTGTGCTGTTCGTGATCGCGGCTGTGCTCGGCCTGCCGGTGACGGGGATGCTCGGCAGCTCGGCGCAGGACTTCGAGGATCCCGCTTCGCAGTACGAACGCACGAACGCCGCGATTCAGGCCGCGACCGGGCAGAACCCTTACTACAACGTGGCCGTGCTGCTGCGGAGCCGGCACGAGCTGAGGACCGGTACGGCGGCTCAGGATGCGCTCGGAACGCTGGTGCCGCTGCTCGCGGGCCAGCATGGGTTCCAGCGTGTCCTGGGCTATTCGAGAGCGACCCGCTCGCGCGCGTTGCTCTCGCGCGACGGTCGCGAAACGGTGGTGCTCGCGGCGTATGCCACCGTGACCGACGCGACCTCGGCGATCGCGCGTGTGCGCATCGCGCTCTCGGAGCCCCCGGCTAACGCGAAGCTCGCGGGGATGGGCGTGCGCTTCGGTGGCTACGCGCTCACCAGCCAGGAACTCAACGAACGCACTACCAGTGACCTTGGGCGCGCGGAGCTGCTCGCGTTTCCGTTGTTGCTGCTGCTCTCGTTTTGGTTCTTTCGGGGTCTGGTCGCGGCGCTGTTGCCGTTGCTGGTCGGCGGGTTTGCGATTGTGCTCGCGTTCATGGTGCTGCGAGTGATCGACCAGTTCACGCCGATCTCTGTGTTCGCGCTGAACCTCGTCAGCGGCATGGGTCTCGGTCTCGGGATCGACTACAGCCTGTTCGTGCTCTACCGCTACCGCGAGGAGCTCGCGGGCGGCGCCGACGTACACGAGGCGATTGAGCGCATGCTGCGGACGGTCGGCCGTACGGTGCTGTTCAGCTGCCTGACGGTCGCGGCGGCGATGATGAGCCTGCTCGTGTTCCCGATCCGGTTTCTCTCCTCGATGGGGATCGGCGGAGCGGTCGTCGTGCTGTGTGGCGGCGCGGTATCGCTGCTCGTGCTGCCCGCCGTGCTGATCGTGCTCGGGCCGCGCGTCAACGCGCTCTCTCCGGCATGGCTGCAGCGGCGCGCGGCGCGCACGGCGCGCGCAGCCACGGACGGCGGCTGGTGGCGGCTCGCGCACGGCGTGGTGCGCCGGCCCGTTCCCGTCGCGCTGATCAGCGCGGTCGTCCTGCTCGCCGCGGCGATCCCGGCGCTGGGCTTGCAGTTCATCTCGCCCGGAGCGAACCTGCTGCCCGCGAGCGCGGAAAGCCGGCAGGTCGAATCCGCGCTCGCTGAGAGCTTCCCCGCCAACGCCGGCGAAGCGACCGAAATCGTGCTGCATGGGCCACATTCCTCGGCCCGGCGTCTCGCCGCCGCCGCGGCCGGTACCGCGGGGCGACTGGCGAGCGTCGCGGCCCCGCTCTACCTCGGTCGCGGCACTTGGGTGATCACGCTGCTGCCTCATGGCTCCCCGTACTCAAACGTCCAGCAGCAGCTGCTTGGCAGGTTGCGCGCGCTCGCGCGGGCGGGTGGGATTCCAAACGCGCTGGTCGGTGGCGCGAGCGCGTTCTTCGTCGATCAGAAGGCGGCGATCGCCGCGCACATCCCGCTGGCGCTTGCGATCCTGCTGACGCTCACCGCGGGCTTCCTGTTCCTGATGACGGGCTCGGTGACGATCCCGATCAAGGCGCTGGTGATGAATATGCTCAGCGTGAGTGTCGCCGTCGGATTGCAGGTACTGATCTTCCAGGACGGCCACTTATCCGGCGCGCTCTCCTTCACGCCGCTCGGCGGCCTGGAAGAGTCGAGCCTCGTGCTGATGCTCGTGGTCGCGTTCGCGCTCGCGACCGACTACGAGGTGTTCGTGATCGCCCGCATCAAGGAGGCCCACGACCACGGCCTGCCCGACCGCCAGGCGATCGCGCTCGGCATCGAGCGCACCGGCCGGATCATTACCGCTGCTGCGCTGCTGTTCTGCGTGGCGATCGGTGCGCTGGCGAGTTCCGACCTTTTCTTAACCAAACAACTCGGACTCGGCGCCGCGCTCGCCGTCGCGGTCGACGCGAGCATCATTCGAGCGCTGCTCGTGCCCTCGCTGATGGCGCTGATGGGCAAGTGGAACTGGTGGGCTCCGCGATGGCTCAAGCGGCTGCACGCCCGCGTCGGTCTGGATGAGCGCGACTCGGCCGAAGCTTCGAGTGCGTGACTCAGGACGCTAGCCGATGCTTGCCACGTCGATCACGAAGCGGTAGCGCACGTCGCTGCGCTCGACGCGGTCGTAGGCCGCGCCGACCTCGCCGCCCGCGATCAGCTCGATCTCGGGCACAACGCCGTGCTCGGCGCAGAAGTCGAGCATCTCCTGCGTCTCCGGCAGTCCGCCGATCGGCGATCCGGCCATGCTGCGCCGGCCGCTGATCAGCGAGAAAGCGCGGAAGCTGTCGGGCTGCGACGGCGCGCCGACGCTGACGAGCGTTCCGTCGACGCGCAGCAACGACAGGTAGCGGTCGAGGTCGAGGTTCGCCGAGACGGTGTTGAGGATCAGATCGAAGCTGCTCTCGAGTGCCTTGAACGTATCGCGCTCGGAGGTTGCGTAGTAGTGCTTGGCGCCGAAACGCAGGCCGTCCTCCTGCTTGCTCAGCGACTGGCTGAGCACGGTCACCTCGGCGCCCATCGCCGCGGCGATCTTCACGGCGACGTGGCCGAGGCCGCCCATGCCGACGATCGCGACCTTCATGCCCTCGCCCGCGTGCCAGCGCTTCAGCGGCGAGTACGTCGTGATTCCGGCGCACAGCAGCGGCGCCGCGTCCTGCAGTTCGAGGCCGTCGGGGATCTTGACGACGAAGTCGTCCTTCACGACGACCTGCTGGCTGTAGCCGCCGTATGTCGGCTCACCGTCATACTCGCGACCGTTGTATGTCAGCACGGCCCCCTTCGTACAGAACTGCTCCTCGCCCGCCCGGCAGTACTCGCACTCGCCGCAGGAGTCGACGAGACAGCCGACGCCGACCCGGTCGCCGGGGGAGAACTTGCTGACGGCGCTGCCGACGTTGGCGACGACGCCGGCGATCTCGTGGCCGGGAACCATTGGGAAGATCGACCCACCCCACTCGTCCTTGACCTGGTGGATGTCCGAGTGGCAGATACCGCAGAACTTGATGTCGATCAGCACGTCGTGCTCGCCGAGGTCGCGCCGCTCGATTGTGGTGGTGTCGAACGGGGCGCCCGCCGAGGGAGCGCTGAGTGCGGGGGTGCTGGACATGGGGCCTTCTCTCCTATCTCAGACGCTCGAATGTGGGCCACGGCCCATCCTAGCCACGAGGGCCTGATCGGGAGTCCAATTGGAGATGGTCGAGACTGGATGGTTGATTCCACGATTGAGCACCTCCGGATGGCACGTATAGCCTTCGCCGCTCTTTGTCCTCGGGCTCGCCTTGGCCACCAGCCAAGGCTTCGCCCTGCGTCCGCGACCGGCTCGACTCTACGCACCCCCGAATGAGGCACACAATCGTGAAATCAACCATCTAGGCTTCCTGCCGAGTCCAACAACGGAGGAGGAAAGAGATGGCCGAGACCCCGACGCTGTTCGTTTGCCACGGGGATGAAGGCGGCCCGCGGATACATCCCTGCCGCCGCGTGCAGGAAGCGCTCCACGAGCAGGGCATCGCATACGACAAGGTGATCGCCGCCCACGGCAGCCCGGTCCCGTTCCTGCGCAAAGGCTCGCGCGAGGATCTGCGCGAGGCGACGGGAGCTGAAAAGCTGCCGGCGTTGAAGCTCCCCGACGGGACGGTCATCACCAGCTCCCGCGCGATCCTCTCCTGGGTCGGCGAGCAGTGATCGCCTGAGGGCCTACGCATTGGTGCTTTAGCCTGTGACTTTGAGGGTCGCCTGTCGGCCTTGACAGCTCAAAGCACCAGGAGGTGCCCAGCATGAAACCGTTTGGGAAACAGTCTTCGAGTGTTGGTGAGCGTCCGGCCGAGCGCCGGCATCGACCCGTCATCTCTTACGCCAACGTCGCCGCGACGCTCGCGCTCGTCCTATCGATGAGCGGTGGTGCATACGCGGCCAGCAAAGTCCTAACGATCACCAAGGTGGTCGTGAAGCCGAGCCCCCAGCTGTTGAAGGCCCTGGCCACTTCTCCGTCCATGAAGATTGTCGTCACCAAGGAGGTCGACTCGGCGAGTCCGGCGATATTTAAGAGCCTGGTGAGCTCTGGCGCCTTTAAAGGCGTCATCGGGTTGCAGGGCGCGGTGGGAGCGCCGGGAACGACCGGGCAGCAGGGGACACCGGGACAGCCAGGAGAACCGGGATCCCCGGGCTCCGCCGGACCCGGAGCGGTGGTCAAGAGTCTCAGTGTCAGTGAGAGCTCGACCACACCGCAGACGCTGTTCACCGACGAAGGCGATTCGATCGGGGTCGGCTGCAATGTCGAAGGTGGCGTGGCGTCTGCGCTGCTGTATCTCGAGGGTGACGCCACCACGTTCTGGGGCACCGAAACGTCGCAGACGACAGTGGACAAGGCGACGAAAACCTCTACAGCTCCAGTGGATCAGTCGCTGAGCCAGAGCTCGAGCTACAACGAGGTCGCCGGGGTCAACTTGATGGCGTCGAGCACAACCGATTCCAACCGCGGTCTGTACAGCGCTCAGTACACGGTCCTTCAGTCGGGCGGACTCGACTTCCATCTCGACTTCACGGCGAGCGTCATGAGCGTCAACAACAGCGGCATCGCCTGCACGTTCAACGCGGCCTACTACCCCCTGTCGACGAGCTGAGATGATGATCATCAGCTATCGATTTCGACCAAGGAGCCTTCGTGTCCGCGCTCGCTGATCAACCCACCACGCTCGCCCTGCGATCCGCAATGGAACGGGGTGACTTCGAGGCTGACCCAACCGCTCGGTCTGCTCACCGCCGTCGGCGACCGGATTGGCGCGGCGCTTGTGCAGCCAACCTTGTGACGAGCTGACCTTCACAGAGCACCTCACTGAAGAAGTGTGATGAACCTGAGCTCACCACGTAGTTAGAGTTATGAGCGCACCAGTGCCCTCCGCTGACGACACAGGGACGCGGGACGGCAATGGGCCCGGCCGCGCTCAACTCGATCACAAAGCCTTCGACGAGCTATTCCGCGAAAGCGCCGCCGACGTGCACGCGTATGCCATTTCCCTCCTCGGCAACCGGGCCGCGGCCGAGGATGTGACCGCGCTCGCGTTCGAGCGGCTCTACCGGGCGCGAGCGCGCCTGGATCACGGCCGCGGAACCCCGAGAGCGTGGCTGTTTGCGATCGCGCGTAACGCGGCGCTCGACGAGCTGCGGCGCCGTCAACGCCAACCTCAGGGCGAGCTGCCCGAGGAACTGCACGGCGATCGGGGCCTCGACGAGGCGTTCGAGCAGCTCTCACGACGCGCGACGGTCCGCGACGCGCTCGCGGCACTGCCGCTGAGAGATCGCGAGCTGGTGCTGCTCAAGTTCCACGGCCAGCTCTCCAACGGCGAGCTCGCGAGGACGCTCGACGTGAGCGAGTCAAACGCCGGCACACGGCTGCACCGCGCGTTGACGCGCCTGCGCGAGCAGTGCGATGGGCTGGAACGAGAGGAGCGGATCGCATGAGGATCATTCCCTTTCCGGGCGGCGGCGCCGAGCGTCCCGACGAGGTCTGGCTGACTGAGCTGGAGGCCGCGCTGGACGGGTCCGCCGAGGGTCCACGTGCAGACTTTTGGCGCGAGCTGCGCGGGGACGTCAGAGCACTCGTGCCGCCGATGAGTCCTGAGTTTGAGCGTGAGCTGAGTGAACGGATCGCCGAGCGGAGCGCGCGTTCCGCATCGAGGCGTGTTGCACCCAAGGTCTC
>Ga0302324_100027191_pt1 | contig 10907 bp, 5 predicted proteins | sample Palsa_T0_1_FD_201949 | JGI IMG/M metagenome (GOLD analysis project Ga0302324, IMG submission 201949) | Peat permafrost microbial communities from Stordalen Mire near Abisko, Sweden - Palsa_T0_1 | ecosystem: Environmental > Terrestrial > Soil > Palsa > Peat permafrost | place: Sweden: Abisko...
CTGGCGGCAAAGACGGGCGAAAACGAAAAGTTCGCGGTGCCGCCCGCCCAAACGTTTTGCGCCGCAGTGCTTCCCAATGCGGTCGGCGGCGGGTTGAAGATCAATTGAAAGCCATTGACATCGATCTCGTTGGCCACGTTGCTGTTGCCGACCCCGGCCAGGGGATTGGCCGTGGCGGTGATGGTGATGTTACTGCTCGCGTCTGCAGTGACGTTTTCGAAAATGACAAAATTCTGGCCTTCGACGTAGGTTGCCGCCGGGGCGCCGATCCCGCTATTGAGAGTGGCGTCGATACCGCCATGTGCGCTGCCACTGTTGACGGAGAACAACGTGCCGGCGTTGTTGTTGAAGTTCGCCCCATAGAGAAAAAGCCCGTAAGTGTTGGTGCCTGCGGGGACATTCTGCAAAGTAAACACTTCAGCGGCGCCCGCGCCGCTGTTTTGGGCGGATTCCAGCAGGAGGAATGAAGGCGTGCCATTAGGAACGCCCTGGGCGCGACCGATCGGATCGCCACTGTCCTGGCCGTAACCACCCACCAGCAACGTGACCTGGGAGAATTGGCCGCCGGAGGTGGAGTTGCCAGAAGTAGTGGCACTTGCCGTATCATAATTATAAATGGAACTGCCGGTGGAGCTGATCCAACCAGCGGCGGCGTTGTAGCTGGGGCTGTAGGCGGCATAGGGGTTTCCCGGATTTCCATACTGTTGAGGCCAAACCGGGCCGCTGCTAGAATCCCCGCTATAATACGCGCCGCTGCCAAAAGCGTCGGTCGCACCGAAGCCATTCCAAATTTCGTTGCCAGGGTCCAAATAGGCCCCCTGGCCGGCGAAAAGTTCGTTGTAGGAATCACCGCAACATTCACCGATAAAACCTGTGAGCGATGCGTTGTTGTTGGAGTCGTGGAAATTGACCACTTGCGCCATGGCGCCGGAGGCCAGGAGCGCGGGGATGACGGCGGAACCGAGCAGGAGTTTTCGTTTCATAATTGTTTCGAACGAAATAAATCCTTGCACGTCGCGGTCGTGGCAGACAAGCAGAATCGATCAATCTTATAAAAATTCAACACGCCAATAAAAACGGCCCGCCTTGCGGCGGGCCGTGGGAATTCCAAACCTGGCGACCCGAAGGCCGCTCAGGGTATCACGAACGAAACTGCAAACGGAGAAGTTTGGCCAGAGGCCGAACCACCTTGAGCGACGTAGAAGGAGGTGTCGGCATCATCCGTAAAAGTCGCGGATGAGCCAATCTGCGCGGCAATGAAAGTGTAAGGACCCGTCAGAACGGAAGACTGTCGGATGCCGTAAATAGGCCCGGTGCCACCGGTGGCGGCGAGGGTCGTTTGGTTGCCGACCCGTGCGATCGATCCGAGTGTCGGCGCTGTGTCGCTGGTGTAGGTGACCGTCAGTGTCACGCTTTTGCCCGACAGGCCCAACGAGGAGATGTCGAAGGCAAATGTTCCCGCCGCCGCGGCCGCCGGGCTCACCGGGAACTGGGACAGCCAGGTCTTACCCTGCGGAATGGCGGCGGCATCACCCAACGGGTCCGACAAATAAAGATCCACAATCAGATTGGTGAAAGGAGCACCGACCGCCGTCGCGCAGGCGCCCATCAAGGTAGTGGCGGTCGAATTGGTGTCAATCACGGGGATGATGTTGGTGTAAGTCATGAAATTGGCATACCAGTTTTGGCCATCGGAAGGATCCGACCCGTCGCCCAGCGGAGGGGTGGTGCCGCTAACGCTGGTGGTGTTGATGAGCGAATTGCCGCGCATCGAAAACCAAGTCGTGTTGGTCGAGGAGTCGGACGAATAATCAAACAACAAGAGCGTTCCTCCACTTGGGTTTATAATCGTATTCGCCTCCAAGGCATCGCTCACGCCGTTGAAATCGCTGCCGAACCGCACGTTGGCGGTGGAGTCAAACTGATGAACGAGTAGGAAGTTGTTGGTGATCGCAAACGAGTCGCCGTTGATGTCCAACCCGAAAGTATTGCCGGCAATCACGATATTGGTTTGCGGCGGGGAATAGAAATCGATCGAACTGTTCTGTGTCAGGCCGACCTCCCCAAAGCCTAGATCATTCGCCCCGTCATTGGCGTAAGGACCGAAGATGTTGCCTTCATCGGCATCATTGACGCCATCCCCATCCGTGCCGATGAGAATGTCTTGAGCATGACCGAATTCAGTGAAGGCATCGCCCTGTTGGTTGCCACCGTTGAGGTCGGTCATGTCCGCGAGGGTGACGCCATCGGGGAGCACGCCCCAGAAATTGCCAGAGACCCGCAGGGGACCACCCTGAGAGTCCAACCCGTAACCGGTGACGAAGACGTTGAACTCCGCACGGGGATTGGGGGAATTGGAAGCCACGCCCACGGTGCCGGGCCCCGGGTAGAGAGTACCCGGGCCGTTATTGGCGCCGGTGCCGTAGGTGGCGATGCAGATGTAGGGAGTGGCTACCATCTGGCCGAGGCCGTAGAGGGGATCAATGCAATAAGCCACCGTATTGGTCGTCGGATCCACCCCAAACCAGCAGCCGCTGACATGAAAACCTTGGCAGCCTTGGCTGCTGACGTCCGGCGCATCCATAGCAAAGCAGATGCCCTTGGACACGGCTTCGTTGTTGAAGCTCGGATCGGCAGGGGCCTCGGTCGTCTGGGTGAAGGGACTGGCAATAAACGCAATGCCTCGGACCCAGGCATTGCTGGCCCGGAAGAACCCCAGCATGGCCGTTTCAGTATCGGCAAAACCGAAGTTGCTGTACTCGATTCCTGCGGCATTTTCGCAGGCCGTGAGCATGGACAAGGCGTTGCCGTTGGTCGAACTCAGACAGATATTGAGTTGGGCGCTGTTCGGCTGGTGCAGTGAATTGGTATTGGCCAACGAACCCGGCTGAGTGTAGCCGTCGATGGTGATGTCATTGTTGGTAACGAGCGGAAAGCCATCGAAGGGTGTTTGGATATAATGAACCCCTGGGCCGGGGATGTTGAAGGCAATGGTGTCGCCGTCGTGCAAGGAGCTGATGGCATCGGTCAAGCTACCGGGACCTGTGCCGAGAGAATTGGTTACCGTGTAGGTAACCGCCTGAACAGCCGAAGCCATGGCCAGGAAGCCGAGGAGACAGAATAAAGGCAGTTTTTTCATAGCGCGTATCTCTTCTGTTTGAGTGATGTTGCGTTGACTGCGCAAAACTTGCAGCCCCAAAAGAATATGTTCAAGCTTTTTCTGCTGCTTTTTTGGGCGAAACTCGGCCTGGCGCCACGGGCGGCGACAGAGCGGGGAAATGGCTCTGGTCATCATGCTCGGGCTACGGCCCGGCCAGCCTGTAAAACGCGGCGGTGGGGCCAAGTGTGAAGGTGATCTCGTTCTGGGAGTTGACGACCTGCGGGGTGATGTTCACGTTCGACCACGGTCCAATCACGGCCGGGCTTTGTTGCAGCACGAAGGAGGAGGAGACTGCTACCGGCCACGAAACGACCACACTCCCCGGCGCCCCGAGCGTGATGGAGAGCAACGGCGCCCCGGGCAGCGTGCCGAGAAGCTGAATTTCCGCGATTTGAACGCCGTTGGAAGCGATGGTGTTGTTGTTGACGTTGGTGAACGTCAACCGATAGGTGGTGTAAGCGTTGGCATTGGCAAAATCCAGTTCCTGCAGCACTTGATTGTTGATGTTGATGGCGCCGCCGGCGGCATTGCGCGCGGCGGGCAGTGTGAGCGGGCCGCTGGAAATGGTGGTGAATCTGGTGTCGTTGGTGGAGCCTTCCAGCAGGTAATCGGTCGGATCATCTTCCGGATGGCTGCTGGCCGTAAAGACCCGCATGGCCGTCACGTAGGAGGAGCCGGATTGGGGTGTGACGGTGAAGCCGACCGGGCCGCGAAAGGGCGCGGTGCTGCCGTTGGCGCCAAAATTCTCGTATTGGATAAGAGTACCGTCCTCGACTTTGTCAACTGTCATGTTGAAGGGCGGCGGGATCGAGTAGTAAGGCGAGTTGGTGTTGTCGCCGAAGTCACTTAGGGTGTCGCCGGGTTGCAGGATGTTGGGGGCGGCGGAGAGCAGAATGGTCAATGGCGCCGCCGGGCTGGTGTTGGTGGCGGTGGCGGTGGAGATGAGGCATTGGTACACGCCGACATTGGTCGAGGAAACGCTTCTGATGGTCAGGCTGGTGGTCGTGGCACCGGAAATGTTGCCGCTATCGGAGAGGTTATTGGTAACGCCGTTGGTGATGAATTGCCATTGAAAAGCAGGGCTGGCGGCAAACGCAGGCGAAAACGAAAAGTTGGCCGTGCCGCCCGCGTACACGTTCTGCGCGGCGGTGCTGCCGACGGCGGTTGGCGGCGGGTTAAAAATCAATTGGAAGCCATCGACATCGGTTTCGTTGGTCAGGTTGCCATTGCCAACGCCGTCCAGGGGATTGGGTGAGGCGGTGATGGTGATGTTCCCGTTGGTGTCAGGCGTGACATTCTCGAAAATGACAAAGTTTTGGCCTTCGACGAAGGACGGGGCCGGCGTGCCGTTCTGGCCATTGAGAGTTGCGGCGATCCCGTTATGGGCGGTGCCACTGTTGACCGAGAAGCGGGTGCCGCGGTTATTATCGGGGTTGGCCGCGTAGAGATAAAGCCCGTAGGTGTTGGTGGCCGGAACATTTTGCAAAGTAAACACTTCCGCCGGGTTGGCGCCGTTGTTGAGGGCGGCGCATCCGAACAGGAAAGCCGGACTGCCATTCGGGGCATCCGTGAATCCGGTCGTTCCGAGAACGTCGAACAAGTAGCCGCCCACTGACAACGTAATCGGGCTCCATTTCCCGCCGGAGGTGGCGTTGCCGGAGTTGATGGTGCTTCCCGAAGCCCAATCAAAAAGGGAGCTGCCGGTGGAGTTAACCCAGCCGCCATCGCCAAGGTAGGCGGCATAGGGATTGCCTGGATTGCCATACTGTTGCGGCCATGGAGGGCCGCTGCCGGGAGCTCCGCTGTAAAAATAGCCGACTTGACCGTAGGCATACCCCGGATTAAAACCGAAGCCGTTCCAAATATCATTGCCGGGGTCCGAATAGGCCCCCTGGCCGGCGAATAGTTCGTTATAGGGAGCTGCATCTATATCGATCGGGAAGCCGTTGTTGTCGTCATGGAAATTGACCACCTGCGCCATGGCGCCGGTCGCCAACAGCGCGGAGAGCACGGCTGAACTGAGCAGAATTTTTCTTTTCATATCTGGGACCGTTTTAACATGTAAAAAGACAAAGCGCCAGCCTGGAAAACCGCGCTGGCCGCATAGGCCACAACCCGATCACGAATTGGCCGCGCCGACTTTGAACCTTGAACTTTGAACTTTGAACTCTTACCATCGCTTCAGCATGCGTCTGGGAATCTTCGCCAAAACCTTTGTCCGGCCGAATCTGGCCGACATTTTATTATTCCATGCGACCCAAGTATGATGTCCTGGCCCTGGGGGCGGTGGCGGTCGATGACCTCTTTTACATCGACTCCTATCCCGGCCCCGACGAAAAAACGCCCATCCTGCGCCGGCAAAGGCACTGCGGCGGGATGTCGGCCATCGTGGCCATCGCGGCCAGCCGGCTGGGCTGCCGCTGCGCCTACGCGGGCGTGCTGGGCCGGGATGAGCTGTCGGAATTCGCCATCGACCAGATGCGCCGGGAGGGGGTGCAGCTCCGGCATCTGGGCTGCCGGGAGGGCGTGCGGCCGATTCACTCGATCATAATGATTGACTCAAAGACCGGCACGCGCAACATCTTCTACGACCTGCGCGGAGTGCTGGGCGCGGCCCGCGATTGGCCGCCCGCCGAAGTGATCCGCTCCGCGCGGGTGCTGTTTGTGGACTGGTACAGCGTGCCCGGCATGATTCGCGCCGCCCACCTGGCGCGCGCGGCGGGCCTGCCGGTGGTGGCCGATTTCGAGCAGGACGGCGTGCCCGGCTTTGCCACGTTGCTGGCGCTGGCGGATCACCTGATTATCTCGCAGGGCTTCGCCGCGAAGTTGACCGGCCTTTCCGATCCGCGGCGCGCCGTGGTGCGCCTTTGGACCGGGCAACAAAAACTGGCCGCCGTCACCTGCGGCGCGAAAGGATGTTATTACGTGACGTCCGATGAGCCCGCGGTGGCGCGCTATCAACCGGCCTTCGAGGTCAAGGCCGTCGATACCACCGGTTGCGGCGACGTTTTTCATGGCGCTTATGCGGCGGCGCTGGCGCGCGGCATGAGCGCGCCCGACCGCATCCGTTTTGCGGCGGCGGCGGCAGCGCTCAAAGCCGGCCGGGCGGGCGGCGCGCAACACGGCATTCCGAATTTGGCCCGGACACTGCGCTTGATGGGTTCGATCAAATCTCGAGCAAAATGCGCGCGGGATGCTCGATCATCTCCTTGATGCGCACCAGGAAGGTGACCGCTTCACGGCCATCGACCAGACGGTGATCGTAACTCAAGGCGGTGTACATCATGGGGCGGATAACGACGTTGCCAGCCAGGGCGATGGGGCGCGGCTGGATGGCGTGCATGCCCAGGATGCCGCTTTGCGGGGGATTGACGATCGGGGTCGAAAGGAGCGAGCCATAGACGCCGCCGTTGGTGATGGTGAAGGTGCCGCCTTGCAACTCGTCGGGCTTTAATTTGTTCTCCTTGGCGCGCGCGGCGAAATCGGCCACCGCCTTCTCGACCTCGGCGAAGCTGAATTGCTCGGCATTGCGCAGGACGGGCACGGCCAGGCCCTTGCCGGAACCGATGGCGATGCCGATGTCAAAATAATTATGATAGACAACGTCTTCGCCCAGGACGGAGGCGTTGAGTTGCGGAATGGCTTTGAGGGCCTCGATGGCGGCTTTGACGAAGAAGGACATGAAGCCGAGTTTGACGCCGTGTTTGGCCGTGAAGCTCTCCTGGTGCTCCTGGCGCAAGGCGATGACGGCGGAAAGATCGATCTCATTGAAGGTGGTCAGCACAGCCATGCTGTGTTGCGCCTCCACCAGCCGCCGCGCCACGGTGCGGCGCAACGGCGTCATGCGCACGACCTCCTCCTCGCGTCCCGGCGCCAGGGGCGTGCGGGGGGCGGGCGCCTTGACGAACTCCGTCATGAACTCCGGCTGCGGCGCCACGGGCGCGGGCGTCGGCGTAGGTGCCGGCGCGGCAACCGACGCGGGAGCGGGGACAGGCATGAGAGCAGGTGTGGATGCGGGCGCGGGCGCGGTTGCGGGCGCTGGCGTGGAGACCGCCGCGGGCGCCGGGGCGGGCGGCGCCTTTTCCGCTTTGCGCACCAGGCGGGTTTCGTCCTTGGATTTCTGCCCCGGCTCCAAAAAGGCGATGACTTCGCCGACCAGGGCCTTTTCGCCCTTGCGTTTGACGATGCGGCTCAAGGTGCCGGAGAGCGGGGCGGGCAACTCGACCGTCGCTTTCTCGGATTCGAGCGCGACGATGCTCTCGTCTTTGTTGACGGTGTCGCCTTCGGCCTTGAGCCACTGGCCGATTTCAATTTCGGTGACCGATTCACCGACGGAGGGAACTTTCAATTCAATGGCCATGGAGTTGTTGTCAATTAAAGGTTTGGTGGCGCCATCGCGGGTTAGACGTCGGCAAACGCTTGCGCGATGAGAAATTTCTGGTCGCGTTTGTGAATGCGGGCCGAGCCGGTGGCCGGGCTGGGGGAGGCGGGACGCCGAATGCCCGCCAAGGGAAATTTGCCGTAGAGCATCTCGCCAAACAGGACGCGCAGAAACCGCCAGGCGCCCATGTTTTCCGGCTCCTCCTGCACCCACACCGCCGGCGTGCCGGGCGCGTACGGCTCCAGAGCCGCTTGCAGAAGGCGGTGGGGAAAGGGGTAAAGCTGCTCCAGGCGCAGGATGGCCACGTCGTCGCGCTGGAGGCTTTCGCGCTGTTGCAGCAGTTCGTAATAAATTTTTCCCGCGCACAACAAAATGCGGCGGACTTTGCCCGGCGGCAGCGCGGCCTCGGGAAGGACTCTTTGAAAGGTGGCTTGGGCGCAGTCGGCCAGGGAGGAGACGGCGCGCTCATCGCGCAGGAGGCTTTTGGGCGTCATGACGACCAGTGGCTTGCGCCAGGGCCGGACAACCTGGCGGCGCAAACAATGAAAGTATTGGGCGGGCGTGCTCGGGCAGACGACCTGGATGTTGTCCTCCGCGCCCAGGTTCAGGAAGCGTTCCAGGCGGGCGCTGGAATGTTCCGGGCCTTGTCCCTCGAAACCGTGCGGCAAAAGCAAAACAATTCCGCTCAACCGGTTCCACTTGTCCTCCGCGCTGGCGATGAATTGATCGATGATGACTTGGGCGGCATTGACAAAGTCGCCGAACTGCGCCTCCCAGCAGATCAAACCGTCCGGGCAATCCAGGCTGTAACCGTAGTCAAAGCCGAGCACGCCCGCCTCCGAAAGCGGGCTGTTGATCATGTCCACCGGGCCCTGGGCGCCGCCCAGATGGCGCAAGGGCACGTAAGGCTCGCCGGTGTCGTAGTCGTAGAGAATGGCGTGACGCTGGCTGAAGGTGCCGCGCGCGCTGTCCTGGCCGCTCAAGCGCACGCGGAAGCCTTCCGCGCTCAGGCTGGCGAAGGCGAGCGCCTCGGCCGCCGCCCAGTCCAAAGGCTCCGCGCCGGTGGCCATCTGACGTCGTGATTCCAGGAACTTTTTGATCTTGGGATGCGGATGAAAAGTCTCGGGCAACTCGGTCTGCTTGAGCAGCAATTCGGTCAAACGCGCGGACTCGACGCCGGTGCGGGTTTCCTCGGCCTCCTTCTCCGGGCCGCCAGTGTAGAGGCCGCGCGACCAGATGCCTTGGGGTTTGTCCGTCGGCGGAAGAAAGGCTTCGTTTTGGGCCTGTGTCAACTCCCGCTCCAGGGCTTCGTGGCGGCGGCGGGCGATTTCGTCCGCTTCCTCGCGCGTCAATCCGCCCAAGGCGAGCAGATGGTCCAGGTAGCCCTCGCGGACGGATTTGCGGCGTTGGATGGCCTTGTACAAGACGGGCTGGGTAAAGGAGGGTTCGTCGCCCTCGTTGTGGCCCAGGCGGCGGTAGCCAAACATGTCAATGACAACATCGCGCTGAAATTTCTGGCGGAAGTCCATGGCCAGGCGCACGACCTGGGCCACCGCCTCCGGGTCCTCGCCGTTGACGTGGAAAATGGGGATTTGCAGCATGCGCGCCACGTCGGTGGGATAGGCGCTGGAGCGGCCTTCTTCGGGCGGGGTGGTAAAACCGATTTGATTATTGACAACAACGTGGACGGTGCCGCCCACGCCGTAGCCGGGCAATTGGCTCAAGTTCAAGGTCTCCTGGACGATGCCTTCGCCGGCGAAACTGGCGTCGCCATGAATGAGCAGCGCCAGGCACGGGCCGGCCTCGGTGTTGTCCCCGGCCGGGCCCAAGCCGGCGCGAAAGCGGTCCTGTTTGACGCGCACGCGGCCCAGCACGACGGGATTGACAAACTCCAGGTGACTGGGATTGAAGCAGAGGGAAAGATGTATGGGACGGCCCGTGGCCGTCGTCCAGTCGTTGCTGTAACCAAGATGATATTTGACGTCGCCGTGGCCGCGGAAGAATTTGAGATCGTCGGCGAACTCGCGGAAAATCTGGCGCGGACTTTTGCCCAGGATGTTGGCCAGGACATTCAAGCGGCCGCGATGGGCCATGCCCAGCACGATCTCCTTGACCCCCTGCTCGGCCGCTTTCTCGATGGCCAGATCGAGCAGCGGGATCAAGCTCTCGCAGCCCTCGAGGGAAAAACTTTTCGCGCCGACGAATTTCTTGCGGATAAACTCCTCGAAGGCGACGGCGTCGGTCAGGCGGGTGAAGATGCGGATTTGTTCCTCGCGCGTCAATTCCAGGCGGTTGCGGGTGCTTTCCATGCGTTCCTGCAACCAGCGGCGCATGCCGAAATGGTCGATGTGCATGTACTGCACGCCGATGGAGCGGCAGTAAGTGTCGCGCAATTGCTGCAGGATTTGGCGGATGGTGAAGGTGCGATTGGATTGGAGGGTCTCGCAATGGACGGGCCGGTCCATGTCGCCCTCGGCGAAGCCGAAGAAGTCCAGTTCCAATTCGTGCGGCACGGGCCGGGGCAGGCCGAGGGGATCAACGGCGGCGATGTTATGGCCGCGCACGCGGTAATGGCGGACCAGGCGATAGACGCGGTGCTGCAGGGCGGCGATCTTGGCCTCATCGAAACCTTCGCTGGCCGGGGCCGGGCCGGGCCGGGCGCGAAAAAGGCTGGGTGGGCGGAAGGAAGGTCCTAGAGCGGCCGGGGCCGGCGGTTCGCCGTTCTTGAGATTTTCAAAGTATTGACGCCATTCGGGTGAAAGGGAGGCCGGGTCTCGCGCAAACTCGGCGTAGAGTTGCTCGAGAAACGGCAGATTCGAGGCGCTGGGAACATTGGTCAATTCTTTCATTCTCGTACCACGACAACTTAACCGTCCGGCGCGGTCTTGCAAGGCGGCAGTTCTGGTTCGTAAGATCGGGAAGGGAGCGGCTGCCTCGGAAACGGGAGGCGCCATCAATCGACAAACTCCAACTCCTGCCGGTGCGGCAGCAGACCCGCTTCATAGGCCCGCCCCAGAAAGCGCCGGATGGCCTCGCGGCCTTTTTCGCCGTAATCCAGCGTCCAATGATTGACATACATGCCGACGAACTGATCGGCCAGATCGCGTCCCATGTCGCGGGCGTATTGCAAGGCGTGCGCCACGGCTTCGGGCCGGTGATCGAGGCTGAATTGGATGCTGGCGGCGAGAATGCGCGCGATGGCCGAGCGCACGTGGGGCGCAATACGCTTGTGAATGACGTTGCCGCCCAGGGGCAAAGGCAGGCCGTCGTTTTCGCTCTTCCACCACGCGCCCAAATCCTGGCACAGCACCAGGCCTTCCTTCTGATAGGTCAATTGGCCTTCGTGAATGACCAGTCCGGCCTCCG
>Ga0302324_100027192_pt1 | contig 10907 bp, 10 predicted proteins | sample Palsa_T0_1_FD_201949 | JGI IMG/M metagenome (GOLD analysis project Ga0302324, IMG submission 201949) | Peat permafrost microbial communities from Stordalen Mire near Abisko, Sweden - Palsa_T0_1 | ecosystem: Environmental > Terrestrial > Soil > Palsa > Peat permafrost | place: Sweden: Abisko...
AAGGGCGGCATCGTGGTTTGCGGCGGCATTCACATGAGCGACATTCCCGCTTTCCCGTACGAGATCCTCTGGGAGGAAAGGACCCTCTGTTCCGTGGCGAATCTGACCCGCCAGGATGGCGAGGAATTTCTTTCCCTGGCTTCACGCCTGCCTGTGCGAACGACGGTCCAGACTTTTCCGCTGGAGATGGCCAACGAGGCCTTGGAACGGCTTCGGTCCGGCCGGCTGAAGGGAAGCGCGGTCCTCCAGCTACAAGTAAATTCTTGAAAGTAGGCCACGCTCGCCTTCAATGGGATTTCCCATGCCTTGGTTTAATCTGCAGGCCGAATCCATTCCCCGCGTCGAGATTGAAAAAGCGTGCCTGCGTCTCCTGGATGAGGCCCGTTCCCGAATCACCAAGGATTTCCGCCGCGTTTTGCTTCTGCCGCCCGACTTGACCCGCGCTCACAGCGGGGCCGGGTGGATCACGGAAACCATTTACAATCTGCTGCCCAAGTCGTGCGACATCCACGTGATTCCGACGCTGGGGCAGCACGTGCCTCACACCGAAGCGGAAAACAAATGGATGTTCGGCTCGATTCCCCACGAGCGGATTCACGCCCACGACTGGCGTGACGGCGTGGTGCGGGTGGGGACGATTCCCGCCGCGCTGGTGAAGGAAACGACTGGCGGCAACGCCGACTGGGAAATTCCCGTCGACCTGAACACTTCCCTGATGGAGGAGCCGTGGGATCTGATCATTAACATCGGCCATGTTGTGCCGCACGAGGTACTCGGCTTTGCCAACCACAATAAGAATTATTTCATTGGCCTGGGCGGCAAGGAGACGATCTGCGCCTCGCACATGGCCGCGGGCGTTTACGGCATCGAGAATAACCTGGGGAACCTCATCACGCCGCTGCGGGCCTGCTACAATTGGGCCGAGGACAAATTTTTGGATCGGCTTCCCGACGTTTATTTTCAAGTGGTCATGAAGCGCGATCCGCAAAACAAGCTCGTCCATACCGGGGTCTTTGTCGGCGACGACCTGGAGACGTATCTTCAGGCGGCCCGGCTCAGCCGCGAGGTGAATATCACGACCTTCGAGAAGCCGATCAAAAAAATCGTGGCCCACATGCAGGGCGACGAATTCCGCAGCACCTGGGTGGCCAACAAGGCGGTTTACCGGACGCGCATGGCCATGGCCGACGGAGGCGAACTGCTCATCATCGCGCCCGGCCTGGAGCGGTTCGGCGAGCAGCCCGATGTCGACGCGCTGATTCGCAAATATGGTTATGCGCCCACCACGGAGGTTCTCGATCTCTACAAGAAGAACGCCGATCTTCAGGACCTCGCCCATGGCGCGGCCCACCTGATTCATGGCACGTCGGAGGGACGATTCACCATCCGCTACGCACCGGGTCATCTCAGCCGGGCCGACATCGAGCAGGTGAAGTTCGCTTACGCCGATTATAACGAGACCTTGAAGCGCTACCCGATCGACCAGCTCAAGGAAGGCTGGAACACCATGCCCGACGGCGAAGAGATTTTTTATATCAGCACCCCTTCCGCCGGGCTTTGGTCCACGAAACAACGGTTGGAGCGCGCATCGTCGTCCTGAGGATTTCCATGAAAAATAATTTAAAGGAAAAGCAGGACCGGCTGGATGAACGGTTGCGCGGCCTGACCGGCCTTCTCGTCGCTTATTCCGGCGGGATCGATTCCGCTTACCTGGCGTGGAGGGCGCATGAGATTTTGGGAGAAGCCATGCGCGCTGTGATCGCCGATTCTCCCTCGCTGGCGCGCCGCCATCTGGACGAAGCAATCGGTTTTGCCCGGCGGCACGCCATCCCACTGGAAATCATTCCGACTTCCGAACTGGCCAATCCCGATTATGCCCGGAACGATTCCCAGAGATGTTTTCACTGCAAAAACGAATTATTCACTGTGATGAAGGCGGCGCAGGAACGACTGGGGCATCGTCACCTGGCTTACGGCATGAACAGCGATGACCGGGGCGATTTTCGACCCGGACAAAAAGCGGCCGACCTCCACGGCGTGCTGGCTCCGCTAGTGGAAGCGGGATTGACCAAGGACGATATTCGCGCGCTGGCTCGAAGCGCCGGGCTGGAGGTCTGGGACAAGCCGGCGGCTCCTTGCCTCTCTTCCCGGGTTGCCTATGGCCACGAGGTCACGACCAAAGTCCTGAGCCGCGTCGAGGAGGCGGAGGATTTTCTTTGGAAGCTGGGGCTGCGTCAATTCCGGGTGCGTTATCATGGCGAAATCGCGCGCATCGAAATCGCCCGTGATGAAATGGCCGCTATCCTTTCCGTCGCGATGCTCGACGCCATTTCAACCCGGCTGAAATCGATCGGCTTCCGGCATGTGGCGCTTGAATGCGGCGGCTTTCAGTCTGGGTCGATGAATCTCGGCTTGCCGCCGACGGCTTTGAAATCATGATTCCATCATGAGTGACTTATTCGATTTATCATCCGAGGTTGCCGTGGTCATCGGGGGTACCGGCGTGCTCGGCGGAGCGTTGGCGGAAGGCTTGGCTGCTGCCGGAGCCAAAGTCGCCATTCTGGGACGAAACGCGGAACGGGGCGCAGCCCGCGCCAAAGCAATTCGACAGGCGGGAGGGAAGGCCGAATTCTTCGAAGCCGATGCCGTCGACGCCGAGAGTCTGCTCCGCGCGCACCAGGCCATCGAGGTAGCCTTCGGTCCGACGACGGTCCTTGTTAATGCCGCCGGAGGCAATGATCCCAAGGTCACCGTAACGCCCGATCATCCTTTCAGCGCGATTACGGTGGAGGATTGGAGAGCCAATTTCGAATTGAACCTCGTGGGCGGCGCACTCCTTCCCTGCCAGGAATTCGGCCCGGCCATGACGGAGCGGATGGGCGGGTCCATTATTAATATCGCCAGCGTCTCCGCGCACCTGCCCCTTTCCCGCGTCGTTTCCTATTCGGCGGCCAAGGCGGCGGTGCTCAACCTGACACAATTTCTCTCCCGCGAATGGGCGCCGCAGGGCGTGCGGGTCAATTCCATCACGCCCGGATTTTTCCCCGCCGAGCAGAATCGACGCCTTCTTTTTAACGAGGACGGTTCGCCGACGCCGCGCGCGCAATCGATTTTAAGCCACACGCCGATGGCCCGTTTTGGCAAAAGTGAGGAATTGATCGGTGCGGTGGTCTTCCTGGCCAGCAGCCGGGCGAGCGGTTTTGTCACCGGCATCGATCTCCGCGTCGACGGCGGCTTTCTCTCGCAGACGATCTAGAATGAAAGCCTCAGTCATTCTGGCTTTGGATATCGGCACCTCGTCGACCCGCTCGGCGATTTACGATGCGAAGGGCAATCGCGTGATGGCAACCACGGCCCAATTTGATTATCCGCTTCTTACCGGTCCCGACGGTCGGGCCGAACTTCGCCTAGCCGATCTTGATCGCGCCGTGGTCCGGGCTTTGGAAAAAACGCTCGAGGCTTGGCGTAAACTCAAATCACCTTGGCCCATCGCGGGCATCGGAGTTTCCTGTTTCTGGCACAGTTTGTTGGGTTTGGATGCGCAGGGCCGGCCCATCACGCCCGTCTACACCTGGGCTGATTCTCGTTGCCGGAAAGAGGCGCAACTCTTGCGCGAAAATCCAGGCGAAGAAATTCTTCATGCCCGAACGGGCTGCATGGTGCGCACATCGTTTTGGCCTGCAAAACTGGTGTGGCTGCGCAAAACCAAGCCTGGTCTCTTCCGCAAAGTGTCGCGTTGGGTCTCGCCTGCCGAATGGATTCAGCAACGATGGTGCGGTCCGGTGACGGTTTCTCTTTCCATGGCCAGCGGGACCGGTCTCCTTGACGGCCGGACATTGCGCTGGCACCGCCCTTTGTTGCGCCGTTGCGGCATCAAGGAAGACCAGCTCAATCCAATTTCCAATGCCTCAACGGTGATTTCAAAAAGCCGCGCTCTGCTTTTTCCCGAGTTGGCGAAGGTACCCTGGTATCCGGCGATTGGAGACGGCGTGGCCAGCAATCTCGGGTCGGGCGCCACGTCTCCGGGCATCGCGGCCATCAACGTCGGCACGAGCGCAGCCTTGCGCGTGGTGGTAAAGACCGAACCCGCCGCGCAGGAACCGCTCGCGCCGTTCGGCCTCTTCGCTTATCGCGTTGACGCCCGCCGGCGATTGGTGGGCGGCGCGATCAGTAATGCGGGCAATCTCCGCGCCTGGGCGATCCGGGAGCTGAAGCTGCCCGCCGATCCGGCGGTGATGGAGAAGCTTCTGAGTGCGCGCTCAAGTCCGGTGGCGAATCTGACGCTGCTTCCTTTCTGGATCGCGGAACGGGCACCGACGTGGCCGGAGGAACTTCCTTCGGCCGTGATTGGAATCACCCAGGCGACCCGCGCCATCGACTTGCTTCAAGCGCTTCAGGAAGCGACCTATCACCGGCTGGCGCAGATTGCCGAAGTGGTTGAAAAAGCCGCCCGACGAAAACTCGCCTTCATCGTTTCGGGAGGAATCCAGAACTCGCCCAGCGCCTTGCGGCGTTTGGCGAACGTGCTGGGCCGGCCGGTCTACGCCTCCACGGAACCGGAAGCCTCGCTGCGCGGGGCGGCCTGTTTTGCCATGGAAAAGCTTGGTCTCAAACCATCCGCGCCCCGACTTGGACCGGCGATCCGTCCCCGGCCGGAGACCGCACGCGCCTACGCGAAAGCGCGGCAACAACAGACCCGGCTGGAAGCGCTGCTTCGAGATTCAAAACTCGTTTCCCTATACGATTCGGATGGCGTTTAGCCATCTTCGTTCGGACGGTCCGCTTGCATCCCGGACAATTGTTTCCTTTAATGGAGAAGTGGATTTCAAAGTTCTTAGGCGGCTCCTTCTTTTTGCGATTGTCCTCGCGCAGGTGGGCTGCGCGACAACCAACGAGGGTGCCGATGACGCCACGCCCGCTCTGGAGCCGAGTCAATCCCATGAGGATGATTCTCATGGCTGGGGCGCTAACCTGGCTCACTAGCCCGGTAGGATGAGGCTCAAGGGTTTTGCAGCGAAGCTGTGCTTTTTTCCCAGGGCGTCTTCAAGGCGGTGACGAGCTCGTCCGGAGTGGAGAGGCTGATGCCGAGGTGCCGCACCAAGCCGTCTTTCAGGCCGTAGACCCAGCCGTGGATGGCGAGGTCCTGGCCTCTTTCCCAGGCATTTTGAACCACGGTCGTCTGCGCGGCATTGATCACCTGCGCGATGACATTGAGTTCGCAAAGGCGGTCCACACGGGCCGATTCATCGCGATAACAGGCGAGGTGGTCGGTGTATTTCATGGTGACGTCCTGCACGTGTCGCAGCCAATTATCGATGAGGCCCAATTTTTTTGTATCGAGGGCCGCGCGAACGCCGCCGCAGCCATAGTGGCCGACGACGATGATATGTTTGACGCGGAGAACATCGACGGCGTACTGCATGACCGAAAGGCAATTCAGGTCACTGTGCACAACAATATTGGCGACATTGCGGTGAACGAAGATCTCGCCGGGGAGCAGGCCGCAGATTTCGTTGGCGGGAACGCGGCTGTCGGAACAGCCGATCCAGAGATAATCGGGCGCCTGTTGTCGGGACAGGGTTTGGAAGAATTCAGGATCGTTCCGGCGGATTTTTTCCGACCATTCCCGGTTTTTTTTGAAGAGCGGATCGAGCGGATGCATGGTTGAATGGAGAAGCGGGTGGCGTACCTGTCGGGGGGCGCTGGCGATGAATCCCCACTCGGTTTATATCCAACTTCAAGGGAAGTCGTCACGACTTGATTTAAGCAGCCCCGTTGAGGACGTCTTCCCCGACTGCTTTTACGAGGCCAAGTGCAACACCTTGAGACCGTCGAGTGCTTTTCTCACCGACCGGAGGATGTCGTGAACGTTGTAGGGCTTGGAAAGAAAAGCTTGGGGTTCCAGCGCATTGATCCGGTCCTTGAATTCCTTCGTGGGATAACCGCTGGCCAGGACGAGCGGGAGGTTCGGCTGAAGCTTTCTCAGTTTCTCGCACAAAGTGATGCCGTCAACCTTGGGCAATCCGATATCCGAAAAAACCAACCGGATTTCATTTTGATGTTCCTTGAATACCGTCAAGGCCTCCTCGTAATCGGCGGCGCACAGGACACGATAGCCGTGACTTTGCAGCATGGATTTGAGGAAGCAACTGACGTCCGCCTCGTCATCCACCACCAGAATCGTTTCCGAACCGCTCAGGGCGGGATCGGAAGTATGGGCCACCGTCGGCGGATTCGCGGCATTTTGCCTGGGCACGGGGAAGAAAAGGGAAATCGCCGTGCCCTTGCCCATCTCGGATTTGACATTGACGTAGCCGTGATGGGCCTGCATGAGGCCATAAACCACCGGCAGGCCCAGTCCGGTCCCGCGACCGCGTTCCTTGGTCGTGAAAAAGGGTTCGAAGACATGCTCCCGCGCGTCGGAGTCGATGCCCTTCCCGGTATCGGTGACGGTGAGGCAAACGTAATTTTCGCTGGCCAGTTCAGGCAGCAAATCCGGTAAATCCGCCGCGCATACGAGCTTGGTGGAAAGGATAATGTGGCCGCCGGTTGACATGGCGTCGATGGAATTGGTGAGCAGATTCACGAGGATGCGGTCCAATTGGCAGGCATCTACGAGAACATTGGGCAAGCCCTCGGCCGATTCAAACGTCAAATCATCCTGGGGAGGCAGCTTTTCCTTGAGCGCATTCAAGTGCGCCTGGATATAACGGTTAAGGTCGGTCGGGGCCACATGGCCGTCGCTCTTGCGCGCAAAAGCCAGCAGCTGTTGCACGATCTCGGAACCGCGCCGGGCCGCATCGGAAATCGTGCCGCTGATCTCTAAGACGCGCTTCGGATTCTCATGCTCCATCGTGAGCAGGGAGGCATGGCCGAGGATGATGGTCAGAATATTGTTGAAGTCGTGGGCGATGCCATTGGACAGCGTGCTGATCGCTTCCAGGCGTCCCGCTTCGCGCAACCGCTGTTGCAAGTGACGGCACATCGTCCGCTCTTCCGCTTCGGCCAGCGCGCGCCGCACGGCAGGGATCAGCCGGGAGAGCCGATCCTTCAGGACGTAATCCGTTGCCCCGTTGCGAAGCGATTCGATGGCGGTTTCCTCGCCGATGGTGCCCGAGACAAAAACAAAGGGAATTTCAGGCTTTAATGCATGGGCAATTTCCAGCGCGCGCAGTCCGCTAAAGTCGGGCAGCTTGCAGTCCGCCAGGATAAGATCGTAAGAGTTTTTTTCCAGCGCGTCGAAAACTTGGGCACGGGTCTCGATCCGTGTCACCTCGCACTGCAGACCGTTATTAATTAATAATCGCTTGATTAGCTCAGAATCCTCCGTTGAATCCTCTATATGGAGAATATTCAATACGGGCTTCATGACTGCGCTCTGGAAGGGGCAAAGACTTAGTTGCTTCGTCTTAGCCTGATTACTCTAGTATTCCTGCGTTCTGTGTGAACGCAAATGGAATTCTTATTTTTTTATATCTAAGTTACTTAAAAGCAGGCAATTATCTCATAGCAACGACCGCCTTAAAAGATGCTTCGGTTCATTTTTAAATAATTAAGTCCCAACCCGTCTCGACAGGAGCAAATTCGCGTGATTTTCTCTTCCTTGGGCACCTTCTTCCCGAGCCGGATAAGCCCGACATCCAATGAAATCCAAAGCCGAATCACGCCGCGGCGGCGCATCTCCACGGGACAAAACGAAGTCTTCACCAAAGGCAAAGCCTGTGGTTCCGCGCGGAAGAACCTCCAGCGACGCCACCCCTTCCCTCCATCTTCCCCCCAGCGTGCTGTTGGGCGCCCACACCTCAACCAGCGGCGGAGTTTCTCAGGCAATCGGACGCGCCCAGGCGTGCGGATTTACGGCGGCGCAGATTTTCGTAAAAAACAACAAGCAGTGGTTTGCCCCGCCGTTGACTGAAGAAGAGATCACACAATTTCGCGCCAAGCGGAAGGCATCCGGGATTTATTTCTTCGCGCATAATTCTTACTTGGTCAACCTCGGCAGCCAGGACCCGGAACTCTTCTCCACTTCGGTCCGGGCGATGACCGCCGAGCTCGAGAGGGCGGAGGCGCTCGGCCTGCCGTTTATCGTCATGCATCCGGGCAGCCACGGCGGGGCGGGCGAGGAGGAGGGGTTGCGCAGGATCGCGCAGGGCCTCGATGAAATCGTGCGTGGCACTCCGGGTTTCCGTTGCCGGATGGCGCTGGAGATTACAGCGGGACAGGGGAAGGCATTGGGTTACAAGCTTGAACATTTAGCGTGGTTTATCGAGCATGTCAGAGATGAAAAGAGATTTGGAATCTGTCTTGATACCGCACACTTATACGCCGCGGGTTACAACGTTCGGACCTCAGAAGGCTATCAAGCGACCATGGCGCAGGTGGAAAAATTATTTGGAGCGCGGCGCGTGCTCGGCCTCCATTTGAACGACTCCAAGGTGCCGCTGGGGAAACGGGTCGACCGGCACGCCCATCTAGGCGAGGGAGAAATCGGACTTGATTGCTTCAAGTGGATCGTCCAGGACCCGCGCTGGGCCGCGACGCCGAAGGTGCTGGAGACGCCCAAAAGCGAGGACATGCACGAGGATGTCGAGAATCTGACAAAGCTGGCACCTTTTTTGCAACCTTAGCTTAGTTGCGGCGGATTACAGTCCGCGGTAAGCTGTGCTCATGCAAAATCCAAAAATCATCGCTTATCTGAAACCGCATTGCGGCTGGAGCCAGGGTGTCCGGGCCGTGCTGGGCAAATACAATCTTCCTTTTGAGGACCGGGACATCTGGAACGATCCGCGTCAGCGCCTGGAAATGATCCAGAAAAGCGGCCAGGAACTGTCTCCGTGCGTAGAAGTTAACGGTAAGATGTTGGCAGACATCAGCGGCGAGGAACTGGAAGCGTGGCTCATAAAAAATGAGATCACGGCCAAGGATCACGCGCCGGTGGATGTACCAATCAATGCGCCATGCGCCGACCATGGTGAGGTGATTTCAACCCCTATTACGTTGAAAAGATAAGCTTAAACTATGACGGCATCCCAGCAACAAGCACTTGTTTCACTTCTTCAGGACGGGGATGCCGCCACGGTCGGACTGGTCAAGGGTCAGCTGATCGAGGGAGGCGATGCGCGTTTGGCGGAATACGCCGAGATGCTCCGGCACGCGCAAGGGCCGGCCAAGGAAAGCCTGCGGGAAGTCATCCAGGAGATCGAAGCCTCGCGCACGCTGGGCGATGTTTCCCGGGGGCTGGCCAAGCTTAAGACCTGGAGCCAGGTGGAGGAGCTTTGCTGGGATTTCACCCGAACGGTTCATCCCGGCTTCGAGGGCGGCCCCTACGCGCGCCAGCTGGATCAATGGGCGGAGGGCGCGGGCCGGTTGATTACGCCCGAAGCGACCGCGCTGGAGAAAGTGCGTTGCCTGGCGCGTTATCTCGGCCAGGACCAGGGGCTCGGCGGGAGCGGCGAGGATTACTATCATCCGCGCAACGGCTATCTGCCCTGGGCCATGGAATTTCGCTGCGGGTTGCCGATCACCCTGACGTTGATTTACATGCTGGTGGGAATGCGCCTGGACATCCCCATCGAAGGCATCGCGGCGCCGGGACATTTTCTCGCCCGGCTTGACGGCATTATTTTCGATCCGTTTCGCAAGGGCCGCGTCCTCTCGGACGGCGAATGGGAAATGATCGCGTCGGAAGTTCCGCTCAAGCAGCGGCCTTTGCTGACGAAGCCTTGTACTCCCGTGCAGACCATGCACCGGCTCCTGATCAATTTGCGCAACTGTTACGTGAAGCGCAACGATGCGGCGAGCCGCCGCATGGTCGATCACTACCTCGCCGTCTTGCAGAGGTAGGCTGAGAGTTTCAGCCGGTGGCCGCGGGGTCACCGGCTACGACTTATCGGTTGCGGGCACGAGCCCCTTCACGTTTCAACGAATTAAAACGAGCCGCTGATTCCGGCTTCCGCGTAGGGCGCGCCATCACCAAGGGAATTGTGAAAACTCGTGCTGTGGGTGTCATAGCCAATGCGATCGGCGTGGATATCGAAATCGCGATAAGGCATATAACCGCCGGAAATGTCGAGGCTGAGGTTGGGCGTAAATTTCCAGGTCAATCCGGCTCCCACCCGCAGTTCGGTGAAATCGCAGATATTATCGTTCAGCTGGCTGTTGTTCGTGCCGGGACCGTGCCCGTGATTCGTGCCGAAGTTGTCATTGAGGTGATAGGTGCCGCCGAGGATTTCGGCGCCCGTGTAGAGCGTCAGGGCGTTGTTGACCTCGTATTGGAGCTGCGGCTTGGGGGGAATGGCCGAGAGCACCCAGTTGTCGGCGAACTGCCAGCGGATACCGGGCAGTCCGATCACCGGGTAATTGGACTTCAGATCGATTTGAACCCCGAGGATAATCTGGAAATCCTTGCTCCAGAGATACGTGCCGCCGATCTGCACGGGCATGTCAAAGTCGTTTCCATTCACGTTGACGAAATCGCTGTAGATGCCGGGGTGAAGCTCGGCGCGCATGATGATCTTGTCGCCGATGGCGATATCGGCGCCGATGATGGCGTTAACCGATTGCAGCGTGTTGGGCAGGGGCGCGTTCGAGAAGAGGCTGAAGGAATTGCGTTCCGTGTCCACACCGAACCGCAAAAGGAACCCATCCTGGATTTGCGGGGAAACGACGTAATCGAAATGGGAGTTAATGTTGCTCACGCCGCCGAGCGAGGCATTCCCCTGTTTCGTGGTCGACGAGCCCGTGTAGCTGCCTTCCATGGTGAATTCCTGGGAGACTGGAATATTGGTTTCCTGCGGGGGGGCAACCGTCGGGGTCAGATCATCCTTGCCATCGGCCCGCAGGCTCGATGCCGTCAGCGCACACCACGCCGACGCCAGTAGGATCGAGCCAAGTTTTGATTTCATGGG
>Ga0302324_100027195_pt1 | contig 10906 bp, 13 predicted proteins | sample Palsa_T0_1_FD_201949 | JGI IMG/M metagenome (GOLD analysis project Ga0302324, IMG submission 201949) | Peat permafrost microbial communities from Stordalen Mire near Abisko, Sweden - Palsa_T0_1 | ecosystem: Environmental > Terrestrial > Soil > Palsa > Peat permafrost | place: Sweden: Abisko...
CGGATTGCTGTCAGGCATCGGATGATTTCCTTCCCGCTGACCGAGCGTCATAACCCGGCGTCGTTGGGGACATAAATAACACCATCCCTGATGTCCGTCTTCACGACATCCAGATAATCTCCTTTGCAGGGGCCCAGGAGACACTCGCCCGTGATGGGGGCGAAGGCGGCGCCGTGAGTGGCGCAGATGATGTATTTGCCATCCCGGCTCATGAACTTGTCCGGCAGCCAATCCAGCGGCGTGCCGATGTGCGGGCACGAATTGACGTAGACCCGGATCGTATCGCCGGAGCGATAGGCCACCAGGCCACTGAAGCCGCCGGGCGCCGGAGGAAATCCCTTGGTGCCGCCGTCATCGATTTCCTCGACGCGGCACAGTGCACGCGCTTCGGCTGGTATCAGCGTTTCCATCCACCCATCCTGCAAAGTAGTTTCCAATGTTCGGGACTTAGTTCCATGACCGAGAGCCGCGACTGGCGAATCAACGGGATACCGGCCAAAGCGGGATCGGCCTTGATCGTGGTCAATGACACGGGCTTCGGAACGGGCCCTACTGCCTTCATATCGACGGACACCCAGTCGCCTTTCTCGGCGGTGGGATCGGGATATGCCTCTCGCACGACCGTCACGACGCCCACGATCTCCTTGCCGGTATTGGAGTGGTAGAAGAATGCGAGGTCGCCTTTCTTCATGGCTTTGAGGTTGAGTTTGGCGGTGTGATTGCGGACACCGGTCCAAGGCTCGACGCCGTTCGCCACCTGCTGATCCCAGGAGAATGCCTCCGGCTCCGATTTCACCAGCCAGTACCGCATTGGCGTGCGCCCCTTCGGTGGCCCCGTTGGGGCCTGCCCCGGGAGCATTGTAGGCAATCGCGCCCATGCTTCAATCGGTTATCCTTCAATCGCGGGCGAGGATCGACTACATGGGGGGCATGACCCCGTCGGCCCAGATCGCCGCACCTCCGGTTCGACCCCTTCTCGCGGGGCTCAGTGGCTGCGCAAGCGTCGGTTTGCGGCGCGAGTTCGCGGTATGAGCGTTCGTCCGGTCGACGCGGCTCAAACGAGTAATGCGATCCCGGCTGGCGGATGGTCGCTGCACCGGTTCGCCAATCCGGGCAGATTCTTGCGGTTGTCCGGGAAGGTGCTGCCGTGGCTTACCATTCCGGCGATTTTGCTGACTGTCACCGGGCTGGGGTGGGGGCTGTTCTTCGCGCCGGCCGACTGGCAGCAGGGCGACGCGGTGCGGATCATGTACGTGCATGTGCCATCGGCATGGCTGGCCTCGGCTGGATATTTCGGTCTCGCGGTCTGCTCGCTGTTGTCCCTGGTATGGCGGCATCCCTTGGCGGACCTGGCAGCGGTCGAGATCGGCCCGGTCGGCGCCGGCTTCACCGCGCTGTGCCTGGCGAGCGGCAGCCTCTGGGGCAAGCCGATGTGGGGCGCGTGGTGGGTCTGGGACGCGAGGCTGACGTCCGTTCTCGTGCTGCTGTTTCTGTATCTGGGCCACATCGTGCTGGTGCGTGCCTTCGACGATCCGGTGCGGGGCTATCGCGCGGGTTCGATCCTCGCGCTGGTTGGAGTGGTCAACCTGCCGATCATCAAGTTCAGCGTGGATTGGTGGAATACGTTGCACCAACCGGCCTCGATCACCTTCATGGGGTCGTCGACGATGGACGCCAGCATGCTGTGGCCGCTGTTCATCTCGGCGATCGGGTTCACATTGGCCTTCGCCGCGATCGTGGTCGCCCGGCTGCGAGCGGCGGTGATGGAGCGCCGGATCCGCGGCCTGCAGATGGTACGGGCGGGCTCGCGATGACGCATCTTCCCTTTGTCGCCGCGTCCTACTCGCTCGCGGTTTTGGTGCTGGGTGGATTTGGCATCGGTGCCTGGCTGCGCATGGGGGCGGCACAACGCCGGCTGGCAGCGATCGACCCGCGCCGGGACAGAGGCGAGCCGCGATGACCCGCAAGCGCCGCCGGCTTTGGATCGTTCTCGCTTGCGGGCTTGGTCTGGGCTCGGCCACCGCACTGGTGCTGGTCGCGTTCAACGACAACCTCGTCTTCTTCGTCTCCCCATCCGACCTGGCTAAAACCGGCGCGAGCGGGCGTCCCGTCCGGTTGGGCGGCCTGGTGGAGCGCGACAGTGTGACCCACGCCAGCGCCAGTTCAACCGCAACGACGTTTCGTGTCACCGATGGCACGAAGAGCGTGACAGTCACCTATAACGGGATCCTGCCGGACCTGTTTCGGGAGGGGCAGGGCGTGGTCACCCTCGGCACGCTGCGGCCGGATGGGGTATTCGTTGCCTCCGAGGTGCTGGCGAAGCACGACGAAACTTACATGCCGAAGGAAGTCGCCGACGCTTTGAAGAAATCGGGACATTGGAACCCGGCCGCCGGACCGCCGCCTCCGGCCTCAACCTGGAACGCGGCGGCGGACAAGGGCGTTGGAGGATGATGGGATGGCGAAGAACGCCGTGAACGATAAGGCCGAGCCGGAGGAAGCGAAGCCGGTCCCACCGGCTGTTCAGAAGAAGCTGCCGAAGGAGATCGGCGGCGTGGAGGGGCCCGAGCCGACACGCTACGGCGATTGGGAGCATAAGGGCCGCTGCACCGACTTCTGACGGGTGGTACTGGGCTCTGATTTGGTTTTCGCAGCGGGCCCGATCCCACGACATTCGCGTGTTGTCGCGAAAAGCAAGGCTTTCAACACGGAGAACAACGGAGTTCGCACGGAGGACCACGGAGAAAGTAATTTGGCGCTTCGCGCGGTGCTGGAACACACACCGCCCGAAGCGCCCAAAATTCTTACTTCTCCGTGCGATTCCGTGGTCCTCAGTGGTCTCCGTGGTAAATTTCTTACTTTGTTTGCGCGCGGAAGATGCGCCCCGCGAACCACCATCGTTCAAAATTGCATCGCAGAACACGCTCACCGATCAAGCGGCCGAGCCCTTGTCACGTCCAACGGATGATCAATCAATGGCCCCACTCGCTCCAGGAAACGCACCGTGTGCGGCAACGTCGCGTGTTTATCGAATGCCGCTTCGTCGACCCAACGCGAGTGGATATAAAACAGCCGAGGGTCGCGGATGGAACGATGCGCCTGGATCGCCAGACATCCTTGTTCTTTGCTCGATGGTCCTATGACCTCGCGAAGCGCCGCCGCCAGGGCGTCCGCCTGACCCTCGTGAGCATGGAACCGGGCGAAGATGAACAACTCCATCGCGGCGCGGCGGCCTCTCCGGCTACGCCGCCTTCGCCATTTGCCGCAGCACATACTGCAGAATTCCGCCGTGCTCGTAATAGGCGATCTCGTCCACCGTATCGATCCGGCAGGTCACCGGCACCGTTTCCGTCGCTCCATTTGTCCGGTGAATGACCAAGGTCAGGTCCATACGCGGTGTCAGCTTGTCCAGCCCGGAGATGTCGACCGTTTCGTCGCCGCTCAGGTTCAGCTTCTTCCGGTCCATCCCATCCTTGAACGTCAGCGGCAACACGCCCATGCCGACGAGGTTCGAACGATGGATCCGCTCGAAGCTCTCCACGATCACCGCTTTGATGCCTAACAGGAACGTTCCTTTAGCGGCCCAATCGCGCGACGAACCGGTGCCGTATTCCTTGCCGCCGAATACAACAAGAGGCACACCCTCGGCCTTATAGCGCATGGCCGCATCGTAGATCGGCATCTGATCGCCGGAGGGGAAGTGCTTTGTCATGCCGCCTTCGACATTCGTCAGCAATTCGTTGCGGATTCGAATGTTGGCGAACGTCCCCCGCATCATGATCTCGTGATTGCCGCGACGCGCGCCGTAGCTGTTGAAATCCTTCGCCTGCACCTGCCGTTCCAGCAAATACTCGCCCGCCGGCGAGGTTCTACGGATCGAACCAGCCGGGCTGATATGATCGGTGGTGATCGAATCGCCGAGCTCCGCCAATATCCGTGCGCCTTTGACGTCCTCGATCGGCTTCGGCTCCATCGTGATGCCATCGAAATAAGGCGGGTTCTTCACATAGGTGGAACCATCCACCCAACGATAGGTGGCGCTGTCACGATCGACCTGGATCTGCTGCCACTGCTTCGGCCCGGTACTGACCTCGCCGTAACGCTTGAGGAACTGATCGCGCGACAGGCTGGTGGCGATCACGTCCGCGATTTCCTTGTTGGTCGGCCAAAGGTCGGCCAAATGCACCGGCTTGCCGTCGTTTCCCGTGCCCAACGACTCGGTGGTGATGTCCTGCGTGATCTTGCCCAGAAGCGAATAGGCGACGACCAGTGGCGGCGAAGCCAGGTAGTTCGCTCGGACGTTGGCGTGCACGCGTCCCTCGAAATTGCGGTTGCCGGAGATCACGGCGGCACCGACCAGCTTGTTGTCCTCGATCGCGTCCACGATCGCGTCATCCAAGGGACCGGAGTTGCCGATGCAGGTCGTGCAGCCATAACCGACAAGATTAAATCCAAGCGCATCCAGGTCGGCGGTCAGCCCCGACTTGTCGAGATATTCTGTCACCACCTGAGAGCCCGGCGCGAGCGACGTCTTCACCCAGGGCTTCGGCTTCAATCCCTTGGCGCGTGCCTTGCGGGCCACGAGGCCGGCACCCACCAGCACCGACGGGTTCGATGTATTGGTGCACGAGGTGATCGCCGCGATCACCACGTCGCCGTGGGTCAGTTCGTAATTTTTTCCCTCGACCTTCACCGACAGGCCAGCTTCGTCCGCGGGAACGCCGAGGCCCTTTGTCAGATCCGCCTTGAACGAGGACGCCACATCCTTCAACAGCACCCGGTCCTGCGGCCGCTTGGGGCCGGCGAGCGACGGCTGCACCGTTCCAAGATCGAGCTCGAGCGTATCGGTGAACACCGGGTCCGCCGCGCCCCCTTCCAGGAACATTCCCTGGGCTTTTAAGTAAGCCTCCACCAGTTCGATCCGATGTTGATCGCGGCCGGTCAGGCGCAGGTAATCCAGCGCCACTTTATCGACCGGGAAATACCCGCAGGTCGCACCATACTCCGGCGCCATGTTGCCGATCGTGGCGCGGTCCGGCAGCGCGAGATTCGTCAGACCGGGTCCGTAATATTCCACGAACTTGCCCACCACGCCCTTGCGGCGGAGCATTTGCGTCACCGTCAACACGAGATCGGTGGCCGTCGCCCCTTCCGGCAATCTGCCGGTGAGCCGGAAGCCAATCACATCGGGAATGAGCATGGCGATCGGTTGGCCGAGCATCGCTGCCTCGGCCTCGATCCCGCCGACGCCCCAGCCGAGCACGCCCAGTCCGTTGACCATGGTGGTGTGGGAGTCGGTGCCGTAGAGTGTGTCGGGATAGGCGAAGTTCGTGCCGGTGTTGGTGCTGGTCCATACCACCTGACTCAAATACTCGAGGTTCACCTGGTGGCAGATGCCGGTGCCGGGCGGCACGACCCGGAAATTGTTGAACGCATCCTGACCCCAGCGCAGGAAACGATAGCGCTCGCCGTTACGCTCGAACTCCACGTCTTCATTCTTTCGCAGCGCATCTCCCGTGGCGAAGACATCGACCTGGACGGAATGATCGATGACCAGATCGACCGGCACCAACGGGTTCACCTTCGCCGGATCGCCGCCAAGGCGTGTGATGCCGTCGCGCATCGCCGCGAGGTCGACGACCGCGGGAACTCCGGTGAAATCCTGCATCAGAATGCGAGCGGGCTTGAACGGGACTTCCTTCGACGAACTGGCTTTCTCCAACCATCCAACGATGGATTTCGCATCTTCCACCGTGTAGCTGCGGCCGTCCTCAAAGCGCAGCACATTCTCCAGCAGTACTTTCAGGCTGACCGGCAGGCGCGAAAAATCACCCAAAGCTTTCGCCGCCTCGGGCAGCGAGAAGTAGTCGTACGCCTTGCCGCCAACCGTCAGCGTGCGCCGCGTTTTCAGAGTGTCGTGCCCGATGGATGTCATGCCGATGATCCCGTCCGCTGGTCAGGCGGTGGGCGGCCCCAAAGGGTGACCCCAGAACCGCCATTGTCCTGTTCACTCGCCTCGGGCTTAAACCATACCGGGGTTCGGTCGTCCATCGGCCACAAAAGGAAAGGACATGCCGTGCTGCGGGCGGAAGGCCTCACGGCGATCAGGGGCGAACGGCTGATATTCCAGGACGTGAGTTTCACGGTTGCCGCGGGCGGGGCGCTGATCCTGTCCGGCCGCAATGGCGCGGGGAAAACCACATTGCTGCGGTCGCTGGCCGGGTTGGCGCGGCCGGAGGCAGGCCGATTGTTCTGGAACGATACCGATGCTCTGGCCGACCGCACCGAGCACGGCGGCCGCGTCGCACTGCTCGGCCACCAGGACGCGTTGAAGCCTGGCCTGACCGCGGCGGAGAACCTTGCTTTCGCCGCGAAATTGTCCGGCCGGCCCGTTAGTGCCGCACTGGCCGATCTGGGTTTGGAGGAACTGGCCGAATTGCCGGTGCGAATGCTGTCGGCGGGTCAAAAACGCCGGTTGGCGCTGGCGCGGGTCAGCCTGGCGGCCGGACCGCTGTGGTTGCTGGATGAGCCGACGCATGGGTTGGACGATCTGGCGATCGACCGGCTGGGTGCGTTATTGGCGAGGCATCGCGACGCAGGCGGAATGATCGTGGCGGCGACCCATGTGTCCCTGCCGTTGCCAGGGGCCGAGACGTTGCGATTGAACACCGTGTAATGACGGAGGACCCGACATCGCCAGGTCAGGATCCGCGGGCGGAATGGCCGCGATGACGGGCATGCTCGCCATCCTGGCCCGCGAGTTGCGACTGTCCGTTCGTCACGGTGCCGACACGCTCGCCGCGGTGCTGTTCTTCCTGTTGATCGTCTCGCTCTTCCCTTTCGCCATCGGCCCAGCTCCCGAAGTACTGGGTCGCATGGCGCCGGGGATCATCTGGGTTTCGGCGTTGCTGTCGGCATTCCTGTCGCTGGATCGTCTGTTCGGCGCGGACTTCGAGGACGGGTCGCTCGACCAGTTGCTGCTGTCCGGCGTGTCCGGCATTGGCATCGCAGCGGCGAAAACTCTGGCGCATTGGATCGTGACCGGCGTGCCGTTGTTGTTGGCCGCGGCGCCTCTGGCGATCATGCTGCGCATGCCGGCAGAGGCAATCCCCGCGTTGTTGGCGGGATTGTTGCCGGGGACCGCTCTGCTGTCATTGTTTGGCACGGCTGGTGCCGCGATCGTCGTCGGGGCGCGCCGCGCCGGAATGTTGTTGCCATTGTTGGTGCTGCCGCTCGTCACGCCCGTGCTGATTTTCGGTGTAGCGGCGGCAGACGCAGCCGCGACTGGGCAGTCGCCAAGACCGCATTTATTGTTGCTGGCGGCGCTTCTGATGGCGGCGCTGCCGTTGTGCCCGCTGGCAGCGGGTGTGGCGTTGCGCGCCGCCTCGGAATAGCACGACTTTCGGACACTGCATCACTGGAAAATACGCGTCAGCTTTCCGAACACCGACGCGAACGGGGTATCTTCATACGAAGAACCCGTGTGGTTCAGAGCGTTTCGCCGCTCCTCCTCCCGCGCGACCTCTCGTTCGGACCGGGCGATTTCCCGATCATACGCCGCGCGGCTCATTTCGTGCCGGTCCGCCTTGACCGCCAGAGCTCTCCGTTGCTCCTGCGCCCAGGTCATCAGATCGCCATAGCGGTAGTATGGGCGAACATAGGTGTTCGCGGCCTGCGTGCGACAGTCGCTTTGCAGCACGAGACTCCTTGGATAGGTGGCGATGCACCGGGCCTTCGCCGCCAAATAGTGTTGTTGCGCGTCCGCGATGTCAGCCTCGGGCGACGCGCTGCACGCGGCGAGAGCAAGCGTCATCACGGGAAGCGTACGCACGATTCTCTTCAAGGCAACTGCCCCACTTTCGCGAAACCGAGGACCACACACAGATAATTATTGGATCCAACGTCCAACGAGAACGGCAACTCGGCCCTGGGTCAAGCCCAGGCCCGAGGCTCGTTCGCGACCGCGATGGACGTAGATAATTTGTCACGAATATTGACCGCGACCAGCAACCACCCACTACCGGCGCACGAAGGTCCAGTACATCGGCGTCCGTCCCGCGCACAGCGCCTTCGCCACGTACCGGGTCGGCGGCCAGCCCATCGGCCGAGCCTCCGCCGGAGGCGGTGCGTCGAACAACTCCTGTGCCGACATGACCGAGCGAACCCAGTCCTGATAGGTGGGATCGTCGCTGGCCACGCGCCACACCCCGCCCGGCTTCAGCACCCGGGCAAGCAACGGCAACATCGCCGGATGCACGAAACGCCGCTTCGCGTGCCGTGCCTTCGGCCAAGGGTCGGGAAACAGCAGGAACACGCGATCCAGGCACCCGTCCGGCAACTTCGCCAGCAACACCCGCGCATCGTCCGGCCAGAGACGCAGATTGCCCGGCAGCGTTTCATCCGCCTCACCGCCTTCCGGCACCAGCCGCGACAGCAGCGAGCAAATCCCGTTCTCGAACACCTCGCAGGCGATCAGGCCAATCCCGGGAAACGCGGCAATCTGTGCCAGTGCATGCTCGCCGCCGCCGAACCCGATCTCGAGCCATAGCGAAGCCGGCTGGACAGCGAACGACCCCCACGGATCGTCCGGATCAATCAACAGCCTCGGCAGGGTCACCTCCAGCAGCAGTTCCTGCCGGGGACGGAGTTTGTGGCCGCGCGAGCGACCGTAAAGCCGGTCGGGCGGCGGCTTTACCGTCCTAACGCCGTCTTCAACGCCGGCACCAGATCGGTCTTTTCCCACGTGAACGTACCCTTCGCCTCGTCCGGCTCGCGGCCGAAATGGCCATAGGCCGAGGTCGGCACATAAATCGGCCGATTCAAATGAAGATGCTCCCGAATGCCGCGCGGCGTGAGGTTCATCACGTCGCGCAGTACCTTTTCCAACCGCAACTCGTCCAGGTCCTTGCCGGTGCCGTGCAGGTCGACATACACCGACAAAGGGTGAGAAACGCCGATGGCGTAGCTGATCTGCAACGTGCACCGGTCCGCCAGCCCAGAGGCCACGACATTTTTCGCCAGATAGCGGCAGGCGTATGCCGCCGAGCGATCCACTTTGGTCGGGTCCTTGCCGCTGAACGCGCCTCCGCCGTGCGGCGACGCCCCGCCGTAAGTGTCGACGATGATTTTCCGTCCCGTCAGTCCGCAATCTCCGTCCGGCCCGCCAATGCAGAACTTGCCCGTTGGGTTGACGTAGAACTCCCGCTCCGGCGGCATCCAACCCTGGGGCAGCGTCGTCTCCACCAGCGGCCACAACATTCGCTTGATGTCGGCCTGCTCCAGATGTTCCTCGTGCTGGGTGGACACGACGACCGAGGTCGCGCCAACCGGCTTGCCATCGACATAGCGCAAGGTCACCTGGCTTTTGGCATCCGGCAGCAAGCCCAGTACCGAGTGATCGCCCGCGACCCGGCGGTCCCGCATGGTGCGGAGGATTTCGTGCGCGTAATAGAGCGGCGCCGGCATCAGGCCCACCGTTTCGCGGCAGGCATAGCCGAACATGATCCCCTGATCGCCCGCGCCCTCATCCTTGTTGCCCGCGCTATCCACACCCTGCGCGATATCGGAGGACTGCGAGTGCAGTAGCACGGTCACCTCGGCGTTTTGCCAATGGAACCCCTGCTGCTCATAACCAATGTCGCGAATCGCCATGCGCGCGAGATGCGTCAGCAATTCGTGCGTCACCGATTCGGGTCCGCGGGTCTCTCCCGCGAGCACGACACGGTTGGTGGTAACCATCGTCTCACACGCCACGCGAGCGTAAGGATCCGCCGCGAGGAAAGCATCCAGGACGGTATCGCTTAGCCGGTCGGCGACTTTGTCGGGATGCCCCTCGGAGACCGACTCAGAGGTAAACAGATACTCACCGGTATCACGCATAAGGACTGTCTCCGAGGCGGCGCCGAAGTCATGGCCAGGTTACGATCAGGACCGGCGGTGTGTGGCGGAACGGAATGCCAGGGTCAAGGCATTCCCGCGCGACGCCGGCGACGCGATCAACATCATTCGTCGCGCGTTATGCGACTGAGCCACGTCCGGTTTCAGAGTCGTTTCTCGAAATAATACCGGCGGATGCCACCCCCGACGGTCTTATTGCTGGCCTGCTCCGCGATCTCCTCGCGCACCAGCAGGTAGGCCGCCCGCCGGTACAATTCCAGCGCCGCGGGCTGCAGCTCCGATGTGCTCAGTTCAAGGCAACGGCCTCCAAGCCGTCGGCTCTCTGCTTCGGCGAAGAGGAGCATCGAGCGAGCAATTCCACCCCGCCGAGCCGATGGATCGACGTACATCCGGCGCAGTTCCATCGCTTCAGGACCTGTCCGCTCCAGACCGAACATCCCGACGATTTCGTCGGTTCGTTGTGCGACCCAGAAGCCGCCGCCACGCTCGCCGTAATACGCGGTAATCCGCGTCATTTCTTCGACCAGCGATCGGGCGATATAAGCCTCGAACACATCGCGTAAGCCCAGAGGAGCCAACTGCCGGTTCACCAGGACGAACAGATCCCGGACCGCGATCGCATCCGCCTCCTCAAACGGACGGATCAACATTCCCGTGCTCAGAGTCCACCCCCTTACGATGCCGCCCTATCGAAAGCGGCGACAAGCCTCGCGGCATCTTACGGGACGCGTGGACGCAGGGTGATCTGGAATGCCTCAAGGGCCGCCAGGCTCGCCGCCGCGCAGATCCGATCATTGCCTACCGGCCCAACCTCGGTGCCATCCACGAACCGCGCGAAGCAGGAGAATTCAAGGCGCGCGGCCACGGCCGGCAGCAGACGCACACAAAACCCTCGTAGCGGGAGCGCGAGGCCGCGGCTGCCGCAGAAACTGCCTCCCGGCAGCCAGGGCGACAGCCAGTCGCGGCCCAGTACCGCCCGGATCGCGAAATCCCCGGCCGAAATGCCGAG
>Ga0302324_100027199_pt1 | contig 10905 bp, 7 predicted proteins | sample Palsa_T0_1_FD_201949 | JGI IMG/M metagenome (GOLD analysis project Ga0302324, IMG submission 201949) | Peat permafrost microbial communities from Stordalen Mire near Abisko, Sweden - Palsa_T0_1 | ecosystem: Environmental > Terrestrial > Soil > Palsa > Peat permafrost | place: Sweden: Abisko...
CACCCTCTCCCCCCGCAAGACGGGCGCGGCTGATCACCCCGCCATCTCCTTCCTCAACGCTGCAGCCGACCCAACGCTGATGCCGGCGGCCAACGCCGCCGCGCGGATGCTCTGACCCTCAGCGAGTGCCGCGCGAGCAGCATCCAGCTTCCTGGCCTTCAACGCAGGGCGCCCGATCGGCCGGCCGGACTTCGTCCCATTCGCCTTGGCGCGTGCAATGCCGGCGTTGACGCGCTCGACGATGATGGCGCGCTCGAATTCCGCGAACACGCCGAGCATCTGGAAGAAGGCATTGCCGGCAGCGGTTGATGTGTCGATGCCTTGCTGGTGCAGGAACAGGCCGACCTTGCTCTGCTTCAGGGTCTGCAACGTATTCAGCAGATCCGTCAGGCTGCGCCCCAGGCGATCAACCGCCCACACCGCCACGATGTCAAACCGGCGGCGGACGGCATCCCTCAGCAATTTGGCGAGGGCAGGTCGCTGGTCGCTGGATTTGGCACCGCTGATGGCGTGGTCTTCGTAGACCTCGGTGATCGTGTGGCCGCACCGGGCGGCCCACGCCTCAAGCTCCAGTCGTTGGTTGGTGGTGGTTTGTTCGCCGGTAGAGACACGGAGGTAGAGCGCGACGCGTTTGGCCATGTCCGACTTCCTTGCCGATACGGCATTATGTTGGAGGTTCGATCAAAATACCAGTGTTTTATGATCGTATTTTTGATGCTTGGAAAGTGGCGGAAATGCAGGGGTCGGAATGCCGAATCCGCGATGGGGTTTTTGAACGCAGAGGGCGCCGACCGCATCGCACGCCGTGTTTCACCCCTTGCAGTCAGGGTTGAGACACAACCAGGAGGGTCACTCTGCCGGCGATGCAGATGCGTCGGGGATCAGCAAGCTCGTTACGTCGGTACCCCGAGAGCCTCCTTGATCCGTTCAGGTGTGAACGGAGCACGGTGCAAGCGGATGCCGGTGGCGTCAAAGATGGCGTTGCCGATGGCGGCGGCGACCGGACGGATCGAGCCTTCGCCGGCGCCGGACGGCGGCAGGTCGGGGCGGTCGAGCAGCACGATGTCGATGGCGTCGGGCGCGTCAGCCATATCCAGGATCGGGTAGCTGACCCAATCCACGCTGGTGACCATAGCGGGATTGAAGGTGACTTCCTCCCACAACGCGCGGCTGCTGCCCTGGGCGATGTTGCTCTCTATGCACAGGCGTAGTCCCTGCGGGTTGATCACCAGGCCGCAATCGTGCGCGACGGTCCAGCGGCGTGGACGGACACGACCGGTGGTGCGGTTGACCTCGACCTCAACCGCCAGCGCCACGATGGTCTGGCCGCGCTGGGAATAGGCGAATCCGCGGCCAGTGACGACGGGGTCAGCGACGCGGAGGCTGCCGGCGATGCGGGCCTGCCACCGAAAACTGGCAGCGCAGGCGCCGATCGCCGCGATGGCACGGGGGTCTTGCAGATGCGCCAGGCGGAATGCGACGGCATCGGCCCCGGCGGCGTGGGCGAGTTCGTCGATGAAGGATTCCGAGGCGAAGCCGAGCTGCGGCCCGACAGGATCGCGCAGATGCGAACTGCGTAACGGCGAGGCTCGGTCGAACAGTGCGGGGATCGTCTCCCATGCGCGAAGCTGGGCGGGGAACTGGTAAGGCTCGGTCGGGATGCCGAATTCCTGTGTCGGCGACAGCTTCATGTCCATCAACTGGCCGGCCAGGGAATGCGCAGGATCGCTCTCGGTGGTGGCGATGTCGGTGCGCGAGAAGCCGCGGCTGTCGAAGCGGTAGCCAACAACCTTCCCGTTGGCGTCTAGGCCGGCGCGCGCGCGGTGGATGCTCGCTGGGCCTTTCGGGTCCCATCCGGTGCCGTCCGCGCGCATATACTGCACCCGCACCGGCGCGCCGAGCGCCTGCGACATCACGGCGGCGTCCATGGCGGCGTCGCCGGCGTCATTGCGGCCGTAGCTACCGGCGCCGCGCACCCAGATCCCACGCACCTGCGCCAGCGTCAGGCCAAGAATGCGGGCGACCCCCATGGCGGCGAAATGCGGCTTCTGGGTGCCGGTCCAGACGGTGGCGGAGTCTGGCCTGGCATCCACCACGGCGCAGGCCGGACCCATGCTGGCGTGCGACTGGAACGGCCATTCGTACTCGGCCTCGACGATCTTCGTTGCACCGGCAATGGCGGCGTCGGCGTCGCCCTGCTTTACCGGCTCCTTGCGGGCGATCGGCGTGGCGGCGCGCATGTGGTCGTACAGCGCGGCGGTGCCAGGGAACGGCGGCACGGCCTGGGACCAGGTGACTTTCAGCGTACGGGCGGCGCGGATGGCGTCCCATTCGCGCGGCGCGGCAACACCCAGAAAACCCTGTTTCCAGACCACGCGTGCGCCGGCGATGTCAGCGATCGATGCTTCGTCGACAGCGATTGGCACGCTGCCGGTGACCGCGGGGCGGATCATGCGGGCGTGCAACATGCCGGGAAGGCGAATGTCGGTGACGAAATGGTGCCGCGCGAAGACCTTTTCCGGGATGTCGGTGCGCGGGACCGAGGTGCCGACGATGTGGTAGTCGCCCGGGTGCTTCGGCTCGGCGCGGCCGCGCGCGACCAGCCCGTTGCCATAGACGCCGTTCCACTGCAGCGGTACGTCGAAATGCCGGTCGCCGATCAGATCGCCATAGCTGACCTGCCGGGCAGGGTCGGCGATGCAAGAGACCACTCCGTCCCGCACGCGCAGTGCATCGACCGGGGCGCCGAGATGCTGTCCGGCCAGATCCAGCAGGACACGCCGCGCCTCCGCGCCGGCGTAACGTAGAGTGATGCCGCCGCGCTCGATGCCGGTGCTGCCGGAGGCGCCGCCCTGGTTCGCTGTGCGCGCGGTATCGCCCATGACAATGGCGACGCGCTCGACCGCAATGTCGAGTTCCTCGGCAACGATCTGGCGGATTGCAACGTCGACGCCCTGCCCGGGGTCCATCTTGCCGAAGAAGGCGGTGACGCTGCCGTCATGCTGGATGGCGAGCCAGGTATCCAATTGGTCCGGCGGTGGTCCTGCTTTCGGTTGGGTCTGCGCGGAAGCCGCTATTGGGGAGGCGAGCGGCGCGCCGAACGACACCACCAACGCGCCGCCGGTGCGAAGCAGGGAGCGGCGGGAGATATTGCCCATGGTAGCCTTCCCTACGCCCGCGCCGCGCGCGTGACGGCGCGCAGGATCGCCAGGTGTGCGCCGCAGCGGCATTTCAGGCCGGACAGCCCATCGCGGATGTCGGCTTCCGTGGCGTGCGGCTTGTCGCGCAGCAGTGCCGCGGCGGTCATGATCCAGCCGTTCAGGCAATAGCCGCATTGCGTCGCCTGCTCCTGGATGAAGGCAGTTTGCAGCACGTGCGGTTGGTCCGGAGTGCCGAGCCCGGCGAGGGTGACAATCCTGGCGGTGCCGACGGCGGAGATCGGCAGCGAACAGGAACGCGTTGGCGCGCCATCAACATGCACGGTGCAGGCGCCGCATTGGCCCAGACCGCAGCCGAAACGGGGATTGTCGAGCTGCAGATGGTCACGTAACGCATACAGCAGAGGCATGTCGGGGTCGGCGTCGACCGGGTACTGCTGGCCATCGATATCGAGGACGATGTGCTGTGTCATGGAGCACCTCCATGGGGCGCTGATCGACTTGGGGTAGCGAGTTCGTCCCGGCACTTCCCATTTGGCCGGGTTGCCGCGGGTGAGTTTGGCCAGTTTGCCGGGTTCTCGCAAAGGCTTTGACTGCGTCTGACGCATGTGCACGCATCCCGAGATGCCAGCTAATCGCTAACCACCAGATCGATTCCACTGCGCGGCAGTGGGGGCATCTGCTGCACAGATGATTGCTGGACGGTCTGCCGGTTCCATGGAGCGCGGGGTGGCTGCGCTCCTGCGGCGAGCGCGAGGTGGGGCGGCGGCCCTGGATGAACTGTGAGTCGGGCCACCGGGCCGTCCGCTCAGCAACCGCCGGTTTGGGTGGTGAGCGTTCCGTCAGCTTTCGAGTATTCGAGGCTGAAACCAGACACTTGCTTATATCCGGCTCTCGCCCGGAGCGGCAGTCGCTTCAGGCACTTGACCCGATGAAGCCGACATCCAGAATGTGAGCTAACCCGGCAGCCGTGCCCACTTTGCTTCCTTGAAAGTGATCCCATCATTGGGCAAGTGCCGAAACCTGTGTGGAAGGTCGCTCCCGGCGCAGCTTCGCCTTGATGATCCAAGGAGGGATTCTGTCAGCGATGGTGTCTCTCTCAGTTGTTAAGCAGGGATGAAAAAATGTTCACTTTGACCATCAACGGGCAAGCCCGCGAGGTCGACGTTTCCGCGGACATGCCGCTTCTGTGGGTGCTGCGCGACCATCTCAATCTGGTCGGCACCAAATACGGCTGCGGGGTTGCCCAGTGCGGCGTCTGCACCGTGCATGTGGGCGGCAAGCCGGTGCGTTCCTGCCAACTGGCCGTTGGCGATGTCGGCACCCGCGCCGTCGTCACCATTGAAGGGGTCGGTGCCACACCCAACGGCGCGCGGGTCCAGCAGGCCTGGATCGAAGCTGCCGTGCCGCAATGCGGCTATTGCCAAGCCGGCCAGATCATGTCTGCCACGGCACTGCTGGACGGCAACCCCCACCCTGACGATGCGGATATCGACGCAGCCATGGCAGGCAATCTCTGTCGCTGTGGGACCTATATTCGCATCCGGCGAGCAATCAAAAATGCTGCCGCCGGTGGGGCCTGACGATGAAGAAAATCGTCGGGATTGTCGTTGCCCTCATTGTTGTTGTAGCGCTTGGAGCCGCCGGCTGGATGTATCTCGGCCGCAATCCGATGGCCTTTGCCGGCGGTTCGACCGTGGCGCTGCAGGACTACCAGGCCAGCAGTGTTACCGGCGTTCCTGCACAGCTTGCGAAGGCCGACCTGGTGACGCGCGGCGAATATCTGACCCATGCTGCGGATTGCCAGGCGTGCCACAGCGCACCGGGCAGCGCTCCGTTCACGGGTGGCTTCGCCCTTACCACGCCGTTCGGCACCATCTATTCCACCAATATCACCCCGGACAAGCAAACCGGCATTGGCAACTACACCGACGCCCAGTTCCTGGCAGTCATGCACAGGGGAATTCGCGCGGATGGCGAGCACCTGTATCCCGCCATGCCCTATGCCTCGTACACCTACATGACGGACGGCGATGTGCTGGCGATCAAGGTCTATCTCTTTACGCTGGCGCCGCAACATGCCCCTGCAAGGAAGGACCAGCTTTCCTGGCCCTTCAACCATCGCAGCCTGCTGACGCTGTGGGACGTGGTGTTCAATCCCGATACACGCTTCCGCCCCAATACCGGCGAGAGCCCGCAATGGAATCGAGGCGCCTATCTGGCCGAAACGATGGGTCATTGTGGCGAATGCCATACCCCGCGCAACATCGCCTTTGCGCTGGACAACCACAGCAAATTCGCGGGCGCCGTCACCGCGGGCTGGCGCGCCTACAACATCACGAGCGACAGGGATTCCGGCATCGGTGGCTGGAGCGACCAAGACCTGTACCAGTATCTTTCCACTGGTCATGCCAACGGACATGGCGGCGCGGCTGGTCCCATGGGTGAAGCCAGTGACGACAGCCTCAGCTATCTGGTGCCGAACGACGTGCATGCGCTGGTGACTTATCTGCGCAGCGTTCCCGCCGAGAAAAGCGACCTGCCGCGTACCGTCACCGCGCCTGCACCGGCTTCGTACAAGCAAGGTGTGGTCGCGGGCTTCGACCCGCGCGGCGAGAAGATCTTCGCGGGCGCCTGCGCAAGCTGCCATGACTGGACCGGCGTGAGCCCGGTCACCGGCTATGCCACCCTGACCGGCGTGCGCGCGGTGAACGATCCGAATGCGACCAATGTGGCGCAGGCGGTCATCCACGGTGTCAACCGGCAGACCGATGCAGGCAAGATCTTCATGCCAGCTTTCGGCCAGGGGCTGTCCGACGACGACATCGCCGCCGTGGCAAATTACGTGACGGCCCGTTTTGGTGCCAAAGGTGCGCACCTGACAAGCCAAGATGTGGCGAATCTGCGAAAGCAGGCCCCCCAGCAATCGAATTCCCGGGAGACTCCCAATGGTTGACACCCAGTCCAATTTTGCCGGGTCCAACGATTATCTTTCGGCGCTGATCGAGGACCTGCGCGCCGCACCGGCGGCCAAAGCGTCGTTTACTGCGGGGCGGCGTAGCCTCTTCAAACTGGCTGGCGCGACCGCATTGGTGCTGGGCTTCCAACTGGGAGACGCTGGTTACGCCCATGCGGCGGCGGACGGCGCAGACCAAGCCACAGCAGACCAGGTCATGAACGCGTTCATCCGCATCGCTCCGGACAACACCATTACCATCTATTCCAAATGTCCGGAGATCGGCCAGGGGATCAAGACCTCCTTCGGCTTGATCATTGCCGAGGAACTCGACGCCGACTGGAACCATGTTGTCATTGAGCAGGCGGACATCAATCCGAAAGTCTATGGCTACCAGGGCGCGGGCGGTTCGACGTCGATTCCACGCGCCTGGGACCAGTTGCGTCAGGCTGGCGCCGGGGCCAAAGCGATGCTCGTTGCCGCTGCTGCCAGCCAGTGGGGAGTGGAAGCGTCGCAGATCACCGCCAAGGATTCGGTCCTGACCCATGCCGCCAGCGGCAGATCCGCGACCTACGGGTCGCTTGCGGCGACCGCGGCAAAGCTGCCGGTGCCTGCCGTCGCGGACCTGAAGCTGAAGTCTCGCGCCGAGTACCGCTTGTTCGGCAAGCGCTATCGCGGCGTCGACGACCCCAAGGTCGTCACCGGCCAGAATCTGTTCGGGATCGATGTCCAGGTTCCTGGCATGGTCTATGCCACCTACACCAAATGTCCGGCAGCGGGCGGCAAGGTGCGGTCCTTCAACGTGGCGGAGATCAAGGCCCGGCCCGGCGTACTCGATGCCTTTGCCCTGGACGGCACAGGCATGGTGATCGAAGTGATGCCGGGCCTGGCCATCATTGCCCGGGATACCTGGAGTGCCTTCCAGGCGAAGGACAAGCTCAAGGTGGATTGGGACCTCGGCGAGGCGTCCACTGATTCTTCAGCGCAGATCTCCGCTCATGCGCGAACGCTGGCGGCCAATTTCCCGGCAAAGCCGAGCGCCAATGTCGGCGATGTGGACACGTCCTTCGCCAACGCTGCTAAGACCGTTGAGGCCTATTACGACTATCCCTTCGCCGCCCATGCGCCGCTGGAACCCATGAACACCACGGCGCACTGGCATGACGGCGTGATGGAAATGTGGGTGCCCACACAGCAACCTGATCGCGCCTTGCCGCAGGTTGCCAAGCTGGCCGGCATACCGCAGGACAAGATCGTCATGCACCAGACCCGCGTGGGGGGCGGTTTCGGTCGGCGGTTGGTCAACGACTATACCTGCGAGGCCGCTGCCATCGCGCGCAAGCTCAACGTCCCGGTCAAGCTACAATGGGCCCGAGAGGACGATTTTGCTCACGATTTCTATCGTCCCGCCGGCTACCATCAGTTCAAGGGCGCGATCGACAAGAATGGCAGGCTCGACGCGTGGCAGGAACATTTCATCACTTTCACCGCGGATGGCAAAAAGGAAGCCCCTGGCGCCAACCTCACCGAAAACCTGAAATACTCGATCAAGGCGCCCAACCTACGCCGCGGCACGACGATGTTGCCGCTGAAGATCCCAACCGGTGCATGGCGTGCGCCGGGTGACAATGCCCAGGTCTTCGCGGCGCAAAGCTTCATGCATGAGTTGTCGCTGGCCTCGGGTCGCGACCATGTCCAGTTCCTGATCGATGCCGTGAACCGCGACGTGCCTGCGCTGGCGCCCAAGGACCCGAGCGTCAATTTCAGCCCCAAGCGGGCAAGCGACGTGATCGCGATGTGCGCGCAAAAGGCGGGCTGGGGCAAGACCCTGCCGAAAGGCAGCGGCCTGGGCTTGGCTTGGTGCTATTCCCATGCCGGCCATGCCGCACAGGCGGTTGAGCTCAGTGTGGATGCCAACAAGCAGATCACGGTTCATCGCATCGTGGCGGTGCTCGATGTTGGCCCCATCATTGACATGGCCGGGTCCGAAGCCCAGGCGCAAGGCGCGTCAACCGACGCGCTTTCAACGGCGATGGGCCTCAAGATCGATATCCAAAACGGCGTGATCCTGGTGCAGAACTACAATGCCTATCCCATTCTGCGGATGCCTTTCGCACCAATGACAATCGATGCCTATTTCATCCAATCGGACAACCCGCCGACGGGAATGGGTGAACCTGCTTTCCCCGCGCTGGCGCCCGCGCTGGGCAATGCTATCTTCACCGCTACGGGAGAGCGGGTGCGCCACCTCCCGTTACGCGATCTGGGATACGCGCTCGCGGCTTGAAGTCTCCGTCCTGGTTCAGTCTGGCATGAGACCCCGCGCGAATGGCGCACTCCCGGCGCGTACGGCCAAGCCTACGATGAATTCTGCGATCGCAACGCAACTGCTCTGAGTATCGAAATAGCAGCACATCTGGCCATGGCGGCCAGCGATGGGAAGCCGGAGCTAGGGTAATTTACGGATGGCGCACCCGTGCCCGGGCCTTCTGAACCGCCAGCTTCCTGGCGGCGGGAAGAACGTCCGCTTCCGGGACCGTCGAAAAGGGTTGCCGGTGACTGAATAGGGTCGATTCCGACTGCAGCCGCCGCAGCGATCAACCTCGCCGCTGCGCATGCACCCGCCCGCGCACGTCGCCGGCCGCGTCACGCGGCCGAGCTGGTGCCACGGCACCAGGTCGCCGGCGGCGTTCACTTCCGATAATGGGTGTTCTCGTAACCAAACGAGTCGACGGGGTGGCGCGAAAATCGCGTTTCTGGTGACCCCTATTCAGTGAAGCGGACGCCGATCTCGGACAAGGTTCGCGGCGGCGGGACGCTGCGCTCATGATCCTGCTGCGGCCCCTCGTCTGCTATCGACGATTCGAAGCAGATGATTGGCAAGCATAATGATCTCGGCCGGCCGGCGATACCTCAGCGCGTCGTCGCCGAAATCGACACGCTCGCCACGTCAACCGACCTCAGCATCCGCCAAATTCAGCGAAAGATCTCCGGTCGAGCAAGCCGGGGGATCGTCGGCGAAATCACCAAGCGCGCTCGCACCAGCTCGCCGGCCACCTTGTGACCACTTTTTACACGCGTGGTTAACCTGCCCCTTGCAAACGCATTTTAATCGTCGATACGCTGCCGCCCTGACGACCGGATCGTGCGGTCGGGTCACGTATGTCCAAGAATGATGCGGTGACGGGAGGGATCTGTTATGGACAGCATTAGGATCGCTGCTGCCCACGGCGGCGACATTTCAGTCGGCAAAAGCGAAATCAGTGCGTTGCGAGCGAAGCTGCGCGGACCCTTGGTCCAGGCGGGCGAGAGCGGTTATGACGAGGCGCGCACGCTCTTCAACGCGATGATCGATAACCGGCCAGCACTCGTGGCGCGCTGCCACGGCGCCGCCGATGTGATGGCGGCAGTGAATTTCGCACGCCACCACGGCTTGCTGGTTTCGGTGAGAGGCGGTGGGCATGGCGTCGCCGGCAAGGCGGTCTGCGACGGCGGAGTGCTGATCGACCTGTCGCCGATGAGGAGCATCCGCGTCGACTCGGCCGCGCGCATCGCACGCGCCGAGCCCGGCGTGCTCGGCGCTGAACTCGATCACGAGACACAGGCCTTCGGTCTTGCGACGCCGATCGGAACGGTATCGACGACCGGGATTGCGGGACTGACGCTCGGCGGCGGCCAGAGTTGGCTTTCGAGCAAGTATGGTTTCGCGATCGACAATCTCCTCTCGGTCGACATCGTCACCGCCGATGGGGCGTTGCGTACCGCGAGTGCGACCGAGAACGACGACCTGTTCTGGGCTGTCCGGGGTGCGGGGCATAATTTCGGCGTCGTCACGTCCCTTGAATATCGGCTGCATCCGGTCGGCGAGGTGTTGGGCGGACTGGTCATCCATCCGTTGGCAGACGCCGTGGATGTCCTGAAGTTTTATCGCGACTTCACTGCCTCCCAGCCGGACGAGTTACAGACCTGGGCTGGGATCCTCATGCTTCCGGACGGCACACAGGCAGTTGCCTTGGTGCCCTGCTTCCTCGGACCGCACGACGAGGGTGAGCGGATGCTCGCGCCGTTGCGCGCCTTCGGGTCTCCCATCGCGGACACGGTCGCCCCGCTGCCGTACACCGCGATGCAGAAGACCTTCGACGGCGCGTTTCCGCCGGGGCGGTGCAACTATTGGAAATCCGGTTTGGCGTCGCGGCTCTCCGACGAGGTTATTGAAGCGAGCGTCGAGTACGCGAGCAAAGTGCCCTCGCCGCATACGGTCATTCTCTTCGCCGAACTGCATGGCTGCTACAGCCGGGTCGGCAAGAGCGACACGGCGTATTTCCACCGCGACCTGCAATACGACGTGATCATACTCGCCGGGTGGACGGACCCCGCTGACACACAGCGCAACATCGCATGGACGCGGGAGCTTTTTGCCGCCTGGGAGCCGCATCTGGCCCGCGCCGCCTACGTGAACGACCTCGGCGACGAAGGCGAGGATCGTGCCCGCAGCGCTTATGGCGACAACTATCCTCGGCTGGCCGCACTCAAGGCGAAATACGATCCGACGAACTTGTTCCGGCTGAACCAGAATATCGGCCCCGCCCGCGCGTAAGTCGGCGGTCCTGAGTTATTCCGTAGCAAGAAGGCCCAAAGAACAGCGGAGAGGAAAAAATGACAACGCAACAGGATTATGTCCGCCACATACAGCGCACTGGCGTCGCGCCACGACCAGCGCGGCGAACGATGACCACACGTCCGATCGTTCCGGCAATCCTTTTCGCGGTGATCATCAACTTTGGTGCCGTC
>Ga0302324_100027203_pt1 | contig 10904 bp, 8 predicted proteins | sample Palsa_T0_1_FD_201949 | JGI IMG/M metagenome (GOLD analysis project Ga0302324, IMG submission 201949) | Peat permafrost microbial communities from Stordalen Mire near Abisko, Sweden - Palsa_T0_1 | ecosystem: Environmental > Terrestrial > Soil > Palsa > Peat permafrost | place: Sweden: Abisko...
GCCCGAACGAATGGATGCGCGCGCTCCGGGCATCCTGCGCAATCAATCTGTTCGCCCACGAAAACTTGGGCACGTCGTCTTTACGACCCCCAATTTCGGCGCAACCAACGACTTCTTCACTAGCCATGTCGGATTCAAGATCAGCGACTACATCGGAGACGTCGGTGCATTCTTGAGATGCTCCACCGATCACCACAATCTGCTTGTCCTCGAGGCCCCGGCAACCTTTTTGCACCACAGTGCGTGGCAGGTTGACGACATCGACGAGATCGGGCGAGGTGCATCCGCCCTTATTGAGGGCCATCCCGAACGACATGTCTGGGGCCTCGGGCGCCACCACGCCGGTTCCAACTTCTTCTGGTACCTGCGCGATCCGGCCGGCAATTTCTCCGAGTACTACTCGGACCTCGACTTCATCCCTGAGGACGCGGCATGGATACCTGAGACAGCGCAGGGAAAATTTGGCCTGTACAACTGGGGCCCCGAACCTCCCGCCATGTTCTTGCAACCTGACGATCTGATGGAGTTGGCGGAGAAACAACGCTCCGTAGCCATCTGACGAGCCGCCCACAACCATGAAAGACGTACCCATGCGCCTGCACATGCTTCGAACAAGCCTCCCAATTCTCACTGTCACTGCGGTTATCTCGAGCCTCGCCATGATCGCGACGCTTGGTACCGCGCAAGCAGCGACTGATCGGGTCACCGCGCAATCGTCGGCTGTCTCGACGGCCAACAAAGGCCTGGCGCCCTACACGGGGCACCCGAACGCCTTCCCAGTCACCGAGAAATTGAAAAAGAAGCCGAAGGCTGGCACGACGATCGACTACCTTGAGTGCGGTGCGCCCACCTGCGCGATGGCCGCAGCTGACTTGAAAGCGCCAATCGCCGAGCTCGGCGGGACACTCGTCGCGATTAGCGCTGGATTTACCTCCTCAACGGTCCAGTCGGCCGCAAATACTGCGTTGGCTAATCATCCGGCGGCGGTGATCGTTGCCGGAACCACTCTTTCGGATTTCGGCGGGACTCTATCGGCGCTTGAGAAGGCCGGCATCCCTGTGTTCGGGATCGGCGTCACTGATGGGCAGAAGTACGGCCTGACTGCCGTCAGTGGGGGGCAAAATGGCGACGTGCTGGCTGGTCAGCTCATGGCCGATTGGGTGCTTGTGCACAAGGGAACCCACGCCGATGTCGTCTTCTTCGGCGCCCCAGAACTGTCGTTTTCCCCGTTCGTGTGGAATGCCTTTTCCAGCCAGCTGAAGATGATTTGTCCTTCCTGCAAGGCGACTCAGTCGCAGCTATCCGTACTGACGTACGGATCCTCAGCTGCACCGACGGCAGTGGTGAGTTACCTGCGAGCGAATCCCGCGGTCAACACCACTGTCTTCGTGGCCGAAGAGGGTGCGGAGGGACTGCCCTCCGCGCTAAGCGAGGCTGGGTTGTCCTCCATCACAACCTTCGGTTTCGCGCCAACGTCGGTCAACCTGGCCGACATCAAGGCCGGCAAGCTGGCCGGAGGCCTCGGCATCGACTTGAACCTTGAGGCGTGGGTGATATCGGACATTATCGCCAAGTCACTCACTCACCAGAAGGTTCCGACTGCGGAACTGAGAGGTGTCGTCGAAGTTCTCAACAAGTCCAACGTGACCGCCAGTGCCATCAAAAATGGCTGGGAGGGCTACCCCGACGTTGCTCAGCGGTTCGCCAAGCTGTGGCCGTAGAGAAAAGCGTGTTACCCGAGCCTGACGATCGTAGTGACAAGTCCGAACGGGATACACCAGTGCTCAGGGTTCGTGGGCTCTCCAAGACGTTCGCCGGAACAAAGGCGCTCAACGACGTCTGCTTCGACCTTCACCGAGGTGAGGTGTTGGCGATCGTGGGCCAGAACGGCTCAGGCAAGTCCACCTTGGTCAAGGTGCTCGCTGGAGTCCACCAAGCGGATCCTGGTGGCGAGATAGACGTCAACGCCGTCGGACGTGGTGCTCGCCGAGAGCAGCTGCACTTCATTCACCAGGACCTCGGCCTAATTGAGCCATTGAGCACAACGGAGAACCTCGACCTCTCACGCCGGCTCGGACTTCGCGATCTTCTGCCAGGCAGACGGCGAGGTGAGCATGATCGAGCCGCTCTGCTCGTACGGCGGGCGGGGGCGGTGATCGATGTTCGCTCACCCATTGCCCGGCTCTCCCCAGCTGAACGAACGATCGTCGCACTCGCCCGTGCCATGGACGGCTGGCCCCGGCCGGACGGCGTCCTGGTGCTCGACGAACCCACCGCGAGCTTCCATTCCAGTGAGACAGAGCGCCTCTTCGATGCGATCCGCCACGTCCGCGACTCCGGAGCGGGTGTGTTGTTCATCTCGCACCGACTTGACGAGATACGAGCGATAGCCGACAGAGTGATTGTGCTCCGGGACGGTCGTTCTGTTCTCGAGGTCCCCGTGGACGAGGCTGACGATGCGACGCTCGTGCGTGCCATGGTTGGTGGCGAAATCAGTGGCCGCAGCGAGAGGGACGCCTCGACGTTCGGTGATGTGCGACTAAAGGTGACCGACCTCGCCGGAATGCGGCTGGCCGGCGTGTCACTTTCAGTACAGGCGGGCGAGATTCTCGGCGTCAGCGGCGTGCTCGGTTCAGGACGCGAGGAGCTCGGATCGCTTCTCTTCGGGTCAGTGCGTCGCCGGTCCGGATCCGTTGAAGTCGATGGCAAGACGCTGCGCGGCGGGGATGTCGCCGATGCGATTGGGACCGGTATGGGTCTCGTACCCGCCAACAGGGCACAGCAAGGGGCGGTGCTGCGCATGAACGTGCGAGAAAACCTGACGCTGGCCGGTCTGCAGTCGGTACAGCGTCGCTTCGGGTGGATCCCACGCCGCACTGAACGGGCCGAAGCCACTCGATGGGCACGTGCCGTTGACCTACGGCCGGCCGATCCAGAACGGCCAATGGCCCAACTTTCCGGTGGAAACCAACAGAAAGTCGTGTTGGCCAAGTGGCTGCGGACAATGCCGAACGTCCTCGTGCTGGATGAGCCAACTGCGGGCGTCGATGTGGGTGCCAAAGTCTCCATTTATGAGCTAATACGCGACGCGGCAAGTCAGGGCACCGCTGTCGTGATCAGTTCATCGGACACCAAGGAACTCGCCGAATTCTGCGATCGGGTTGTCGTGCTGAATGGAGGTCGTGTGGTCGGCGAGTTGAGTGGCGCGTCACTCACTGAGGAAGCTGTCTTACACATGTCATTCGATGTCAGTGCCGGTGCGGTGGCGGCCTCATGAGTACCGGCGTGCAGCCTAGGACCACTGAGAATCCCGAAACGCCACTGCCGCCGACCTCGCTGACCGGACCACCACAAGGTCCGTCGCGTTGGGATCGGACCAAACGCCAGGCATCGTTCCGCAATGTCAGTGCCCTCTACATCCTGGCCGCGATGTTCGTCATCTTCTCTCTCTGGGAACCCCATACGTTTTTGACAGTGCTGACATGGCGCCTCTTGCTCGACAATCAAGCCATCTCCGCCATCGTTGCCGTTGCCGTCGTGGTCCCGCTCTCCGCTGGCGTCGTCGACCTTGCACTCGGCACCGAAGTAGGTATGGGCGCAATAGTTGTCGCGTGGCTGATCGCGGACAAATCCCTTTCGGTGGCGGTTGCCGTTACGTTGACCCTCGTCATTGGCGCGGCGATCGGCGTGGTGGTCGCCGGTCTCATCGTCAAGGCCAGAATCGGTTCATTCATCGTGACACTCGCTATGAGCTCCGTCCTCCTCGCACTGATCGAGTGGATATCGGGAGGTGAGCCGATCAATGTCGTCTCCTCAAGTTTCCACAACATTGCCACGGGTGAGCTCTTCGGGGTCGTCTATCCCGTCTACTTTGCGGCGGGGGTGTCGCTCATCGTCTGGTACGTCCTTGAGCACTCCTCTTTCGGTCGAAGGGTCTATGCGACCGGTGCCAATCCCGAAGCATCTCGGCTGGCCGGAGTGCGGACCTCGCGCATCATTTTGGGCGCCACAGTGACCTGTGGAGTTCTTAGCGCCTTCGCCGGCCTGCTCACCGCGTCGCAGCTTTCAACAGGAGACCCGAGCATCTCAGCAAACTTCCTCCTTCCGGCAGTTGCCGCCGCCTTTCTCGGATCGACCCAGTTCAAACGCGGTCGTTTCAACGTGGCGGGGACGCTCGTCGCTGTAGCCGTGCTCGCCATAGGTGTCGAAGGCCTCGAACTGGGAGGGGCGCCGGAGTGGACGCCAGATCTCTTCAATGGCGTCGTACTTCTGCTGGCCGTTGGCTTTGCCCAGATGCAGCAGTCGCCCACCAGGCGCACGGCAGCAATTACCCGGATCATCCGCTCCATAGGCGGCTCGAGCAAGTCCGAGGCTTCCTAGATGTCTCGGATGAATACAACCGATGGGGTCAACGACGAGCCCCCGGTGGTGATTGTCGGCGGCGGCCCAGTCGGCCTCGCCTGTGCCCTCGAGCTTGCATATCATGGGGTTCGATCACTCATCCTCGAGCGTCGCAAAGACGTCAGCATGTTGCGCCCGCGCGCCAAGACGGTGTCGCCACGCACTATGGAGCTTCTCCGGCGCTGGGGCCTCGCCGACCAGTTGCGCGAGCGGGCGCCACTGCCGGTCTCGTGGTCAAAAGATGTCGTCTTCTGTACGACAGTGTTCGGTCGAGAAGTCGCTCGGATCTCGGACTGCTTTGGGCTCGAATTGGCAGCGTCTGATCTCGTCGCTGAATCTGGACAACAGGTGGCACAGCCATATGTCGAGCAGCTGTTTCGTGACACGGTGGCAAAGTCAGAATTGGCCAATCTGGTCACGGGTGTTGTAGTCCTCGGAGTCACGGAAAACGAGAACGCAGCTACCGTTGAATTCGAGAACCGGGGGGGTACGCGCTCAACGGTGGCGGCATCCTACGTGCTTGGATGCGACGGCGGGGGAAGCACGACACGCCAGGCCATCGGCTCGACACTCCAAGGAGGCGCCGACTCGCGCCCAAATCTCAATGTCACGTTCCGAGCACCGGAGCTATGCGACCGGATCCCGCACGGTCAGGCGATCCACTACTGGGTGCTCAATCCCGAACAGCCCGGCATCGTCGGCCCCCTTGACCTCGATGGAACCTGGTGGGGAGGTGGACTCGGCGTCGACGCCGAAACCACGACGCAGACACCCGAGGAGATCGTTCAGAACCTGCTTGGAGAAAAGATCGAGATTGAGGTCCTCTCCACCGACGCCTGGCGCGCCAGCATGCTGCTCGCCGACAAGTACGCCTCAAGGCGAATCTTTCTCGTCGGTGATGCGGCGCATCAGAATCCGCCCTGGGGTGGCCACGGGTTCAACACCGGTATCGGTGATGCTGTCAATCTTTGCTGGAAGCTTGCCGCGGTGCTCAACGGTTGGGCGCCACAGTCGCTACTGGGGACGTACGAGGAAGAACGTCGTCCAATTGAGGCGCTGACCATCGACATTTCTGCAAAGAACATGAAGGTCCTGTCATCCGAACTGGGCGACCCGCGCCTTTTCGGCGACGACGAGGCATTTGCCGACGTGGCCGAGTCGGTCGCCGCAGTGATCCTCTCGAGCAAAGACGCCGAGTTCCATAGCCTCGGCCTGACGCTCGGGTACGACTACGAGGGCTCTTCGATTGTGGCGACCGAACCTGGTCGTCGCGATGAATTCGACGACAAGACCTACATTCCGACGGCACGTCCAGGTCATCGCCTGCCGCATTTTTGGTTCGGACCAGGCAACTCACTGTTCGACCACCTGGGGCGTGGGTTCAGTTTGGTCGGGGATCTATCCGTTCCGGCGGCGAAATCGATCATCGCCGCAGCTGATCAGCTCGGCGTCCCGCTTTTGGGCATCGATCTCGGGGCAGGAGGGTCCACGGATCTCTTCGAGACTGCTCTTGTCCTTGTCCGGCCCGATCAGCACGTCGCCTGGCGGGGCGATCACACTGACAATCCGATCGGGCTTTTGAAAATGGCCATTGGCGTGCATATTGATGCGCAATCGAGGCTCCACCAGACGAAAGGAGAACACGAGTGACAACCATCGACGGTGTATTCGTCACGGAATGGGGAGAAGGGCCGCGAGCCTTGTTCATCCACGGCGGGACCCCTGGTGGTGGTGCGGCGGCCTTTTCCAAGCAAGAGCCCCTCAAAGAGCGCTGGCATCTGGTGTTACCCGACCGTCCGGCCCATGGGCAGAGCCCGAGGCAGGGTGACGAAGATTTCGAACGTGACGCCCACCTCCTCGCTCCACTCCTCGAGCCGGGTACCCACCTGGTCGGGCAATCCTACGGAGGCATGGTGGCGTTGTACATGGCCGCAATCCACCCTGAACTCATCGCCTCGTTAACCCTGATCGAGGCTCCTGCGTTTTGCTTCGCTCCAGAGGATCCAGTGGTCAAGGACATGGCCGCGAAGAACCGTGCACTGTTTAGGAGTCCACCAGACGATCCGGTAGTGATGATGCGGAGTGCATTTTCCATGCTGGGTATCAGCATGGAGATCCCCGATCCCGCGCCCGATTTTTTCGTCGACGTTGCAAAAATGTTTGCCGAAGCCGCAGTGCAGATCCGTGTCCCTGACGAAGCCGTTATCGACGCATCAATCCTTGCCTCTGCAGGATTTCCGGTTCTGACCCTTACCTCGGGGATGATCCCGGGATTTGAACACATCGCCGACGCGATCGCCGCTCAGGTGGGCGGTGTGCATATCGTGGTCCCAGGCACCGACCACTCAGTGCAAGACGCCGGGGAGCCGGTCAACGAGATTCTCGAGGCACACTGGCGTTCGGCGTCAAGTAGCACGTAGCGCTCCCCCGACTCCTAGAGGGGGGACCTTCTTCGACGATTATTCGGTGGACCTTGTCGTCATTGTGCCAGCTAGTCCCACCCTTCGGGGAATCTGCACCCCGAACAATGCCGACAACATCTCCGAGCAACGCTGAGACCGTCTCGGGATTCTCAATTCCCATGGCTACGTAGGCGAGTTCGATGCCATGGACACTTTGCTCCTTTTTAGTGACAGGGCCGTGGGCAGGCTGTTCAACTAAAGGGCAGGACAGGAGCAGCATCTTCCGTCCTGACCAAAATCTATATTTTATAGATATCTGCCGAGAGGACTAGGCTGTCGACGTGACATCCGCACCTTCCACTCGATCGGAATGGGTCGAGGATCGACTTCGACAGGCCATTCTTCGGGGCGAACTCGAATCCGGACAGCGACTTTCGGCCAATGAACTGGCCCAGAGATGGAGCATTAGCGCCACCCCGCTTCGCGAAGCCTTCCAGCGCCTGGCCGGGGGCGGCCTGATCGAAATGCTTCCGCAGCGCGGGGTCAGAGTGAGCGACCTGTCCGTTGAGACGGCGGCGCAGATCTATGAAATAAGGATTCTGCTCGAGCCGTTGGCCCTGCGGCAATCTCTCGAACGATCCGATGACGATCATCGCGACAAGATCAGTGCAACCTGTGCGTCATTCCTCTCCGCTGAGAGTCAAATTGAGCAGATCGAGGCACACGCTGAGTTTCATCGTGTGCTCCTTGAGCGCTGCCCTTCTCCTTGGTTACTTCGATTCGTCTCTCAACTTGCGGATGGATCGCGCCTCTACCAAGTCGCGTCAATCGGTGTTGGAAAGGAGCGCCGTCACACCGAGAGCGAGCACGAAGGTATCCGCGACTCGGCGATTTCCTGCGACATCGAGGGATGCGTCAATCTTCAAAGACAACATTTGCGTCGAACGCTTCGATTGATTGCCTTTGGCAGCGGTCCGATCGAAGAAGCCTCAGAATGACCCAGCCTGCTTACCCGGTCTCGCCGTCGACCGCGTGGCGAGGTGGGCTCCGACGCACCTGCTCTGTCCGGAGACAAAGGCGAGGTGTTGGTTACTGCGGAACCCGACCACCCGGGACTGGTCTTTGTCGACGAACGCCTCCGGATCGATCCAAAGTGACAACCAGATGACGACCGAAGTGGTCCTTACGGGAACCGGTGTGCCGCGCCCGGCTGCAAGGAGAGCTGGAGCAGGCACTTTGGTTCGTTCCGGGGACGTCTCCATCCAGTTCGATGCCGGTCGAGGCACAGTGATGCGGCTTGTGGAAGCTGGGACGCATCCCTCTCAGTTGGCGGCCCTCTTCGTCACCCACGTGCACAGCGATCACGTGATCGGCATCCCGGACGTAACGATGACTCGGTGGCTCCAGAACAATGTTGCTTCATCCCCACCTCTGCCCATCGTCACGCCAGCCGGTTCGTCGGAGCGATTCATTCAACGGATGCTGGATCCCTTCGACGAAGACATCGCTCTTCGCATGGCACACCTGCAACAACACGGGCCGGAATTCCAGCTCACGACGTTTTCCCCCTCGACTCAGCCCGAGGTGGTCTGGACGAGCACTGACGGATCGGTCACGGTTTCGGCCGTGGCAGTCCATCACGAGCCAGTCGATGCCGTCGCCTACAAGGTAACGACACCCGATGGAGCCATTGTGATCTCCGGTGACACGATTGTGTGTGACGAGATCGAGCGTCTCTGTGCCAGGGTGGATGTCCTCGTACATGAAGCATGTCGAACTACGGCGATGTCCGAACTCATCGCGGGCACGACTTTCGAGACAATTTTCAGCTACCACGCCGATACGGTCGCCCTTGGAGCAATGGCTCAACGCGCAGGCGTACCTCATCTCGTACTCACCCACCTCATCCCGGGGCCCGAGACACCCGAGGATGCGATGGCATTTGAGGAGGATGTTCGTCAAGGGGGTTACGCCGGTATGGTGACCGTCGGCGAAGACTTGACGAACATCACAATTGGTACAGAAACAGAGTTGAGCGGGCCATGATTGAAACTTATCAACCGTGCAACCCGCTCCCATTGGGGAGACGATACGGGCTAAACAACGTGCAGTGCTGCGATGAGGTTTGTCGAGCATCATTGAGCCGCTCTGGGGGGCGCGAATGTTAGTGGAGCCGTTTGAGGGAAGGATTGGCCGCACTCTGGCGGAGTCCGAAGGGTGGTGGCCGCCACTACCAACGGGACCTTCCGGCGCCCCGAACGTGGTGATCGTGCTTCTCGACGATGTGGGATACGCGCAGTTCGGTGCCTACGGATCCGATATAGCGACTCCGACCTTTGATCGCCTCGCCTCGCGTGGGCTTCGATACGCGAATTTCCACACAACTGCACTGTGCTCCCCCACTCGAGCCTGCCTCCTCACCGGCCGAAATCACCACTCAAATGGCATGGCACGTGTGGTGGAACTGGCTTCTGGCTTCCCCGGCTACAACGCCACCATTCCCAAAGAAAATGGCTTTCTATCCGAGATCCTCCGCACTCACGGTTACGCGACCTTTGCCGTCGGCAAGTGGCATCTAACGCCAGCGACCCAAATGAGCGCGGGAAGCCCACGTGACAAGTGGCCTCTAGGGCGAGGTTTCGATCGCTACTACGGATTCATGGGTGGAGAAACCGACCAGTTTCACCCTGAACTAGTAAACGACAACCATCCGATCGAATCTCCGGGCACTCCCGAGGCGGGCTACCACCTCACCGAAGACCTGGCCGACCATGCCATCCGATACCTGGCCGATCTGCGAGGAGCATCACCGACGACTCCGTTCTTCTTGTGGTTCGCTCCCGGCGCCTGCCACGCCCCGCACCAAGCCCCGGCAGAGTACATCGAGCGCTATCGAGGCCACTTTGATCAGGGGTGGGACTGCTGGAGAGAGGAGGTCTTCGCCCGCCAGCTGGCTTCAGGCTTACTCCCCGATGGCACGGAGCTCTCAGAACGCCCGTCATGGGTCGCGCCCTGGGACACCTTGAGTCATGACGAGCAGCGCCTGGCCGCCAGGCTGATGGAGGTGTACGCGGGCTTTCTCACCCACACGGACGCACAAGTGGCGCGCGTCATCGACTTCATTGAGCGGGTCAATGAGACCGACAACACCATCGTGATGATCATGAGCGACAACGGCGCATCGGCCGAAGGCGGTGCGAAGGGATCATTCAACGAGCAGTACTTCTTCAACTTCGTCCCTGAGAGCCTTGAGGAGAACCTCCAACGCATCGACGATCTCGGTACTCCCAGGGCCAACAACCACTACCCGTGGGGATGGGCATGGGCTGGAAATACGCCCCTCAAGCGTTTCAAGCGTGACACTCACGAGGGTGGCGTAGCGGATCCGCTCATCTTCTGCTGGCCTGCTCGGATTGCAGCCGGAGGTGGCACTCGACATCAATACGTGCACGCCATCGACGTCATGCCCACATTGCTCGAGCTCGTCGGCATCGATCCGCCTGATTCGATTGCTGGCGTGGAACAGTCGCCTATCGAAGGCGTGAGTTTTGCTGCGACGCTGGATAATGCGTTCACTCCAGGCAAACACGTTACGCAGTATTACGAGATGCTGGGATCGCGCGCCTTGTACCACGACGGCTGGAAGGCGGTCGTTTTTCACACACCGCCGTTGATGGCCTACGACGGCTCCGATACGACAAGGTCGTTCGAAGATGATGTATGGGAGCTCTACCACGTGGCGGAGGACTTCTCTGAAGTCCACGACCTTGCGGCCAAGCACCCGGCAGAGCTTGAGGAGCTGAAGACACTCTGGTGGCAGCAGGCGGAGAGATTCCAGGTTCTCCCGCTTAACAACCAACCCGGTCAGTTTAGAGACCCTCGCTATATCCGTGATCGCTACGAATTCTACGGACAGGTCGGACCGTTAGCGGAAGCACTCGCGCCCAATCTTAAGAACTGTTCTTTCGTCATTGCCGCCGAACTGACTCCTGCTCCGGGACGAACCATGGCAGGCGTGATCGTTGCCCACGGCAGCCATGCTGGAGGATATGCGATGTTCCTTGAGGACGGTCGCCTCCACTTCACTTACAACTACTTAGC
>Ga0302324_100027204_pt1 | contig 10904 bp, 8 predicted proteins | sample Palsa_T0_1_FD_201949 | JGI IMG/M metagenome (GOLD analysis project Ga0302324, IMG submission 201949) | Peat permafrost microbial communities from Stordalen Mire near Abisko, Sweden - Palsa_T0_1 | ecosystem: Environmental > Terrestrial > Soil > Palsa > Peat permafrost | place: Sweden: Abisko...
CGACCGCGACTCCGATGCCCTGTTCTTCGCTCGTGCCGGAGCCGACGATGGTCGCGCCGCTGCCATCGACGTTGATGCGCAAGACGTTGTTGGGCTCGCGCTGCGTCGCGTAGATGTGGCCGGCCCCGTCGAGCGTGAAGTCGCCGAACCCGAGCGTCCCGGCGGCCGAAGCAATGATCGTCGTCGGGCCGCCTGCTTTGGGTACGGCCGCGATGGAGGCGGCGTCGTCGAAGGGGTCGTAGGTGATGAAGTAAACATTGTTCGCATCGAACCGAAGCGGTCCGGCGAACTGCACGTGGTAGTCGTTCGACGAGACGAACGGGACGTAGCTCGTCCCGTCGAGGCGATAGATGACGAGCTCGGTCGTTGCGTAGATGACACCGTCGTCGGACTGCGCGAGGCTCATGACGAGCCACGGCGTGGGCGGAAGCGTGATCACGGCTCCGAGAGCGCTCACGCGATAGAAGGCGGGCGCCGGACCGTCACCGCCGCTGTAGACGTAGAGGTCATCGCTCGACGGAACGAGCGTGAGCCCGTTCGAGAACGGGCCCGAGAGGGCGGTGAGTGTACCGGCCGCACAACCTTGTTTGGGAGCGCGCATGACGGTCGTGAGCGGGCTCGTCGTCGCGGTGCCGAGCGTGTACGTCAACCAACTGACGTAGACGTCGTCGAGCGTGAAGACGTCCGTCACGGGCCACCCCTGCTCGGTCGGCGAAGCCACGAGCGAGGGTGTGCCGCCGGTCTTCGAGACGCGCCAGACACCAAGCGCGTCGAAGTAGACATAGGCGTTGTCGACGGCCACTTGATCCACTTGCGGGTAGTACCCGCTCGTGAGCACGGTCGTCGTCGTGGCCGTGCACGTGACCGGCGTCTCGCTCTCCGGAGCGCACGAGGCTTCGTAGCCGGGCCCGTCGATGGTCGCCGCAGCGTCCACCTGACCATCTCGACTGTCACCCTCGGAGTCAGGGATGGGTACGTCGAACCCCGCACCACACGCGATTACACCGAGGAGGAAGACTGAGCTGCAGCGCCATACGATCATGAGACGAAGACGAAGCAACAAGAACGCCAGCGGACGTGATCACTTCGATCACCCTCACCCGCGCTCGTGACGGCGATGTCGACCTCACGCTCACCCGAGCGCTGCGCGAATCACATCGACCGCCGCCCGCACATCGCGCTCGACGAGAGAACAGGGCGTCCAATTGGGTCCTGCGTCGATGCGGGGTGAATTCGTGAGCAAGGCTCTGCTGCGCAGGCGGGGGACGAGCGCGAGCGGCGACTGCGGCGGCGGTTTGGCAGCTCGCGTGGGTTCGCTCAGTCGTGGACGTGGGAGGATCTCCCACAAATCAACAGTCACCACGCCCGCCAAATCATCCCAGCCGGGTAGCTCCATAGAGGGATGAAATCATGGATAAGAAGAACCTACCGACCCCAGAGGTCATCGACCGCATCGATAAGGAGTGGCCTCCCTTGCGCAAGGCACTCCTCCATCTCGCAGCCAAGCATGCGTCGCTGCAAGAAGCGGAGGACATCGTCGCCCAGAGCTTCCGCGGCATCCGCAGCGGCTCACGCGTCTGGGATCCCGAGAAGGAGCCCGATTTCGCGATCTTCGCCGGGATGGTGGTCGTCAGCAACGCCAAACACTGGCGCGTCGAGGCCTTCAACCGGCGCCGTGACAGGGGAGCCTTCGACGAGACCGCCCAGCGGCGCGTCGCGGGAGTCGGCGCAAGCCCCGAGCAAATCGCCATCCTCAAGCAGGAGTTCACGCGCGCGTTCGAGACGGCCTTTCGCAAGGGCAGCCTCGAAGACCGGCTCTTCGAAGCGATCAAGCGAGGCATCAACCATCCGGCCGATCAGGCCAAAGCCCTCGGTGTGACGGTCGAGCAAATCAGGCAGCTCGTCGCCCGAGTTCACGCGGTGTGCAACCGCATCATTCAGGAAGGAAGCAAGTCATGACGCCGGAGAAGAAGCCCCTGACGCTCGAGGAGACCCTCGAGGCCATCAAGGAGCAGCACGAGGACTACGAGGACGTGAAGGCCGTCCTCGCGATGAGCTCGGAAGAGCTCGATAAGAAGCTCGTGGAGCAAGGGTTCGACCTCGCCACACTCGACGCACGCGCGGAGGCCCGCGAGGCGGAGATTCGGCGCGAGCAAGACAGCCCCGCACGCAAGCCGTGGAGCAAGAAGCTCATCGCGCTCTTCACGGCGTTCTGCACCCTCGTGGGTGTCGCCGCGACCCACGCGATCGACGTCCTCTGGCTCGCCGGTCCCGCGCTGCCGACCGTTGCGTTCACCGCACCACCCGAGCTTCGCCACGAGGCGTTCGAGGCGTGTGGCAAGATGCAGTGGGCGTCGTGTATCGCCAAGCTCGACGAGGCCGCCCGCACCGACCCGGAGGGCGACAAGGATCCCGAGGTTCAGCGGGCGCGCGCCTTCGCGAAGAAGCAGCTCGCGTTGCAAGTGCCGTAATCCTAAAAATCGACACTGAGCCGACCGAGCAAATCATCCCAGCCGGGTAGCTCATATAGGAAGCAAGAAAGGCCATCCGCGACGCATGGTGCGTCTCGGGTGGCCTTTCTCATTCCGGAAAGGAGGTGAATCAACATGACAATAACCAAAGTATACGTCGTAATACGTCGCCCGCGCCCTGCGGCGGCCTTCCTGTCGATGGCGAAAGCCATCCTTCAGGCGGTCACCAATGCAAAGGTGACGTTCCCCACGCCGAACCCTTCTCTGGCCCAGCTGACGACCGACATCAACTCGTTCGACAGCTCCCAGAGCAGCGCGCTCACGCGCGCGAAGGGTGCGGTGCAGGCACGTAACGCGGCAATGGTCGTGGTCGCAGCAGACCTCGACCTTCTCCGTGGCTACGTGCAGCAGGTGGCGGACGCCGATCCGTCGAACGCACTCGCCATTGCCCACTCATCGGGCATGGACTTGCGTAAGACGCCGGTGAGAAGCACGAACGACCTGAACGCCAAACCGGGCGTGACGAGCGGCACCATTGCCGTCTCGGCGCGCGTCGGAGGCGTCCGGGCGTCGCACGAGTGGCAATACAGCACCGATGGTGGGAAGACCTGGATCTCCCTGCCGTCGTCGCTGCAGGCCAAGACGACGATCAGCGGCCTCACGCCGCTGACCACCGTCATGGTCCGCCATTGTGCGGTTACCAAAGCGGGTCCTCAGGACTGGAGTCAGCCGATCTCGGCTGTAGTCCAGTAGTGGGGACGGTGTGCGGGCGGCCGGGTGCTCTCGAAAGGGAGTGCCCGGCCGCATCGCGTTCATGATGCTACGGTCGCGTACCGATGAGCACGGCCCACTCAGCGCTCGGCGCGCTCGTCCCCGCAGCGCTCGCGGCTCATCGCAAGACGATGTTCGAGCGTCATCTGACATGGCCCATCGCGCTGTGAGCGGAGGTTTGCGCGCTTCGTGTATCCTGCGCACGTGGCAGCCAAGAAGCGCCGGCGCGTCGCCAAACCCGCCCCCATCTCGATCGAGAGCAGCGACAACCCGCTCATCGTGCGGACCAGCTTCGCCGATGCGCGCGCTTGGAGCGCCGTACGCGAGATCGTCGCGCGTCCCGTGGGTGACGGGTTCCGTGCGAACGTCGACTACCTGGACGCTCCCGCCTTCGACGGCTTGACGAAGGACCAGCTCGTCGAGCGCATCGGGAAGAAGTACGACCATGCGTTCATCGTCATCGCCGATGACGTCACGATGTCGGGCAAAGACCACGCACTGCTCGTCGTCGACTTGGATGAAAAGCGCGGCAGCGCCTTTCGCGCCCTGCCGTCGCAGATTCAGAGCATCGAAAACAACCTGTCGCTGGCCAACATGGACTTCGCCGAGTTCGCCCAGAACGTGGGCCGCGGGAAGGTGTTTCGCGGCTTCTGACTCACCCCTTCGACGTGTAGCGCTCGCTACCTTTGGTAAGCTCGGCGAGTGAGGCTCCCGGAGAAGCTCCCACCGTTGCCACGCATGCACCTCCTGTCCGCGCGATGGGAAGCGGTGTGCGGTCGGTGCTTGGCTCGCTCGCACATCGTCGACTCGTGGTCGGAGCGCGAGGCGTGGAACGAGATCGCGAGCACGGAGGGGTGGTGCGTCTACGAGCCTGGCGAGGGATTCGAGCCCTACCCGATCTGCTTGCGGTGCGCCGACGCCGAGCTTGCACCGTCACCGCGACGGAAACGCACGAGGAAGTAGAGTCGACGTCACGCAGCCCGAGCACGCGGACGGGCCCGCGATGCCCGATGCGCTGGTGACGTGCGTCCACCGTCCCACGTCCAAGGGCTCGGGTTGACGATGTAGCTTCCGCCCGTCGACCTCCAAAGAGGACGAGCTTGCCGCCGAGCGTCGCGCCATCGCTGCGGAGTCCGTCGCCGGTCCTCCCGTGACGTCGAGCTTGTGCTCCCAATGGGGTGCATCCTTCTCACGGGATACAGAACGTCGTGGTGACCAGTCCAGAGTCCGGTGACTTGTAACATCCGCAAGCTGCGAACAAATTCCCGGCGTCGTCACAGTCTGGGGGGATGGTTCCCGCGTCCGAGAAGCATCCGTCGTTGGCACAGGTCAACTGCGAGCTAGCATCTGCGACAACACAATAAAAAGGCGATTGGTTCGAGCCGTAAACAATTGACTGGCAGTACTCAGTGGTTGGGTCGCACGTGAACGCGCCGCAATTCGATGCGGCGTCGCCTTGCGCGTCCTCATTCGTTGCGTCGAGCCCTCCGTCCACGCGATTGGCGGCTCCTCCGCACGCCTGCACTGCCGCACACATACACAGATCAAATAGTCCGACGACAAGAAAGGCTGACTTGAAGGCGGTCATCGTTCACCCGAAGTTATTCATGACACTGCAAGTGGTAGCGAGGTACCTCGCGAGCCATGCGGACGTCACCTCGTCGTGCGCTCAGTCTTCGAGCCGAGACGGCCAGACAAATGCTTCTTAGTCCGCGACGGGCACGGGCGGCTCCGTCGTAACAGTGAGCACGACGAGCTCCGCATCCGTCACGCGGTACCTCCTCCGGCGTCAGCAACAGGGACCCTCCGATGGTCGCGTCGTCATCAGCTCACGCAGCGCGGTCCCTCTTGCTTCCGTGGTCGCGCCCCCTGCTTTAGAGTGCCGCGATGCCCGCGCGTCCCGCTCGCGTCGTTCCACCCATTCTGGCGCAACCACTCACGTCTCTCGACGAAGAGGTGACCGCGGTCTCCCTCTCGCCGGACGGCAAGACCATCTTGCTCGCCGGGTCGTTCACATCGAAGCTCGTCGATGTCGCAACCGGGAAGGTTCGCTTGCTCAAGCCGGACTACGGCGCCGTGTGGGCCGCACGCTTCACCCCTGACGGTCGCAAGGTCCTCGCGGGAATCGGCGCGAGGCTCTTGATCTGGGACGCGCAGACGGGCAAGAAGCTGCACGACCTAGAGACGAATGGAATCGTCCGGCGCATCACCCTCTCCCGCGACGGCGGTCGCGCGGCGACGAGCACGTGGGAGAAGGACGTGCGCCTGTGGGACGTCGGAGCCGGCCGCGAGCTCGGCGGCTTCACGATGAAAAAGAGCGTGGTCAACGGCGTCGCGCTCGCTCCCGGAGCCGACGTCGTCGCGTGCGGTGGCAGCGACGGCTTCGTGAGGCTGGTCGATCCGAAGTCGGGCGAAGTGAAGAAAGCGATCGCGGGCAACGGATGGATCGACGTCATCGAGCGGTCCGATGACGGTCGGCTATTCGCCACGGCGGGACGAGCGGCCGAGGTCGTCTTGTGGACGTGGACCGGCGACAAGCTCCGCACGCTGAGGGACATGTCCACGGCGATCACGGTGCTGAGCGTCTCGCCGGATGGCCGATGGGTCGCTGCGTGCGGCAAGAAAGCCGCGCCGCTCGTGTGGAGCACGGCGACGGGCAAGGTCGCCTGCGCGCTCGAGGGTCACGACAAGGTCGGCGCGCTTTGCTTCGGTTTTGACGGTCGCAGCATCGTGACGGCGGGCTCCCCGTTCGTCACCGTGTGGGAAGCCCCGAAGTAGTTTCCGCTGAGCGTCCGCCGCATTTCCTGCCCGATGTGCGGGTCGTAAATCACGGCAGCATGGATTTCCCGCCGGATGTGCGGCCCCGCACCAGCCGAACCTCCAGCCCGGCACCACCGTCGAGTTTCGGCAACGCGTCCTCACGAAGTCGGGCCTCAGCGACTGGAGCCAGACCATCTCGCACCTCGTGACGTGACCTCGAAGTACTGCGCCGAGGGCGACTCCGCCCGCCCTCGGCGCGAGCACCACGGCGCGACTCGATCGCAGTGACGTTCAGCTCAGATCGAAGAGCACTTCACTCACGGCCTTCTTGTCGACGGTCCCGAGCGCCAGCGGCTTCTTCAAGCTCCGCCACGGAACCGGCACCTCCGTGCCCGCCACGAAATAGACCTTCTCGATCTTCTGCGGGTCCGCGTACTCGCGCGACCCAATCGGGTACCCCGTGTGCTCGACGATGGCCGTCACGTTCGCCGAGAAGAACGGCTTCGCGTGGTCTCCCACGAACCCAGCGTCCTGCGGCTGCCCGTGGATCCACCCGCGGCGCGCGAGCTTCCCCACGAACGCGGACACGCCCCATTCCTGGCCCTTGAAGCGCGGCGCGAGGTCCTTGGCCTTCTTTTCTTTGCCCTCGAGCGCAAACGTCGAACGCCCGAGCTGCGGGAATGGCGCGAGGATCTCGTAGTCGCCGAAGATCTGCCCCCACGCGGCCTTCTGCGCCTCGGTGAGGTCGAGCGGATGCACGATGGTCACGGCTCCGTCCTTCGGTAGGGCGTACTTGGCATCCTTCTCATCGGCGTAGCTGCCGTCCTCGGCGATGCGAAACGTTCCCGCGAGCTTGCCCTTGCGCTTCACGCCGAAGACGATGCCGCGCGCGAGGTTGCTCATCAGCGGATGCCGCACGATGAGGGCGTCGAAGTCCTTCGCGGTCCACGTGCGGCCCTTCACCATCGCTTGCTCTAGGCGGACGATTTGGATCTTCGTCGTCTCGCGCAGCGTCTTCTTGAGGAGCTTCCAGTCGGCGTGGGCTTTCGTGGCGAGCGCCTGGTCGTCCTTCGCGCCGGGCTTCGGCAGCTCGGCTTTGCGCGCGCCCGACTCGTCTCGCACCATCGGCGCGCCCTCGGAGCCGATGACGACGTGGAACTTGCGCGCGCCAAAGTCGAGGACGCGCTTGCCCTGATCGTCGAACCCACCATCGGGGACGATGCGATCCTCGAGCTCGTCGCGTGACATCTTGCGCGACTTGGCGATGGCCTCCATGCACTCGCCAGCGCGACGCTTGAGCGCTTGGAACTTCACCTTCTGCGCGATGCCCGAGAGCTGCAAGAGCGCTACGTCCGTGCCGATGCCGCGAAGCACATCGAGCCCGAGGACCGCGCGCTGGTGCTGACTCTCGCCCGGCCACGCACGAACGAGAGGCGCGAGCTTGAGCGCACACTCGTCGGCGCCGAGGAAACCCATCGCGCCGAGCGCCCACTTCTCCTTCGACGGTGCGCCTTCGGTCAGCCACGCCTCGAAGAGACGCCACGCGAATGCATCGCGAGACTCGGCCGTGGCCCTTTCACGAAGCGCCGATACGAGCGCGTGCGGCTCGCCCGTGCCGGGCGTCGTCAGCGCCGCTACGAGCGATGCGGCTTGCTCCGCCGTGAGCGTCTTGCCTTCGACTTCGAGCGGCGGAAGCTGCGAGACGTCGACCCAAGTCTTCTTCTTTGGGGGAGCGGAACGGAGCGCGTCCGCGAGCCACTTCGGAGGCTTGTCGAAGGTGCCGAGCACCCTCTCCTTGGCTTCGAGCAGCGCCGAGGCTTTCTTCGCGGCGTCACCGGATGCGCCCTTCGTGGCCGCTTCAATCAGTCGGGCGTAGCCCTGCTGCTTCAACGTGCGAAGCCGCTGCGTCGCAGCTTCGGCGAGCGCTCCGCGTCCCGCAGCGATCTCGACGAGCCCGGCGGCCGCGCATCCGATGTTCGCGTCGAGCCAGCTCACGCCGACTTTGGGGGCCTTCGACCGGGTCGCCACTTCGAGCATGGGGCCGGCGTTCTCCGGCGCGTGCACGAGCGCGAGCACCTCGGCGAGCTCCGCGGCGAGCTCCTTGTTCTTCGTGTCGACGACGGTCTTCGCGGCCCAGTCGAGCGCGGCGTACTCCGTGTGCGCGAGCCAGGCTCGCATGAAGCTCTCGAGCCGAAGCGTGAGGCCGAGGCGTCGCATGTGCTGGCTGACGAGCTCGGCGGACCCGAGCCCGAAGATCATCACCTGCGGCACGTGATAGGCGTCGTGCCAGTCCTCTTTGGTGAAGCGGTCATCGGCCCAGCTCGATACGACGGCGAGAAGATCGTCGTGCATGCCAATGCACGCCGCGACCAAGAAGTCTCCGCTGAGCTCCTCGTAGTAGTCCGTCGGAAAGTCGGCAGGGCGAACGTTCGGCGCGACGCGTTTCTTCAGCGCATCGCGCTCGGCGTCATCGAGCTCCAAAAGGACGTACCTGCGCCAACCGTGGAAGGCGTTGCCGCCGGCACCGTACCCAGTCGTTTTCGGCTTCGCCGTCAGCAGCATCTCCGTGACGGCAGCCGCACCGAAGAGCACGCGGAGGACGAGGGCGAGCTCGGGCGCCGGATCGCGCCCCCATTTCTTCAAGACCTTCATCGCCCCGTCGAGCGACAGCACGCCGAGCTTCTTCTTGCGAAGCTCCTCGACCTTCTTCTTCGGCGGCTTCTCGCGCTCCATCGAGTGCATGCACTCGAACCAAAAGCGCGCCTCGTCCTTCGACATGGACGGCGAGAGCGCCGCGCGCGAAAAGTCCCAGTCCCAGCCGTAATTGATCGCCCTCACCTTCGACGCGAGCCGCTCGAGGCACTCCTCGCTATCGAATGGCTTGCCGGGTGGTGACGGCGGCTGCGGCTTGCGGGGTCGCCACGTCGCCCAACTCCAGTCCGCGTCGCCCAAGGCGATGGATCGCGCGACGCCCTCGTCGACGGATCCGCTCATCTCAGTGGAAGCCGCCGCCCGTGTCGCCTGCCGAGCCGCCAGGCGTCTCGCCCGTGATCGAGTTGAGGTCGGGAGCGATGGGCTGCTTGCCCGCCATCTGCTTCACGCAGTCCCAGGTGCCAGCGCCAACCTCGTCGCTCTCGAGGCCGAATTCGCCGTGGAGCTTCGCGATGTTGTCGGGGCCCATCCCGTAGACGAAGTAGCCTCTGCCCTTCGAGGTCGCGCTGGGGCCGATGAGCCCATACTTGTGCTCCTTCCACTCGAAGTGCAGCACGTTGCCGACCTTCTTGCCGGACATCTCCCCCCACGCGCTCTTGTCGGTGCGTTGCCACTTGCCGATGACGCTGGTGTCCTGCTCGACGAGGTTGAGGTTGCCGTAGATGGGGTGGAAATAGACGCCCGTCCAAACCTCGCCGGTCAGCATGTTGCCCGGCGTGACGGTGGCACTCTTGCCTTCTGGGCCGCCGCAACCGGTGCAAGGAACAGCCGCGAGCAGCAGGGTGAAGGCGAGCAGCGTAGGTCTCATCATGGCGAGAACTCTATGCCTCCTCAAAGGTATGCTCAAGCCGTGAGCGAGCTCAGCCCCATGACGCCTACCATGCCGCAAAATCGCACGCTCGCGATGGTCGTCGGTGCGGTCGTGCTCGGCGCGCTGATCGCGAGCGGGACGTTCCTCCTCTTCAAGCGGGACGATTCAGGTGGGGAGCTCCACTCGAAGCCGTCGAACACGCTCCTCGTCGCGACGCGCGATCTCTCGCGGCTCGAGACGAGCGAGCTCCACGTCGAGAAGGTCATCGACCTCACCGACACGCAAAGCCGCTTGTACGGTCTCGTCGAGGGGACCGACAACGTGCTCCTCGTCGCCGTGGGCGACGTGTCGATGGGCATCGACCTCGGCAAGCTCGGCGACGGTGACGTCTCGCTCGACGACAAGACGCACGCCGCGCACATGAAGCTCCCGGCGCCGGAGGTGTTCTCGTCGCGCCTCGACGAGAAGGCCACGTACGTCTACTCGCGAGAGACGAGCGTCTTCGCCAAACGAAACGAGCAGCTCGAGAGCCGCGCGCGGCAAGAAGCGCAAGACACCATCCGCAAGCAAGCCGACTCGCCGGAGGCCAAGGACCGCGCGAAGAAACAGGCCGAGAAGGTGCTTCGCGAGCTCGCGACGTCGCTCGGCGCGTCGTCCGTCACGTTCGATTGGCACTGAGACTGGCTGTAGTACGCTCGCGAGCCAGCGATGGCGGGTAGACCGAGCTTGTTTCCGGTGGCGAAGCTCCCGCGTCCGCGCGCCGCGAGCTTTGCTGCGTTGCCCGCGCACCCTCCCGCCCCGAAGCTGCCCATCGCGCTCGCCCTGGGCGCTCTCGGCGTCGTCTACGGCGACATCGGAACGAATCCGCTCTTCGCGCTTCAGGATTGCTTCAAGGGTGACGAAGCGATGGCCGTCAACGGGATGAACGTCCTTGGCGTCCTCTCGCTCGTCTTCTGGGCGCTGACGCTCGTGATCGCGATCAAGTACTTGACGTTCGTCATGCGCGCCGAGAACGGCGGCGAAGGCGGTATCCTCGCGCTGCTCGCGCTCGTGCCGGCGAAGGGCAGGGGCGCGATCGCGGAGCGGCCGTGGATCCTCACCCTCCTCGTGCTCTTCGGCGCGGCGCTTCTCTACGGCGACGGCGTCATCACGCCCGCCATCTCGGTCCTCAGCGCGATCGAGGGTCTGAAGGTCGCGGCCCCGTCGACATCGAAGCTCGTCGTCCCCATCACCGTCGCCATCTTGCTCGGGCTGTTTCTGGTTCAGAAACGCGGAACCGAGCGCATCGGCAACGTCTTCGGCCCCGTGATGATCGTGTGGTTTTTCACGATTGGCGTCCTTGGCGCACGTCAGATCGTCGCTCACCCCGTCGTGCTCAC
>Ga0302324_100027206_pt1 | contig 10904 bp, 11 predicted proteins | sample Palsa_T0_1_FD_201949 | JGI IMG/M metagenome (GOLD analysis project Ga0302324, IMG submission 201949) | Peat permafrost microbial communities from Stordalen Mire near Abisko, Sweden - Palsa_T0_1 | ecosystem: Environmental > Terrestrial > Soil > Palsa > Peat permafrost | place: Sweden: Abisko...
GCCCCCGAATCCTATCGCCTCGGAGGCCTAGGCGTTCTCGACCAAAATACTGGAACCAAAAGCTTGGTCGCTCCCCCTGCGTTTTATTACGGCATACCGACATCTTCAAATCGCCGCGCCTCGACTCACATCACATGAGGAGCCTAACCTCGAGTCGAGCAGGCGATTCGGCCAAGGGCAAACAGCAAATGATGCACCTCAGCAGCGCGTCTTAGGCCGTGCACATACACTAGCATGAACCGCGCACCTATCGCCAGCCAATGCGTCTCCTGCGCTGGCGTGCATATGCTCACGATGTGACCTACAACAGTCGGCCGGGTACCGCCCGTCCCGGTCCAATGTTTCCAAGCGCACCTGGAAGCAGCAAAGAACCCTCCATGCATGTAATCGTAATTGCTCAAGGAAAACCGACACGGGACACCGGCGGCTGAGGGCTGCCGGCCTGGCAGGTCCGCGCCGCCTAAGCGGAACACGCCGTCGGGTCCGGCGCTACTTGGCGCGATGGGCACCCAAGAAGCGGAACCAGACTCGAACCACGAGCAAGGCGGCCAATGCCGCGACCGAGTCGAGCAGCGAGTCCCACGGCGAGGCAGTGCGCGACAGCGTGAAGGATTGATGAAACTCGTCCAGCACCGAATACGCGGCTACGATGAACCACGCGCCGAGGCCCCATGACGTGCGCCAGAACATGCGTGCGCCCGACACGCCGCGATAGACAAGCAGGTAAAAGATGAAATATTCAGTGAAGTGCGCACACTTGCGAATACAGAAATTAATGAACTCCAACTGTTCTGGCGTGCTTTCAGGGTCGAGCCACCCGAGAATCGGCCCAAGAATTTGACCCGTATTGGTTGCAGAAAAAGCGTCGGTCGATAAAACAAAGATAATCACCGCCCAGACGAGGGCTGGCCACCACGGGCGGAGGTTGTTGAGGGCGATTTGGCCTGTTGGAAACCGGCTGAGTGTCGGGCGTTTAGCCATTAAGCGGGGAAGAACGGGATATCGGAGCTTGAAAACGGGGACTCTCTCCCGTCACGCCTGCGCCGAAAGCTTGGCGACGCCGCCCATTACCGGCACCAGTTGCATGGGGCGACAATTGGCCATCGCTTGCTCCGATTCCGACAATCCTGAAGAAAGCTACCATACTTTGCAATGCCTCATTGGTGCCAGGTGGACGCCGGCTTCTTCTGTCCACAATCCCAGAGCATGTTGCCCGTTACATTTGTGTCAGTTGGTTTGATCGCCGGCCATTGAGACTTACACCGAATCTCGACGGCGGGAACGAGGCTTCAATAAACCGTGGCGCATGACTACCGGTGCAGCGGTGCGCCGTCTCGCTATTGACTCAGCCAGAGGTGGCGGCCTATGATTACATAGACGATTTCGTCCGGCGACGTCCCATGTGGAAGCGCTCGCGCGGCCGAAATGCAATTGGGGAGCGGGCAAAATGAAAAAAGAAGCCTTTGCAGCTGCAGTGCTTGCGCTGTTATTTGGATCTGCCCTGCTCCTACCAGGAGTGTGTGCGGCCCAGACCTATTCGACTTCGTTTACCGGCGTTACGCCAGCAATTACCTGCACGAATACGAACATTACCGCGGGGCCGGGGATCGACCTTAACTGGAACCTTCCGTCCGGAACGCAGATTGTTGAGTTGCAGATCGCCGGCGGATCTACGGTCTTTGAGCAGAGCTTTCCGCTACCGGCCCCGGCCGGATCGGAGCCGTTTGAAGGCGTGTCGGCGACCTATGCACCGATTGCATTCCCCTACACGTTTACCATCTCCGTGACGCCGAAGCTTCAGGGCGCGACCACGTCCTCGATCAGTTTTCTGTGCGCGAGCGCAGCCGGAACCAACTTCACGATCAACAACGGGGCGCCGTTTAACCTCGCCAGTGTCATTGTCCCGACGCTCGATCGCTGGACACTGTTGCTATTGGCAATCCTGGTTGCTGTGTCGACGTTTGCGTTGTTCCGGATTCGGTCTCGCGATAGCAGACGTTCCAGCTAGTGTCCGACTTGGCACTCCCGGGGATTGGGGGCGTACCCTACAACTTGCGGTATCGGACGGCGCTAGAGCGTGCCCGCTTGCCGCTGTGAGATGATCTTCAATTCGACCAAGGGAATCAAAATGATGCGCCCATTGAACTTGTTTGTCCTGGGCGTGGCCTTGTTGATTTGCGGCTGCGCTTCAACTCCGCCACAGCAGACACAGAGTACGCAAACGGCGTACTCGAAAGAAGGTGCAACACAACAACAGTTCATGAAAGACCGGAGCGAATGCGTCCAGCAGGCGCAGCAAAAGGTTTCGCAAGCATATGGAGCCGTTGCCACTGGAACGACATTCATTAAATGCGACGCGGTGCCTTCTTGCTTGGCTGCTCGCGGCTACGTTGCCAATGCCAAGGGATCCCTGGCGGCGCCGCCTGGAACGGATGTCGCGTGCGTTAATTAGATTCGCAGCGTCCGAAGCGGTGCGGACCGATTCGGTGTCTGCACGGTATGCGTCGCATCGGATGCCGGTTTGCTCCGGGACAGCATGGCCCCCACTGGCGGGAATTGGGGGGGGGCGCCTGGGTAGATATGCGACGCCGGCCACCGAGCCCGGAGGTCAGTTTGTACGTTAGGCTGGTCGCCGGGCACCACTTCGACGCTTCTCTCTTCCTTGCAACCGGCCGCAGTCGTCTGCACGCCGTTTGAGCCTCAGAGTGCAAGCTCCCGGGCTCGGTAATGGACGCGCCACATTGTTGCCTCCAGCCTGGCGCGAAGACCTCGCAGAGAATGGCCGACAGTCTGCTGGGCAGACGATCATGGTCGAAATCGCCCACGGTCCCTCCGGCACAAATTGCGTTTGCTGGGCTGCGACGCCCCTATTCCGATTAAGAGATAATCGGAGTGCCGGAATCCGACTCAAACTTATTTAAGCGCACGCTCGAATGACTACTGCCCTGCGCGAGGGTCTGCCGCGATTGCCGCAACGCATGCAGCACTTGCCGATCGATGAGCGGGGGTATCCGATTCCAGAGTTCGTTTCCAATATCGATGGCATGCGCGATTTTCGCGTTGTCAGTCTCGAACACCTGACTAACTGTATCCAAGATAACATGTGCTGGATTTGCGCACGGAGTCTCGACGTCTCGAAGGTTTTTGTCATCGGCCCATTGGCCGCACTGCAAGGAGTCTCCAACGAGCCGCCATCACACATCGAATGCGCTGAGTTCGCCGTCAGGGCCTGCCCATTCCTGTTGTTACCCAAGGCGCAGCATCGGCCGACTGACAATCCGAATACACAAAAACTGCCCGGATCAATGAAGCGCAATCCGGGCGCCTGTTGCTTGTACACAGTGACGGGTTACACGCATCGCACGAAACCAAACGGGAGCGGCATTGTGTTTCACACCGGCCCCGCGATTCGCGTCGACTGGTACACGCAAGGCCGACCGGCTCAACGCAGTGAAGTGTTGGCGTCGATCAACGCGAGCCTGGAAGCAATTGGCAGAGCGGGAAATGAGCAGGCGCTCGAGGGGCGTATCGCTCAATTGGTCCCGGCATAGACCAGTCATCAGCAAGGGCGCTTGCGAAGGAGAAGGCGAGGCATGAATACTCCACACCACGCTTCTCAGTCAGAGGTCACACCGGGGCACCCGCCCGGCAATCCAACCCTTGGTGCACCTGAGCGTGGGGCGACTGACGCGCCGCAGCGTACTCCATTGCCTGCCGGATATCGTGGCGGCGTCATTACCGCCATAACGGTCTTCATCGGCTTTTCCCTTTCGTTCGTTCGCTACTGGGGTTTCGAGGCTCCGGGCCAATGGACTTCGCGTTCGGTCGCCGTATTTATCGCGCTGTTGTTACCCATATTTGCCGAGATCTATGCGCTTTACAGGGCGCTCCTCGTATCTGACGACGATGAAGTGGCCTACGCAACGACGATCAAGTGGTTCGTGTGGTCGGTCTGCGGAATGCTCGTTGCCGTCTGCTTCGCGGCGATCGTCATGTCGGGCGCCCTGACACCAGGGACAAGCTGACCGCCTCGGCGTCCGGGCTATCGCCCGGACGAACGATTCGATCCGCCACCGGTCGGCCTGGCGCAGGCGATCAGTCGAGCGAGATCGGCGAAGCAAATTCCGCTTCGCTCAGGTGCGCGAACTCATACTTGGGATAGACCGTCCGCGCGACATCGAGAAAGAATTCCGAGAAGGCTTGCGTGGCTTGTGGCCGCAGCGGCTTCTTCGTCTCGGCGATGGCGATGGTCGAAGCGTAGGCGTCAGCGCCAGGAATGGTCACCATCGCGCATGACTCCGGATAAGCTACCGAAAAATGATGCGCCAGGTGACGGAAAATAATTCCGACATCGGCATGCCCGCCCACCAGCGCCTGCAACACGTCGCGATGCTGGATGTCGAGGCGTCCCGGGAAGGCCACGGTCTCACGCGCAAGGACCGACGCCAGCTCTTTCTGCCCAAGTCTCGCCTCGAGCGACGCGGTGTACAAAGCCCGCGCGCCAGGCTCGGCAGCACTCGCCATGACGATCCGCACGTCAGCGCGTGCGAGATCGTCGGTACCGGCGATCCCAAGCGGGTTACCGGCGCGCACCAGCAACGCCATGCCACGGTTTCGGGCAAAGACCTTTGCCTGACCTTCGACGACCGCGGCGTGGCGCAACGCCTTGAGCGGCTCGGCTCCCCCCATAACGAGGTCGGGATAGAAGCCGCTCGCACGATTAACGACCAGGGTCAGGTTGCCGAATGCGATAGCCTCGCCGCTGATCGCGGCAACGATCATCGGCTGGGGCAGTGTGACGACGACAATGTTGTCGAGCGGCACGGCCCTCCAGCGTGCATGCTCCCGGGCCCAGGTGCGAAATGACCCCATGATCTCCTCACCGAGCAAGACAGGGAAATGATTGCCTTCGGTAAAGATGCACAGATCGATCGCAACACCAATACGACCGACGACATCGGGCACCGTGTCGGTGTGTCCATCGAGGGCAAGGACGTGCGCCGGCCGCGCAAGCATTGCCTTCCAGACGACCGTTCCGCCGGTGCCTCTGGCACACAGGCTTGGAGGCGTGTCATTCGAGGGCGCGCAGACCGCAGGCGCCGCCGCTGCGAGTGCAGAGGCCTTGATGAAGTTACGCCGGTACATGGCTTCTCCGCATTGCGCCAGCGGCGACACAGGAGAACGCGCGCCGTCGGCGTCGCAAACCTACATCTGCTTGAACAGATGATTGAAGGTGCGGCTCACTTCAAGTCTTTCTTCGCTGCCCTTCACATGGACGACCTGGTGGCCACGGAGATTTCGGCTGACCTGCTCGACCGCATCGACACGAACCACGGTAGCACGATGAATTTGCCAGAATTCCTTCGGGTCGAGCTCATCGATGAGTTCTTTGATCGGTTTGCGTATGAGCGCCTCGAACCGCTGCGTCTGTACTCGCGTGTATTTGTCCTCGGCGCGGAAGAACAGGATGTCGCTGGTCGGAATCATCCGTATGTTGGCGCCCACGCTGGCCTGCACCCAACGCAAGTATTCGCGGGGTTTCAGCTCGCCCGCCCCGATTCGCTGCGAGAGTTGCGAGAGCAGGTCGTTCATCGGATCCGGCTTCTGCTTTAGCCGCTCGCGCAGGCGCTGGCAGGCCAGCGCCACGCGCTCGGGCTCGGCGGGCTTGAGCAGATAATCAACCGCGCCGTGCTCGAAGGCACTGATGGCGTATTCGTCGTGGGCCGTGATGAATACTATATGCGCGCTGCCGGACAGTGCTCGCGCGGCCTCGATGCCGTCCATCCCGGGCATGCTGATATCGAGAAAAACGATATCGGGCTCGAGACTCTGCGCGAGCGCGACCGCTTCGCGTCCATTGCTTGCTTCTCCGACGATCAAGAGCTCGGGCCATGCTTCCTTCAGGCGGCCAATGATCTGGTCGCGCATCAGACGTTCATCGTCGGCAACGACGGCGCTGGGAGCGGGCGAAGGTGGCATGCGGGCACGGCTCCAATCAGGCGGTGGCGGGGGCGATTTCGTAGGGCACGGTGATGATGGCGCACGTGCCACCCGTGGGCGGCACGCTGATGATCAGTTCTGCGCGGTCTTTGTACAAAGCCTTCAGCCTCTCACGTACATTGGCCAGCCCCACGCCGCCGTCGCCTTTGGGCATGAAGCCGACGCCGGTGTCGAGCACATGTACGGCCAGCTGGCCATCGACGATCTCGGCACCGATCTCAAGCCGGCCGCCCTCCGTCTTCGGTTCCAGACCATGTTTGATGGCGTTTTCCACCAAGGTTTGCAACATCATCGACGGGAAAACCGCCGATTTCAAGCCTTCCGGAACATTCACCACCGACTGCATGCGTTCTTCCATCCGCACTGCCATGATCTCCAGGTAGGCGCTGCAAAGATTGACTTGCTGTCCCAGAGTGGGCCGGCTGCCTTCGCGCATCTGCGGCATGGCCGAACGCAGGTAGCGGATCAGGCTCTGCTGCATCTTGGAGGCGCGTGGCGGGTCGGTTTGGATGAGTTGGTCGATGCTGGCGAGCGTATTGAAGAGGAAATGCGGCTCGATCTGGGCTTGCAACGCTTCCATGCGTGCCTCGAGCACCGTGCGTTCGAGCTGCTCCGTTTCGGCTCGCTTGGTGGCCTCGGTGGCGGTCAGGTCTGCTTTGCGCTTGCCGCCCGCTATCGCCTTGATGATGAAGGAGGCGACAATGAGCAGGAAGAACGGTTCGGGGTGCTTGAGCAGGCTGGCGAGCACCAGTGTAAGGAACGACACAAGCAGCAGCTTCTTCCACGACACCACGGCCAGCCAATCGAAGAAGCCCCACCACAACACGGCGATTTCATCGCCGATCTCATGTAGCGTGCGGCGGAATTCCGAACGAGGCGAGTCCCGGCCCCTGTTGCCGCTCTCGGCGGCGGCATTGGTACCTGGGTTGCGCGGGTCGGAATTCATCTAGTTGCCTTGCATCGCCTGCTGGTCAAGGGGGCAAGATTACGGGAGGGGCGCACTCTGCTCCAGCACGGCGGGACACAATGCGCCGCGGTAAGGGTGAAATGCAGCCCGCCGCGCTGGTCGGTCCGATCCGGGCATGCTTCGCCCGACAAGCATTGCAACCCAACGCGTCGTCTTGCCCTTCGGTACTTGGGCGTTGGAACCCTGAGCGGCGCTCACCGGAAGAGATAGTCCCAGTGGACTTGCAATTTGCTAGGTGTTCTAGTACACTAGAACACAGTAGCGGCGTGTAAAACGGCGGCTTGATCTTACGTAACATAATGAAACAATTGACTAAAAATCTTGCCACTCCTGTCCTGACCGAGCCTTCGACCGGCTTCCACACCCCGTGAACCGAGAGTGGAACGACAGTCAGCCGATTTACCGGCAGCTTCGCGACCGTGTCGTCGCCATGATCCTCGATGGCGTGCTCAGCGAGTCTGATCCGCTTCCGTCGGTGCGCAATGTCGCCACCGAATGTCGGGTCAACCCCATTACGGTACTGAAGGCTTATCAGCAACTGGTCGACGAGCAACTCGTCGAGAAGAGGCGAGGTCGTGGCATGTATATCAATGTCGGCGCGCGCAACCTGCTGTTGCAGGGCGAACGTCAGAAATTTCTAGCGGAGGAATGGCCTCGGGTCCACGCCACCATTCGGCGCCTTGGCCTGACCCTGCAGCAGCTGTTGGATGCCGCCGCTTCCGGCGGAAGCGCGAAAGCGTCTGAAGAGGAGCGCTGAAGCCATGCCATGCATCGAAGCACGCGGGCTGCGTAAAGCCTTCGGCAAGACGATCGCGTTAGACGGCATCGATTTGCGCATCGACGAGGGCCGCATCCTGGGGCTCATCGGCCCCAACGGCGCGGGCAAGACCACCGCGCTCAACGCGATCCTGGGCCTCACGCCCTATCAGGGTGATCTGACCGTGCTCGGCCGCGACCCCTGGTCCCAGCGCAATCAACTTATGTGTGACGTCTGCTTCATTGCCGATGTCGCCGTGCTCCCGCGCTGGATGCGTGTCTCGCAGGCTCTCGATTACGTCGCCGGTGTGCACCCGCGCTTCGATCGCGCGAAGGCCGAGGGCTTTCTCGCGAAGACGGCCATCAAGCGGTCCAGCAAGATCAGGGAATTGTCCAAAGGTATGGTGACCCAGTTGCACCTCGCCCTGGTGATGGCCATCGACGCGAAACTGCTGGTACTGGATGAACCAACCCTTGGCCTCGACATCCTTTTTCGCAAGCAATTTTATGATTCCCTGCTCAATGACTACTTCGATCACAGCCGCACCATTGTTGTGACGACGCATCAGGTCGAGGAGATCCAGCATATCCTCACCGACGTCATGTTCATGAACCACGGGCGCATCGTCCTCGAGTGCAGCATGGAAGAATTCGAGTCACGCTATCTGGAAGTGATGGTGCATCCCGAGCATGTCGCCGCGGGGCGCGCCCTGAATCCGATTCACGAGCGCCAGGTATTCGACCGCAGTATCCTGCTCTACGATCACGCCGATCGTGACCAACTCGCTGCGCTGGGCGACGTGCGCACGCCCAGCATTGCCGACTTGTTCGTGGCGGTGATGGGCAATGGCGCCGGCGCGGCACAAGGGGTTGTTTCGTGAATACCACATCGAACGCCGTGCCTGAATCTCCCCGCGACCCGCCGGCCGTGACGCCGGCTCCCATGGCGGCCACACGGCCCATGTACTGGTCGGTTCGACGCGAATTGTGGGAGAACCGCTCGATCTATATCGCGCCGCTGGCAGTTGCCGTCGTCATACTGCTTGGTTTTCTGGTCAGCATGGTCAAATTGCCGCAACGGGCGCGTGCCGCGTCGGCAATGGACCCTGCCGCCTACGGCGGGATGCTCGACCACCCGTACGGCATTGCCGCGACTCTGGTTCTGCTAACCGCCTTCCTCGTCGGCGTGTTCTACAGTCTCGACGCGCTACACGGCGAACGTCGCGATCGAAGCATCCTGTTCTGGAAATCTTTGCCGGTTTCGGATCTCACCACCGTGCTCGCGAAGGCGAGCATACCGCTGGTGATCCTCCCGCTGCTCATCTTCGTAATCATTGTCGCCACCCAGACAATTATGTTGCTCCTTGGCACCGCGGTCCTACTGGCGAATGGTCTGAGTGCCGGTCCGCTGTGGACGCAGTTGCCGCTGTTCCGGATGGCATTGGCACTGCTCTACACCCTGATTGTGCTGGCACTCTGGTACGCGCCTCTGTACGGCTGGTTGCTACTGGTCTCAGGCTGGGCACGGCGCGCAACCTTTCTTTGGGCCGTGCTGCCGCCGTTGGTACTGTGCGTGGTCGAGAAGATTGCGTTTGGCACTTGGTATCTCGCGTCCCTGCTGAAATACCGTTCGACTGGGTGGTACTCGGAGGCTTTCAACGTCAACGGGCACGGTGGCGTACCACTCGATCCGTTGGCACTGCTCGACCCGGCGAGATTCCTGGGCACTCCCGGTCTCTGGATCGGCCTGGTGGTCGCCGCGGCGTTTCTCGCCGCAGCGATCGGTCAGCGCCGTTATCGTGAACCGATCTGATGCGCGCGCCTCGCTGATGTATTCGCTCGACCGAGGAGAAGGCTCGTGAGCGCAGCGGGTTCGATCGTCGTATAGGATGCCGAACTCTGTTTGGAATCAAGGTTTGAACGCGGCGGCCGGCCATCGGTTGCTCGTTTACTGCGGACGCGAAAATCATGAAGCTACGTTATAAGATCCTTAGCGGTGGCTTGATAGTCGTGGCCGTCGGGCTGCTGGCGCTGGTGCTGGTCCTCAGTCACGACTCCCCGTGCGCGCCGGCGCCTTCGCTGGGCGAGAACGCGAACCTTATGAAAGGCATTGTTCATCGCTGCTATGGTTCGGCGGAGGTGCTTAAGCTGGAAACTATCGAAAAGCCGAGGCCGGCGGACAATGAAGTCCTGGTCAAGGTGCGCGCCGCTTCGGTCAATCCGCTCGACTGGCACTACCTTCGAGGCACGCCCTATATCGTGCGCATGGATAGCGGGTTCGGGAAGCCGGAGAATCCGCGCATAGGCGTCGACTTCGCCGGTACGGTCGAAGCCGTCGGCCGCCACGTCACCCGGTTCAAGCCGGGCGACGAGGTTTTCGGCGGAAAATTTGGCGCCTTCGCCGAGTATGTAAGCGTTCGCGACGACCGCGCCATTGTGCTCAAGCCGACCAACATGACCTTCGAGCAGGCAGCTTCGGTACCTATTGCGGCAGTCACCGCATTGCAGGCATTGCGCGACAAAGGAAAGGTTCAGCCCGGGCAAAAGGTCCTGATTAACGGCGCCTCCGGAGGCGTGGGCACGTTTGCTGTGCAGATCGCCAAGGCGAACGGCGCCGATGTGACGGGCGTGTGCAGCGCGAAGAATGTGAGCATGGTCAAATCAATCGGAGCCGATCACGTCATTGATTACACGCACGAGGACTACACCCAGGGCGCACAGAACTACGATCTGATCATAGACACCGTGGGCAGTCACTCGCTATTGGAAAACAGGCGCGTCTTGAATCCGAATGGCATCCTGGTCATTGTGGGAGGGCCAAGTGACGGTCTTTGGATAGGACCTTTCGTAACTCCGATCGAGGCACTGGTGTTGTCGCCGTTCCTAAGCCAGAAGTTCGTGCCATTCCTGGCCAAGCTCGACCCAAAGGATTTGACCGTGCTGCGCGAGCTCATGCAGGCCGGAAAGGTAACGCCGGTTATCGACCGGCGCTATAGCTTGAGCGAGGTCCCGGCGGCGATCCGCTATCTGGAAGAAGGACACGCTCGAGGCAAGGTGGTCATTGGCGTGGAATAGAATGACGATTCCGTCGCTCGGCGGGGCGGCTATCCCGCCTCGGGATCTTCATGGCCGTAACTACGCTCGATGCGAAGATCGCGCTGATCGTGATCGATCTGCAGCA
>Ga0302324_100027208_pt1 | contig 10903 bp, 5 predicted proteins | sample Palsa_T0_1_FD_201949 | JGI IMG/M metagenome (GOLD analysis project Ga0302324, IMG submission 201949) | Peat permafrost microbial communities from Stordalen Mire near Abisko, Sweden - Palsa_T0_1 | ecosystem: Environmental > Terrestrial > Soil > Palsa > Peat permafrost | place: Sweden: Abisko...
CGCCACATCCTCCACATCCACATAAAAAATCGTGTAATTGTGCGGTTCGTGCCCCAGCGCCGTAATATGTCCCGCGATACCGCTGCCTTCCGCCGCGATCATCGCCGCCGGACCCATGGCCTCAATCTTCCAATCAAACATCCCGCGATAAAAATCCTGCGTCTCCAAGCTGTCCCTGCAGCCGATCTCAAAGTGCACCACCGCTCGTCCCATGTTCCCTCCTGGATTGACTATAATAATCAAAAATATCCAAAAATAGTCCTTGACAATCTGCAGAACTAGCCGTATTCTGGGCCGGTAGAGAACTACGCCTCGACCCCGTACTATTCCTCAACGTAATCGCAACACGAGCCAAGACTTAACCCAATCGCATCACTCCTGGAACCCGTCTTTACCCTGTTTCTCTCCGAGCTGAAAGTATCGAAATTCATTTTTTCGCACTTTTAAGCAGCGCAGGCATTCCTGCCTGGTCGCGGCCTCATCTGCGCCAAAAACGCCCCAGGCAGCGCAAACTCGACGGGCCCAGCCCCAGAATGGCATAGGGTTTCAGCGAAGAGCTTCTGATTTTGTAGCGACGCCCTTTAGGGCGTCATCTTGCCTCTAACGGCATCAGGTTTTCGGCGAGCGCACGCAAACAGTCGCCGAAGGAAAGCGCATTCCGAGGAGGTAACTACCCTACGAACAAACCAGGCGTGAACCCGGCAGAATGAACACTTACAGATCTGTATCAAAAAAAAAGGACTTCAAGTTCCGTAAAATGAACACTTCCACAAAACCCTAGGGAGGTACCCCTCCACGACGAAGCCTCACCCATGCCCGCTGCCCAAGCTATACGCCAACACCGCCAGCACAAACAAGCTCACCGCCACATAAACCCAATCCCGCTCATACGCAAACGCCCCCGCCGAAAACGCCACCCGCGCCACCGGCGTGGCAATCAGCAGCAGTAGCCCTAACTGAATCAACCCTCTTCCGTTAAAGGAAGCCGCCTCCCGCACAATCCCCGGCAACGTCCGATACTGAACCGGTTCCCCTTGAAACACCCGGTAGCTCCCCACCGGCTCCGCATGCCGTGCCACAAACACCGCGCCTCCAATAGCCACAATTGCTGCCGCCAGCAGCACGCCAGTCCGTAGCAGCAGGCCCATCAACTGGTCGACGCGCTTATCGGTCGACGCATCCATGTGGCCCTTGCCCATGTGGCCCTTGCCGACATCGGCTTTCTTCGGCGTCTCTGGCTCATTTCCCATGTCAGAATTTCCCCGCAAACCCGTTATAAATCATCTCCACAGCCAACAGCCCAATCACCGCGCTAAACACAAGCCTTAACGTGGTCACCTTGGCCCCAGCCAGCAGCCGAGCGCCCCCCAGCGACCCCACCAGCACCCCCAGCATCACCGGCATCGCCAGCGCCGGATCGATATACCCGCGACTGAGATAAATCCCCGCGCTGGCCGCCGCCGTAACCCCGATCATGAAGTTGCTCGTCGTCGTCGACACCTTAAACGGCAGCTTCATCGCCTGGTCCATGGCCAACACCTTCACGGCGCCCGAACCAATCCCCAGCAGCCCGGACAAAACGCCCGCAATGTACATAATCCCGAACCCCAGCGGCACCCCCCGCACGTGATACTGTTTCAGCCCGTTCGCCGTCGGATACGCGCTGTCCATCCGCAGCCATGTGGCAATCCGATCCGGCGGTTGCACATCCATGGCGTGCTCTTGGTGCCGGTACGACGCCCACGCCGAGTACAGCAGCACCACGCCGAAGATAATCGCAATGACCGAAGCCTTCAGGTACAGCGCCAGCGCCGCCCCGCTCAACGCCCCAATCGTCGTGGCAATCTCCAGAAACATGCCCACGCGAATGTTCGAGTACCCATCGCGCACGTACGCCGCGGCCGCCCCCGACGACGTGGCGATCACCGACACCAGCGCCGCACCAATGGCATAGCGAATATCCACGCCGAACAGCAGCGTCAGCATGGGCACGATCACCACGCCGCCGCCCAGGCCCGTCAAAGCGCCCAGAAAGCCCGCCAGCAGCGAGCCAAACCCAATCACCGCCGTAAATTCCACCATCGTCAGGAGCCACCTCACGATGAAGCCGTCAGCAGGACAGACCGATAGGTTTCGGCCAACCTCAGAGATCAGCCAACGCTAGGTTCCCGCAACCCCTCCGGAGCCGCCATCGCCACCCTGCGATTGGCGGCAAGTCTACAGCGACACCCGATGAATCGCCAACCATGATGATGGCCTCCCACAGTGGCCAACTTCGTGGGATTGCCTGGCCGTTCGGGCCAGCGCCGTTTCCAAACGCGTTGCGTCCAAAGGCTTAATCGGTTCAGGTTTCCGCGTCATCGTAAACAAGGGATGGTCAGTCGAAGCGGCGTGCGTTGATGCCGGTATGCTGCACGCACATCGTATCCCCAGCAGCCTGGCATCGGTGACAGTGGCGCATCGGATCCGTATGATTGGCCTGTGGGGATGCGGGTGTGGCGATGAACGGCAAACGGCTATGCGGTTTCGTGCTCGCGCTGGTGCTACTGGCGGCGCCCACTTTGCGCGCGCAGGCACCCCCCAACACCGGCGGGGCGAACAAGGGCGACGCGCAAAACGGAAACACGGCGAAGGCTTACGCGAAACAAGGCGCTGCGGCTGCGCCACCGTTCGTCCTGCGGACCGAGACGCGCCTCGTACAACTCAATGTGGTAGTGCAAAACCGCAAGGGGAAGCCAGTTGCCGGCTTGAAGAAAGAAGATTTCACACTGCTGGATAACGGAAAGCCGCAAGACATTGCGCTGTTCGCCAGCGAAGCGGCCCCGTCGCGGGGGAGCGTAGCCGCCGGGAAGGACGGCGCGCATACAACGACGGAGGCGATGGAAACGCTGGCGCCAAATGTCTTCGGCAACCGCCTCCGGCACCCGGATGAACCGCCGGGCAGCGTAGCGGTGGTCCTCTTCGATGCCCTAAATACCTCTTTCCACGACCAGGCGTACGCGCGCACGCAGGTCCTGGCCTTTCTGCGCCAACTGCAGCCGCAGGACCACGTGGCGATTTACCTGCTCACCACGAAATTAAAAGTGATCAACGAATTTACGCAGGATTCCAAATCCCTGCTGCAGGCCATCGAAGGGTTTCAAGCAATGCCCTCGCTGCAACAGGCCAACTCCTCCGAGCCGGACGTGACGATGAAGGACACGGGGATCACGGATCCGAAGGGCGCGGCGCGCGTGGCCATGCTGCTGAACGACGTGCACTCGAAGCTGAGCGACGTGGCGGATGCGCAACGCGTGGAGATCACCGCGCGTGCCATCGAAGCCATCGCCAATCACGTGTCCGGCATTCCCGGACGCAAGAGCCTGGTATGGATTTCCGGAGGCTTCCCAATTTCCATTTCGCTCTCCAGCAACGATAACTCGCCGGTAGATTCGCAGGCGCAGAATTTCACGCCGCAAATGGAACGCGTCGCCCGGGCGCTGAACCAATCGAACATGGCCATCTATCCCGTGGACGCCCGTGGTCTGCTGCTCGAGGACGTTTTGCGCCCATCTTCCGCCTATTGCCCGGGCTGCAACACTACGTTGCAAGAGGGCCAGTCCGAGCAGTCCACAATGCAGCTGCTAGCGGACCGCACGGGCGGCCACGCGTTTTACAACACGAATGATATTAAGGGAGCGATCCGGCGGACGCTCGCGGATGGGCAGCATTCCTATGAGATCGGCTACTACCCGGACCATGGAACATGGAATGGGGCCTACCACACGCTGGCGCTGCGCTTGAAAAAAACCGGCGCCACGCTGCGCTATCGCAAAGGCTACTTTGCGCTCGCCTACCCCGCGGAAACCACGGAGGCGGCGCACAACGCGCTCACCGGGGCCATTTGGAGCCCCGTAGACGCCACCAGCCTGGGGATTGAAGCGCGCATTGAAACGATTTACATGGCCACGCGGAAGCTGGAGTTGCGGGTAAAGGTCCAGGCCGAGGATCTGCGGCTGAAAAACGTAGATGGGCGCCACCTTGGCAAGGTGGACGCAATCTATATGCAGCTCGGCGCAGCGGATGCGGTGCTCGGCGCGGACCCGCTGTCTTACAGCCTGGACATGGGCGAGGCGGAGTATCAGGCCATGCTGCGCTCCGGCTATGTGCTAAAGGCGCCGCTAACGATTGAGCCTGGGACCCGGGATTTGCGCGTCGTGGTGCGTGATGCAGGCTCAGGTTTGCTGGGAAGTGTGACCGTGCCCCTCGAAAGGTTTATGCCGGTGCAAGGCGGAGGAAACTGAAGGTGAGAATCGTACGGCCAGCGGCAGCAGGGATTGCGGCGAACTTTAGCCCGGGACCCACCTCATAGTACCTGTACGTCGGATGGATTGCCCTTGGCGGAATCGGGGCGTAGAATCGGGCTCGCGTCGAGATATTTGTCCTATGTTGCGGGGATGGTACGCATGCCTGCCCGCGCATAAGTTACCAGCGCGGCGGTAACCCCTACACACTTCATAAGGAGCACGAAAAATGGCTACGGCTACGGCTACAAAATCGGCTGCGAAAGGCGGGAGTTTCCTGCTCGAGGCGCCGCTGGCGCAGGAGGTGTTTACCCCGGCGGATGTGACCGATGACCAGCGGCTGATTGGCCAGACGGCCGAAGAGTTTGTCATCAAGGAGGTGTTTCCGCACATCAAGGATCTGGAAAACAAGAAACCCGGCTTGATGGCGTCGCTGGTGAAGAAGGCCGGCGAGTTGGGCTTGATGAGCGGCGGCATTCCGGAAGAGTACGGCGGGGCCGGGCTCGATAAAATATCAGGGATGGTGCTGACGGAGAAACTGTCCTTGTATGGCGGGTTTGCCGTGACGCACGGAGCGCACGCCGGCATTGGGACGCTGCCCATCGTGTACTTCGGCACCGAAGAACAGAAGAAGAAGTATCTGCCGAAGCTGGCCACCGGAGAATTGATCGGAGCGTACTGTTTGTCCGAGCCGCAAGCCGGGTCCGACGCACAAAATTCATTGACCCGCGCGGAGCTGAATCCCGAGGGCACGCACTACATCCTGAACGGCCAGAAGATGTGGATCACCAACGGCGGATTCGCGGATTTGTACATCGTGTTCGCCAAGGTGAACGGAGAAAAGTTCACGGCGTTTATCGTCGAGCGCGCATTTGAAGGCTGCAAGCCGGGCAACGAAGAACACAAGATGGGCATTCACGGCAGCTCGACGACGCCCGTGTTCCTCGAGAACTGCAAAGTACCGAAAGAAAACGTACTGCACGAGATCGGGCGCGGGCACATCGTGGCCTTCAACATTCTGAACGCCGGGCGCTTCACTCTGGGAGCTTCCGGCGTGGGCGCGTCAAAATACGTGATGTCCGTGGCGTCGAAATATGCCAAGGAACGCAAAGCCTTTGGCAAGCAGATCGGCGAATTTGGGCTGTTGAAGGAAAAACTGGGCGAGATGGCCATCCAGACCTACGCGGTGGAGTCCATGGTGTACCGCTCGGCGGGAACCATGGAAATGGCTATGGCCGCGGCGGCAGGTTCCGGCGACAAAGTGAAGAACACCATGGCGGTGCTGGACGAGTACGCCATCGAAAGCTCCATCGCCAAAGTGTATGGCAGCGAGATGTTGGACTTTGTGGTGGATGAGGCGGTGCAGATATTCGGCGGCTACGGGTTCCACGAGGATTATCCCGTGTGCCGCGCTTACCGTGATTCGCGCATCAACCGGATTTTCGAGGGCACCAACGAAATCAACCGCATGCTCATCATCCAGATGCTGATGAAGCGAGCTATGGGCGGGCAGCTGGCGCTGCTGCCGGCGGCCATGAAACTGGCGGACGAAATTCTGGCCGGGCCGTCGTTTGAGGACGCGCCGGAAGGCGTGCTGGCCGAGGAAGCGCGCGTGGTGGCCAACGCCAAGAAGATGTTCCTGCAAGCGGCGGGCGGCGCGGTGCAGAAACTCCGCGAGAAACTGGCGGAAGAACAGGAACTGGTCGGAGCGCTGGCCAACATCGTCATGGAAATCTATGCCATGGAGTCGAGTTTGCTGCGCGCGCAAAAGGCGGCGGCGACCCGGGGCGAAGCGGCCACGCAGGTGATGATCGATGCGACGCGCGTATTCATCAGCGACGCCATGGAACGTGTGGAGCACGAAGCGAAGCGCGCAATCACCGCCGTGCATGAAGGTGACATGCTCACAACGCAAATGGCGGTGCTGAAGCGCTTTGGCAAGCGCGCGCCGCTGGATACCATTGCGCTGCGGAGGAACGTCGCCGTGGCCGTACAGGCGCAAGACCGGTACCCTTTCGAGGGCCGATAAACGCGCAGCCGCGATTGCGAGACCGCTTAACAATAACGATTTAACAAATCAAACGGCGGTATTTTGTCACTTTGCGTGACCGTGCACGGGACCTCCAGCGGGTCCTCCCGACAGTACTTACGAATTGGGTACGTAGACGCCCAGCCTCCGTCACCAAATCTACACACTCCCCGGCAGCGGTGTTTTTCCGTTCTCGCGAATTCCCTACACTGGTAAAACGTCTCGAAGTACGAAATTAGAGGGAGCCGCGATGCCCCGCAAGTTGGCGGTGGTGTTTTTCGTCGTGGTGGCGACGCACGTGGCATTGGCCACGGTGTTCAAGAACGCCGCCACCACACCGCTCATTTCCAATGCGCTGCAAATCCTGGCCAGTTTCCTGGCGGCGGCCATGTGTTTCTACGCGCGGCAGCGGGGACGGGGGCTGAGCCGGGCGTTTTGGCTTCTGGTGGGATGCGGCTATGCGACGTGGGGACTATCCAACTTTTTCTGGGCGTACTACGAGGTAGCTTTGCGCATGGAGCCGCCGCCGGGCTCGCTGGTGCGCTTCATGTTCGACGTGCAAGGCGCCTTCTTCGCCATGGCCCTGCTGCTCGAAGAGAATGAGGAACAAACCTCGCACCAGGTGCTGGAGTTTATCGCCGATTTCGTACAGCTGGTCATCGTATTCGGGCTGCTGTACATCGGCCTGTATTACATTCCTTCGCTGACCCTGGACCCGCATACCGCGCTACACCGCGAAATCATCATGGAGTTTGGAGAGAACTGCGGGCTGGTTGCGCTCGCCTTGTTCCAGGGAGCGCGCAGCCGCGTGAAACAGACCCGCGTGCTGTTTGGCGGGCTGGCCGCTGTGCTGGCAGTGTACGCGCTGGGAGCGGCGATTTCGGAGTACCACGAAGACATCCAGGGAACGACCACCGGGAATATTTACGATTTATGCTGGACGATACCGCTGATGATCGCGGCGATGTGGGCCGCGGCGTGGCGTCCGCAAGAGGACCGCATCGCGCTGGGAATTCCCAAAGCCAAAACATTTGGGCAGTTGCTGATGAACAACGCGACGTACGCGCTGGCGCCGCTGGTGGTATTGGTACAGGTGGCGCAGATGCCGGCGGGATGGCGCGTGATGCGCTTCTCCCTATTAGGCATTTCCATCCTGTGTTATGCCGTGCGCCTGTGCGTCAGCCAGCTGCGAGAATCGCGGAGCGTGGAGACGGCGCGGCGGCACCAACTGGCGATGGATTCGGCGGTGGATGGCATGGGGCTGCTGGACCGCGCGGGCCGCTATATCTACGCCAACGCCGCGTTCGTCAAAATGATGGGGCACGCGAGCGCGAATACATTGCTGGGGAAAACGTGGCGGGAAATCGTGGACACGCGGGACAGCGAGCCAGTCGAACAGGTGGTGATGCAAGCGCTGCGGGTGGAGGGGAAATGGTTCGGGTCGGTGACCGTGCATCAGCCGGACGGCTCAGTGTTTCCGCTGGAGATGGCGGTGACGCAGCTGCCGGATGGCGGAACGGTGTGCGTCTGCCGCGACATTACGGACCGCCGAAAGGCGGAGCTGGCGCGGGTAAGCGCGGAATTTCGCTATCAGACGCTGGTCGAGCAGGTGGCGGCCATCAGCTACGTGGCGGAATTGGGCGTGGAAGGCGAATGGCTGTACGTAAGCCCGCAGGTGGAACCGATCCTGGGATTTACCGCAGAGGAGTGGCTGGCGGAATCGACCAACTGGATCCGGCATATTCCGGCGGAAGACCACGCGGTGATCTGGGCGGCGGAGGAGGCCAGCAAGCGCGGTGCGCCGTTCCACGTGGAATATCGTGTCGTGCGCAAGGACGGCAAGATCGTGTGGGTCAGCGACACCGCGGTGGTGGTGACGCGGGGCTACGACCGGCCAATGATGGAAGGAATTATTGTCGATATTACGGAGCGGAAGCAGCACGAGAATCAATCGCAACAAGCGCGGCGCATGGAGGCGGTGGGCCGGCTGGCGGGCGGCATCGCGCACGACTTTAATAATTTGCTGACCATCATCAATGGCTATGCGGAGCTGGCGATGAATCGCGCGGGCTTGCCGGCCGGCGCCGCGACGGACGTGCAGCAGATTTCGGCCGCGGCGGAGCGAGCGGCGGCGCTGGTACGGCAACTGCTGGCCTTCAGCCGGCGGCAGGTGCTGCAGCCGAAAGCCATCGATGTGAACACCATCGTGGTGGGCCTGGATAAGTTGCTGCGGCGCCTGATGGACGAAAACATCGAGATGCGCACGGTGTGCGCGGAGGAGCTGGGGACGGTGAAGGCGGACCCGGCGCAGATGGAACAGGTGGTGATGAACCTGGTGGTGAATGCGCGCGACGCCATGCCGCACGGCGGGAGATTGACGATCGAAACGGCCAACGTGGAGCTGGACTCGGCTTATGCCGGCGACCACGTTATCGTGAAACCCGGAAAGTACATAATGCTGGCGGTCTCTGACACCGGCGTGGGCATGGACGCGGATGCCCAGACGCACATTTTTGAGCCGTTTTATACGACCAAAGGCGCGGGGCGCGGAACGGGGCTGGGACTCTCGACGGTGTACGGAATTGTGAAGCAGAGCGAAGGGTATATCTGGGTGTACAGCGAAGTGAATCGCGGAACGACTTTTAAATTATATTTGCCGCGCGTGGAAGAGCCCGCCGCCATCGAAAGCAGCGACGTAAAAGATGACGTGGTGCGTCGCGGGACGGAGAAGGTGCTGCTGGTGGAAGACGAAGAAGCGGTGCGCGAATTGGCGCGGACGGTGCTGGAAGCGCATGGCTACGAGGTGGTGGAAGCGACGCACGGCGAGGAGGCGGAAAAACTAGCGGAACAGTTCGGCGGGAGCATCGATCTGCTGCTGACCGACGTGGTTATGCCGGGCATGAGCGGGCGGGAATTGGCGAAGAAGATTGCGGCCCGTTCGCGGCGAACGCGAGTGCTGTTTATGTCCGGGTATACGGATAATGTGATTGCCCAGGGTGGCGTGCTGGAGGCTGGCGTATCGTTTTTGCAGAAGCCGTTCAGTCCGCGGGCGCTGGCGGCGAAGGTGCGGGCCGTGCTGGATCTGCCGGTTGCGACGAATTAGATTTTAGCGGTCGTGTCGGATGTGCGGCGGTGCGGTTCTTGCGCTGTCTTTTGATTCCCCAAACTAGCGAGGCTTTCTTCCGCATCGAGCAGTCTTGCACCGCTCCGCCGGCGTGAATTCTTTGGCTCTTATTTGGCTTGCGCCACTTGCTGGCCGAGGCCTTGGCGCGGGACGTCAAAAGTTCCCATGTGGCCAGTGGAGGCGTCACGCAGCACGATGCGCAGGTGGTCGGTCTTCGGTGGCAGCGGAACATTTACGGTGAAGACCACGCGATGATTGGGCGATTCGTCGAACTCCTTTTTAGACTGCACGATCTCCATCTCCTTCACCTTGTAGCCCAGAATGCCAGATTTCGCGGTGATTTCCGAGGTGACCAGGGTGACCTCCGTGCGCTGGTCGCCGTTGGGCTGCGCATTCCAGGTGAGCGTGTCGCGGTCGACGCTGACCGAGCAACGAGCGGTGGGCGGCTGGCCCAGCAACACTTTGCCGACGGCATCGAACTGGATGCTGGCGAAAGGCAGGGGGCTGGTGACGGCACGGGAGAGAGCGAAGTCCAGTTCGTCCTTTGTAGTGCCCGTGCCCTCGTCGACGGCGTAGTAGCCTTGCTGCGTGGTGGCGGTGAGATTGCGCTGGCTGAGGCGGACGACGATTTTGCGGAAGTTGCCGTCGAAATCGGAGTTTTTCGGATAGTAGGAGAGCGTGTAGTAGTGGGATCCGTTGTCCACGGCGCTGGCCAGCGCTACGTCAACGTCGTTGCGATTGCGATAAATTTTTCCGCCGGTCGCTGGGGCCAAGCCCTCAAAGATGAGTTCGCCGCTGTTCGAGCCGAAATCCTGGCCGGAGAGCGGACCGGAGAGGTCGGTTACGTAATCGGTTTCGTCGACCGGCAAGCCTTTGGGATCGATGGTGTAGAGCGTAGTGCGCGTTTCTTGCAACCAATTGGCGGTGTAGCGGATGTAGCTGAGGAAGCGCTCGCGGTCCACCAGCGCGATATCGTAGGAGGAAAGGATCGGGAAGCCGCTGCCGATCCAGATGACGTTTTTGCGCGTGTGGCGGTCGCCGCTGGCGAGCGCGATTTCGTCGAGGGCCAGCAGGTTGGTGAGCATGAGTTGCGCGGAGGCTTGGACGCCGCCGCCCATGCTGTGCGACGGGAGCTCCAGCTGAATTTTGCGGGCCCGCGCGAGCAGCAGGTTGCGGTCTTGAGTGGGCTCCGCGAAGCGCTGCAGGCGGGTCTTGGTGAGGACCAGGAGCGCGGCGGGCTCGGGCAGCGTCGCCGGCTTGTTGCGCAGAAACTTGATGAGCGATTGCCATGCGAAGGAAGCATCGACGGAGTCGGTGCTCATCTCGTCGAGCACAATGATGGTTTCTGGAAGGGTGGCGGCGACCGGGGCGCCTCTCGAGGATTTGCCGGCTCCGTGGGCCGACGGCTGAGCCGCCGGCTCCGGCGTTAGATGCACTGCGGGAGTTTCAAAGCTGGCGATTTGCTGC
>Ga0302324_100027209_pt1 | contig 10903 bp, 7 predicted proteins | sample Palsa_T0_1_FD_201949 | JGI IMG/M metagenome (GOLD analysis project Ga0302324, IMG submission 201949) | Peat permafrost microbial communities from Stordalen Mire near Abisko, Sweden - Palsa_T0_1 | ecosystem: Environmental > Terrestrial > Soil > Palsa > Peat permafrost | place: Sweden: Abisko...
AGAGGGCGTATCGTCGCAAGAAGCTCATTACCGCCCGGCCAATCTGGTTCGGTTCACGTCGCGGGCTCCTGGTTTGATCCGCCCGCGTGACAGCCTTCTCGCCACTGGTCGAGGCTCCCTTCCTTTTGGCCTCTAATTTGGACTATCACGATATTTAGGTCGCCGCCACCTTGCCCGGCAGGGCGATCAGCGCTTGCCCGGCGGGCGGTCGCTGCGGTCATACCAGGACCTTCTGTGGCCGAGGTACCTGGTCGGCCTCCGGCGCCGGGAATACCGCATCGGCCGGGCCGGCCGCGTCGGCGATGATCCGGTCACCGTCCGCCTGCGTCCGGCGGCTGGGCAGCTTTCTGAGCAGGGCCAGGATCAGGAAGATCGCGTCACCCGATCCGCGGTAGGTCAAATGCGGGTCGAAGATCATCATGACCGCCTGCGACGATATGGCGGCCGCCAAGGCGAACCCGACGATCCCGGCGGCATCGGCGCGCCGCGCGTAGCAGAATCCCTTGCGGACGAGCGCCCATACAAATGCGAGGTAGCTGCCGAGCAGAGGGAGCCCGCCCCCCCAGAGCAGCCAGGTGTACCCGCTTTCGATCCACACATATCCGTACTCCTGGTCCGGCGCGTAAACGCGGGCGTCTGGCCGCACCCCCAGGATCCAGTTGTAGTCGGAAAACAGAGTGGGCCAGAAATAGCCCCGGAGATTCTGCAGCCGCACGACCCAGCTGTATGGAAGCTGGGCCCCGCCTTGGAAGCCGCTGAGCCGGATTTCGATCACCGGCCACAACAACACTCCGCCGAGGAGCACCACGGGAACGGCGTAAAGCACGATCCGGCCAGATTTCGTGAGTATGACGATTACCGCAACGGCCACCAGCAGGCCGAGTACCGTGGCGAACTCGGCCGCCGCCAGGACGCTGAGTGGATAGATGGCGGCGAGACCTATGAGCAAAAGCCGACGCCGATGACCTCGTATGATCATCGCGATCGCGATCGCGAGGTTGAGGATCGCGAGATCGGCGACAGCGTCAGGCAGTCCGAGCAGCGAACTGCCGCGGCCGATGGTCAGATCGCTCGTCACGTCCAGCGGCGCGTAGTACGTGGCCAGCAGGTTCGGGACGCCGAAGAGTTTGAGCGACTGGAGGATGCCGATAAAGCTGACGATTGCGGCGGACCACATTGACAGCCACAGGCAGCGCATCACCTGCTCACTTGTGGTGATCACCGACCGGACGATGACGTACTCAGCGAGCAGCTTCCAGATGACGATGCAGTAAAGAAGATCATCCGTGGTAATAGCGCGCTGTCTCGCCACCATCATCAGCAGCGGCAGAACCGAGCTTGTGACGCCGAGAGCGATCAGGCTCGCGTCGACGCGGTCAAGCCTGGGCCACGCGCGGTCCCCGGCCCGCGCGAGCACCAGCCAGCGCACCGCGATAATTATTCCGAACAGCACGATCAGGGCTTCGTTCGGCCGCAGCACCGGAATGATGGCCCCCGCGTTGATGCCCACTATGAGCGGCGTGAGGAAAATGAGCAGGTACGCCGCAAACGCAGGCCTGGTCATGATCAACGCGAACAGGCCGATCAGGACCAGCGCGGTCAGCGCGTACTTCGCGCGATACGCCGCGAGCGCCCCGACTGCCGCGCACCCGAATAGCAGCGCACCATCGAGGCTGCGCCGTCTGAGGTCCGGCCAGATTTCCGCATTCTGGATCGGCTGAAGAATGCGCCACCGCCCTGGCGGCGCGGCCGCTGCCACGCCTGGCCTGAGGCCCGCTGCCCGTCGGGCTCGCGGCAGGGCGGCCGAGATCCACTGCATCTGCGGTGCGCGCATGGCTGTCTGCACCGCGAAGTAGCAACTCGCCCCCACCACAGTCGCGGCGAGGATGGCAAATACCTGGCCGACCTTTGAATCCGGGCGGTCGCCTAGAAAATCCGCCGCTGCCCAGGCCGGCCCGATCATGAAAGCCGAGCCGACCAGCGCGCGCACCAGCGGGCGCAGCACGGACCCGCCTCCGCGCGGCAGCCCCCGCCGCAGATGAAGTACGAGGTACAACGCCCCGACTAGAGTGCCGGCCGACAGGCCGAGGCCCAGCACCGTCAGCACGGCTGGACCGTGCATCAAGTACGTAGCGGCGATAACGGAGCTGCAGACGAAGGTCTGCAGCAGCATGCCGCGGAGCGGATGAGTCGTGTCGCCCCGCGCGTAGCACGCGTAAGTCGCCACCAGGAACAGCGTCTGGCCGATGATGCCGGGCGCCAGGCCGGTAAGCGATGCCGTAATCAAGTGAACAGCGGGGCCGGTGCCGAAGCCGCCGAAGCCGATCGCGCGGGCCAGCGGCCCGGCGAGCACGACGTAGGCGACTGCCGCCGGGACAACCAGGAAGGCTGCGAATCCCAGGCCCTGGACGTAGGTGTCCCGGAAACGGGCGGCCTGGTCTGGCGCGGTCATCCGGGAAAGCCTGGGCATCAGGGAGAGCGCGACCGGCGTGGCCCCGAGGGCGACCGGCAACAAGAAGAAGTTCGTCGCCAGTTGGAACGCGACGACCCCGCCGGCTACGCGGTCGGAGACCAGCAGCAGCGCCGCAAACTGCAAGGCCTCTAGTCCCGCCTGGACCGCTGCCGGGCGTGCGTGCCGGATGACCTCACGGACCTGCGGATTGCGCCATCCGGCCTGGGGCACCAGGACGACACCGACGCGCCGCGCGCCCCACCACTGCGTGCTCGCATGCAGCAGCACCGCAGCGGTGGTGCCCGCCCCCAGGAGCAGCACGAGTGACGAGGGGATCTGCTGCTCGCGCGCCGCCCGGGTATAGAGAACGGCCACCACCCCGAGAACGACGATCGTCCCGAGATTTTCCAGGGCTGGCGCCGCAGAGGCCAGCGCAAAGCGCCTGTGAGCATTCATGACGGCCGTGGCCGTGCCGACGATGGCGTAGAGGGCGACCTGCGGCAGCAGCAGCAGGACCAGCACGGCGCCGATGCGCTCCTGGCTGTGCGCCGCGGCGGCGTCCGTGGCACCGATCGAACCAAACCGCAAAAGAAAAGGGGTTCCGAGCGCCACTAGCGGAACGAGGGCGAGCATTCCGATCATCGCGACGCCGAGCAGTCCTCCGGCCGTTCGCGCGACTGCGCGGGAGTCCCCGGTGTCGATGTGCGGCACCAGCGCCGGGACGAGAATCGAGGAGAAGAGGGCCCCGGCCAGCAGGCCGTAGAAGATCAGGTTCGGCAGCGAGTTCGTGAACTGGTAGGTGTTGGCGAAATATGTCGCACCGAGCACGGCTGCGACGACGACGCCGCGGAGGACTCCGGTGACCCGGCTGACCATAGTCCACACGGCTACGGACAGCGAGTCGCCCACTGCGCCTTCGGGCGAGGATAGGTCCAGTTCTGTGTCCGGCGAGCCGTGTCCTGTTTCTGGGCGCCCGCGCCTGTCAGCGGTGATCGCCTGTCCGGCTCGCGTCACCGCGCGTCACCTCGGAACAGGGCCGGCAACGTGCTGCAGAGAATGCGGATGTCGAGGGCGAGAGAGCGCGTCCGTACGTACTCGATGTCCAGATCGAATCCCTCTCGCATGGAAAGCCTGTTGCGCCCGCGGATCTGCCACAGGCCCGTCATGCCCGGCTTGACTCCGAAGCGCTGCTGATGCTTGTCACGGAGCAGCAGCGCTTCCCAGGGAAGCACCGGCCGCGGTCCGACGAGCGACATCTGGCCCGTGAGCACGTTCAAGAGCTGTGGCAATTCGTCCAGGCTGGTGCGGCGCAGCCATGAGCCGAGCCGCGTCACGCGAGGATCGCCGTCTAGCTTGAACAGACCGCTGCGCCCGCCAACCGGAGGTTGGTCGTCGCAGAGCAGCTTCGTTACATAGTCCCGGTGAATCTTGTCGTCGTTGCCGACGCGCATCGTGCGCAGCTTCAGCATGGTGAAGGGGCGCTTATCGCGGCCGATGCGTTGTTGCCTGAACAGCGCGGGTCCCGAAGATGTACACCGCACCAGGCCGCACAACAGAAGGAGTAGCGGGCCGAGGACAATAATGGCGATCAGGACGATGGCTATATCCAGCGCCCTTTTTGCGGCTTCCCGGGAAATCTGAATCCTCACGCCGCCCCAGATCCGCCCCGCGATATCAGTCATGACATCCTCCCCCCAGCCGTCTGCAGCTGGTCGCCTGACCGGTGGCTTCACGGACCGGTTAGTAAGCCCGGCTGAGTTATGCGCGTCCCGGCCAGCACTTTTTTCTCGCCGAAGGCCTCTACCTCCGCTACGGCCACAGGCCGCCGCTCGAGCAGCGAGATCTGCGCGCACTCGAGCACTTCGACGACCGCCAGACCGTGGTGCCCATTGATTGCGGGGGCGCGGCCATCGATGGCGCAGTTCACGAAATCCTGGTCCTGAAGGGCGAGCGGTTCCGTGAAATCGATGAACGGGGACACCACGTCGCCGAAATGGTAAGCGACTCGAGACAGCGGACCACTGCTCTCCTGCGGTGACATTGCGAACTTGTCGTAGACCCGGATACGCTCATCGCTGGCCATCTCGTCGTACACGACCATCTTCTTGCTGCCAACGGCCGTGATCCTCCGCACTTTGTGCGGATTCAGCCAGCTGAGGTGGATATTTGCCGCCACGCCGACATCTGTGTAATCGAGCCGCAGATAAGCGACGTCTTCGTACTTGGGATGCACATAACGCGATCCCCACGCCGTGACAGCCGTCGGACGCGAATTAAGCACGAAGTTGGCTATCGAGATGTCGTGCGGCGCCAGATCAAGGACGACATTTACGTCAGACTGGTAAAGCCCGAGATTAAGCCGCTCGCAGTCGAGATAGTAAAGCTTCCCCAACTCGTCCTGCACGACGTCACGTAGTTTGTGCACCGCGGCGTTGTAGAGGAAGGTGTGGCCCGTCATGAGCATGGTGCCGGCTGCCTCGGCTGCCGCCACGAGCGCCCTCGCTTCGCTCAGGCTCGTCGCGAGCGGCTTCTCGATCAGTACATGCTTGCCCGCGCCGATGGCCTGCAAGCCCAGCGTGTAATGACTGGACGGCGGCGTTGCGATGATGACCGCGTCGACCTCTGGCAGGGCAGCGTCGAGATCTGCGTACCCAGCTACGTCGCAGTCGGCCAGCTCAGGATGGCCTGCATCCCCGGTGAACCGTTCGTCGACCCCGATGACCGTCTCGACGCCTGTGGTGGATCGCAGCACCCGGACATGCCTCGAACCCCAATATCCGACGCCGACGACGGCGACCCCTATTCCCTCCGATTGCCGCAGCAAAACGAGCCCTCCCTGCTCCAATTCACAAGAACTCCGCACAGGAGTGAATAGCGTGCAGACTCCGTAGATGGCTAGCTGCACTTGTCGATAACGCCGGTAGACCGAACTGCAGGCAGCCGCGAAGGGGCCGCGTCGAAATAATCAAAGATGCCGACGCGAGCCGTCCAAGGCGGCCCGGCTAGGTGCCATGGCGTCTTTAGCCAGACGGCATCGTCGTCCCTCCCCGCCCAGACTGGCATGGGCTGGGTCCGGTCTTCCCAGCGCAGAAACCACCAGTCCCGTACAACCTAACACCATATGAGCTGTCATCAAATAACAAATTGTGATCGGTATATGAGTTATGCAACGATACCGATGTGCCTGAAAGAGAGTGGCGGTATGCATTGTTCGCGCGGGCAGATTTGCGAATCAAGTTAGCTCTGCGACTGAAAGGGACCAGCCGGAGTGCGGCCAATCGGTCCGGCGATGACCGGGCGCTCCGCTTCGGCGATAACCTCTCGTTCCTCAACCGCACCAAATTTCAATCGCCGCTACCCGGACATTGCGTATCACCACAGCATTGCGTATAAACAGTCCGTATACGCGAGATTGGATACGGTACCAGCGGTGGCAAGCAAATAGGGTCATACCGTAACAAATTAGGAGGGGGCCGTGTCTGACACTCATGTCGCGATACTGGGGGCCGGGCCTTACGGGCTGGCCGCTGCCGCGCACCTCCGCCGGGCTGGCGTAGACATCCGGGCCATGGGTGAGCCGATGTCGTTCTGGCGTGGCATGCCGAAGGGGATGGTGTTGCGGTCCAATTGGACGGCCACCTGCATAGCCGACTTCCAGGGCCCGTTGTGTCTTGATGCTTTTTGCGCCGCTATGAGCGCTCACATTGACAGGCCGGTCCCGTTGCCGCGTTTTATCGAGTACGGCATGTGGGTGCAGCAGCAGGTCGTACCGGATCTGGACGGCCGGCTGGTGAAGACGCTCGACCGCGACGGTGCTGGATTCCAGCTGCTGCTCGGGGACGGCTCGCGGCTCAGCGCCCGCCGCGTGATCGTCGCGGCTGGCATCAAGCCGTTTGCCCACCGTCCTGACTACGCGGAAGGACTGCCGCCAGAAGTAGCGTCCCACACCGGGGAGCACCAAGACCTTGGCCGGTTCTCTGGAGCACGCGTGCTTGTCGTCGGCGGGGGCCAGAGCGCATTGGAATCTGCTGCGCTGCTGCACGAGAGTGGTGCCCAGGTCGAGGTGCTCGTCCGCGAAAACCACCTGCACTGGTTGCATGGCGGCAAGTACCACCGCAGGCTCGGCCGCCTGGCACCACTGCTTTACGCGCCCACCGACGTGGGACCCATGGGAGTGTCTCGGCTGGTCGCCGCGCCCGACGTCTTCCGGCGGCTGCCCCAGCGGATCCAGGATTCGCTCGCCCACCGGTCAATCCGCCCTGCCGGTGCCGCCTGGCTGTCCTCCCGGCTGCAGAACGTGCCGATCACCATGGCTCGGTCCATCGTGTCGGTGAGCAGCGCCAGCCGGGGCCTCCAGGTCACATTCGCTGACGGTGGCCAGCGATCCGTCGACCACCTGCTGCTGGGCACCGGCTACCGCGTCGACGTCGCCCGCTACCCGTTCCTCGCGCCGTCGCTGCTGGCGCGCGTGCGCCGGGTGAACGGCTACCCCGTACTGGGGCGCGGGATGGAGTCGTCCGTGGCCGGCCTGCATTTCGTCGGCGCCCCGGCCGCGTGGAGCTTCGGACCGATCATGCGCTTCGTATCGGGCGGCTGGTACACGGGCCGTGTGCTGGCCCGGGCCGTGACCGGCGGACGGCCGCCTGCCCATCTCGGTGACGAGGCCGCCGAGATGGCCGCAACCAGCGATGCCCGATGATCACCGCGCCTAGCAGCGCTCCTCGCGCCCGCACCGCCCGGCGTTTCGACCGGATCGGCGGCGTCGTCCTCGGCGGCGACAGCCAGGGCCTGGGGATCGCCCGGAGCCTGGGGCGCCATGGCGTTCCGGTATGCGTCATCGACGACGAGACCTCGATCTCCCGGGCATCGCGCTTCGTGCAGCGTACGGTGCGTGTCCGTGACCTGCGTAGTGAGTCGTCATTGCTCGACGCCCTCGCTCTCGCCCGGCGCAGGTTCGGGCTGCCGGGATGGGTTCTGTACCCGACCAGGGACGAGAACGTCGCGGCCTTGGCCGCCAACCGTGACATGCTCGCGCGGGACTTCCGAGTGCCCACCCCCGGCCTGGCCGCGATCCGGGCTGTCTGGGACAAGCGAGAGACCTACCGGCTGGCGGAGAAATGGTCGATCCCGATACCGCGAACGTGGTACCCGTGCTCGGAAGCCGATGTGGCTGCCATCGACGTGGCTGGCCCGCTAGTGGTGAAGCCCGCTATCAAGGAGCATTTCTTTTATGCGACTCATGTGAAGGCCTGGCGCGCGGATAATCGCGCGGAGCTCATCGCTGCCTTTCGCCGGGCGGCGGAGATCGTCGGTGACGGAGAGGTCATCGTGCAGGAGCTGATACCCGGCGGAGGCAACGAGCAGTATGCGTACTGCGCCTTGTTCCGCGCCGGTCATCCGGTGGCGAGCATGACCGTGCGCCGGTGCCGGCAGCATCCGTCCGACTTCGGCCGGGCCAGCACCTATGTCGAGACGATCAGCCTTCCTGACCTTGGCGAGCCGTCCATCAGGTTCCTCCGGGAAATCGGATATTACGGGCTCGTCGAGCTGGAGTTCAAGCACGACGTCCGTAACGGTACCTACAAGCTTCTCGATGTCAACGCACGCACCTGGGGATACCACAGCCTCGGTATGCGTGCGGGCGTCGATTTCCCCTACCTGCTGTATCAAGATCAATTGGGAAACCCGGTCAACGAGGCGCATGCCCGGCCCGGTGTGCGCTGGATTAGGCTGACCACCGACGTGCCCAATGCCGTGCGCGACATCACCGCCCGGCGGCTGCGTGCACGCGATTACCTGGGCACGCTTTTTTCCGTCGATACCGAGGCGGTCTTCTCACTCCGGGATCCCTTGCCGGGTCTCTACGAACTAGCGCTGCTCCCCTATCTCGCCGTCAAGCGCGGACTGTGACCGATTCCAGCGATGAGGAGAAAGTGATGTTTGAAGCGTCACATCCTTTTGCGTTCTTCGATTACTTCCGCGTGCCCTACGATGTATCGCCGCCAGCGGCCTTGCCCGACCGATCTCGAATGCTTGCGCCGGTGGGCCGGCTGCACGCGCTTAGGCAAGCCGAAGACCCGGTCCGCTCCTTGTTCTGGCTGCGGCCAGACGGAGGCCCGGGTCCGCCCGACCAGGCCTGCCAGCTTGGTCGCTACCGGCTCGGAGACTTTACCCTGTTCGGGCGGATAGCGCTCAATGCCGCGGTTCCCGAAATGCTCCGCGGGCTTGGTCGCGGATGGCGCCCCGCTGACGCTGTCACCGGTGCCGGCGATCAGCCCGTAGCCGCGGTCTGGCGCGATGACGACGGCAACGTATTCCTGCCCTTTGACCCCGGTGAAGTGATGCATTACTTCTGGTCGGAAAAATATCGCGACGTCGGGCGCTCAGCGCTTTCCGGCACGGTCCGGGCGGTCGCGCTGCGGAGCTACTACATGGCCCGGCCTTTGCTGCCCCGCAGGCTTCAGTTGCGGTTGCGACGCGTCTTTACCAGGGTGCAGAGTAAGTCGTCCTTCCCGGGCTGGCCGATAGAGGACAGCCTTGGCAACTTCTATACCTGGCTGTTTGCCCTCGTGACCGACCTTGCTAGTGGCCCGGTGCCGTTCCTTGACCTGTGGCCGGACGGCCGGTCGTGGGCACTCGTGCTGACGCACGACGTGGAGACCGATATCGGCTGCCAGAACATGAACCTGCTCCGTGACGTCGAACGTGACCGGGGGTATAAGTCATCCTGGGATTTCGTCCCCTTGCGTTACCGGGTCGGAGATGCCGTTGTGCGTGCCCTCACCGATGAGGGATGCGAGGTAGGCGTCCATGGTCTCTGGCACGATGGGCGGGACCTGCGATCCAGGCGGATGCTGCAGAAGCGGCTTCCGGCGATACGCGACTACGCGAAACAGTGGAACGCGGTCGGATTCCGGTCCCCCGGCACACAGCGGCACTGGGAGCTGATGCCCATGCTCGGTTTCGACTATGACTCGTCGTACAGTGACACCGACCCATACGAACCGCAGCCTGGTGGCTGTTGCACTTACCTTCCATATTTCAACCAGAAGATGGTTGAGCTGCCGATAACGATGGCGCAGGACCACACTCTCTTCGTGATTCTGCAGAATCCTGATGCCAGCATCTGGCTGCAGAAAGCGCATCTCCTGCGCGAGCGCCGTGGGATGGTACTCATACTCACGCATCCGGATTACGCGCGCGACCAGCGGATCGTCGATGGCTACCGGAGTCTGCTCGATGAGTTCCGGGGAGACGACACGGTATGGCACGCGCTTCCCCGGGACGTCGCGTCATGGTGGCGCAACCGCGCTGCGTCGAGAATCTGCGACAGTGCGGACGGCTGGCGAATCGTGGGACCCGCAGCAGCGCGGGGACGGGTGCGATTCGCAACGCCTGCCCTGGTCGACGGAGGGATGCTCTGATGCGTGCTGGTTATGCTGTCCGGGCGTCAGCGGTCATGATGCGCCATCCGAAGCAGGGCGTGGAGCGCGTCCGCGGGCGCTTGGATAGGCACGAGGACAGGCGCGCGCTGGCGGCGACCGGCCTGCCGGCGAGTGTTCTCTACGGGGTGAGCGAGGACTGGGCCGAGCGCCTCCATGCTGCGCTAGAGGCGCCATGGCCGTGCCCGGCGGTGGAGTCGTTCGGGCCCGTGTGGGACCGTATCGTGGCTGGCCTCACCGAAGCCGGGGCCCGCGTAGGAGTTGCTTCCTACGGCGGATGGAATGACGGCGACCGCGCGTTCGGTGAGGCCATCTGGTGCCTTACCGCCCACTTGCGCCCCCGGACTGTGGTGGAGACGGGGGTCGCGCACGGGCTCACCAGCCGGGTGATCCTTGAGGGCCTGAACCGCAATGGCAACGGCCAGCTCTGGAGCGTTGACCTGCCGGCCGTCGATTCAGCCTTGCACCCGGAGATCGGCATGGCGGTCCCCGAAGGTCTGCGGTCCCCCTGGACTTATGTCCAGGGAACGGCTCGCGAGCGGCTCCCGGGCCTGCTACGCGAGCTCGGGAGAATCGACATGTTCATCCACGACAGCCTGCACACCGGACGTAACCAGCAGTTCGAACTCGAGGCTGCGTGGGCCGCCCTGCGACCAGGCGGCGCGGCCGTGGTCGACGATATCGATCACAGCCTGGCCTTCCGGACCTTCGTCGACACCTTCGACGAAGAGGCCCGGCCACGGGCTTGGCTAGCCGCCCGGCATGTCACCGGGTCGGGACTGGCCGGGCCCGATGGATTGTGGGGGCTGGCGCTCAAAGGCGACGCACCCGGGCCGACTCCGCGGGCAGCCGGTCCGCACCGCGAACGTCGGCCGGTCAGGAAGCGCCAGGCGGCTCGTGCCGCCGGCCTGCCTGCCATCAAAGCGAGCCCGCAGTACCAGGCCGTGAAAACGCTTATGAGCGACTCCACGGTACGAAGCCGCCGGCACGGGCACATCGAGCTGTCGGT
>Ga0302324_100027211_pt1 | contig 10903 bp, 9 predicted proteins | sample Palsa_T0_1_FD_201949 | JGI IMG/M metagenome (GOLD analysis project Ga0302324, IMG submission 201949) | Peat permafrost microbial communities from Stordalen Mire near Abisko, Sweden - Palsa_T0_1 | ecosystem: Environmental > Terrestrial > Soil > Palsa > Peat permafrost | place: Sweden: Abisko...
AAGCTCGCGACGACCGGATCGTACTTCACCGTGCCGGCTGGATTGAGGAAGAGGTCGGGGCGCTTTGCCCGGAAGCTCGCGTCCTGCTGCGGCGTCAACTTGACGCCCCACACGAACTGCGTGTCGTCCGCGGGCGGAAAATAGCCGTCGGCATACTTAAAGCTGAACGTGATCTTGACCGGCGTGCCCGGCTTGCTCGCTAGCGCCTTGAATTGGTCGGGGGGCAGGTCTGCCCAGACGCCGCCCGCGGACTTTTCCGGGCTCACCAGGGATTCCGGGATCAGCGAGACGGCCAGGGGAACGGTGAGCACGAGGCCGATGACGCCGCCGACCGCGATCGTCGCGTTGGCGAGGAACTCCCGGCGGGACTTTTCCTCCGGCGTCCCATCGTCTTTATAGGCCTGCGCTTCGTGTTCTGCCACTAGAGCCTTTCCTTCCGCCGGGATGCAAGGCACGGCGCGGACCGCACCAATTGCGAACGTAACAAACCGGGCTCCGCGTGGCAAGCACTTTTGCCCCTTCAATTCGGGGATCGACCGCGAAGCCCGGGCCGGCGGCGGGGCGGCGGCCTACGAGGAGCAGCTGACCTCGATGTGGCGCGCCGATTCGGGCGGCGCGGCGGCATAGGCCTCCCATTCGGGCTGTTCGTCGAACGGATGCCGCAGGATCTCGTGCAGTCGCTCGAGCTCGGTATAGTCTTTCTGCTGGGCGGCCTCGATGGCGCGCTGGGCCAGGTAGTTGCGTAGCACGTACTTCGGGTTGGCCGCGCGCATGGCGGCGGCGCGCGCGTCGTCGCCCCGCGTCTCGCCTTCGAGGCGCGTGCGATATGCGCGCTGCCAGTCGTACCATTGGGCGCGGTTTTCGAACAGCTCGGCGACGCGGTCGTCGTAGGGCGCGCTTTCGCTCCCGAGCGACGAGAGCGCGCGGAAGAAGATCGTGTGGTCGACGCGCCCCTCGTGCAGCGCATCGAAGCACGAACTGAAGAGATCGACGTCCTCGGGCCGGCTCGTTTCCAAACCGAACTTAGCGCGCAAGAGGCCGAGGTAGGTCTCCCGGAAGGCCGGCTGATACTCCGCGAGGGCCGCGGTCGCGTCGTCTTCGGCGACGAGCGAGGAGAGCGCGGCGGCCAGCGCCTTGCAGTTCCACAAACCGATCGTGGGCTGGCGCGCGAACGCGTAGCGGCCGCCGGCATCGGTGTGATTGCAGATGAAACCCGGATCGAACGCTTCGACGAAACCGAACGGGCCGTAGTCCAGCGTCAGGCCCAGTATGGACATGTTATCGGTGTTCATCACGCCGTGCGCGAACCCAACCGCCTGCCAACGCGCCATCAGGCGGCCCGTGCGCTCGGCCACCTCGCGCAGAAACGCCGCATAGCGTTCGCTCTCGGCCGAGATCGCGAGCAAGCGCGGAAAGAAGCGACGGATCGCGTAGTCGGCGAGGAGCTTGACCCCGTCGAACTCGCGGCGGTAGTGAAAGAACTCGAAGGTTCCGAAGCGCAGGTGCGACGGCGCGATGCGCGTCAGCACCGCGGCGGTCTCGGGAACCTCGCGGAAGACGGGTTCGTCGCTGCCGGCGATCGCGAGCGCGCGCGTCGTCGGGATGCCGAGCGCGGCCATGGCCTCGCTGCAGAGATACTCGCGAATCGTCGAACGCAAGACGGCGCGGCCGTCGCCGAAGCGCGAGAACGCGGTCGACCCGGCGCCCTTGAGTTGCCATTCGAAGGGTTCGTCGCCGTTCGAGATTTCCGCGAGCGTGATGGCGCGGCCGTCGCCGAGCTGCGGCACGAACGTCCCGAATTGGTGTCCGGCGTAGACCGCGGCGAACGGTTCGACGCTACTGAAGCGCGCGTTCCCGGCCGCGAGGCGCAGGAACTCCGGCCGCTGCGCCTGCTCCGCCTCGAGACCGATCAGCGCGGCGACGTCGGGATTGAACGCGACGGGATAGGGCTCGGGCAGCGGCGTCGGCGCGCGGCGCTCGACGAAACGCTCGCCGAGCGTCGCGTAGCCCTCGCCGAGTTCGAGCGCCTCGAGCGCGGCCGGCCGCGCGGCAGTGGCAGCTTCCATCTCCACGTTAGACGCCTCGGCGTCGCGCAGCGTTGCAGGCTGACGCGCGCGCCCCGCGTGTGCTAGGCTGCCGGTATGCCGCTCGTGAACGGAAAGGGCCCGAACTGGAGCCGCCCGCTGGTCGTTAAAGCCGAACAGCGCCTCTCGGGCTTGAACCCGGTGCGCAGCTTTCTCGCCGCGTTGTTCCGCCGGCGCCGAAAGTAGGCAGCCTCGCTTAGCCCGCCGCGCGGCGCTCGGGCGGAACGGCGTAGTAGACGGTCTCCCAGCATTGCTCGGCGTAACGCCGCAGAAATATCCGGAAATCCGGTGCGAGCTCGCGCAGGAGCAACGGAAGTTCCCAGAGGTGTTCGCAGTGGTGGTACGCGCACACGGCGAGCACCGGCCGCTGCTCGCGAATCAATCTCTGGGCACCGCGCAGAGCGAGCGGTTCCGCGCCCTCGATGTCCATCTTGATCAGCGTCGGCCTCGCTTCGATCGCGTCGTCGAGCCGCCGGCACGGCACGTCGACCGCTCCATTCTCGCTTGCCGTCGATGCCACGCCCTGGCCGGCATCGAACCGGACGGTTCCGTTGCGATCGGCGGCGGCATACGGCAAGACGGTCACGGCGGCCCGCGCCGGGGAGGGAAGCTCGGCCACAAACCGTTCGAGTTTGCTTCGGTTGGCGGGATCCGGTTCGAGCGCGTAGGCGTGCCGAAACGCGCCGTTCGTGCACTCGAGAAACGCACGCAGGGAATCTCCGTCGAACGCCCCGCAATCGACGAGCGTCTCGTCGCTCGAAAGAGCGTAGACGCTGCGATCGAAGTGCATCTCCGCGAACCGCGACGGCGGCTCCAGGAGCGAAGGGTCGAGCGTGCAGCGCCATGCGATTTGGGCGGCGTATTCCCGGCGCGATTCGAGGTCGTCCAGGCATCCGAGCGCCGCGTGGATCTCCCGGCGGTGCGCGAGTAGCGCACTCGGACGTGCGAGCCCCGTGAGGCCCCGGACGAACGGCGCGAAGCTCCAGAAGAACTCGGGGTAGGTTGCGATGCGCCGCGCGCCCGAGTTCCGTACTTGCTCGAGCACGATGCTCGGGTTGAAGATTGCGACCACGAACACCGCGCTCGCTCCAAAACGCGCGATCGCTTCCGCCGGCGCCGAGACCGGCACGCCGTCGAGATCGGCACCCCAGCGCCGCTCGTTGTTGTCGGCGACGGCGCGCACGTCGAGCCCCGCCGCGCGAGCGCTCGCGAGAATCCGGCGCCCGAGATCTCCCGAGCCGAAGATGACGATCTCTCGCGAACCGCCGGCCGACGGATCGAACGTTCTGCGCGCGCGTTCGATCGCGGCGGCGATGCGCGCTTCGTCGAGGTCGGGGAAAGCTTCGTCCACCACGGCTTCCGCCGCGGGCCTCAACGCAGCGCCCGCCGCTTGAGCGGGACCGTGGCGCTGGCGGCAACGAAATCCGGCGCTCGTTCGAAGTTGATCCGCTCGCGTTCAACCACATAGGGGCGCTTGCGCACCTGCGTGTAGATCGAGCCGATGTATTCGCCGATGATTCCGAGCGAGAGCAACTGGACCGAGGCGAACAGGAACATGCCGATCACGATCGGCGCCAAGCCGACCGAGAAGTTGTTCCAAAAGAGCAGCTTGTAGAAGAAATACACGATGCCGACGATGACGCAGAGCAGCGAACTCACGAAGCCGACGAAGGTGACGAAGCGCAGAGGGACCTTCGAGAGCTGCGTGACCGCCAGCATCGCCATGTCGTACAGCGAGTAGAAGCTGTTCTTGGTGGAGCCGCGCTTGCGTTGCGGCTGGTCGTAGAGGACCTCGCAGAACGGCAGCCCGATCTCCGCGATCATCCCGCGAAAATACGGATAGGGATCGTCGAAAGAACGGATCGCCTCCACGACCGCCCGGTCGTAGAGCCCGAACCCGGTGAAGTTCTGGAACGTGCGGATTTCCGAGAGCCGTTCGATCGCGCGATAGTACTGGCGCCGAATCCAGAACATTGCCGGATTTTCGCCGCTGGTGCGCTTCACGCAGAGGACCATCGCATAGCCTTGCTCCCAGCGCTCGAGTAGCTCGGGAATCAGCTCGGGCGGGTCTTGCAGGTCGGCCACGATGCCGATGATCGCCTCGCCGCGAGCCTGGAACAACGCGTGCATGGGCGAACGGATGTGGCCGAAATTGCGCGCGTTGACGATGATCTTGAGGTTCTTGTCGGCCGCGGCGAGCCGCTTGAGGATAGCGACGGTGCCGTCGCTCGAGCAGTTGTCGATGAAGATGTGCTCGTAGTCGTAGCGGCCGGATTGCTTCATGACCGCTCGCACGCGCTCGTAGAGTTCCTCGACATTTTGCTCTTCGTTGTAGCAAGGCGTGATGATGCTGACGAACTTCACGTGCCGGCTCCTGCACGGGCCGCGACCCGTTCGGGGGGAACTGCGTACGCGACCGTATCCCAACCGTCGTTCAAGTGCGAACGCAGGTACATACGGTAGTCCGGTACGAGATCGTGAACGAAGAGCGGGAGCCGCCAAAGATCGGTCGGACGGTGATACACGCAAATCGCGAGGATCGGCCGGTCGCGCACGATCGTGTTCCGGCCGCCGGCGAGCGCGGCGCCTTCGGCGCCCTCGATGTCCATCTTGATGTAGGTCGTGCGGAGCGGCGCGCAGAGACGGTCGAGCGTCGTTCCCTCGACGACGCAGGCGCCGGCATCGCTGACGTGACCGCCCGTGCCGTCTCCAACGTCGAAGCGCAAGGTCTCGCGGCGTTCGCCGACGGCGACGCGTTCGATCGCGACTCGATCTCGCACGCTCGCGGGCAGCGCCGCGATCGAGGTTTGCAGGGCCGCGAAGGTGTCGGGCCCGGGTTCGACCGACAAGACGTGCCTGAAAATGCCGCGGCTTCGTTTGAGAAACTCGCGCAGCGTATCGCCGTCGTAGGCGCCGCAGTCGATGAAGACTTCGCTTGGCGAGAGTTCGAAGAAGTCGGGGAAGTACTGCATCTCCGAAACCGGCGCCGGCACGGCGTCGAAGTCGCCGGACGCCCGCCACCGGATGTGCGCGAGATACTCGGCGCGGGACCGGTCGTCGGCCCAGAGCTCGGCAGCGCGCGCGATCTCGGCGCGCTCGCGAACGAGCCGGTGCGGCAGATCGAGGCTGAAGAAGGGCAGGAAGTGTTCGGGAAAGCGCCACTGCACGCTGCTCATAGGCTCGACGGCGCGCGCGCCGAGTTCGTGGAGCTGCTTCTTCGTGGTCGCGAAGCGATGCTTCGCGTTCCAAATCGAAACGATGAAGAGAGCGTCGGACCCGAAGCGCGTGGCCGCCTCGGCGGGGCTGAGGACGGCCATGCCGTCGACGGTGCGGCCCCACGTTGCCGGCGTGCTGTCGGCGAACGCGAGCGGTTCGACGCCGATCGAACGCAGGCACGAGAGCGCGCGCGCGCCCGCACTGCCGGAACCAAAAAGAACGACGCGATTGTTGTTCGCCCGGAGCAGGTCCTCGAGCGTCCGCAGCTCTCGCTCCCGAACCGCCTCGGGGCGTTCCGAAAGGATGTCGCCGAGTTCGTCGCCGATCGTGCGCGTCGCGTCGATCATGCGGTCACCGGCTCGACGAGCATGTTGGCGAGGAACTCATCGCGCTCGAGGAACGGCCACATGTCCTCCAGCGGCTTCGAAACGAACGATCCGTCGGGAAGTTGTACCGACGTCATCCGCGGCGCGCGCGCTTCGTCGGCCAAGACCCGCACGTCGCAGACCACAGGGCCGGGCATCTCGAGCACGCGTCGCACCGCTCCGGCCAGATCGCTTTGATCTTCGATCACCACGCTCGAGAGACCGTAGGCCGCGGCGATCTTCGAGAGATCGGGCAGGGTCAATCCGGTTTCCGCATCGCAGCCGATGCTCGCGCGGCCGAAGAAGTTGGCTTGCGATGCGCGAATCGACGCGTATCCGTCGTTGTTGAGCACGAAGAATTTGATCGGCAATTGCAATCGCGCGACGGTTTCGAGCTCCTGAATGTTGAACTGAAACCCGCCGTCGCCATCGACGCAGATCGTCCGGCGGCGCCCGCCGGCCAGACACACGCCGATGCTCGCCGGTAGACCGAATCCCATCGAACCCAGGCCCGCGGTGTGATAGATGCGTTGCCCGGTCCGGGTTGGGGTCGCGAACAGGAAGATCTCGATGCCGCTCCCCGAGCTGCCCGAGACCATCAGGTCGTCGGGCTTCGTTTGCGCGCCCAGCACTTCGGCCAGATGATAGATGCTGACGCGGCCTGGCGCCCGATGTTCGGCCGTAACGATCGGATACTCGTGCTTCCAGCGCGCGCAACGCCCGGTCCACGATGCGATCTCGGCGTGCTCGAGCGTCCCGCTCTGAGCGAGTAGAGCGCGCACGAACGCACCGGCGTCGGCTTCGACCGGCGTATCGACGAACGGTTCGAGTTTGGCGAGTTCGGCGGCGTCGATATCGACGACGACCTTGTAGGCACCGCGCGCGAGTTTTTCCGGCGCGTAACCGGTGATCGCGAAATCGAGCCGCACGCCGACGGCGAGCAAGAAGTCGCAATTCTGAAGGGCGAAATTTGCGCCGCGCGCCGCGAGCGTTCCGGGGCGCCCGACGAACAGCGGATTCTCACTCGAGACCAAGTCCGACGCGCACCAAGTCGCCGCGACGGGAATGCCGAGCCGCTCGACCAGCGCCGCGAAGTCGTCCTCCGCGTGCGACAAGCGGATACCGTTCCCCGCGAAGAGGAGCGGGCGTTCGGCCCGATTGAGGCGCAGGACCACGTCGCGCGCTTGCGCCGCAAGCGTGGCGTCGCGGGTGCCGGCGTCGACCGGCGCTTCGGGCTCGAATCCGCGCAGCGCATGCTCGTCGATCGGCATCGCTTGGACGTCGAGCGGGATGTCGATCCAAACGGGGCCGGGCCGTCCGGAGCGCGCCAAATACGCGGCTTTTTCGAGGTGGTAACGGATGCTTTGCGGATCGACGACCGTCACGGCGTACTTTGTGATCGGGGTCACGATCGCGACGATATCGACTTCCTGGACGCCGAGCTGGCGCATCCCGCGGTGGCGGCCGGCGTGGTCGAACATGCGATCGGGCCGCTTCACCTGCCCGGAAATGAAGAGCGCCGGCGTCGAATCGAGCCAGGCGCCGGCGACTCCGGTAACGGCGTTGGTGCCGCCGGGGCCCGTCGTGACGAGTGCGACGCCGATGTTGTTCGTCGCCTTGGCGTAATTTTCGGCCGCGATGGCGCTCGCTTGTTCGTGCGAGTTGCAAACCGCCTCGAGATCGCCGCGTCGCGACAGCGATTCGTTGAGGTGCATCGCTCCACCGCCGGGCACGAGAAAGACGTGCCGAACACCTTGCTCGGCGACGAAGCGCATCACGTAGTCGGAGAGTTTGACCATAAAGCTAGGCGCTCTTGGCGTTGCGGGCGGTCACTTGGTGCCGCAAGATCGCGTCGACGAGTTCGCGAACCGCGCCGAGGCCGCCTGAGGATTTCGTCACGTACGACGCCCACTGGATCACGATCGGCTGCGCGTTGGCGGGCGCGGCGGCGAGGCCGGCGATCGCCATCGCGGCCACGTCGTTGATGTCGTCGCCCATGAAGCAGATTTCGCTGAGATCGAGCTGGTTGCGCTCGGCGAACGCACGCAGCGCGACGGCTTTGTCCTTGCAGCCCTTCACGATGTCGGTCAGTCCCATCTTCTCGGCGAAGCGATCCACGAGCAGACTGTCCTCGCCCGAGATCAGGGTGACGAGCAATCCGGCCTTGAGCGCGAGCGACACGCCCATCACGTCGGCGAACGAAAACCGTTTGAGTTCGTCTCCGTTCGGGCCCCACCAAAACGTACCGTCGGTCAAAACGCCGTCCACGTCGAGGGCGATCGCGCGAATGTGGCGCACGCTTATACGGCGGCTCCCACGCGGCGCAGCTTCTTGATGATCGGGTGTTCGCGCTCGTAGACCCGCTTCTGCCCGTCACCGAGCGACTGCTCGACGAGGCGGATGTCGCGCACGAGGCGGCCGATTCCATTGGGTTCGAGCGACGCGGCCTGGTCGCTGCCCCACATCGCGCGGTCCATCGTGATGTGGCGTTCTACCGCGCACGCGCCGAGGACCGTCGCGGCGACGCTGGACGGGATGCCGGTCTCGTGGCCCGAGTATCCGACGGGCAAGCCATAGCGTTCGTGCAGCACCGGAATCGCGCGCAGATTGAGTTCCTCGTAGTAGGCCGGATAGGTGCTACAGGCGTGCAGGATGACGAGGATCTCGCGGCCCAGGATCTCGACCGCGTGGTCGATCTCTTCGAGCGTGCTCATTCCGGTCGAGAGGATGATCGGCTTTCCGGTCGCGCGCGTGTGACGCAGCAGGCCGTCGTCGGTCAACGATGCGGAGGCGATCTTGTAACACGGAACGTCGAACTGCGCGATGAAATCGACCGAACGCTCGTCCCAACAAGAAGCGAACCAGGGCATCTTCACGGCGCGGCAATATTCGTCGATCGCTTGATAATCTGCCAGCGAAAACTCGAGCGCTTCCTTCAAGTCGCGATTGGTCGCGCCGAACGGGTTCTCGCGCGGCTTGTCGAGTTCGTCCGCGGTGTAGACGACGTCGATCGTGCGCTTCTGAAACTTCACGGCGTCGCAGCCGGCCGCGACGGCGACGCTGATCAATCGTTTCGCGAGATCGAGGTCGCCGTTGTGGTTGATCCCGATTTCCGCGATGATGTAGCACGGTTGGCCACGGCCGACGGTCTTATTGCCGATCCGGACGGACTCGATGCCCAGACGCCCGCCGATCGAACGTTTCGAAAGCACTTCGGGCCGCTCGCGCCCGATCGCATACCTGCCAGCGTCCATCCAGGTCCCCCGTCGACGAAGCTCCGCGTCCTTCTAATGATATCGGCAGGGGTCGAAACGCGATTAGTGGCTTCGCCAGGCAGGTTCCGCGGCCGCTAGACCTTCCAGACCACGCATTGCCCCGTCGGCAGCACGAGCGGTACCTCGGGCTTGCCGGCGTAAAACGTATCGACCGCCTCGCGGGCACCGGGACAACTCGGGAAGCCGTAGTCGTCGTACACGATGATGCCGCCCGCGGGCGTCCGCGGGTAGAAGAAGTCCGTCGCCGAGAGGATCGAGTCGTAAATATCGAGGTCGATGTGAACGAATGCGAACGCTTCATCGGCGACGGCGTCCAAGCTCGCCGGTATGAAACCCGGGTGAAAGCGCGCGAAATCGAAGGGCTGTAAATACGTTCGCACGCCGTCGAGGCTCGTGTCGCTAAAATCGCCCTTCTTGTGCAGGTCCTTCTCGGGATTCGTTTCGGGCATGCCGGCAAAGGTATCGAAGAGATGCAGCGCGCGCCCCGTGCCTTGCAGAATCGTTCCGAAGATATACGCGGTGCCACCCAAGTACACGCCGCATTCGGCGACCGCACCGGAGGAGCGCGTGACGCTCTGCGAGAGCAACTGATAGAGGACGTACTTGCGATCGAGCGAGACGACCGAGCGCGGATCGTCGGCCCGCAGCTTCTCGCGCCACGGGTCCGCTCGCCACGGCTCGAACAGCGGCGAATAGAGGTCGGCGTCCGGTATGCGAGGCCTCATCGGCTCGGACGGCGCCGAACCGTTACGTACATCGGGTAGTATCCGCGCGCGGCGACGATCAGGGCGCCGATCCAATTCCAGCGGTTGACGAACTGCAGCCCGCGGATGAGGGTGCGCAGGCGGCTGGAGACGCCCTCCGCTTCGAATTGAAACGGTCGCGACAAGCGTTCGAGGAAGATGTCCTCGCCGAACGAGACGATCTCGAGCGGATGCGTAGCGTCGATTTTCCGCAGCACCCGCCGGCACCAGATCGGATTGATCTGCGTCTGCAGCGTTTTCGAGAACGTCGAGTCGCGCCCGAGCAGCGATACCCAAGCGGGCAAGATTCTCCGGTTGACGAGCGGCGGCTGCAGCAAGAGGTAGTGCCCTTCGAAGTATGAGAGGTGATTGGGAATTTCCATGTGCAGCGTACCGCCGGGGCGCAAGACGCGAACGGCCTCCGCCAGGACCCGTTCCGGTTCGTTCGTGTGCTCGAGCACGTTGGCGGAGTACACGATATCGAAGCTCTGATCGGGGAAGGGCAGATGCTCGCCCACGGCGCTCGTGATGCGCTCGGGATCGACGCCGTTTGCCGCGAGCAGCCGCCGCGAGGCGGCATAGCCGCCGTCGAACCCCTGGCTGCTCGGCTCGACGCCGTAGCCATCGATGCCGAATTCCAAGATCCATGCCGCGACGTTCGTACCGAAGCCCGAGCCGATCTCGAGCACTTTGCTGCCGCGCAACGTCGCGTAGCGTTCGAGTATCTCGGCGCGCTTGAGCGATTTCGAGACGTCGAGGAAATCGCGTGCCGCGGTATCGCGGTCGATGCGCGATATCGGCTCGAAGAACGCTCCGATCGTGTCGCGGGCCGCGGCAAACACGTCGTTCGGGATCACCACGTCGCAGGTCGGCATGCTAGGCCAAGACCTCCGCTTTGTGCCACGCAAGCGTCTTGAGGATTGCGCCGCGCAGGTCGGTCGTAACGGCGACGTTCAACTCGGCGCGCGAGCGGCTGGTGTCCGGAACGTAGCGATCCACGGCCCCGCCGGCGCCGGGACCGGTCTGGACCGATTCCTCGGGCAGCCCGGCACATTGCGCCACCGTCCGGGCGGCGCCCAACATGGTCGTGGCGACGTCGCCGCCCACGTTGTACGCGCGACCCGGCTCGCCCGCCGTAAGAATGCGCCAGAGCCACGCCGTCATATCGGCCGCGTAGAGGTAGGAGCGGATGGTGGTCCCGTCGCCGTCGAGCTCGATCG
>Ga0302324_100027213_pt1 | contig 10901 bp, 4 predicted proteins | sample Palsa_T0_1_FD_201949 | JGI IMG/M metagenome (GOLD analysis project Ga0302324, IMG submission 201949) | Peat permafrost microbial communities from Stordalen Mire near Abisko, Sweden - Palsa_T0_1 | ecosystem: Environmental > Terrestrial > Soil > Palsa > Peat permafrost | place: Sweden: Abisko...
CGACCAAGAATCCATCAGGGCGTCCGCCGCCCGGTCCAGGGCATGCGGCGTCAAGCGGCGCAAGTCATCGGAGGCGCGCAGACAAAACACGCGGGCCTGTTCCAGGCTGCCGGCCGACTCGCGCAAGGCGCGCTCGAGCGCGCGAAGTTCCTCCTCCGACAGGGCGGGACCGGTTCCACTGCCGTTCAGTTTGGCCTGGAGCGCGGCTACCACGGCCGCGCGTAATGCGGCGGATTTCCGGCGGCCGGACTCTTGCGCGAGCTGTTGGTGCTTCTCGTAAAGGGGCGCGATCTCGGCGGAGAACCATTGCTTCAGCAACTGCGCGTGCGAGGCGGCCGTGCTGACGGGGTGCACACCGATTTCCGCGCCCAAGTGCGTGCGAAGCTGGCGGGCGGTGTAATTTACCGCGGATTCGAGGTCGGAAGGCGATAGCAGGTCCGCTTTGCTGAGCAAAACTTTCACGGGAATGGCCGCATCATTGAGGCGCTGGATGGTCGAGAGATCCTCATCGTTCAGGGGACTGCCCGCGCCGATCAGAACCACACCGAGGTCGCATTGCGGCAGATACGCCAACGTTTCCGCGGCGCCCGCCGTAGCCAGCGAGCCCAGGCCGGGCGTGTCCACGAATGCCAGGCCGCTGCGCAAGCGTTCGGAAGGCAGCTCCACCACCAGGCGCACGACGCCTTTGCCGTTGGCGGGGTTATGCAACTCGCTGACGAACTCCGGCAGGCGCTCGATGGGCAGCGCCTCCACGCGGCGATCGGCGAAGCTGACGCTGAGCGAGGCGTGAGTGCCGTGGACGATCCGGGTGGGGACGGCCGTAATCGGGTTCACGCCGACGGGCAGGGCGGTGGTCTGCAAGATGTGGTTCAGCAGAGACGACTTTCCGGAACTGACCCGGCCGAATACCGCAATCTCGAAACGGTTGGATTCCATGCGCTCCAGGATCATCGAGAGACGGGGACGCAGCTCGACCAGGCCGTGGCCGGCGACGATGCGGTCGATGACGCAGAGCATTTCGAGTCCTCCGGCGGTCTGCTGAAGGCGCTCGAGGCGGGCGTGCAGATCGGCCGCGGGAGCGTCCGCCAAGGCGGCGCCGAGCCTTTCCAAGAGACCTTCCAGCTCGACGCAGAGGCCTTGGAGTTGTGGCGCCAAGCTTTCGGACAGTTCGCCATAGCCGCGCAGGTAATGGGGCGCCATCTCCTGGACGGCAATGCGTACGAAGGCGAGGGTCACGCGGATGGAGTGCAGGGAGCTAAGGGCGGCGCGGCCGGGAGCGATATCCAAGCCGTCCATGGCGCGCGCCAGTTGATCGCGGAAGCGGGCTATGTAACTGCGAATCAGGTTCGCTTGCGGGGGCGAGAGGTCGGGGAGGTACTTCGGAAAAATCGATTTGGATTCGGCGGCGGCGAGGATGGCTTCGACGTCGGACAGGAGCTTATCGGCATACTGGGCGTTGCTCGAAAGCCGGCGGCGTTGGGCTTCGTTCAGGGGACTCTGGGTCGCCATAGAGTAGATCTCCCGTAGGAGTCATCTGCCCGATGGGCGGTTGAAGGTGAACTCCAACACCTATAGCTATATTATCGCGCGAAAGGGGGATGCGGGCGAGCTACGCTCGCCTGCGCCGATAAGAGTGTCAGCACGAGGGATCACGGGCCTACGGCGATGGTGACGGTGTTCGAGGTGGCTCCGCCGATGGAGAGCGAGACCTGCACGGCGCTGCCCGCGGAAACTGTGCCGGGCACCAGGACATTCACTTGGTACAAGCCCACATAGCCCGGCGCCAAGCCCGAGAAAATCGGAGTCGCCGTCACTCCGCCGATGGTCACCGAGGGAGTGGCGCTGGTCTTAGCCAGCGGACTGGAGGGCGCGGGGACGCCGTCCGCCGGTTGATTGTCGACCGCGCCCAAGCCCATGCAATAAATCTGGAGATAAGTGCTGCCGGGCGCGGCTGGATTTGAGGCGTCCACCAATTGATAAGAAGTGTTCAGGATGGCGCCTTGGCCCGTACCTTGCGAGTTAGTGGTGAAGATCGCGGGGGCCGCGGCGGCTATGGTCACGGGCTTGGAGGCACTCTCGCCGTTATTGATCGCCACCAGACTTACCGGCGAGCCAGAGGTTACTTCAAAAGGGATCTGCACATTCAACTGCGTCGGCGACACGTAATAGAGCGGCGCGGTGACCCCAGAGATGGTGACCGATGTGCCAGCCAGCATGGTGGGCAAGGGCAGGCCGGCGGCGCCGGCGACGGCGGGAGCCAATTGCGTGCCGAAGACGCTCAGAATCCCGCCCGGAGCAAGGGCGGTGGTAAAGGAAGCTGCATTCGCCAAGCTCGCGACCAAGGGCAAGCCGTTGGTTGGGGTAGTCTCGATGACATTAGCGGAGACGGATGCACTGTAATGGGAACTATCGCCATTGTATTGCGCCGTGATGGTGTTGGCGCCCACGGCCAACTGCGCGCCGCTAATTGTCAGAGTGGCCACGGCGCTAGAGTTGAGCGTGGCCGTACCTAGCGTATCGGACCCGATTGTAAAAGTCACCGTCCCCGTGGGTGTGGCGCCCGTCGAGCCAGTGACAGCGGCGGTGAGAGCCGTGCTGGCGCTGAAGGCCACGCTGGCCGGGCTGGCCGAGAGCGTCACGGTCACGTTGGCTTTGCCCTTCAAAGCGGCCGGGTGCCAGGAGGTAACCAGATTGTAGACATCCGGGCTTCCGAGACCGGTCACCCGATCGTAGCCGGGGCCCGCGTTATAGCCGACGAGTTCCGCCGCGTTACACGGCTGGTTGCAAGGGATCACCGAATTGTTCCCGATGGTGACGTCGTGAAACGAATTCGCGGTGGCGGCGGCTGCCGCGAGTGGATAGAGCACCTCGTTGATGTTGCCGAGATTGGGCGTGGACTGAAAGCCATTAGCGACCAGATACTGGCCAAGCAATGCGGCAATTCCGGAAAATTGGGGAGGGCCCGCGGATGTGCCACCGAGAATCATCTGGCTCCCGGCGGTATAGATCAAGTATCCGCCTTCATTGGGGGAAGCGGATATGGCCACATCCGGAACGTCCCTGGCGCCGTCGGCGGGGACGCCCGGTCCCGCCTGCCACGAAGGTTTGGGAAAAAAGACGCTGGCGCCGCCGCCGCCGGCCGCCGGCGAGCCCACCTCGGCGCTGTCGTTCCAGACCATCTCGGGAATGTAAGACAGGGCCGAAGCATGGTTGACGGTGTTTGTGGAGCTCCAGTAACTTCCGCCTGTCGCATCGAATTCCGTGCCGCCCACGCCGGTCACCTGGGGAAGCGACGCCGGGATGTCCACGGACTTGCTGGCATTAATGGCGCCGCCGTCTCCAAAGCAGTCGGCCACACCGGCGTCGCCAGAGGGGGCGAAGATGGTCTGGCCCTGAGTGTTGGCTTGGGTGCCCCAAGCCGCGAACACTTGCGCTTCGGCGGAACCGATATCCAACTCGCAGTCGCCGTAGCTGATACCGATAAAGGGCGCGAGGTTGTTGTCGATGGCGTATTGGAGAGCACCTATAGCGCCGTTGTACGAGTTGCCCGCAATCACGAAATTGATGGCGGCGTTGCGCGCCACCGCCCCGGAGAGTTCCAGATCGAGGTCGGCCTCTTGCAAATCTCCGGAGGCCTTTTGTACTCCGGGATTCGGGGAGCCGGCGACCAAGGTAGTAGTGAGGTCGATCGCCGGCAAATTGAAGTAACCGCGGAATTGTGTGATATCCGACATTTCTATTTCGGTTTGCCCGGCGATTACCAGAGTCTGGCCGGTTCCGTCGATGCCGGCGTTGTATAGAGGCGTGATGTTATAAATCGTGGCTACATCGTCGGGCGCGAGCAACTCGCCTTGGGACGTGCTATCGCGCGGGCGCAAGCTGCGCCGCAACATGGGCTTCAAGCGGAAGTCATGGAGCGCGTAAAGGCCGAGCACGACGCCCTGGAAGGCCGCGGGGATGGTAGGATCGGCGGTGTTGGCGTAGTGCAATGTACCGTCCACGAGGTAGCGATGTATCTCGACGCCAAAGGCGGTCTCGATTTGGCCGGCGGGGCCGCCGAAAGCGATGGTATTACGCCCGCGCGCGACTGACTTCAACGTCAGACTATGCCGGTCGAGCCAGGCAACGATCTTGTCAATGTCGGGCCGGCTGACTCCGAACCGGTCCGCATATTGCTCCGGAGTAAGCCAGGTATGGTAGTTGGGCGAGGAAGGATCCTGTTGTTGCGCCAAGAAGCGGTCGAGATCGGCCTGCTGGCTGGCGGAGGGCTGTAGCGCCATCGAGACATAGGGAAGCTGCATGGCGACGTCCACCGGACCTTGATCCACGGCGGATGCGATGCGCGGGCTGACATGGCCGGGCAGGGTGACGCGGCGGCTGTCGTCGACGGCGAGGGGAATCCGGTCTTGGGCCGGCAGGGCGGGGGCGAGAGAGAAACCGAGGATCAGGAGACAGCCGAAAGGCAAACGGCTGCGCCTGCTCCGCCCGGGGAGGGGAGGGGGCATGCCAGTAAGACGGGCCGGAGAGCGGCGGGGTTTCGCGGGGAGTTTCTCGCTGCACGTTAATACGCTTTGGCAATCACGACCCGCCGATCCACCGCCGCGCCCGTTACGATGCATTTGCCCGGGCCATCGTATTCGTCCACCGATGGAATATTCCGCACAGTGGCTTTGAACTCCTTGACGCGCGCATCGCAGGCCCGATCGTCGGCCAGATGCGCCATCACGAACTTGCCGCCGCCTCGCTCGGCCGTGACATCGTTGAGGATGGCCTGCACCTCGTCGATCGAGTTGGCGAGCACCGTATTGTCCCGCAGCCGCTGTTTGGCCTTCGCATACAGGTCCTTCTGCATGGATTCCAGCGTGGCCGCCAACTTCTCCGCGGCGGCGGTTTGCGGAATGATTTCTTTCGTTCCGGTATCGCGGCGCTTGATCACCATGTTGCCGCTGGCCACATCGCGCGGCCCCAGCTCGAACACCACCGGCACGCCGCGCCGTTCCCAGTAGAAGAACTTCGAGCCGGGCGTGAGCCCTTCGCGCGCGTCCAGATGCGCGCCGAGTTCGGCGGCCAGCCGCGCGGCCACCTCCATCACTTGGGCGCGTTCTTCCTCCTTGCGGTAGATAGGCACCAGCACGGCCTTGCGCGGCGCGACCTTGGGTGGCAGCACGAGGCCCTTGTCGTCGGAATGCGTCATGATCAGCCCGCCGATCAGCCGCGTGCTGACGCCCCAACTGGTCTGCCAGACGTAATCCAGCTTGCCTTCGTTCGACTGGAATTGCACGTTGAAAGCCTTGCCGAAGTTCTGTCCCAGATCATGGCTGGTGCCGGCTTGCAGGGCCAGGCCGTTCTGCATCATGGCTTCGATGGAATACGAGCGCAGCGCGCCCGCGAACTTTTCCGCCTGCGTCTTGGCGCCTTTGATCACCGGCATAGCCATGACATCCTCGGCGACTTCGGCATAAATGTCCAGGATGCGGAAGACCTCTTCGAGCGCCTCCTGATGATTGGAATGCGCGGTGTGGCCTTCCTGCCAGAGGAATTCAGTGGTACGCAGAAACATACGCGTGCGCAGTTCCCAGCGGATGATATTGGCCCACTGATTGAACAGTAGCGGCAGGTCGCGATAGCTCTGAATCCACTTGGCGAAGAAGTGCCCGACGATGGTCTCCGACGTGGGGCGGATGACATAAGGCTCTTCGAGTTTCTTGCCGCCGGCGATGGTGACCACAGCCAGTTCCGGCGCGAAACCTTCCACGTGTTCAGCTTCCTTTTCGAGGAAGCTCTGCGGGATCAGCAGCGGAAGATAGATGTTCTGATGACCGGTAGCCTTGAAGCGGGTGTCCAGCTCGCGCTGCAGGATCTCCCAGACGGCGTATCCGTTGGGCTTGATGACCATGCAGCCTTTGACGATTTCGGCCGGCTCGGCCATATCGCCGGCCAGGACGACTTCCTGGTACCAGGCGGCGAAGTCTTTTTCTCGAGGGGTGATTGGGGAATCTGCCATGACTAACTATTTAGTTTGGCAGATTGGGGGAGTGAGCGGGCGAGGGGGCGAGCGGGCGAAACGCCCGCGCGTTAAGACAACTGGAATTCGCGATAAGTGGATGCAGTGCGGAGGGTGCCCCTTTCGTCGCGGAAGAAGAACCCCGCGCGGGTGGGCGCCAGGTTCGCGGGACGCACGACCAAGGCCACCTGCCATGGCTGCGGGAAGAAGCGATCGAAGAGCTGCACGTCGGCGTCGGACAGGCAGATTTCTTCGCGCGTGTGGGAATGATAGTAACCGGCCGGCTCCAGACCGGCCAATGCAGGATCGCCGCCGGAAGCAGCCAGCAGTTCCGCCAGTTGCGATTCATCCTGTTTCGAGAGGACGAACCGCGGCCCGTCGGAGTACTGGCACGCGATGGGCCGCACGCCCAGGATGCGCAGCACGCCATCGCGGCGCAAGCCGAACAGCACGCCGCCCACTTCGACGCCGCCATGGCGCATGTGCTGTAGACCTTCCGCGGCGCGCAGGCGGATCTCATCCAGCACGGCGTTGGAGTATTCGATGGCCGGAGTGCCGGGTCCAGCGGTCCAGAATCCAAATTCCGCGGTCGCGGACGATTGGGAGATCTCGCTCAGCGGCAGGCAGGCGGGCTTGGGCAGGGTCGCGGCGAGGTCCGCAAAGCGGCGCTCGTAGAGACTCCGGACGGCATACCGGCGCGGCAGTGCGTCGAACACCACCGGATCGGCCACGGGCAGGCGCGAGGCGATGCCACTAAACTTCCGGAAGCTTTGCAAGGGAAGTTTCCGTCCATCGATGGCGCGGGCCAGGAGTTCGATGTCGGACTCCACCTTGACGAGAGCGGTGGTCATGTTGGCCGGCGCCTGGTTCCGCAAGTAGGTTCGGGTGTGCATCAGGAGGCGCTCTTCGGTTTCCCGTTGGCGGACCTTCTCCGCCATGCGCCGCGCGATGACGGAAACCGTGGGGACCGCCACGGTGGCGATCGCCAGAACGATGCCAATCGCGATCCCGTTGTGGCTACGGAACGCCAGGAGCAGGCTGGCCGCCACGGCCAGTAAGAGCAACGAGCCCTTTTGCAGGAGTTGCGTGGTCTTGAGGGAGTTTCCCTGGAATGCATCGTTCAAAGTCATGCCGGTTGTTCCTCTACTGCAATTTTACGGGAGCCGGGCAGGGGCGGAGGGTTACAGCGGTACGGGTTGCAGTACTCGTGGCGCAGGCAATCCTGCCTGCCGCGCTGGCACTCCTGCCAGCGCAGGCGGGCCGGGCTTTGAGACTACCGGGATGCGGCGGTCACGGTGGTTCTTTCGAGTGCGGCTTCCAGCTTCGCCAGGCGCTCTTCGAGGGAGCGGATCTGCTCCTTCTGCTTCTGTAGTTCGTTCAGCAGCATGGGGTCCAGCAACTGGTACTTGACCGTCTCGATTTGGCCGTCGGCGGAGCGCGCCACCAGGTCGGGATAGACCTCGGCGACTTCCTCGGCGATCAGCCCGTATTGCATGGGCTGCGACCCGTCGGTGAACGGCTTCTTGTAGCGGAAGGTTACCGGGCGCAGGCGCATCAGCCCGTCGCTCGCGTCGCCCATGTCCTGGATGTCTTCCTTGTAGCGGCGGGACGACGAGACCGTGCCGAGTTGCCCGCTGCTGTTGATGTAGACCGGGATTCCGTTCGCGTTGACGCCGTAGATGCCTGAGACGAAGGCGGCGGTCTGGGTGCCTTCGATCCCGATGCGGATGACGCCGCCGTCGTTGCCGAGACCCGTGTTGCCAATGTCGATGTTCTGGCTGCCGGTAATGTTTTTGCCGGCTTGATTCCCGATGGCGATGTTGCTGCTCCCGCTAACATTGTTTTGCAGCGCGCTGACGCCGATGGCCGCGTTGTAGCTCCCGGTGGTGTTGGCGGCCAGCGCGCTGTCGCCGGTGGCCGTGTTGTAACCCCCGGCGGTGTTGGCCTCCAGCGCCTCATAACCGGTGGCCGTATTGTTGCTCCCGGTGTTGTTGTTCCCCGTGATGTTGCCTTGCAGCGCGCTGGCGCCGACGGCTGTGTTGTTATTCCCCGTGATGTTGTATTCCAGCGCATAGGAGCCGGTCGCCGTGTTGTTGCTTCCTTCCTGGCTCTCGGACATTGCCAGGTAACCGGTGGCTGTGTTGTTGCTCCCAGAGTAGCTGAGGGCGAGCGCGGAGGAGCCGATAGCCGTGTTGTTGTTCCCGCGGTTGCACGGGGATCCGCTGCCACAAATGCCGCCACCTAGAGTGACGATCCCGACAGCCGTGTTGTTTGACCCGGTGTTTCCATACATCGCAGAGTCCCCGACGGCCGTGTTGGACCCGCCCCCAAATCCGGCTTGCAAGCCAGCGGCGAAGTTCCCTGTCCCAAAGCCCCCATCCTGAATTTCCGCATTGCCCCCGATGTTGAGGCTCGTCGCGGCGTTGACCACCGAGCCCTGCACAGTGCCGGTCGCGCTGAGATTCCCGCTCACCGTCTGATTGCCGGTGAAGGTGTTGGCCCCTAGCGTGGCGAACGGCGAGCAAGTGAACGGCAGCGCACTCAATGCACTGCCCGAGGCGCAGGCATTGGACGCGAGGCTCAATGTCCCGCTGCCCGTGATCGGGCCACCCGTTAATCCTGTTCCGCTGCCTACGCTGGTCACGGTCCCTGCGCCGGTCCCCGGAAAGGCCTGTCCGGCGGCGAACGTGACCGGCCGACCGAACGTAACCGGTCCGGTGAAGTTGCCGGTACCCGACACATCCAGCGCATAGGCCGGCGCGCTCGTCCCGATGCCGACGTTGACGTTGGACGTGGCGCCATTCAGCCCGGCTATGCTGCCCAACACCAGCGCGTTGCTTTCAGTGACAAAGGCGTTCGCGCCGACGGCGGTGGAGTTGTCAAAAACAGCGCTGTTGGACGGGCCGGCGTTGAATCCAAGGGCGGTGTTGAGGTTCCCGGTTTGGTTGGTTGACAGCGCCGCTTCGCCGATGGCCGTGTTCTGGATCCCGGTCGTATTGAGGGACATCGCGTAGCGGCCGCTGGCCGTGTTGCCGCTCCCCGTAGTATTGCCCGCCAGGGAGTCGACGCCGCTGGCCGTGTTGCTGCCGCCAGTCATTGTCGAGTTCCCGCCAAATCCCAGAAACGCGTTGCCGTCGCTGGAATTGCCGGAGGCAAACACCGCGCTCCCGATGTCGAAGCTGGTCTCGGCGTTGACCACGGCGCCTCGCACTGTGCCGTTGACCTGAAGCGTAGCTGACGGAGAGGTCGTGTTGATGCCGACTTTGGCGCCCGATTGATAGATCACCGAGTCCGCTAGAGTGCCCGAGGCGTTGATAAAGATGGGCACGTAATCCGCGGCGGTGGTGGCCGGGTCGGTGCTGAAGCGGGAGCCGGTCGCCGCGGTGCTGGCGGGCGCGGAGCCGGCCGGCGCGGCCAGCAGGAAGGCCGAGGGCGGCAGCCCGCCGATGGTCTCCGCATCGCCGGCTTTCAGGGCGTACGGCGCGCTGACCAGCAGCACCCGCGGCTGCCCGGGCTGGCCTTCCACCTGCACGCCCACCCAATGCGCCTGCCCGCTGGTGAACGGCTCGGCCGGCAGCCCGTCGGGCAAGGTCGCGCCCAGCATGGCGGTGTAGCGGCCGTTGCCGTCGGCCCGCAGGTTCTGCGTCTCCATCCATAGCGGGACGCCGCCCCGTTCTTCTTCGTACAGAGCGAACGTTACCCCCAGCACCCCGCTGAGGGGCTGGCCGCCGCTCCCGGTCAGAGTACCGCTGAACTTTACGAGTCGCGGTACGCTGGCCGTAGTTTTGGCGGGTGGCTGGGCGAGTAGGACGGCCGTCCAACAAATGCAGCACAGGCCTGCGCAAATCGAATTGACGGCACGTTTCATCGAGAATCTCCTCTTGGCTTTTTGGGCTAGCGGGATCCGGCGGCGCCGGCGGTTCTTTCAAGTGCGGCTTCGAGCTTCGCCATGCGCTCTTCGAGGGAGCGAATCTGTTCCGCCTGCGCGCCGATTCGCTGCTCCTGCGACCCGATCTGTTCCTTCTGGGACGCGATGGTGGCGTTCTGCTTCTGCAATTCATTCAGCAGCATGGGGTCCAGCAACTGGTACTTGACCGTCTCGATTTGTCCGTCGGCGGAGCGCGCCACCAGGTCGGGATAGACCTCCGCCACTTCCTCGGCGATCAGCCCGTATTGCATGGGCTGCGACCCGTCGGTGAACGGCTTCTTGTAGCGGAAGGTCACCGGGCGCAGGCGCATCAGCCCGTCGCTGGCGGCACCCATGTCCTGGATGTCTTCCTTGTAGCGCCGGGACGACTGGACCGTGCCGAGTTGCCCGTTGCTGTTAATGTAGACCGCGACTCCGTTCGCGTTGACGCCGTAGATGCCCGCGATGTAGGCGGATGTTTGCGTGCCCTGGGTCCCGAGATTGATGACGGCGTTGTCTCCGCTAGCGCCGGTATTCCCGATGTCGATGTTGTTGCTGCCGCCAAGGACGGCCGACCCGGCGTATGCCCCAAGGGCGATGTTGGAGCTCCCTGTGACGTTTATCAGCGCCTGATTACCGACGGCCGTGTTGTTGCTCCCAATGACGTTGCTTTGCAGCGCGCTGGCGCCGATGGCCGTGTTGAAACCTCCGCTGGTGTTGGCCTTCAGCGCGCTATCACCGGTGGCCGTGTTGAAGTTCCCCGTGGTGTTGTCGTTCAGCGCGTTGTGGCCGGTGGCCGTGCCGGAGTACCCGATTGTGTTGTAACCGAGCGCGTAGACACCGCTGGCCGTATTGTTGCTCCCGGTGTTGTTGTTCACCCCCAGCGCGTTCCAGCCCGTGGCCGTGTTGTTGTTCCCCGAGGTGTTGCCGTTCAGCGCTTGGTAACCGGTCGCGGTGTTGTAGTTCCCGCCGATGTTGGCGGCCAGCGCG
>Ga0302324_100027215_pt1 | contig 10901 bp, 10 predicted proteins | sample Palsa_T0_1_FD_201949 | JGI IMG/M metagenome (GOLD analysis project Ga0302324, IMG submission 201949) | Peat permafrost microbial communities from Stordalen Mire near Abisko, Sweden - Palsa_T0_1 | ecosystem: Environmental > Terrestrial > Soil > Palsa > Peat permafrost | place: Sweden: Abisko...
GATCATCAAGGCGGTTCCGGTGAGTGTCGCCGCGCCAGCCGCCGCCACACAGCTCGCGCTCACCACGGTAGCGTTGACGTCAGTCGCCGACTTCACGGTCAATGTGGCAACGACCCCCGCTTTCACGACCGCCGGAGCACTGGTGCAGTTCTACCAAACTGTCCCGGTGAGCGGTGAGGTGCCGTACGTCGTTGCGCAGCAGCCGATCGATCCGATCAATCACGACTTTGCCGGCGACTTTGCGCTCTCCGCCGGGCAGATCATGGTTGCGACTTACAGCGGCGGAGTCACCTCGACACCGGTCGCCGACACACCGACCGAGGGGCTTGGGACCTATCAGGTCTCGGCGATCGCTCCCGGCTTCACCGATGGGCCGTTTGGGAAAAAGGTGACCGCGACCAATCCCATTACGACAACCGCCATCACCTTTACGCTGACGCCACTCGCCGTGGCGAGCGGCGCCGCGGCCAAGACCATCACGGCAACAACCGCGGTGACAAGTCCCGGCAAGTACAACCAGGGCGTACTCATCGCGAGCAACGATGGCGCTATCGTGGCACTCACGCCATTGAGTTCAATACTGGGGACCGGGGCCGGCTCCGTAACGATCACGGCTGTGCCGGCGGGCAGCTCCAGTCAGACGTTGAGCTCGGGCGTCTACGATATAACCGCATGGGTGTGGAACTCGACCAACCCCTCCGGCACGCTCAGCAGGCAGTCGAGCGCAACGAGTGTTGATCTGAGCGCCGGAAACTCAGCGAGCGTCAGCGTCACGATTGACTGAGCCTCAGGGGATGAGACGGCCGATCACGCGCCGGTAGCGCTCGCTGATGACCTCCCGCCGGATATGGCGTCCACCGGCAACCACCTTGCGGCCGAAACGCCAGACGCAGTCGATGAGCGATCCGCGGGATGCAAATATCCAGCTGTCGAGGAGCGCATCGCCACGCCGCGACGTCAGCGTATCCTGCGCCGCATCAAGACTGACGACGTCAGCGTCCGCGCCCACGGCAAGTCCTGCCACGTTAGTGCCAAGCGCCTGGGCACCGCCTGCGACCGCCATCTCAAACAAGCGCCGTCCGGTCGAATGATGTTCGCCCGCTGCCAGCACGTTGCGACGCCGGTGCGAGAGGCGCTGGCCGTACTCAAGCGTACGCAGCTCTTCAGCCGCATTGATCAGCACGTTGGAGTCCGTGCCCACGCCAAAAGCACCGCCCGCCGCCAAGAACTCCTGCGCAGGAAATACGCCGTCACCAAGATTCGCCTCGGTAATCGGACACAGCCCGGCAACCGCGCCGCTTGCGGCCAGGCGATGAGTTTCCTCCGCATTCACGTGCGTTGCATGGACCAGGCACCAGCGCGCATCGACCGCAGCGTGATCAAGGAGCCATTCGACCGGACGGCGTCCACACCACGCGACGCAGTCAGAAACCTCCTTCGCCTGTTCGGCGATGTGCAGGTGTAACGGAGCCCCGGCCGCCATGCCGGTCAGGGCGGCAAGCTCAGGCGGCGTCACGGCGCGCAGGCTGTGCGGTGCGACCCCGACCCGCCCTGCCTCAAGAGACTGCACGGCTCGGCGACTCGCATCCAGGAGCTTGGCAAACTGATCAAGACCGGTAATGAAGCGACGCTGTCCTTGATTGGGCACGATGCCGCCGAAATTACTGTGCGCGTAAAACACCGGCAGCAGGGTCATTCCAATCCCGCTTTCCTGCGCCGCCGCCGCGATGCGCTGGGCTAGCTCGCCAGGATCGGCATAGGGCACGCCGTCTGCAGCGTGATGCAGATAGTGAAACTCACCGACACGCGTAAAGCCCGCTTCCAGCATCTCTGCAAACGCAAAAGCAGTAATCGCCTCGACATCCTCCGGGCTTAAGCGCTCGACAAAGGCATACATAAGATGCCGCCAGGTCCAGAAACTGTCCGCCCCGGGGCCTGCAGTCTCAGTGAGTCCGGCCATGGCGCGCTGAAAAGCGTGACTGTGCACATTGGGCAGCCCCGGCAGTGCCAGCGCATGACGCTCATCTTCCGGCGCGGCAGGAACCCCCGTCTCAATACGTGCGATGCGTCCGGCTTCGATATCCAGGCGCACGTTGTCGGCCCAACCCTTCTCGAGGAATGCGGATTCAAACCACAAACTTGCCATGCGCGAGATTCCCCTCCCCGTGATTGCACGCATAATAGCGCTCCCACCCGCGACGGATAGAGGAGCCCCGGGAGGTCAATGCACTGGCTGCACGTGAGACGCCACGAGGCCCCGCTGATCCTCAGCATGCCGCACGCGGGCTTCGACATACCCACATCCCTTGCACAGGGCCTGGTATCACCGTGGCTTGCGCGCCGCGACACCGACTGGTGGATTGATGAACTCTATGATTTCGCGCACGCACTGGGTGCGACCACTGTTCGCACCGCGATCTCGCGCACCGTCATCGACGTGAATCGCGACCCTTCGGGCGCCTCGCTCTACCCCGGTCAGGCGACGACCGAGCTCTGTCCGACCACGAGCTTCGACGGTGACCCCTTGTATCATCCGCATGCGGCGCCGGACGCAGGCGCCATCGCGCAGCGCCGTGCCGAATACTACGAGCCCTACCACAGCGCGCTCGCGAGCGAAATCGCCAGGCTGAGAGCTCGCCATGCGGTGGTGGTGCTGTACGATTGCCATTCGATCAGATCGCGCATCCCGCGCCTCTTCGCCGGAGAGCTCGCGAACTTCAATCTGGGCACCCATAACGGCGCAAGCTGCGCGCCAGCACTGACCACGGCGGTTGAAGACATTTGCGACGCGACGGCGTTCTCGCGCGTGACGAACGGCCGCTTCAAGGGCGGCTATATCACGCGCCACTACGGCAAGCCCCAAGCGGGCATCCATGCCCTGCAAATGGAGCTCGCCTGCCGGGGGTACATGCACGAGGAGCCCGGTCCCGTGGTGCCGGAATCATGGCCACCGGTATTCGAGGCAGACGCGGCAGCGCCGATGCGCCGTGCTCTCACCCAAGTGCTCAAAGCCTGTCTTCGATTTGCGGCACACGCACAGGCCTGATGTTATGTGCAGATACTCCTTTGGCTTTGCTCAGTTTGCTGCCCGGCTTCCGAACGAACAAATGCACCGCTTGCGCATAAACCGCGTGCCAGTGGCGCGCAGTGATCGCTCATGAGCGCCGGCCTGCAGACGATGCCGGTGATTTTCTTCGGTCACGGCAGCCCCATGAATGCCCTGGGCGGCGAGTTCGCAGATGCGTGGCGAGCGATCGGCGCAAGCCTGCCGAGACCCAAGGCGATCCTGTCGATCTCGGCGCATTGGTTCGTGCCCGGAACCGCGGTAACAGCGGGCCCGGCGCCACGCACCATTCATGATTTCTACGGCTTCCCCAAGAGTCTCTTTGACATGCAGTACCCGGCGCCGGGAGATCCGTGGCTCGCGCGCCGGGTGAGTGAACTTCTGCAGCCGACCGGCGTGCGCGCGGCGGATGACTGGGGCCTTGATCACGGTAGCTGGTCGGTGCTCGTGCACGCGTTTCCCGCCGCCGATGTGCCGGTTGTTCAGCTGAGCATCGACCGTAACGAGGGCGCCGCGTTTCACTACTCGCTCGCACGCAAGCTCGGCGATCTGCGCGACGAGGCGGTGCTCATCATCGCTAGCGGCAACGTCGTCCACAATCTGCGCGTCCTGCGGACGGGCGCCGACGCTGCGCCGTACGACTGGGCGGATCGATTCAACGCGTGGGTCAAACGCTGCGTTCGCGATGCTCGTCACGAAGAACTCATCGCCTACGAGGCTCAGGGCGAGGATGCCGCGCGCTCGATTCCTACTCCGGAGCATTACTTGCCCCTGCTCTACGTTTTGGCGACACAGCGCAGCACGGACTCGTTAAGCTTCTTCACCGATACCCTGCAACTGGGTTCCATCAGTATGCTGGGTGTGCGGCTGGGCTGAGCGCTCGCTCGCAAGGCCGCGCCAATATTTTCCCCTGCGATCTCAAAGAGAACTTCGATCTAATCGCCTGGGATTTCGCTCGGATGGCACCGCTCCAATGCGAAATCGCGCGCCCGCGAGCGTTGACATAATCTGCCCGGTTTGCCCTGCTGACCTTCGCCCGCAGTCACCCCGGTGCGCGCGCCGGTAGCACGCCTACGGCCGATCGCTATTCCGCGCAGTTGTAATGATTACTTGGCCCCCCGGGTTGCCGGTACAAGTTACCGGCGACGGTGCAGGCCAATCCTCTGTTGAGGCGCAATGACGAACGGCATGCTGGCACGCTCGGTGCATGCGGACCTTGAGCGCGAACACGAGCGGAAAATCGCCAAGGGGGAACGCCATGAATCCTGATCGCCGGGTCGAAAAGGCCGCGACACTGCTCGCGTTCCTCGCAGTGGGCGCCATCCTGTATTTCGCGGCCGCCGCTTTTATTCCCGTCGCAATCGCCCTTTTCTTCGCACTGCTGCTGTCGCCCGCCGTCGATGCCTTGCAGCGATTGCGGATACCACGCGCACTGGCGGCGGCCATTGTCATGCTGGCATTGCTGCTCGTCGGTGCCGCGATTGTCGATGCGGTCTCCGCGCCGGCAAAGGAATGGTTCGCGCGCGCGCCCCAGACGATCCGCAAGATTGAGCAGCGCATCAAGCCGGTGCGAAACGTGATCGCGCAAGTGGATGCCGTGAAGGAAAGAGCCGATCAGCTCGCGGAAGGCCCGCACGCGGCGGCGGCCCCGCTGCCGCCGCAGAATTCCGGTGGCTCTTATGCGTTCGAGATGACGCAGTCCCTGCTCGAGGCTTTGACGGTGCTGCCGTTCACGCTGTTCTTTCTGGCGGGTGGTCCGCCGCTGCTCGCCCGCATGGCGGGCGCACTTGCGGGAAGTGAGAGGTCGGCCGCATCTCTGCGCGTCACCGAGGCCATCCGCGCAGAGCTCGGGCGCTACTTTGGCACGGTCGCACTGATCAACTTTGGACTGGGCCTTGCCACCTGGGGAGCGATGACGGCGCTTGGGATGCCGAACGCACTGTTGTGGGGAACGGTTGCCGCGGTCCTCAATTTCATTCCGTTCCTGGGGCCGATCACGACTCTGGGCATCATCGCCATAGCGGCTCTCGTGACATTCAGCAACATTGGCAAAGCGCTTGCGCCGCCGGGTGCGTTTCTTGGACTTCATCTTATCGAAAGTCAGCTGGTGCAGCCGCTGTTCGTCGGCCATCGCCTGGAAGTGAGTGCGCTCATTATCCTGCTCGCGGTGTGGTTCGGCTTCTGGTTCTGGGGCATTCCTGGGGTGGTGCTGGCGGTGCCTCTTCTGGTCGCGTTGAAAGTGGCCGCCGAACACCTCGACGGCTGGCGTCCGGTGCGAGAGTTTTTGAGCCCCAGCCCGCAGTGGCGGCCGCTGAAGATCACGCAGCCGGACGGGTCGGTTTCCAAGCGAGTGCGCACTGTCCTCTCGGAGCGCGTGTCACGATCGGCCTAGGCTGATTGCAGAGACGGGCCTGCCGCCTGCACAATTGACGATGTCTACCCTCGTCACCATCGTCATAACGCTTCTGACCACGGCGCTCGTGGTCACCCTTGCGATCAACCTTGCGACGGCCGAAAAGCGCCTGCTCTACCGCCCGCGCCGCCTGTACACCACCCACGACGCGGACTTCCGCCGCGCCCTGGGCGTGCTCTTGGGCCCGCCGCTGGTCCCCGGCAATCACGTCACGACGCTCATTAACGGCGCCCAGATCTTCCCCGCGATGTTCGAGGCCATCGACAAGGCGCAAACCAGCATCACTTTTGAGACGTTTGTATTTCGCGACGAGATCGGCAAGCTTTTTTGCAAAGCGCTCACCGTGGCCGCGCGGCGCGGCGTTCGCGTGCACGTGCTCCTTGATTGGTTGGGATCGCGAACCATGGATGCGGCGATGCTCGACGGAATTCGCAAAGCCGGCGCTGACGTGCAGCTTTACCACGCGCCTTCCTGGTTTCACCTCGGGCGTCTCAACAATCGCACCCATCGCAAGCTCATGATCGTGGACGGAACGATCGGCTTTACAGGCGGAGTCGGATTCGGACGCGAATGGCACAACAACAAGGAACATCCCACCGATTGGCGCGAATCACACTACAAGGTCGATGGTCCGGTGGTCGCACAGATGCAGGCCGTGTTCATCGACAACTGGATCAAGGCCACGGGCCGCGTGCTGCATGGAGCGGAGTACTTCCCGATCCACCTCGCTGTGAAGGGCGACATGGACGCACAAATGTTTGGCAGCTCTCCGGTCGGTGGATCGGAAAGCATGCATCTCATGGTGCTGCTCGCGCTTACCGCGGCCCACACCTCGATCGACATTGAAAATCCCTACTTCGTTCCCGACCGGCTGACGGTCGATGCCTTGATTGCAGCCCGGCTCCGCGGAGTACGCGTGCGCATCGTCGTTCCGGGCCGCTATATCGATGCCCGCATCGGCCGCTGGGCGGCGCAGGGGCTGTACGGCGTACTGCTGCAGGCCGGGATAGAGATTTATGAATATCAGCCGACGATGATCCATTGCAAGGTCATGGTGATCGACTCCGAGTGGACCTCGGTTGGCTCGGCTAACTTTGACGATCGTTCGTTTCGCTTGAATGATGAGGCCAATCTCAATGTGTTCAGCCGCAAGCTCGCCGCCGAACAGATCCGCTACATCGAAGCGGACATCCTTCAGTCGAAGCGCATGGTGGCACGACGCTGGGCACGCCGTTCGACGCTACGGCGATTCTACGAAAGCCTCGCACTGCTCCTGCGGTCGCAGCTGTGATGCGCCGGCATCGAGCCCGGCCTCTTTACAGCGCCCGAGCCAACGCTCCGTCCGTTTCGGTCCATTCGACGGGCGCAACGCCGGCGCGAAAGAGCCGCGCCCCCGCTCCGACCAGGCGCACTTCGTTGCCCTCGACATGCAGAAGGCTTCCCTCTCGCAGCCCGATCACGGTGGCGGATGGCTGCAAAGCGAGAAACTCAGCGATCCGCTCGGCGCGCGTCTCGCCCTGGTGGCCTGGCGGGTGCGCGTCGGTGTAGTGCGCGTTGATCTGGAAGGGCACGAGCCCCAGGGCGCGTAAGGACGGCGGCTCGATGATCGGCATGTCGTTGGTCGTAGAAATCGTCGGGCAGGTAACGACACTACCGGCGCTCCAGCCGATATAAGGGATCCCAGCACGCACGCGTTGCGCCAAAACCTCGATGAGGCCCGCGGCATACAGGCGTGTCAGCAGATGAAAAGTGTTGCCGCCGCCAACGACAATCGCTGCAGCAGCCCTCACCGCCAGTACAGGGTCCTCGGCCTCGTGAAGGGATGTGCAGGCGTAATTCCATTCGGCAAATACCGTCCGCACCCGCTGCGCGTAGGCATCGAACGCGGCGGCTGTGCCCGGTACCGTTGCGTAGGGAATGAAAAGTACGCTCGCGCAGCGCGCGCCCAAAACCGCCTCGATGGCCGGCATCGCCCATTGCAGGTACACGCCGTCGGGGCTGCGCGAATTGCTCAGTAGCAAAAGCCTTTGCGATTGGGTGGGCACTCTATAGAATCCTCGAGTTTTTGCACTCCCAGGCGCCGGGTAGCGCGCGGCTGGGGATGTGCCCATATTACGGCATCCGTCTGTTGATGCTGCCGCGACCACGGCGCATTCGATCTTGGCAATGAGCGCGCGCGAGTCGTCACCCCAGCCGCTCGACTTCTCGCAGCGCCGGAAACAGCTTCATCCATAGAAGTGCCACGACGATCGTGCCTGCGCCGCCCAAAACAGCGGCCGGCATGGCGCCGAACAATGCCGCGGTCATCCCGCTTTCGAACTCGCCCAATTGACTCGAGGCGTTGATGAACAGGAAATTTACCGCATTCACGCGGCCACGCATCGCCTCCGGCGTCGCCAGTTGCACGAGTGAGCTGCGAATCACCACACTTACTGTGTCCGCCGCGCCCAAGACCGCAAGCGCCAGGATCGACACGCAGATCGACTGCGAGAGCGCAAACACCACGGTCGCTAGGCCAAACACGATGACCGCCTGAAACATGCGCATTCCGGCCCGCCGCTTGATCGCGAAACGCGCGCGCACGAGCGTCATGAACAATGCGCCGATGGCGGGCGCGCCGCGCAGCACGCCCAGTCCCCACGGCCCGGTGTGCAGGATGTCGCGCGCATAGATGGGCAATAAGGCCGTAACACCGCCCAGCAGCACCGCAAACAGATCCAGTGAGATCGTCCCGAGAATCGCCGGGTTTTGGCGCACGAAACCGACGCCAGCGAACAGGCTTGCGAACGTCGGCGGCTCCCGCGCCTGCAGCGGCCGATTCGACCTGATGGCGCCGTTCAAGATGGCCGCGAGCAACCACAGCATGGCCATCACCGCATATGGCACGACGGGCGCAACCGCATACGCAACGCCAGCCAACGCAGGGGCGCTGATCATTGCTGCCTGAAATGCTCCAGTAGAAAGTGCCATACCCTTCTGCAGCATGCCGTCGGGCAGAACGCTCGGCAGCAGCGCAGCAGCCGCCGGGCCTTCAAATGCGGTGGCGACCCCGAACAGCGCCACCGCGGCAAAAATCTGCGGTACCGTGAGCCATCCCGAGAAGCTTCCGCAGGCTAAAAATGCGGCAGTCACTCCCTCTACGAGCTGGCAGAGCTGCACGACGCGTCTGCGCTCGTAGCGATCCGCGGCGTGTCCGGCGAGCAGAACCAAAATCGCCGTGGGAAGAAACTGCACGAGTCCCGCCATACCCAAGGCAAAGGCGCTGTGCGTGAGCGCATAGATCTGCCAGCCCACCGCAACGGCGGCCATCTGATAGGAGAATTCCGAAAGCGCGCGCGTCCAGAAAAAAATTAGAAAGGGACGATGCCGAAATAGAAGCCCTGGGGCGCCAGGCTCCATGCCATTAATTGACACGATTCGTATATTATTACGTGTTAAATCATATGTTTAAGATACTTACATGATGTCATGTCTCGGTAGTTTGAGCCGACGCATCAAAGTCAGCGCACGCGGTGGATCGAAGCGTGGTCAGCCGATATAGGATGCAAGCTCAATCAGGCTGCCATCCGGATCACGGCAGTACACTGATATCAAAGTCCCCTGCGCGCCATGTTTCTGCACGGGTCCGGCTTCCACTTTGATCCCGCAGTCCCGCAGATGATTGAGCACTTGCTGTGGTTGCGCCAGCGTCAGAAAGCACAGGTCCTGGCTGCCCGCGGTCTCGCGGTCGGCCGTGAACCACTCTTCTTTGCTGGCACTCAGCGGTCGCAGATTGATCTTCTGCCGGCCGAATTTGAGCGCCGTGCGCGTGCCCGGCCCCGCTCCGGAAATGAAATCCTCGCGCTCCATCCCGAGTACCCGCTGATACCAACTTGCGGAAGCTCCCACATCCTTAACGTTGATGACGAGATGATCGATTGCGTCGACTCGTAGGGGCACCTAAGGTCTCCAAGGTTTTCGGCAGCGTGATCGTACCCCGAGGTAAAAGTCCCGACTTTAAAATCCACGCCGCTACCGCGGCGACTTCTACAATAATAACGAAGGCGCCAACTGTGGCCCAGTAAAAGGATCGGTACCTGCGAGGCCCTGTGGTACGGCCCAGTGTGAATGACGGTGAACCTTGAGCGTGCCTGTCCGCGCGCCAATGATAAATGGCTCATCCAGCAACGCGAGCAGACGCCTGCAACTGCAACTAATTGGCGCTTGCGAGCACGCCGTGCCTTAGCAGCATACGCACTCCGCTCGCCCAGGCGTCCTCGGCGCCGGTGAAAAAAGCCGTCTGCTGATCGACCACCTTTCCGGTTTTGGCATCCGTGATTAAGAGTGAAGCGTAATATTCGGTGTTGGCGACCCTTGTTACAACGCCAATAAGGGACTGCTCGGCACCCAGTTGCAGCGCGATAGCCGCGTCGCATCCATTGCAGCTTCGCAACGAGCGCTCCCTTACGGGTGCCGCATCGACGCCATCAGTATCGATCAGAACATAACGGCCCGATTGCGCCAATAAGCGGCGCGCTTCGCCGGTGACCGCTTTCATCCGCGTCAAGTCGGCGTCGGTCTCGATCCTCGATGACGCTCCTGCAGCACTGACATCGTCCAGCTCGAATTCAAATACCGCGATTTTGACAGGCGGCGATTTGCCTGTATCGGCAGGCAGCGCAGGCAAGCACACCGCAATGAGCAACAGCGCGCCAATGATTGCGGCGCTCAACCAGCCGCGATCCGGTTCGATTCGAATCAGTTTTCTCATATTCGACACTCGGTAAAGGGATCCTCAGTTGCGGCACAGAAACGGCCTTCAGACACGAGCCTAGCCGGCCGATAGGCCCACTCACTAGGGCAAATTGCCTGCAGAGTCGCGCGGATATGCCCGCAACGGTGCCATTCCCTCATCCGCGCTAGCCTCCCTGATTACAATGGCGGCATGAATCTCAAGCTATACCTACTGGTTCGCATGACTTTGTTGGGTCTGCTGTGCTGGCTAGGGGTTTCAGCCTATCTCGTCGATGAATCCGGCCGGCGCGCCGTTGAGGACCTCACGACTATCGCCAATCAGTTGCAACCCATGGTCGCCGATGACGTCATGCGGCGCTGGGGCTCCTTGGACGCGGATGTCCGTCACCCGGATCTGGGCGGCGCAGCTGCGCGGTTCCCCGAGCCCATGTGCCTGCGCTACAGCGCGCGGGATGGGTTGCAGTCGCAATGGGGCTGCGGCGCGTCCCAGATTCCCAGCGGCGTTCCGCGCTGGATCGTGCGAGTACTCGATGCGCTGGGTCCCGGGCATATCGCATTGCAGCGGCAGATCAGCGCTTTTGGCATTCGAGTCGGTACGTTACGAGTGGAATCTGACGACCCGAGCCTGTTGCAGCATCAATGGCGCAGCGTGCGCGAATTGATGGCGCTCTCCGCAGCGATGCTGCTGAC
>Ga0302324_100027217_pt1 | contig 10900 bp, 8 predicted proteins | sample Palsa_T0_1_FD_201949 | JGI IMG/M metagenome (GOLD analysis project Ga0302324, IMG submission 201949) | Peat permafrost microbial communities from Stordalen Mire near Abisko, Sweden - Palsa_T0_1 | ecosystem: Environmental > Terrestrial > Soil > Palsa > Peat permafrost | place: Sweden: Abisko...
AAAGCGTTCTTACGATCGTTTCCAAGCCAGCGCACCCGGACAATTTTCACCAGACAATCATTCAGCCGTCGTCTCCTCCGGAACTCAAAATCAACGTCGATCTGAAACTGCCGAACATCATTCTGGGAAAGCCGATCGACGCGCCCAAAGCGCCCCTGCAATTCAATCCGAGCGCTGCAAGACCCACACAACGAGACCGGCAATCGAACGCGGAACCGGCACCTTCTCCTACGCAAGAGAATACCGCCAGCCCGGTGATGGCATACATTACGCCGTCCACTTTCAAGCCGTCCATGCCGGTGCCGGTGGCGCAAGCGGCAGCCGCGCGCAAGAGCAGCAGCGGTACCGGCAATATCCAGGCGCCGAATGTGAGCGCGGCCACATCCGGGGATTCCACAACGCTGGCCGTGATCAGCTCCGATCCTTCGGGCGCTATGGCGATGTCGCAGATCATGCTACCGGCGGGCAATCGAAACGGCGAATTCTCCGTTTCGGGCACGGATAACCTCGCGGGCTCGCCAGGAGGAAATCGCGCGGGCGTTACGGGCGGAGGGGCGGGTGCGCCGGGAAAGGGCGGAGACGGGAGCTTGGGGCCTGGGTCGGCTTCGACTGGCGGTGGCGGACTCGCTATGTCCGAGGGACCGGTTACGATCAGCGGAGCGGGGACCAATGCGGGAGCTTCCGGTATGCTGGGAGCGGCTTTGGCGAGGGGGATCATCTATCCGGTGCCGGCGGCTTTCAATGTGCGAAGGAATTCGCTGATTGTGTCGGCCGGACCGAACGGTGGCGGAGGACTTAACGCCTACGGAGTGCTTCTTCATTGCGGAAAGGTCTACACGATATTTCTGCCGATGCCGGGGAAGAACTGGACCATGCAGTATTGCGCTCAGACTTCGGCCGAGGCTGCGCCTCAGGCCACCGGCTCATCGACCGTGGCACACTTCGGCGAGGGAGTTGTGCCGCCGCAGGCCGAGGCGAAGTTCGATTTCCAGCGAGTGCCGGTGCCGCCCGAGAAGGTGGGCAAGATGATTATTCTGAAAGGTGTGCTGCGGACCGATGGATTTATCGATGAGCTGCAGGTCTATCAAAGCGTGCTGACGGAAATGGACGATAACGCCCGGCTGGCGTTCAGCCAGTGGAAATTCAAGCCGGCTTTGCGCGACAGCAAACCGATCCCGGTGCAAGTGCTGGTGGGGATTCCTGCTGAGATTCCGGCCGCTACGCCTTAAACACACGCGGAGTCGGGAGCGATCGCAACTACTCTAATAGTGTTATGCGCTCGATATAGCTGTCTCCGAATAGGTACAGGTGGTACTGGGAGGGCACAAATGCGCACGAAATTGCCCTTCTCCGAATTCGGACAGCGTCACTTTTCTCGCACGCACTAATCAAAACGCACGTAAGTAGTTGAACCCGGCAGCTTTGTTTCCCCAGTACCCTTCTGATACCCCTTTTGGCACCCCGCGTGCGATTCCGAAGGTGTACAGTCATCTGCGGGCGGCATAGTCTCGGCTGGATAGCGGTCGAGCCATGCCCCCTACTGAGGAAATTCTTCCGAACGACCCCGCGAACCGCACAGCTGTCTCCTGGGGAGACAGAGCGAGTTCCGGGGGGTCGTCAACCGAGGCAGAAATTGAGCGACGCACCGATCAACATTTGCTTTATAAGCCAGGATTCGGGCTTGGCGGACGCAATTGCCAGGGCGCTGGGACCGGCTTTTTCGACGCGCACCATGAGCGACTTCCAGCCGGCGCGGTTGGGCGACCTGCGGGATTGGTGCGACGTGGTGCTGCTCGATCTGCGCGACGCGAACACCGAGGGCGATCAGGGGAATGCGTTTCGCCTGATGGACGCCATCTGCCAATTTCAGGCTCATCCACCGATGGTCGTGCTGTGCGACACGGAAAACCGGCAATTGCCTCTCGGAGCCATGGACCGCGGAGCCTACGACAGCGTGGCAAATCCTCCGAACATTGTGGAGCTGCGCCTGATTCTGAAGCGGGCTTCGAAGTTCTATGCGGCGGAGAAGGAAGTCGAACGGCTGCGCGCCGCGACTCCAGGAACCGGCAGGCTGCACGAGCTGCTGGGGACATCGCGCGTGATGCAGGAAATGTTCGCACTGGTTCAGAAGATTGCGCCGTGCGACGTGAACGTGCTGATTACCGGCGAGACGGGTACTGGAAAGGAATTGCTGGCCCGCGCGATCCATCAGCTGAGCGGACGAAGCGCACGGCCTCTGGTGGCATTTTCGTGCGTGAATCTGCCGGAAACGCTGATCGAAGATGAGTTGTTCGGCCACGAGAAGGGCGCATTTACTGGCGCGATGATGAGCCGGCGCGGTCGTCTGGAAACCGCCGACCAGGGGACGCTGTTTCTGGATGAAATTGGCGACCTCGGACTGGGCTTGCAGCCGAAACTGCTGCGCGTGTTGCAGGAGCGCAATTTCGAGCGGCTGGGCAGCAGTACGCCGATCAATCTGAATATTCGCCTGATCTGCGCCACGAACCGGAATCTGGCTGACATGGTGCAGAAGGGCACTTTCCGCGAAGATCTTTACTACCGCCTGAACGTGGTGCAGATGCACCTGCCGCCGCTGCGAGAGCGTCGCGAGGACATTCCCCTGCTGGCGCAGCATTTTTTGCAGGTGTCCGCGGAACAGTTCGGTAAGAAAGCGAAGCGTTTTTCGCAGCCTGCGATGCGGACGCTCGAGGAATACAACTGGCCGGGGAACGTCCGGGAACTGGAGAACGCCGTGCAGCGCGCGGTGGTTCTTTCGGAAGGGCCGGCTGTGGATGCGTGGCACCTGCCACCTTCGATCATCGGGAATTCGGAGCAGTCGGCTTTCAACGGGCTGTACGAAGAAGAAGTGCGCCAGTTCAAGAAGCGCCTGCTGGTGCGGACTCTTCGGGAATGCGGCTGGCGCAAGGCCGAAAGCGCGCGGGTGCTGGGAGTGGCCCGGGGCTACCTCCACAGGCTGATCAACCAGCTGGAAATCCACGAGCCGGAAGATGTGGTGGAGGCGGAGGCCGCGGAACGCGTTTCTCCGATGAAGCAAACGGCGTAAGATAGCTGTCGATGCAATCTGTCCCTGAGAATCTCACAGAGGGCGATTCAGCTTTTATTGAGCAGACCTGTATCCCATTTCTCCTCAAGACCCAGAATAAAGACGGCGGCTGGGGGTTTTTCGCAAACTCCGACAGCCGAGTGGAAGCTACCTCATGGGCACTTCTTGCTCTGCGGGAATCACCTTCTGAAGATCGGGAAGAAATTCGCCGGGGATTGGATTTCCTGCGGTCCACGCAATTGGCGGACGGGTCGTGGCCGTCGGCACAGGGACAGCAAGAAGGTTCGTGGGTTACGGCGCTGGCCTGTTGGGCATTGGGTTCGGCAACAGCTTCGGCAACGATTTCCACACCGATTTCAGCACCGATTTCCGCGACAGAATCGCAACGCTCACTTTCCCAAGGGCTGGCATGGCTGGGTAACGAGCGGCCGGCCGACAGCCGTGCATGGCGGCGGTTCCTGCGACGCTTGGTGGCTGATAAAGATATCGTCGCCCAGGATGACGCTTACTACGGCTGGAGTTGGACTCCGGATACAGCCAGTTGGGTGGAACCGACATCCTACGCGCTTTTGGTGTTGCGCCGCTTCGCGGCGCGAGTTGCGTCGAATGTTTTTCGCGATCGACTGCGGGTTGCGGAGTCGATGCTTTTGGACCGGATGTGCCCCGGCGGCGGGTGGAATTGCGGAAATCCCATGGTGTACGGCGCGCCGGGCGAGGCACAGATCGGCCCCACGGTGTGGGCGCTTCTTGCGTTGAGGCAAATGCCCGAGCGGGAGGAGATTCGGAGAAGCCTTGAATGGCTTGAGAACGGCTGGCAGTCCGTTTCGAGCCCTGTCTCACTCGCTCTCGCGCAAATCTGTTTGAGATCCTACGGACGCCCTACTTCGGCCGTGCGTGACGCGCTTTGCAATGCGTACTCAAGCGAAGATGCTATCCGAAGCGTCCCTGGCGTGGCATGGTCAGTTCTGGCAATGTCCTCCACACAAAATTGGCTAAATACAGCGGCGCCTGCTTAGAATGCGCAACGATGCCTCGCGAATCGACTAAGCTCCTCGCTCCTTTCTCGCGGCCGGTGTCGCGCGTGGCTATCCGGCGGGTGGGAACCTATAAAGAGGATATCGCCAGCGTGCTCTACGAGAGTCTTCGCGAGTTCGATTTGCCGGTCCGCGGCAAGACGGTGCTGCTCAAGCCGAACCTGGTCGGTATTGACCCTGTGGGAACGACGAACACGCATCCAGCCGTTATAGCGGCTGTTCGGGAGACATTTTTGCGTCTGGGAGCTGCCGTGGTTCTGATCGGCGATGGTCCGGCAACCGAGCGCGATACACAAGCCGTTCTGGAGTCGATGGGGCTACGAGAATTTGCCGGACCGCTTACGGGGCTCTTTGTGGATTTGAATCTTGACGACGTGGAGCGCGTGCTTTTGAAAACACGCGCTTCGCGGCTAAAAGAGCTGTATCTGCCCAAGACGGTTCGAGGCGTGGATTTCCTGGTGTCGCTGCCGAAGATGAAAACTCATCACTGGGCGGGCGTCACTCTTTCGCTCAAGAATATGTTCGGAGTGGTTCCCGGCGGCTGCTACGGCTGGCCCAAGAACATACTCCACTGGGCCGGGATCGACCGTGCAATTCTGGATATCAACGCCGCAGTCCGGCCGGATTTCGCGATTGTCGATGGCATCATAGGGATGGAAGGAAATGGACCGCTGCAGGGCACGCCGAAGCCCTGCGGGGTGCTGGTGTTGGGCGATGACCCGGTGGCGGTGGACTCGACATGCGCGAGAGTGATGGGGCTGGCGCCCGAGAGGATCAAGTATCTTTCGCGCGCGGCTACGTTGCTGGGCCATATCGAGGTAGGAAAGATACGGCAGCTGGGGGAGAGCATCGAAAGCGTTCGTACTCGGTTTGCTGTGCTGGAGGATTTTGAGCATCTCATCGGTACGACCTAGACCAACGCTTCCTCGCCCCTGGAAACGATCTGCTTATTGTTTTGCTGCTACGAGTGCATGGGATGAGTAGCATTCGTTGGCAGGAATCACGCGACGACCGTATCGAGAGAAATTGATGCATCCACCAGCCAAGGCTAGATTCGAGAATCCAGAACGAGACAGTCTCGATGCTCAGAGACCTCCATCGGCTCGGGAGGGACCAAACTCATCGAACCGGCGGTCAGTCGATACATCCTACCTAAGAGACCGGGTGTTCTCATTTCCGGTCATGCTTGGATGCCTCCTCGTTGGGGGTGTTTTCCTGGCGGCCCGGTTATTCAAGGTCGATCCCGACCTTTGGTGGCATGTCAAGGTGGGTCAGGAGATTTTAAGAACCCACCAGTGGCCCACGACGGACACCTACTCTTTCACGGTAAGCGGCCAGCCATGGCTCGCCTATGAATGGCTGGGCGACATTGTACTAGCCGTGACAAATATCATCGCGGGGGTGACCGGACTTGAAGTACTTTTGGTGCTGATCGGAAGTTCAGTCGTGCTAGCGCTTTATTCACTGGCAACAGTGCGATGCGGGAATTCGAAGGCTGGCTTCGTCGCCGCGGCAGTGCTCTCCGTCCTGGCAGTGCTTTCGTTTTCGTTGCGGCCACAAATGCTGGGATACTTGTTTCTTGTTTTGACCCTGATTGCACTAGAGCGCTTCCGTCAAGGCAAGCATGGATCGATCTGGGTTTTGCCGCTCCTCATGATCTTGTGGGTGAATACTCACGGTTCATGGATTGTCGGACTCGGGGCGATTTTTGTTTATTGGATAAGCGGTTTACTGGAGTTTCGGCTGGGGGCATTGGAAGCGAAAAGGTGGACGCCCACTGAACGTCTCACGATCGCTTGCGTGTTTCTGCTATCTCTATTCGCGCTCCCTATCACCCCGTATGGCGCGCGCGTCGCAGCATCCCCGTTCGAGTTTGCATTCTCGCTGCCGCTGAACGTCGCTCACATTCAGGAATGGCAGCCGATGCCTTTTGATACGATCATCGGAAAAATATTTCTCGGCTTGTGGGTCGGCATTTTTTTTGCCCAGGTCGCGCTGCGCCTGACGTGGAGGCTGGAAGAATTCGCGCTCTTCGTCGTGGGACTAGTAATGGCGTGCCTGCATGTTCGGTTTATTCTTGTTTTTGTGCCCTTCATCACGCCAGTGCTGGCAATGTTCCTATCAAATTGGATCCCCCCTTACGAACCCAGGAAGGACAAGTGGCCGCTCAATGCGGCACTGATGGCACTCGTCGTAGGGTGCGTCGCCTATTATTTTCCGTCAAGGAAGCAGCTTAACGACCGGGTTGCGCAAAGCTTTCCGGTATCGGCGGTAGCCTATCTGGACAGACATCCGGTTCCGGACCCCATGTTCAACAGCTACTGGTTCGGAGGCTATCTTGTGTTGTCCCGAAGTTCCGGCCATAAGGTATTCATAGATGGCAGGGGAGATGTTTATGAGCGGGGTGGGGTTCTTGCCGACTATATGCACGTTTCCTATTTGAAACCCGGAGCACTAGCCGTACTGGATGGTTATGGGGTGCGTTCGTGCCTGTTGGAGCCTGATGCCGCGCTAGCGACAGCGTTATCTATTTCACCGGAGTGGAAGCGGGTATATGTGGACGGAGTGAGCGCAGTTTTTGTGCGAACTGATGCTCGACATTAACCCCTAGCGACTAGGGTTCACAAAAGCGCCTAACCGCTGGACAATTTGTTCCCTCCGACTATTGCCTTTCTGCCCACAAGGTTGGTGCACCTGTCTTTAACTTGAAGACATTGAAGCACTTGAGAAATGAGGCTTGCAGCGAGGGAATGGGCACGATGGCTGCTTGACACAAGTGGCAGGCAATCTCAAGTTAGATTTTGATGAGGGCCAAATTGAAAAACCTACTTGTGCAGCTTTGGAAGGAAGATCAGGGTCAAGACCTTGTGGAATATGGTCTTCTGCTGGTACTGGTGGCGCTTCTTTCGGTGGGGTTCATTTCTACAATTGGCACGCAACTCTCTCTGATCTTCAGCAATGCTGCATCGAGCCTCACCAGCGCCAACACCTAGCACCTGTCGCCCCTCCATTTTGTAACCAAACCAAGCAGCGAATCGAGCGTGGATGTCAACAAGGGGTTACACTTGGCAGCGACGGAAAACTAGAGCCTCGTAACTATATGAAAATAAGGCCATAACAGAGCATGGATAAACGCTGGAATGGTTTGCCGGGTGCAAGATCAGCTGTCGGGAGCGTCTCTTCGGCGCTTACTTTTGACCACTGCGAGGAATCAGGACATGAAGAACTTGCTCACCAGACTTTGGAAGGAAGAAGAGGGACAAGATTTGGTTGAATACGGCTTGCTTTTGGTTTTGGTCGCCCTTCTCTCAGTGACGTTCATTTCAACAATCGGTACGGAACTTTCGAAAATATTTAGTAACGCGGCGTCGAGCCTCACAAGTGTCAACACGTAGGAACAGGGGAATGGTGCCGACGGGACTAAAGAAGGGGGTACCAAGTGTAATTGGAGCCTTCAGGAAGGCGGCAGATGCACGTGACGGCTGATAACACAATCTGGATCATGGCACTCCTGTTCACGCTGTATGCGGGATATGTGGACGGGCAAACCCACCGGATTCCGAATTGGCTTACCACGGCAGGATTTTCAGCTGGCCTTGCGGCTCACTTGTTTTGGAATGGATGGCGGGGTGGGTTGATCTCTATAGAAGGCACTGGCTTGGCGCTGGCGATTTTGCTGCCTTTCGTGTTGCTGAGAGCGCTCGGAGCGGGGGACTGGAAGCTGATGGGAGGCCTCGGTTCTTTGGTCGGTCCGTGGATGCTCTTGTTTGTGTTACTCGCCAGTATTTTCGTCGTCGGTTTCATGGCGCTGCTTTTAATTTTTCAGACTAAACGAGTGCGGGAGACCTTGCAGAACATCGTCGCACTGGTGAAAGGCTTCTTTGTGTTTGGTTTGCGAGCAAATCCTCAAATTTCGCTGGATAATCCAGGCTTGCTCAAGCTGCCGTTTGGAGTGGCGGCGGCGGTTGGGACTTTGATTTGTTTTGTGGCGGCGCACTGGCACCTGGGAATTTAAGGAGATTGGCTTCATGAATCGAGATCGCATGCTGATTGGGCTGGGGGTGGCGCTGCTGGTGGCCTTCCTGCTCAGCAACTTCGTCTATCACAAATTCCAGGAAGCCTCCGTCGTGAAGCCCGTGCCCATGGACAAGATCGTGGTGGCGGCACGGCCGATTCCGCTGGGGACGCGGCTGGACTCCTCGATGCTGCGAACGATCTCATGGCCGATCGGCCAACCGGTAGCGGGCATGTGCCGGCGAACGCAGGATTGCACGAACCGGGCCTTGATCACGCCTGTGGCGGAGAACGAACCGATCCTCGATAGCAAACTGGCTCCGACGGCGGCCGGCGCGGGACTTGCGGCTGTGATTCCCGAGGGCATGCGGGCGATGTCGGTGGCGGTGAATGACGTGGTGGGCGTGGCCGGGTTCGTGACTCCTGGGACGATGGTGGACGTGATGGTGACGGGAGCGATGACCGGAGGGGGCCAGGGCGGCCAGATCACGCGAACAATTCTGGAAGATGTGCGGGTTCTCGCGGCGGGGCAGAAAGTGCAGCAGGACCAGGAAGGAAAACCGCAAACGGTGCCGGTGATCACGCTGTTGGTGGCTCCCGAGGACGCCGCAAAGCTCGCCATGGCGAGCACGCAGGGAAAGATCCAGCTGGCTCTTCGCAATACGGTGGATACCAGCACGGCATCGCCGGCGCCGGTGCTGCAGAGCGTGCTGTTCGCATCCGACGCGCCCGTCGTGGCACCAGTGAGGCATGTGGCGGTGACCAAGGCACCGGCAGCTCCAGCGCCCTATCAAGTGGAAATTATTACGGGAAGCAAACGCGAGACAAAGAACTTCACTGAGCAATAAGGCGTTCACAGGAGAATTTGGATGTCTCAATCGATGTCTCGATGGCTTGCCACGCACAACCTATTTAAAATTGCCGGCGGGATGGCAATTTCAGGCTTCGTCCTGCTGAGTGGAACCGCGCTGAACGCGCGGAAGCAGAACACGACCGCGTCCGTGGCCCCTTTTCAACAGCCTGCTACGCTGGCGCAAGCCGCAGCAACTGGACAAGCGGGCGGACAACCCTCCGACCAGGTTCAAATGCCGGCGCAGGGCGACACACAGGTATTGCATTTGATGGTAGGGCGTTCGCTGGTGGTCACGTCGCCCACACGCATCAAGCGAGTTTCGGTGGCCGATCCCTCGATTGCCGATGCGATCGTGGTAAGTCCGAATCAGGTGCTGGTGAACGGGAAGGTACCGGGCGGCGTGTCGCTGATGCTGTGGGACGATTCGGATCAAAGCCAGGCGTTCGAGGTTTCGGTAGACATCGACATCCTGAGCCTGAGCGAGAAAATTCACGAGGTATTTCCGAACGAGCAGGTGCAGATCGAGACTTCGAAGGATTCGGTAATTCTTTCAGGGCATGCGTCATCGACAGCGGTGGCGGATAAAATCATGGAAGTGGTAAAGAACGCGACGCCGAAAGTTACAAGCCTGATTGTGACTCCCGCGGTGCAGCCTGGGGAAATTCTGCTGGAAGTGAAATTTGCCGAGGTGGACCGGTCTGCGGTGAACCAGTTCGGCATCAATATTTTGAGCCTGCCTGGGGCGAAGAATGTGGGTTCGATTTCAACGCAGGAGTTTGGACCACCGTCTTTAACCGGGACGCTGAGCCAGGGCGGAGTTACCGGCACAACCACCAGCACGTCAACTGCTACCACAACGACCGCAGGCGGCGTCTCTGTGAGCAACCTGCTGAATATTTTCCTTTACCGGCCGGACCTGAATCTGGCGGCTACGATCCAGGCGCTGCAACAACAGAATATTCTGCAAATCCTGGCGGAGCCTAACCTGCTGACGGCTTCCGGCAAGGATGCCGCGTTTCTGGCGGGCGGCCAGTTTCCTTATCCGGTGCTGCAATCGACTGGGGGTAACGGCGGCACTTCCGGAATCACGATCCAGTTCAAGGAATATGGCGTCCGGCTGAGCTTCACTCCGACGATCATGGCGGATGGCCTGATTCACCTGAAGGTGCAGCCGGAAGTGAGCTCGCTCGATTTTACGAACGCAGTGACGATTTCGGGCTTCACAATTCCCGCGCTTTCGACAAGGCGAGTAGAATCGGAAATGGACTTAAGAGACGGCCAGACGTTTGCGATTGCGGGATTGATCGACAACCAGGTGCAGACGCAGCTATCGAAGATCCCGGGTATCGGAGACATCCCGATTCTGGGGAACCTCTTCAGGAGTCATTCGACGACGAAGAGCCGAGACGAACTTCTGGTGATCGTCACGCCGCGGATCGTCCGGCCGCTGGCTCCCAACGAGGTGCCGCCTGGACCGGCGTTCACGATTCCGTTCCTGGTGCCCACAGGGGCCCAGCCGAACACGCCGGCATCGCGATAGGGGAATGCTTGTGATTTTATTCGAACAAAATCCGCTCAACAGAAACCAGGGCCCATGCTAACGGCAGCCATCGTGAGCGGCGACCCAGCCAGCGCAGCGCAGCTGCTCGCGGGGCTGGAGCAGACCGGTCTCGTGAATCCGTTCATCAAGCAGTGGACGATTTCCGCCGACAAATTGCCGGACGCCGGAGAGGTGGTTGCGGACATTGTGCTGCTGGACCTTGGGCGCGACCCGGAACCTTTCTTTATTTTCGGGACGCATCTGCGGCGACTGCGGCCTTCGGTGCGGCTGATCGCGTGTTCGGCGACGAACCCGCCGAATCCCCAGATGCTGCTGGATGCGATGCGGAGCGGCGTGCAGGATTTCGTGGCGAAACCGGTGACGCCGGCAGGGCT
>Ga0302324_100027221_pt1 | contig 10900 bp, 10 predicted proteins | sample Palsa_T0_1_FD_201949 | JGI IMG/M metagenome (GOLD analysis project Ga0302324, IMG submission 201949) | Peat permafrost microbial communities from Stordalen Mire near Abisko, Sweden - Palsa_T0_1 | ecosystem: Environmental > Terrestrial > Soil > Palsa > Peat permafrost | place: Sweden: Abisko...
TATCTCCTCGGGATGATCCTTGTCGCGCCAGGTGAAGTCGGTGTAGCCATTCTTGGATTGAATGCCTAGATTCTTTCGATACCAGGCGGCCATCGCTTTGGGGTCTTTCACTTTAAAAAACACACCACCGATACCCGTTACCTGTCCCACTTGAACCTCCTTTGCTTTCGTAGTTGCATCGCCGGATTCCCGCTGTTACAACGCGCAAGCGCAACGACGACAAATGATAAAAAACTTGCAAGACGATAAATTCGCATAACGTTCCGATTAGACACGAAGGCGCGGGGCAATGCAACCCGCAAAGTCAGTCGCTCAGCCAGCGGCAACAGCCTTGAGGTTGGCCAGGCCGCATTCAAGGTTCCCCCCAGATTGTAACTTTGTTGCCGTCTGGATCATGAAAACTGGCAAACTGGCCTTGCTGATCTTTTTCGATCTTATCGGGAGAGAGTCCTTTATTCTTGAGAGTCAACAAGCTCCGTTCGAAATTTTCGACCCGAAATACGACTGAAACACTCGCTGAACTTTTCTGGGGAGAATCAGCTTTTTTGGGATGGATGCCAAAGACAAAGGGGCCGGCGGCGGTGTCGAACTTGCCGTAATATCCCCCCTGGACTTCCTTGGTCTCGATTCCAAACCGCGAATACCAGTCGGCAAGAATCTTTGCATCCTGGCATGGATTGATCGAGATCGCGCCGACATACAGTATTTTCGCCGGAGGCGATTGGGCAAACGCCGACACCGAGAGAAAAATAAGCGGGATCACCAGATAGATTTTTCGAATAGCCGTAGTCTGGATCATAATCATTGATTTCATGTTAGCTCCTCATCTGTGCCAGTTTCCGAACCGGCAAGCATAGTTCCAATTCAAAATGCGACCAATCCGTCGCGTTTTCTTTGTCCAAGAAAATCTCAAGAGCTGGCGCATGCTCGGGCTCGTAGGCACTTTTGATAAGCCAACTTCTGACAAGGTAGTCCCACGCCGTAGCTACCTTTCGGATATCGCCGGAAACCTTGGTGGCGGCGTAGCGCATGGCCGGCATTTTCAATTTCGACATTCCTTCCATGCACTTAAAGGGAAGAGCCGACGCAAGACAGACCTCATATCGATAAAGATGCTTGGGGGTCACGTCTGGATCGTCCACCGTCATTCCGAAAAGAATTCCCTGCGAAAAAATGTCCTGGGATTTGGCCCATTCGATCATCGTTTTGAAGACGGCAAGCAACCTGTCCAAATCGAAGGCATTGGTAATCCGAATATAGGCGACTTGTCTTTCGGCAACCTCGATCAATCTCACTGGAAAAGCAGCTCTCTTTTCTTCCGCGCTCATGGGGAGAACATACTCCTGTCCCGTGCGGAGTTCTTTGCAAATCTTGCTCTTTTTGATCTGGCCGCCTTTTCGGAACTGACTTGGCGAAGTGTCGTAGCCGGAGCGGAAGGCGCGCGAAAAAGTGGCCGATGATGAAAAACCACAATCCAAGGCTATATCGGTCAAACTTCGGTCGGAAAAACGAAGATGGCGAGCAGCCTTTTCAAGACGAAGCCGATTCGTAAAATTATGCAGGGTTTCGCCCGAAACCGCGCGAAAGATCCGATGGAAATGAAATTCCGAGAAGCAGGCCACTTTCGCCAGTTCCTCCAGTTTCACCTGGCGATCCAGATTCCTGCGAAGATAGTCGATGACCCGATTAATTCTTTGGGCATATTCGCCGTTGGCCTGGGTCTTCTGGCTTGACACGGATTCTATTGACATTGTGTCGTAGAAAGAATCCCAATTTTCCCTATGCAGTCAACTTCCAAAAAGAAATCGATGAGCGTATTTTGAGCGCATTTTCTGGATCGCCGACCATACGCTCCCGGTCGCATTCCGCCATGCGCGTGCTGGTTTTGACCGTCCGCTGACAGCCACGGCGACTGGTGAAGCACTTTACAGCCAACCGGTGTTGCTCGTGGCCTGGCCACCACAGAGCGATCAGCAGGTAGCGGTCGAGCAGGTCGGCGCTCCTGCGCCCTCGGATTCGATGCGATGCGCCTCACGGATTCTGGCGGTAGGCGAAATCCGGCGCCTCAGGGCTTTGCGCGGCTTGCACAAATTCCGTCAGCCGCGCCCGGTATGGCGAGAGCGCGCAGGCGGGATCGGTCACTCCGGCGTCGCCCGCCAGCAAGGCCGCCTGGCAGCGGCAGCCGCCAAAATCCACCTCGCGAAATTCGCATTCCCGGCACGGCAGCGGCATCCATTCCGTCCCGCGGAAACGACGGAACGCCGCCGATTCATTCCAGATCCAGCCCAACCCATGGTCGCGGACGTTGTCAAATCGAAGTTCTTTGATTTCCTTGGCCGTCGGGCAGGGCAGGACTTCGCCCGCCGGATTGACGGTCAAAAAGCGGCGGCCCCAACCGTCCATGCATGGCTTGGGCCGGTCGCTGTAGTAATCGGGCGTGACAAATATAATGTGCATCCGGCCCAACAACCGTTGCCTGGCGCGCGCGGCCACCGGGATAGCAGCGGCGATCTGCCCGCGCGTGGGCAAAAGGGCCGCGCGGTTGCGGAAGGCCCACCCGTAGAATTGCACGTTGGCCAGTTCCAGCCTTTCGGCCTCCAGTTCTTCGGCCAGGGCAATAATCTCCTCCAGCCGATCGATGTTGTCGCGGTGCAGCACGACATTGACCGTCAGCGGAAAACCCGCCGCGCGCACCATTCTGGCGGCGGCGAGTTTGACGCGGTGCATGGCGGCGCCGGCGATGCGGTTGGCGGAGGATTCCTGGTCGGCCTGGAAGCTGATCTGGATGTTGTCCAGACCCGCCGCTTTAAGCTGGCCAAGACGCGCTTCGTTCAGGCCGGCGGCGCTGGTGATCAAATTGGTGTAAAGGCCGGCCTGCCGCGCGGTGGCGACCAATTCGGGCAAATCGGCGCGTTGCAACGGTTCTCCGCCGGAAAGACCCGCATGCAGAACGCCCAACTCCGCCGCCTCGCGGAAGACCCGCTGCCATTCCGCCGTCGTCAATTCCCGCCCGTCCGGATAGCGAGCGGGGTTGGAACAGTACGGACAATGCAGCGGACAGCGATAGGTCAATTCCGCCAGCAATAAGTAAGGACGGTAGTTCATGTCACCACACCACCAGCATTTCCTGGCGCAGTTGTGTCAAGCATTGGACGACATCGGCGCGCAGCACCTCCGGTTCCGCCTCGTATTCCTCGCTCAGCGCGAGCAGCAGGCCGGACAGGGTCATCGCGCCGGTGCAGCGCAGCAGGATGTCGTGCGTCGTCGCGTCAAGAGGAAGTACTCCTTCGGGAAAAAGCAACAGCGGCTCGCCCGTCAGCGGGTCCGCGCGCAAACGCACACCGCGCGCCAGGACGGCCTGGCTCTGATCGGTCAGCGTGTTCATCCCCGGCCTTTGGCTTGGATCGCGTCGAGCATGGCCCAGAGCAGATCGCACTTGAAGTGGAGTGCGCCCACGGCGGCTTCCTGCATCTCGCGGGTGGGGCAGTATTTCAGGGTCAGTGCCAGTCCCTCGCCTGAATCGCGCGGCGCCTGGGTCAGGCGGCGGCTGAAGTAATCCAACCCGCTCTGCTTGACCCAACCGTAATGGCGGCGAAAAGCCGCCAAGCGTTTGGCCATCAAATCCGGCGCGAATAATTCCGTCAGCGACGACGCCACCGCGATCGGCCACAGCTCCCGGCGCGTGAAATTGACGTAAGCATCAACCGCGAAGCGGACGCCGGGCAGGACGTGTTGCTGCGCGACCAGTTCGCGGCGGGCCAAACCGCAGGCCGCCCCCAAGCGCAGCCAAGCCTCGATGCCGCCTTCGTTGCCCTGCGCGCCATCATGATCGCTGATCCGATGCAGCCAGGCCCGGCGCACTTCGCGCAGCGGACAATTGGAAATTATGGCCGCGTCCTTGATGGGAATGTTGACTTGATAATAAAAGCGATTAGCCACCCAGGTTTGAATTTGCGCGCGATTCAATTTCCCGGCATTCATCAAAAGATGGAAGGGATGACGGTTATGATACGAGGCGGAGCCGACCCGGCGCAGTCGGGCGATGAATGTCTTGTGGCTCCAAGGAAGCTGGTTCATAGATCGAAGGTCAAGCCATCGTGGCCAACGATGACGCCGGCGGACTCCACCGTCGCGCGCTCGGGCGAGCCGGGAGCGAAGATGGGGTTGGTATTGTTGATGTGGACATACACGCGGTAACGGTTGGGCAGCGTGCTCAAAAACGGCAGCGTTCCGTCTTGGATCGGCAGGTGGCCCATCTCGGACGCGCCAGAAGCGCCCGCGCGGACGCGGCTCAATTCATTCTCGGACCAGAACGTCCCGTCCATGAGAACCGCGGCGGATTCTCTGGCGGCGTCCTGCAGTGGACCGCTCCAGGCCGCCACGCCCGGGGCGACGAGCAGCCGGCCGCCCGTTCGTTCGTCCACGAATTGCAAGGCGATCGTATAGACATCCCCGTTGGAACTTTCTCCCGCGTACCGGGGCGCCCGCCCGGAAAGTGGCAGGACGCGGACACGCAGGGAACTTTCGCGTCCGTCCTTTCCGCGCAAGGCCGGGAAGCAACCGTCGGCCGGATGATGCCAGACGACACCGCAGAAGGATTGCAAGACCGTCGTCACACCCAGGATGGCCGCCGCTTGTTCAATGGCCGGGGTGGTGTAAATGTGGAGCGGGTTGCCCTCGCGCAAGGAAAGCGATCCGGCGACATGGTCCACGTCGGCGCTGGTGAGAAAAACGCCGGCGATGGGAGAATTGCGCGGAGAATCGCCTTGCGGCGCCAAAGCCGCGTAGCTGCGCATTTGCAACGGCAAGTCGGGCGAGGCATTGATTAGGAACCAATTCCCGGCCTCGTCGCTGACGGCGACAGAAGATTGGGTTTGAGGCTTAAGGACACCGCACCTGGCCTGCTGGCAATTTGCGCAGGCACAGTTCCACTGCGGCAGGCCTCCGCCCGCGGCAACCCCTAACAGCAGAACACGAATAACGGCCTCCTGGCTGAACGCCGGATGCCTTAGGCCGCGTCCACGTAAGCCGTACACTCACAACAAAGTTGGACGACTTTAACTTGCGGTTTCTTCCACTGCTTTCTTGACTTAGTTTGGTTCATAAAATTAGTTTCAGATCGTTAGTGTGCCGCAAATCACGCGAATGTCAAGCCCGACAGCGCATTTTTTTGGTTCTTCGCTGTTTTCAGTGCAATACTTGTGGAGGAGAAGGTCGGGGTGAGGAGGTTCCCCTTTCGATTCAAGTTCATGGAGAGGGTCAGTGTGAGGGCAAGCTTCATCTTCAACTGCACGAGTCCCTGATTGTGCCTCCTCGGTTTGGTTGGATTTGGTCGGATTTGGTTTGATTCGCCTTGAACCTTAATTCGGCAGTTGATAATTGCCACAAAAGGACGCAAAGAGCGCGAAGTTTTGACAGGATGAACAGGATGAACAGGATGTTTTGCGCGTGCGAACCATCCCACTGATGGCCGTTCCATCCTGTAAATCCTGTCATCCTGTCCTTCATGGTTTTTTCTTTGTGCTCTTTGTGCTCTTTTGCGGCCATTTCAAAAGCTCCTTTAAGCCGGGTCATGAGTATCCCTTTTTGATAAACAAATATCATGGCCCATATGCTACATGAAACTGGCAATCCGTATAGTGGTGCGGCACCACCAAAATATGAACCGGGTATGATTAAACGCGGGTGAGACAATGGTCTGGTCTATCAAGAGCTACGTTTACGCTCGGCTGCATACCCGCCGACGAAAATCACCGCAATACGGGCCAGGTCCCCGCCAACCGGTCCTGCAGGCCGCGTTCGGGCAAGGCGACGGAGATGATGGTCAGGACACAGACCGCGCCGAAACCCAGCGCCCATGCCGGACTATTTCCAACCGTGGAACCCGCCGGCAAAAGCGGGGCAACCAAAGAATGAAACGGCAACACCAAAGCCGCCAAAACTGGCATCCAGGCGACAATGGCGCGCCAGAATAGACGCAGGCGCGAGGCCGGCGCGCCGTCGCGGCGGACGAACGTCACGCCTGTCAGGAGCAAGATCAAGCCGCCGCGGAACGCCAGGGCGGCGATTAAAGCCGGCAGGCAGACGTAAAATACCAGGGACGCAACCATCACGAACACGGGGAACGTGGGTTTCCTGATCATATCAAGGGTGCCGAAACCGGGCTGAATTTTCTTGATGGCGGCGTCGGCCTCGGCGATTTCGTTGGCAGTTGGCGTCGGATGTTGGGTGAGACTTTCTTCGGCAAAACGGCGGGCCTCGCCGTTGATGAGACTGAAGGACATGGTGTTGGACCAGGACATGGAATTGGTGATGGCCGCACGATAGTGATTGGCGATATAGACGGCGAATTGCAGGTCTGTCGGTCCGAATTGGTTCGTGTTCGATTTATTTATGGCCCATCGTTCTACCGAGCGTATCTGCAAGAGTTGGCTGAGTTCAAAGACGCCCGGATTGAGGCGATTCCAGTGCTCCAAAAAAGCCGCGCCAAAGAGAAGCCCGCAGGCGGCTATTGTCGGGAAGGCGAGGCAGGCGAGCACTATCGCCGCCCGGCGGAGGCGCGTGACCGCTGTGGAACGCTGCAACAGGGGCCGAAGCGCGAACAGGAGGGCCGCGGCGTCGGCAAAATGCGGCAGGCCTTTGAAGAACTGGCGGACATACAAGGGCAAAGGAACGGAGACCTCGCTCGGTGGCGTGGCGGCAGCATCGGCCCGCCCTGCCAGTGCGGCAGCCGCGATTTGGCCCAGGAAGCTGAGGGTGGCCGCCTTGTTTGGTGCGGGTGGAGGAGTTGCCTCGGCAGGAGTAGCGGGGATGCCTGGCGCAGGGAAGTCGAGGAGTTTGGCCCGGCCTTCGCCATTGATCCAGACACGGTCAAAATTGAGGAGAGGTGTGGTGCCGTCATTTTGCGCTGCGCTCAACTCGGTGGCCAGGTCACAGAGCCAATGGCGGACTTGGGCCCACGGCTGGGGATTCTGCAGCATGCTCGGCAAAGATTGGCCGCTGAGCGCTTCGAAGGCGTCCCAATTCTCTTCCGGTGAACGCCGACCGGCGAGCCAACGCAAGCGGCCGACGCGCCCGAGGTTGCGCAACGAAGCCGGGACCGGCCCAGTGCCGGCTGGCACTGTTCGAATCCAGACTTTGCGCAAAAGACGAAGGTCATAACCGAGCAGCCAGGCGGTGCCAGCGGAGTCTGCGAGGGTGTCCAAAACGTGATAAGGGCCGATGAGGGGCTTGGCTTCGACGGCCGGAGGGGAAGTTTCGCCAACAACGGGCGCCGGACGGGCCAGAAGGGATGTTCTCGAAACGACGCGAGTCTTGGTGACCAGATCGTGGAGGGCCGCAAAACCGTTTCTTCGCCGCGCCGTCGAGAATACCAGCGCCAGCAGGACGTAGTAGGAAAAGCCCATGATATTCTGGAGCCCCGGATGGTCCCAGAAGTCTTTGTGATTAATCGTCAAGAAAATGCAAGCGGGCAGCGCTGGCGCCAGTATGCAGAGCAAAGGCCGGGGCAAAGCGCGCCAAACGCCGGGAGGATTATTGGCCGCGCCGACGACTCGCAGACCGCACACGAGTTTGCCGAGAGTAACGCCCCAGATGCCTTCGAGTAGGGTAAAATAGAGCACAAAACAAAGGTCGGCGACCAGAGTGATGACCAGCGCCAGGCGGGGCGAGTCATTGAGCAATTGCATGAAGTAGAACGGCGAAACTGGGTTTTCCGGCCCCCGGCTGGAGGCGGCCATCATGATGATCATGCTGAACAGGCCGAGGAGCATCATGTCCACCATCCCGGCCACAAAACGGAGTCCGAGGGTGGCAGGAACAGGGGCGGTGGAGCTGTAAGGAGCGAGCGCTTTGCCCAATTCTCCGTAGGTTCTGAAACGTTCCCCCGGCTGCTTCTCCAGGCATCGGCGCACAGCCTTGGACAGGCCGCGTGGCAGTTCCGGCCGGATTTGCCGGGGTGAGGGCACCGGCTGTTCGAGGATGGCGGCGATCAGCGCCACGTCGTTCTTGGCCTGGAACGGACTGCGTCCGGTCAAGAGATAGAAGAGAGTCGCGCCGACCGAATACATGTCCGACCGGGTGTTGAGTTCCTCGCCGCGCAATTGTTCGGGCGAACAAAACGCCGGCGTGCCGAGAAACGAGCCGGCAGCCGTCAAGGCCGTTTCCATGCGGATGGCGGTGGAAATGGAAAGGCCGAAGTCGCCGATCTTGATGGTGCCGTCGGTATCGACGAAACAGTTGGAGGGCTTGACGTCGCGATGCAGGATGCCGGTGCGTTGCGCCGCTTCCAGTCCCGCAATGATTTGCAGCACGGCATCAACGGCCTCGGCCGGGGACATGGGACCTTTGGCCCGGACCCGCTCTTCAATGGTGCCGCCGGAAACCAACTCCATCGTGATGATGGGTGTGCCGCCGATTTCTTCGGTGCCGAAGACATAAATGCTGTTGGGATGATTGATGGAACCCGCCAGGCGGCCTTCGCGAAAGAAGCGCTGCCGGGCCGCCGGTGAATCGAGTTTCTGACTGAGCACCTTCAGGGCGACGCGCCGCCCGTTCTCCAAGTCCTCGGCTTCAAAGACCGTGCCCATGCCGCCGCTGCCCAGGGACCGGACGATGCGGTAGTGGCCAAGCTGCTCGCCAAGATGAGGCAGTCCCGGCGAGAGGCTCTCCGCGGAGACAATGATGGTCCCAGCCGGACCGGTTTGGGTTTGGGTGTCCAGGCCGGTTTTCAGGAGGCATTTGGGACAAAGCTCGGGCGGCAGATCGCCCGGCAGCGCCACGCCGCACTGGGGGCACCGGCGTTGGTCAGCAGAACTGCTTTGAGGCTCGTTCATAATCTTGATCCATTCGCCCTTTACTTAAGTAAGCCCCGACCGAGGTAACGGACAATATGCAAAATTCACTCTTCACGAATCAAAGGCCGAGAAAAGATGCCGGATTTCTTCTTCAATTTCCTCGGGTGTGGAAACGGTTTGGGCGATTTCGTGTCGAAGGATTTCGCGGTAGCGGCTGCGGAGGCGGTGAACCGCCATCTTGATCGCGGCCTCGGTGAGCTTGAGGCGTCCGGCAACTTCGGCGTAGGGCAACGCCGATTCGTCCCTGGCCACGCAGCCCCGCAGGTGCTCGAACAACTCGGCGCGCCCCGAAGTGGCATACTCCTGCTGGAGTTGGGTCATCGTCCGCTCCAGCAAAGTCATGGCCCATTGGCGGTCGAACAGGAGGTCGGGTGAGAGGTGGTGGGCCGGCTCAGAGGCAAAACGGGACTCGGCCAACTCCTGGTCAATCAAGACCACGGGCGCGAAGCCGCCGCGCTTTTGGGCATGTTGGCGGTCCCATTCATTGGCCAGATAGCGCTTTAGCGCCACCAACAGAAAGGTGCGGAAGCGGCCTTTCTCACGCGCTGCGGCTTTGAGATAATCCTTCTCCAGGAGGCGGGCGAAAAAGCCCTGGGTGAGGTCCTCGGCATCGGGCGCGGAGTGGCCGGTGCGGCGGGCGTAGGAATAGAGCGGATACCAGCACGTGCGGCAGAGGGATTCGAGAGCCTCGCGCGAGCGTGGGCAATGGGGGTCTTGGGCGGAGAGCACCACCGACCAATGCGTGGTTACAAACCAGGCATTCGAGCCAGGCGCGGGAGTTGGGCTGCCAGAACTCATTCCAGCCGACAACCTTAGCCGGAGCGGAAATCAGAGTCGAATGGATTCAAACCTGTGATTCCTGTAGGCCGCGTGCCCTCACGCGGCGTCTGATATGCGTTTTCAAACAGGCTCTCAAAGTTCAGGCTTAATTTTTCCGTCGCATCCCGGAGCCATTATGTTACTGATAAGCGCCGATGACGGACGCCGCCACGCCACTCAGCCGGAGCGAACCCCAGGAGGGACGCTACCCATCCCAAATCAAGTACATCATCGGCAACGAAGCGTGCGAGCGTTTCAGCTATTACGGAATGCTGGGCATCCTGGAACTTTACTTGACGCAGCAAATGAACATGAGCGGTCCGCAGGCGACCAAAACCCAGCACCTGTTCGGGACGGCGGTTTATTTCCTGCCGCTGGCGGGAGGCTGGCTGGCCGACCGCTGGCTGGGACGCTATTGGACCATCCTGATCATTTCCTTATTCTATTGTCTGGGCCACGGCTCGCTGGCGCTTTTTGAAGGCAGTTGGCCGGGGCTTTACGTCGGCCTGGCCTTGATTGCCATCGGCGCCGGCGGCATCAAACCGTGCGTTTCCTCTTTCGTCGGCGATCAATTCAAACCCAGTCAACACCATCTTTTGACGAACATTTACGGTTGGTTTTACTGGGCGATCAATCTGGGCTCTGCCGCGGCCTTTTTTCTCATTCCTACCATTCACAAAAGCTGGGGTTACTCCTGGGCCTTTGGCGTGCCGGGGATTGCCATGGGGCTGGCCACTTTTATTTTCTGGCTGGGACGCAGGCAGTACGTCCGCCAGCCGACCCAACAGGAGGCCAAGCGCACCGCGGAGGAGACCGCCACGGACAGAAAGACCTTGCTTCGCATCGCCCTGGTTTTTCTGCCCGTGCCGATGTTTTGGGCGCTCTTCAACCAGACCAGTTCGACGTGGGTGCTGCAAGGAGCGAACATGACTCCCTATCACGGGCTTAACGGCGAGACCATGCAGGGCAGCGGCGCCGTGTTGGTGATGATTTGGACGCCCATCCTGACCCTGGTGCTTTATCCGATGGCCGCACGGCTGGGCTGGCGCCCCACGGCCTTGCGGCGCATGACAGCCGGGATGTTTCTCGGAGCGGCTTCATTTGTGATCACCGGCCTGGTGCAAGCGCGGATGGATCACGGCCCGCCGCTGAGCATCTTGTGGCAACTGGCGCCCTATGTGGTGTTGGAAGCGGGTGAAGTATTGTTGTCCGCCACCGGCCTGGAA